>Ga0137415_10008777_pt1 | contig 10024 bp, 8 predicted proteins | sample CZODoug3_1_1_16f_FD_183082 | JGI IMG/M metagenome (GOLD analysis project Ga0137415, IMG submission 183082) | Vadose zone soil fungal communities from Angelo Coast Range Reserve, California, USA - CZODoug3_1_1_16fungal (Hybrid Assembly) | ecosystem: Environmental > Terrestrial > Soil > Vadose... | reverse complement strand
ACGTCTTCCGCGATGTTGGTGGCGAGATCCGCCACGCGCTCGAGGTTGCGGCTGACCAGAAACAGATCCATGGCCGCGCCGATGATGTGCGGATCTTCCATCATGTGGGTGAGCAGGATGCGGAACACGGAGTGGTGCAGGGCGTCGACCGAATCGTCGCGCCGGCAGATCTCCCGTCCCAGCTTCGGGTCGCCGCGCACGAACGCGTCCAGCGCGCCGGAGAGCATGGCGCGCGCCTGACGGGCCATCTCGAGCAGCTCGGGCTCCGGGGCGATGAGCCGGGCGTCGAGCAGCCGCTCGGCCGACTGCGCGATGTTCACCGCATGGTCGCCGACGCGCTCCAGGTCGTTCGCGATCTTGGTCGCGGCCACCAGCAGCCGGAGGTCCCGCGCCATCGGCTGCTGAGTGGCGAGCAGGTCGATCACCGTTTCCTCGATCTCGAGCTCGAGGGCGTCGACGGAGTGATCGCCGGCGATCACCTGGGCGGCGAGCTCGCCGTCGCGGCGCAGCAGGGCGTCGAGCGCGCGGCCCAGAGCGTCCTGGGCCTCGCCCGACATGGTCAGGAGCTTGGCTTTCAGCTCCGACAGCTCGTCGTGAAAGTGGCGGTGTGCCGCCGTGGGAGAGGCGCTCATCCGAACCGTCCTGTGATGTAGGCCTCGGTGCGCTCGTCCGCGGGCCTCGTGAAGAGCTGCTTGGTCTGCCCGAATTCGATCAGGCGGCCGAGGTAGAAGAACCCGGTGAAATCCGACGCACGCGACGCCTGTTGCATGTTGTGCGTCACGATGAGAATCGAGTAGCTCTGTTTCAGCTCGACCAGCAGCTCCTCGATGCGCTGCGTGGCGCCCGGGTCGAGCGCCGAGCAGGGCTCGTCGAGGAGGAGCACCTCGGGCTCGTTCGCGAGCGCGCGGGCGATGCAGAGCCGCTGCTGCTGGCCGCCCGACAGTCCGGTGCCGGGCGCCTGCAGGCGGTCCTTGACCTCGTCCCACAGGGCCGCCTGCCGCAGCGCCCGCTCGACTCGCTCCGCCATCTCGCGCTCCGGCCCGAGTCCGTTCAGGCGCGGGCCGTAGGCCACGTTGTCGAAGATACTCTTCGGGAACGGGTTTGGCTGCTGGAACACCATCCCGACCTCACGGCGCAACGCGACGGGGTCCGTGCCCTTGGAAAACACGGAGACGCCCTCGAGCAGGATGTCGCCCGTGTGGCGAGTGTGCGGGATCAAGTCGTTCAACCGGTTCACCGAGCGCAGGAAGGTGCTCTTGCCGCAGCCCGACGGCCCGATCAGGGCGGTCACCGCTCGGCGGGGAACGGTGACGGTCACGTCGAACAGCGCCTGGGTCGCGCCGTACCAGAAGCTGTACGCCCGCACGTCGATAATGGGGGTCGGACGGTCGGACGGGCGGACGGGCGGACGGGGACTGCGTCCTTCCTGTCCGACGGTCCGACTGTCCGCCAGTCCGACAGTAGTCATCCGAACCTCCCCGTAATGTACGCCTCGGTCTGGTGCTTGGTCGGCTTGGTGAACAGCTCTTCGGTGCGGCCCAGCTCCACGAGCTCACCCAGGTAGAAGAAGCCCGTGTAATCGGAGACGCGCGCCGCCTGCTGGAGGTTGTGCGTCACGATCACGATCGTGTAGCGGGTCTTCAGCTCGTGGAGCAGCTCTTCGATGCGCTGCGTGCCGGTCGGGTCGAGGGACGCGGTCGGCTCATCGAGCAGCAGCACTTCGGGCTCGCGGGCGAGTCCGCGCGCGACGCAGAGGCGCTGCTGCTGGCCGCCCGAGAGCGCCAATGCGCTCTGCCGCAGCCGGTCCTTCACTTCGTCCCAGAGCGCCGCCCGGCGCAGCGCGCCCTCGACGGCCGCGTCGATCTCGGCGCGCGGACGACTGCCGTTCACCCGTAGCCCGGCGGCCACGTTGTCGTAGATGGACATCGTCGGGAACGGCGTGGGTCGCTGGAACACCATGCCGACGCGACGCCGCAGCTGGACGGCATCGATGCCGGGGTCGTAGATGTCCTCGCCGTGGAGCAGCACCTTGCCCGTGATCCAGCCTCCTTCCGACAGCTCGTGCATGCGGTTCAGACAGCGCAGGAACGTCGTCTTGCCGCACCCGGACGGGCCGATCAGCGCCGTCACGGTGTGGGCGGGAAAGAGGATCGACACGTCCTTGACCACGGCCCGCCGCCCGTACAGCGCCGTGAGCCGCGCGGTTTCGAGCTGCAGCCGGGCGTCAGCGGGCGGCGCCATAGCGGGATCGCAGGGCCCAGCGGGCCGCGAGGGCGAGGATCAGGACCAGCCCCATGAGGACCAGCGCCGCCGCCCAGGCCATCCGGTGCCACTCCTCGAACGGGCCGGTGGCGTACACATAAATCTGGAGGGACAGCGTCTGCATCGGCTGCAGCACGCTGGTCGAGAAGTTCAGGTTGCCGAGCGCCGTGAAGAGCAGGGGCGCGGTTTCTCCCGCGACCCGCGCGATCCCCACGAGCGCGCCCGTCACGATTCCGGCGAGCGCCGTGCGCGCCACGATGCGGAGCGATGTGCGCCACCGTGCGTACCCCAACGCCAGGGCGGCCTCGCGCAGCGAGTGGGGCACGAGTCGCACCATTTCCTCGGTGGTCCGGGCCAGCATCGGCACCATGAGCACCGCCAGCGCCACGCTGCCGGCGAGCGCGGAGAAATGACCCATCGGCTTCACCAGCCAGGTCCAGGCGAAAATGCCGACCACGATGGACGGCGTGCCGTTCAGCACGTCCGCCACGAACCGCACGACCCATCCGAGCCGGCCCGACCCGTACTCGGCGAGGTAGAGACCGGTGCCGATCCCGATCGGGAGGCCGATGAGGGCGGCGAGCCCCACCACGATGGCCGTTCCAACGATCGCGTTCGCCACGCCGCCGCCCGATGCGCCCGCCGGCACGGGATTCCTGGTGAAGAAGCTCCAGTCGAGGGAGGACGCGCCTTTGGCGACCAGGTGCCCCAGGATGAGCAGCAGGGCGAGCACCGCGACGAACGACAGCACGCCCACGAGCGTCGTCATCGTGCCGCTGACCAGGCGGCGGCGCCAGCGGTGCACGCTCACAGCGCCCGGCTCCCCACGGCCGTGCCGCGGGCGACGCGCCAGATCATGAGGCGGGCCAGCGCGTTCACCGCCACGGTGATCACGAACAGGATGAGCCCGACTTCGAACAGCGCCGAGAGATAGAGATTAGTGGTCGCCTCGCTGAACTCGTTGGCGATGGCCGCGGCCATGGTGTAGGCGGGCTGCAGCACTGACAGACCGATGTCGTGCCGGTTGCCGATGAGCATGGTCACCGCCATCGTCTCGCCCAGGGCGCGACCCAGGCCGAGGATCACGGCGCCGATCAGTCCCGCGCGTCCGTAGGGGACCACCGCGGTCCATACCGCTTCCCACCGCGTGGCGCCCATGCCCACCGCCGCCTCGCGCTGGCTGACGGGGACGGCCAGCAGCACCTCGCGGGACACCGCGGCGATGTACGGCACGATCATGATGGCGAGAATCACGGAGCCCGCGAGCAGCGAGTTGCCGTAGAACACGCCGCTCAGGAACGGCGTCCAGCCCAGCGTGGCCCGCAGCGGCGGCACGATATACGTCCGCAGGAACGGGATGAGGACGAATATTCCCCACAGGCCGTACACCACGCTGGGGATCGCCGCCAACAGCTCGACCAGGAATGACACCGGCTGTCGCAGCCACTTGGGGGCGAACTCGGTGAGGTAGATCGCGACGCCGAGCGACAGCGGCACCGCCAGGAGCAGCGCGAGGAGCGAGGAAGCGATCGTGCCGAAGATCATCGGCGCCGCGCCGAACACGCCCGCCACGGGATCCCACACCGACGTCCATACGAACTGGACGCCGAAGCGGCGGATGGCCGGCCACGCGTTCACCGCCAGCTCGCTCACGAGCGCGAGCAGCAGCAGGGGCAGCGAGAGGGCCAGGGTCGTCAGCACGCCGCGGTAGACGCGGTCGCCCACGTTGGTGCCCCGCAGCAGCTGCCACCGCGGCTCCGGCGCGGCCGGCTGCTCCATCGGGAGTGTCGTCATCGGCGGGAACGTATCCGGCCTGTGTCACGAGACTGTAACAGGGAGCACAAAACAAACCCCCCGCCGGCGCATACCGCCGGACGGGGGGGAGCGGCAGTCGGATGGAGGGTTACCGAGCTGCCGTCGTCCACACCGCCTTACCGCCGGCGGTGATTGTCTTCAACCGGGCTTCGATCCACGGGCGCAGCTGCTTGGGCAGCGGGGCGTAGCCGAGGCTGGGGGCGCGCGCCTGCCCGTCCGTCTCTGCCCACCACACGAACTCCACGAGCGCTTTGGCTTTGGCCGCGTCAGCGTAATTCTTGTGAAGCAGCAGCCAAGTCATGGTGGAGATGGGGTAAGCGTCCGCACCTTCCGGGTTGGTCAGGGAGACCCGGAAATCCGTGTTGGGACCGAGCTTCGTCAGCGCGCCGGCAGCCGCGGCGGTCACGGCCTCGAGCGTGGGTGCGACGACTTTGCCCGCGCTGTTGCGTACTTGCCCGAATGCCATCTTATTGCTCGTCGCGTACCCGAGCTCGACATAGCCGATGCCACCGGGTGTCTGGTTCACCGTCGCCGCGACTCCCTCGTTTCCCTTGCCGCCCAGACCCACCGGCCAGTTGACCGAGGTGCCCTTGCCCACCTTCTGGGCCCACTCCGGGCTCACCTTGGTGAGGTAATCGGTGAAGCCGAAGCTCGTGCCGGAGCCGTCCGAGCGATGGACGACGACGATGTCCGTGGCGGGGAGCGATGCGCCCTGGTTCACGCTCGCGAGCCGGGCGTCATTCCACTTCGTGATCTTGCCGAGGAAGATGTCGGCGATCACGTCCGGTGCAAACTTCAGCTGCTGTGTGACGCCCGGCAGATTGTAGGCGACGACGATCGCGCCGAGCACCGTCGGGATGTGGAGGACGTTGCCCTGGATCGCCGCGATCACGGAGTCGGTCATCGGCGCGTCGGTACCGCCGAAGTCCACCGTGCCGTCGGAGAACTGCCGGATGCCGCCGCCCGAGCCGATGGACTGGTAGTTCAGCTGGACGTCGGCATGCCCCTGATTGTAGCTCAGCATCCAATCCTGATAGATGATGTTCGGGAACGTGGCACCCGCGCCGGTGAGCTTCACCTGGGCGGAACCAGGGGCGGCAAGGGCGGCAGAGGCGGCAAGCGCGACGACGAGTGCGGGCCAGCGTGTCTGCATCATACGAGGAACCTCGTCCGGGTTAGAACGTGAATTGCGTCTGGAACAGGGCCTGCGAGCGGACCGCATCCTGCGCCACCAGGGGTGTCCCCTGGAAGTCGACGTAGTCCCAGTCGCCGAGCAGCCGCCAGTTGGGGGTGAGCTGATACGATACGCCGCCGATGAACCGAGTCTGCTTGTCGGTCGTGCTTCCCGCCTGGGGGTGCTCGACATCCACGCGGGCGATGACAGCCGCCTTCGTGCTGGGGAATTTGTAGACACCGAACGCGCTGTAGACGTGACCATCGCCGACGGGGGTCGTTGGCGCTCCGGTACCCACAGGCCGGTCCCGAGTCGCGGCTGCCTCGGCGGCGAGCGTGAGCTGCTTCGTTCGATAGGATACCATCGCGAGGAACCGATTGCGGTTCCCGCCGCCAGTCGACTTGCCGTACTGTGCGTAGCCGGTGACGCGCAGCCCGCCGACACGGCTCGAGTCATCGGTGTCGAGCACGCGAACCGAGGCCCGGGCACTCACGTCCTTGCCCTTGTCGCCCGGCGACCGGTTGTAGTTCTCGCCGTCCACGACCACCAGCTGGAAGTTCACCTTGTCCGGTCCCCACTTGCCGTCCACGCCCGCGCCGAAATCGGCGGCTGCGACGTAGCCCTGCTGGCCGCCAGTCGCCGTCATAAAGCCCCGCTCGAGCGCCACCTGGCCCTGCATGCGGTAGTCCCACACGGCCTCTTCCCAGTCGACCCACGGTGTGTGGATCAGACCGATCTTGTATGTGAGCGGGCTGTTGGTGGGCGTGTACGCGGCGTAGGCATACTTGAGGCGGTACGAGAGTGAGCCAGCCGACGAGGGGTCGGTATTCCGGTAAATGTCCGCGGTGACGCGCGTGTAAACGCCGCCCGAGAACCGACCGATCACGTTTACGTAGGCGCGCGTGACGTCAAAGTTGTTGATGTGATTGAGGGTGTCCTTCAACTGGTAGACGTATTGCGTATACACCAGGCCGCCGACACTCACTTGTGGAGCTGCGGGAGCCTGCGCGGTGAGCGGAACGGTGCCGACCGCGGCGGCCACGACGGCCACCCCGAGCGCCCGACGCATGGAAAACGTCATTGGCTGTCTCCCCTCCTGGGGCAATGGGTTGTGGTGTCTCTGCATCGGTGGGGAAGCGAATGCTGGCGTGTCACGCCCCGGCGCGGTGAGTGTAACGAGCCGGTAACGGGCGCGGCGGGCGTGAGGCGCGTGCGGCGGGCATCACTGCGAGCACTTCGGCCGGCGGCCGGAGCGCCGCCGCGAGGGCCGCGAGCTCGGCGGGCACGGCGCGGGCCAGGCGGCGACTGACCAGGCGCCGAAACAACCGCTCCTGGGTCTCGCGGGCCACGCGTGCGAGCGCCAGCAGGCCGCTCGTGGCCGGTCGCGGGCCGCGTGGTGTCGCGCCCCGAGCTCCGACGGCCAGCTCGTGGAGCCGCCGCGTGCGCTCCGCCGCCGCCTCCGCAGCCGCATCCCCCAGCCGCGCGATCACGACGTGGAGGTCGTGGAGATCTCCCAGCAGCTCCTGCGTGTGTTTCAGGCGCCGCAGCACGGGACCCGCCGGCGTGGCCTCCCGGACAACGGGTTCGAGCAGGTACCGCGCCCGCTTCACGCGAATGCGCGCCGCGTGCGCCTCCACGTGGTTGCCCGGCGAGCGGATGAGAGCGAGCCGCCGCTCCAGATCGCTCCCCTGATCCAGGAGCAGCTCGGCGATCAACCCCGCCAGCGACGGGGGCAGCGTCGCGTCGGGGGCCGGCGGGGACTCGAGCGCCCGGCGGAGGCGACGCGCCAGCCGGTCGAATTTCGGAGCGATCCGCTCCCGGATGTCCTGGTACGCCCGCTCGCGGCGTTGGGTGAGCCGGGCCATGAGCCAGGGCACGCCGGCCCGTCGTCCCGGTGGGAGCTCGTGGCGGCGGCGCTCCAGCCACGCGATCTGGACTTCCACGTCGCGCGCCTCGCCGGTGGCGCGGGCGAGCTCGCGCAGGCGGCGGCGCAGCTTGGCCGGTACGAGCGCGGCGAGCTGCGGCTGATAGGCGCGCAGCGTGCTGCGGAGCCGCCGCATCGCGACCCGGAAATCGTGCAGCGCCTCGGCGTCGCTCGGGTCGGTGAGGCGCTCCCGCGCCGCGCTCGCGGCGTCGAGCAACTTCACGGCGATCCCGCGGGCCGCGCTGGGCGCCGGCGCCGTGAGGAGGCTCTCGGCGCGCTCAATCACGCGCGGTCCCGAGGAGCCGGAGGTGCTTCGGACCGAGGAACCAATCCAACGTGGCGGCCCCACGCTTCACCGGGCCCGCGAGCTCGAGCAGGCAGGCGGCGCCCTTGCGCAGCTCGAGGAACGGTCCGTTGGTGGACGCGAGCAGGGCGCACACCAGCTGCCCGAGGTCCGGCTCGTGGCCCACGACAGCCACGCAACCCCGCGCGTGCCGCTCCGCGAGCCAGCTCACGACGCGGTCCACACCCGCCCCGGGCGCGAGCTCCGGTACCCGTTGTACGCTCATCCCGTCGTACGCGCCGCCGATGATCTCGGCGGTCTCGAGCGCCCGCTTGTAGGGGCTCGCGGCCAGCAGGTCCAGCTCGGGAACGAGCTCCTTCAGGCCGAGCGCGGCGCGCTCCATCTTGCGTCGGCCGTCGGGCGTGAGGGGCCGCGTGGAGTCGTCCTTGTGCGAGCGCGCGAACGCCTCGCGATCCTCGGCGATGGCGTGTCGGACGACGAGGAGGCGCATCGGACTAAGGGCTCAGGCGGGCGCGGGCTCGCCCTGCGGCGCGCGAGGCGCGGGTCGCCGCACGATCGGCACGAAGGGCGGGCGGACGTCCGTGCTCTCGCGGGCGGCTTCGCGCGCGAGGTGCTGGAGCGCCACCTGGGACCGGAGCGGCGCCTCGCCCTCGCCGGGCGCGCGCCGGCGATAGGTGCCGTCGGAGAACAGCTCGCGCACCTTGACGGTGTCCGAGAGGATGGGCTGCAGGATGTCGCCCACGATGCGCGCCTGAAGCGCTGCATCCTCGATCGGGAACAGCGTTTCGATCCGGCGCCAGAAGTTGCGTGGCATCCAGTCGGCGCTGGCGAGGAAGACCTCCGGATTGCCGTCGTTCTCGAAGTAGAAAACGCGGCTGTGCTCGAGGTACTTGTCCACGATGCTCGTGACCCGAATGGTCTCCGACACGCCCGGGAGCCCGGGACGCAGGCAGCAGATGCCCCGAACCACGAGCTCGATCGCGACGCCGCCCTGCGAGGCGCGGTACAGCGCGTCGATCACCGACGGCTCGACGAGGGCGTTCATCTTCACGATGATCCGCGCGGCGCGGCCCTCGCGCGCGTTGCGCTGCTCGCGCTCGATCAGGCCGATGATGTGCTCGCGCAGGCCGACGGGCGCGACCACCAGCTTCTTCCAGCGGTAACCCTCGGCGTATCCCGTGAGCAGATTGAACAGGGCGCTCGCATCCTCGCCCATGTCGGGATTGGCGGTGAAGAGGCCGAGGTCGGTGTACACCCGCGCCGTGGTCGGATTGTAATTGCCGGTCGAGAGGTGGACGTAGCGGCGGATGCCGTCCCCCTCGCGCCGCACGACGAGCGCAGCTTTGCAGTGCGTCTTCAGGCCCATGATGCCGTACACGACGTGGACGCCCGCCTGCTCGAGGGTGCGCGCCCAGGTGATGTTGTTCTGCTCGTCCATCCGCGCCTTGAGCTCGATCAGCGCGGTCACCTGCTTGCCGTTCTGGGCCGCCCGGGCCAGCGCGGAGATGATGGGGCTCGCCCCGCTGGTGCGGTACAGGGTCTGCTTGATGGCCAGGACCTGCGGATCATCGGCCGCCCGCTCGATGAAGTCCACGACGCTCCCGAAGGACTCGTAGGGCAGGTGGACCAGCACGTCCTGGGAGCGAATGACGTCGAACACGTCACGCCCCTGCGCGAAGGGCGGCGCCACGCGGGGGACGAGCGGCTCGTCCTTGAGCGCCGGGAACCCGTCGAGCCGATGCAGGGCCATGAGCGCCGTCAGGTCGATCGGCCCGGACACCCGGTACACGTCACGTGGCTCGAGGTCGTGCGCCCCCGTCAGCATCTCGACGAAGGACTCGTCGGCGTCGGCCGAGATCTCCAAGCGTACGGGGTCGCTGCGCCGGCGCTGCCGCAGGCTCTCCTCGATCATCTCGAGCAGGTCTTCGGCATCTTCCTCCTCGATCGTCAGGTCGGTGTTCCGCGCGACGCGGAACACGGTGTGGCTCAGCACGCGGAGCCCGCCGAACAGCTCGCCCAGGTGCCGGGCGATGATGTCCTCCAGCAGCACGAAACGAACGCGCCCCTCGCCGTGGGTCGACACGATCACAACGCGGTCGAGCACCGCGGGGACCTGCACGACGGCAAAGTGGCGCCGCGCCTTCTGCCCGCCGTTCCGGCGCTTCACCACCAGGGCGATGTTGAGGCTCTTGTTGTGGACGTGGGGGAACGGGTGCCCCGGGTCGATGGCGAGCGGCGTGAGGACGGGGGCGATGCTGGCCCGAAACAGCGTGTCCACGTGCCGCCGCTCGGCTTCGGTCAGGTCGTCGAGCCGCACGCGTTCAACGCCGCCCGTCGCGAGGCCGGGGAGGACCTCGTCGTTCAGGATGCGGTACTGCTCGGCCACGAGCTCGTGGGCGCGACGGTCGATCGCCGCGAGCTGCTCCGCCGGAGCCATGCCGTCGGCACCGTAGTCCTGCGGCTCCACTCCGGCGTACACCTGCTGCTGCAGCCCCGCCACCCGGATCTCGAAGAACTCGTCCAGGTTGGAGCTGAAGATCGCCAG
>Ga0137415_10008776_pt1 | contig 10025 bp, 12 predicted proteins | sample CZODoug3_1_1_16f_FD_183082 | JGI IMG/M metagenome (GOLD analysis project Ga0137415, IMG submission 183082) | Vadose zone soil fungal communities from Angelo Coast Range Reserve, California, USA - CZODoug3_1_1_16fungal (Hybrid Assembly) | ecosystem: Environmental > Terrestrial > Soil > Vadose... | reverse complement strand
ATTGGTCTCGGCTTTCTGGTTTCCGTTAGGTACTTGCTGCCCCTGACCATTGCGTTTCTCGTCCTCGCTTTGGTGGCGATGCTTTCCAGAGCAAGAGATCGCCACGGGTACGGCCCTTTCCTGCTGGCAGTTCTCGCGGCCGGCGGCGTTCTGCTTGGCAAGTTCGCGTGGGATTCCCGGCCCACCGTATACAGTGCGATCGGACTACTGGTAGCCGCTTCACTCTGGAATTCGTGGCCTCGGCGGGAAACCTCGAACGATGCCATCGCCTGTTCCAACTGTCGTAAGCAGGAAATCCAATAAATTCTTTAGGAGAACACCATGACTACAAGGAAGAAAATCGAAGTTTTCAGTGCAGGATGTTCCACATGCAAGGAAACGATCGAACTCGTCAAAAGGATTGCCGGTTCGTCGCACGAGGTCGTGATTCATGACATGCACCAATCCGAGACAGCCTCCAAAGCGAAGAATTACGGTGTTCGCAGCGTCCCGGCTGTCGTCGTGGACGGTAAACTCGCAGGCTGCTGCGTTGGCCGCGGGCCGGACGAACAGGTTCTTCGTTCTGCACTAGGTTAGGTTTCAAGAATTGCATAGGCCGCGAATCGCACTTCGGCCAATACTCGTGTCTCCTGAAGGGTTCGTCAGGCGGCAAGTGACAGGCTAAACTCTGTGGTACGCGTGGTGCAAACCAGGCCCCCGGCACTTTGCTTTCTATTCGCCCTTGATACCGCTTCGTGTCTTTTCGTTGCGAGAGCTCTCAAGAACTTCACCAGACTCCATTCGGAATAACGCAGCGATTTTTCTATTGCTACTGCCGAGTCGATTCAAGGCAAATGCCACGCCTGGCGGCTTAAACCGGGCCAGCCCGGTGCGCGGCTGTTTGTCCGTTGCTTCAAATTCCGATATCGATTTACGATAGTTTTGGATTACGGAAAATGAACTTTTGCAGCAGATCGATTTCTATCCGGCGCGATTCCAATCGAGCGAAAGTATATAGGACGCTGTCCGTCCTTCCGAAGGCGAACTTGAGCAGGAACATTACATCGCGTCGCGACTTTCTGAAGCTGGCCGGAACCGCAGCGTGTGCTGGGGCGCTTCCGCCGGGAACTTCTTTCGGTTTAGCTGCGACGGTTGCCCGAAGCCTCAGACCAACCTTTCAACAATCGGAATTACGTTCACCAGACTACGTTTTGCGCATCGGCGCAAGTCCGGTTGAGATTGCCCCCAATCACATCGTCTCGACCATTACTTACAGCGGCCAGTTCCCAGGACCTTTATTGCGCTTCAAAGAAGGTCAGCAAACGACGGTCGAAGTACACAACGACACGGAAACTCCCGAGCAGCTGCACTGGCACGGCCAAATGGTTTCCACGGATGTGGATGGCGCTGCGGAAGAAGGGACGCCATTCATCCCGGCGCACGGAATGCGCCGGATTGTGTTTACTCCACGGCCATCTGGCTTCCGTCTCTATCACACGCATAATCGGGCGGGCGCCGATCTCCACGCGGGACAGTACAGCGGACAAGTTGGCCCCGTGTATATCGAAGCGAAGCATGAGCCGCGCGGGTACGACCGGGAAGTTTTTCTGGTCCTCAAAGAGTTCGAACCGTCATTCAGTCAAGGCGGCGACATGGCCCAGGATTTTCTGGGTCCCGCCACGAAGGTTAAAGAACTCGAAACGGCTGGCGAGTCCGCGATGAAGACGTCGCTTGCGAACGGAATGCCGCACGGATACGAAGTGGGCTATCGCTATTTCACGATTAACGGGCGGATGCTCGGCCACGGAGAGCCAATCCGGGTAAAACGAGGGGAACGAGTGCTGTTTCACATTTTGAATGGAAGTGCTACTGAGATTCGCAGCCTGGCATTGCCGGGCCACTCGTTTCAAGTTCTGGCGCTGGATGGCAATCCGGTTCCGAATCCGACGTCCGTTCCTGTGCTGTGGATTGCCACAGCGGAGCGCATTTCCGCGCTAGTTCACATGAACCATCCTGGTGTTTGGATTCTGGGTGATCTCGATGACGGTGACCGTGGGCATGGTATGGGAGTCGTAGTGGAGTACGCGGGCCGCACCGGAAAAGCGCAATGGACTGCTCCTCCCGCGTTCAAATGGAGCTATGGACGTTTTGCGAAAGGCGGCGCGACGGCGCCCGCAGCGGACGAGACCTTCGAGATGACGTTCGCGAAGGAAAACGCCGCAGAGGAAGGTTTCAATCGGTGGACGATCAATGGCACGGCATATCCGATGACCGGCGAACCGGCACCGGCGACCTTTCATCTGAAGCAGGGTAAGCGCTATCGGCTGCGGCTGCGCAATGCCAGCGACGATATTCATCCGATCCATTTGCACCGGCATAGCTTCGAGCTGACGAGTCTGGCCGGAAAGCCCACGGCGGGAATTCTCAAAGACGTACTGATGTTGGGAGGCTACCAGGAAGCGGAAGTGGACTTCGTGGCCGACAATCCGGGCATGACCCTGTTTCACTGTCACCAACAGCTGCACATGGATTTCGGGTTCATGGCTCTGTTTGACTACGCTTGAGCGAGAAGAAAAATAATGGCTGAAAATATTGATTCGTGGGCGGGCCGCACAACAAAGGCGATCTTGCTCATACGCGTTCTCGTTGGCTGGGTTTTCTTGTCCGAAGGTATGCAGAAATTTTTGTTCCCGGATGCGTTGGGAGTCGGACGTTTTGTGAAGATCGGCATTCCGTGGCCGCAGGTGATGGCTCCCTTTGTCGGAGTGGTTGAAATTGTTTGCGGCACGCTGGTCTTGGTCGGGCTGCTGACGCGGCTCGCCACGATTCCTCTCCTTGTCGACATTTGCGTCGCCTTGTACTCGACCAAGGTCGCCACGTTTGCCAAGAACGGGCTTTGGAACACGTTGCACGAAGCCCGCACCGACGTGAGCATGCTGCTTGGGCTCACTTTTCTGCTGCTGGTGGGCGGCGGAACGCTGTCCCTCGACGCGCGTTTCTCCGCAAAGGGTGGCGCACGTAAATGGCTAAGCAGAACGTAGCAAAACTTGCCTTTCGATTTGTCCTGATCATCGGGATCGTTAACTTTTTCGCAGACATGACGTACGAGGGAGCTCGTGCCATCGTGGGGCCTTTTCTTGGCACCCTCGGTGCAAGCGCCGCCATTGTAGGTTTTGTCGCGGGATTCGGTGAGCTGGTCGGCTACGGGCTACGATCCGTCTCGGGATACTTCGCGGACAAAACGCACAAATACTGGGCCGTCGCCTTTGTCGGCTATGCGATCAACATGCTGGCCGTGCCGGCACTAGCGCTCGCGGGAAACTGGCCTCTGGCTGCCGCGCTGATTGTCGCCGAGCGAACGGGACGTGCAATCCGGCGACCCGCGGTGGAAGCGATGCTCTCCCATGCGGGCAAATCCATCGGCCAGGGTTGGGTGTTTGGCCTCAACGAAGCTCTGGACCAGACCGGAGCAACGCTTGGGCCGCTGATTACGGCTTTCGTTTTATACCGCCACGGGGACTATCGCTACGCGTTTGCGGTGCTGCTGATCTCCACATTGCTGTGCTTGGCTGTGCTTGTTGTTGCCTGGCTCCTTTACCGGCGGCCGCATGAGCTGGAGGAAGAATCCGCACCACGCGTGTTGAGCAAAGGCTTCGCAAAGGCTTATTGGCTCTATATGGTTGGCGGAGCATTGATTGCTGCCGGATTCGCTGACTTTTCTCTGATCGCGTTTCATTTGCAAAAGACCGGGACCGTTCCGCAAGGTCTCGTCCCGGTTTTCTACGCGGTAGCGATGGCGACGGGCGCGCTCGCTTCCCTGGTTCTTGGAAAATTGTTGGACAAGCTAGGCCTGCCTATTCTTCTTGTCGCCTTCGGCATCCCGGCTTTTTTTGCGCCCTTGGTTTTCCTGTATGGAACCAGGCTGGAGCTCGTCGGGATGATTCTTTGGGGGATGGGGATGGGAGCGCAAGATTCCTGCTTGAAGGCGGTGCTGTCCGCCGTGGTCCCTCCCGAAAAGCGTGGCACCGCCTTTGGCATTTTTGATACGGGCTTCGGCGTGGCCTGGTTTGTGGGCAGCGCCGTCATGGGCCTGCTGTACGACAAGTCGATTCCGGCGCTGGTCCTCTTCTCCATGGTGCTACAGCTTCTTGCGCTGCCCGTGTTTGCCTTTGCCAACAGAGAGCAAGCGTCAGAGTGACGCCCTTCCTTCGTTCAGCGCGCGGTCTGGAAGAGTTCGACCGGGTTGCGGGATGGATCAACCAGCAGGATTTCCGGTCCACCCGGCCCCGAGACGATGTCATTTCGCCAGAACTGAAGCCTGCGCAGCCGGGCGACTTCCGCCGGTAGGCGTCTAGATCAATCTGTCGGCCCAAGTCCCCGGCTTGGCCTGAAATGTGACTTACCTTCTCAAAGGCCAATGATATTGCTCGAGAACGAGGGAAGCGATGCCAACCATGCTTAGTACGACCGTACAAATCGCCAATCGTCGCGACACCGAGGGATTCTTGGCGTTACGACGGATGATCGGCAGGTTGACCAAAGCACTTGCCACTGACGCCAGGACGACGGCATGGCCAGCCAATGCCGCCTGCATCTGCCCGTGACCTACCATGTTCGCGGCAGCCGCTGAAGTACTTGCGCTGCTGACTAAGCCTCCGAGCACGCTTATTCCCAAGAAACCAATCTTGCCAAGGTAGCGTTCACCGAGCGTCGAGACGATTTGAATCAACAGAAACAGCCCGGCAAAGCTCAGGACCCGCTTGAGCGAGACGGGAGATTCGAGGTGGATCTCACCGGGAGCGTCTTGTGTTCCTGCCCTCTCGCGCCGAACGAAGATCAGCGCGAGGACGGTCATCGCAATAATGGGGACGGCAGCGGTGAGCACGGCGCTTGGCGAAAAGAGGGCGAGGATCAGGAGGTTGCGAGCGAACATCGCCACGATCGTCAATAAAAGCGCAGCTACCGCCACGCCGGGCGACGTGCCCCCGGCACCGAGCGGCCTGGCCAGTTCCACTGCCGCCGCGCTGCTATTTACAAAGCCGCCCAGAAAGGCGCTCATGTAGACGCCTCGGGTGCCGTATACCTTTAACAGAACGTAGTTCACGAAGCCGATCCCTGCGAGAACGATGACTGTTATCCATGTCTGTCGGGGATTGACTAGCTCCCACTTATCCACGAACCGGTCGGGCAGAATGGGGTAGACCACCAGCCCCAATAGCCCTAACAGCACGGCGCTCCGAATCTCATCGGGTTGCAAGCCCCCAGCGAACCGGCGCAGCTCCACTTTCCAGGCAAGCAACATCGTCATCAGGATCGCTGACGCGACAGGTGTAAACAGGTGCCCCTGCCCCGCCAGCGCTCCCAGAATAAAGATCACAAGCAGCGCTGCCGAAGTGGTCGCCTCGAGCGACCGGTCTACTAACAAGCTACGAGTATTGGCGAAAATGACGATCAGAAAAACGCCGACCAGCGACACGACGACCATGGATGGCCCGAACAGAGCCGCGATGGTTCCAAGCAGAGAGGTGAGCGCGAAGGTTCGAACACCGAGGTCTTTGTTCGACCACTCCCTTTCGATTCCCACGAGAAGTCCGATTCCCAGGGACACGGTAATTCTTGCCGCGACTTCCGTCGGAGGAAACCGATCCGTGAACATTACCCGCAGCTCCTAGTCTCTTCTGCCGGTCTGATGAAGAGGTTTTATTACAGGGTTCCTGCAGACTGCATTTTATTGCGCAAACTCCGCTTACCAGGATGGAGCTGTGCGCTATTGGGTGGCGCTTGCGGGTTTGCAGACCCTCACGGGAGTACTCAAGGCTCCATAAGGACAATGCGGTTTCCTGGATGCCCCGAACGGTCTTAAACCGAACGGAAATCTTAGGCGTGTACTTCTCGGCCAATGCATTTATTCCCGTTATTGGACCTCGAAAATTTGCAGCGCCAATTTCGCACCCGGCTTGCCCTTACCTGAATCAGCTACATAGAGCCGTTTCAGTCCGGGCACAAACATAGACGATTTGGCGCGGTAAGCTGTTGGCACTTCCGCAATGTGCTCGTAATGGTTGGCATCGCGCTGTTCAAAAACGGATGTCGTCTCACTTCCAGTCACATAGATTCGTTTACGCGCGAGATCGAGCCACATGTCGCTGTTCACACCCACACACGGAAGAGCGGTCACAACTTTTCCCGTGTCGGTGTTAAAAACTATGAATTGCGATGGTTTACGTGTGGCGGTGAACAGTCGATGATTCGCTTCGTCCAAGGCTATCGCATGAGCTACGTGCGCGTCCGGCAGAGGCCACTTGGCAATTAGTTGACGGGTGTTCAGGTCGATGACGCCAACCTCATCTGAGCCCGTAAGGTTCACGTAAAGTGTTTTTCCCTCATGATCGATCACCATGCCCTCGTTGGAATTTCCGGGTAGCTCAGCAATCTCGCCAATTTTCTTGAAGGACTTCGTGTCGATAACAGCGAGTGCGTGTGCCTTCGCGTCTGGTCCGCCGCCGTTCTCCACATAAAAGTAACCGTTCAGCGGGTTGTACGCGCTGTGGTCCACGCCTTGACCCAGCTTGAGCGTGTCAATGATTTTGTAGTCTTTACAATCCACCAGTTCGACGGCATCGGTATCGCCTCCGTCCGTGACGATAAGACGGTTGGACTCGGCTAAATAAGCCATCGTGAGTGGTTGGCCGAAGCCTTTGATACTGTGAATCCGCTCTCCCGTCCGGAGGTCGAACACTTCAACGGTTCTTTGATCCTCCGACGCAAGGAATAAGCGGTTACCCTTGAGGTCTAATCCGAAATGATCGAAATCACCCGTGAAACCTGGCATCGGCGTGGTCGCAATCAATTTCAGTGGGAGCTTCTCCTGCGCCTTCAGAGTTAGCGCGCACAGAGCCAATGCCATCACGCAAAGCTTCAGCGATTGTCGCAATTATCCCTCCTGGGAAAGGCAGCTGATCAGGCCGACTATGGTACTACGCCGGAGTCAGGCAGGCTTCGAGTGTCAGAGTTAGTCGTCGCGTCTGATCAGATCGGTCATTGGCTTTACATTTTTCGTGTCACAGGTGAACCCGAGACAACCAAGATGCCATGCATCCTGGATGGTTGCGAGCATGGAGAAATGGTTGAATGCATCCCCCGAAGTGTGTGCGCGGTGAACGTCATGGGAATATACAGTGCGATTTTCGCTTTTCCCTGATTTTCCTAAGCCGTGCAAAATCAATAGGCTGCAAACGAAAAAAGATTCAATTGCCATAGCCATTAGACCGGGTCTAGCCCTTAGCCTGCATCCACCGCAACCGCCAGCGGCCACCTTCAAACGGCTCTATCGAACGCGCGCAGAGCACCTCGCCCGACTTCACGCTTTTGTGAAAACGCGCCTCCGATAGATCTAACGTAATCCGGAAAGAACAATCACTGATTGCGGCGGAGGCCGACGCGCCGTGCAGGATCCCTCCACGGGCTCCGCACGGTGTAAGACGGGATCGCTGTGGCATTTTCCTTGCTAGCGGTGAGCAGTTTCCTTCGAACCAGCCAACTCACTGCAGCTTGGGCTGAACTTCTCGACAATCCAATGGACTCGGCCATTTCCTGATAACTCACCTGAACAGCTCCCCGCCTGCGTGCCTGTTCGGAGGTGAGCCACAAATAAACGAGGAAGCTCGCAGGTCTGCGATCATGCCCGACCAGGTCGCGCATCAACACGTCTACAACGTAATCATCCAGGTTCAGCATGGCTATAGCAGCCACTAATATAGCAATGACTGGGTGATTGCGCTCATCAATTCTCCTGGCTATGCTCCGCACATCTCACAGAGGAGGGGCACTTATGGTTCGGGGAATTAAGTTTGTAGGGATTCCTGTTCGCAATCAGGACGTTTCGCTGAAGTTCTACACCGAGGCCCTGGGACTGAAAGTGGTTACTGACCAGCCGTTCACGGACACACAGCGCTGGATTGAACTCCTCATCCCTGGCGCGGAGACTGGCCTCGCCCTCTACACGCCCGAAGGTCACGAGAGGCGCATCGGCGAGTTTCAATCCATCGCGTTTTGGTGCGACGACGTCTTCGCCACTGCCAAAGTCCTCAAGTCCAAGGGCGTCACCTTTGCCGAAGAACCCAAGAATGAACCCTGGGGATCGATCGCCGTCTTCAAGGACCCCGACGGGAATCAGTTCGCACTTTCCAGCAAGGTCAATCACAAATGACGCACCCGGTTGCCAGAAAACTGGGCATGAATCCCGGCATGCGGGCATTGGTCATTGGTCCGCCTGCCGGCTATCTGAAATTGCTAAGGCCCCTGCCTGACGGTCTCACCGTGTCTTCGAGAAGCGGCGGGATGTACCCCTTCGTGCAGGTTTTTGCGACGCGCCTCTCGCAAATAACGAGGTTCGCCCAGAGACTCTCGAAACACGCGGCTCCGAACGCTTTGGTATGGATTTCGTACCCAAAGAAAACGTCGAAAGTCAAAGGGGACCTAAGTCGCGACGTAATCCGCGAAGCGATGTGGAGCGTCGGGTGGCGTGCCGTGTCCATCGTTGCTATCGACGAGGTCTGGTCAGCATTACGTTTCCGGCCGGCTGGCCAAGTAGGCGCGCGCTTGAAGCGCGGCCCGGACTGAGTTCGGGACGCCAGCCTCTCAATTCCCGAATCGCCGGCAACCCTTACCTAATCGCGTTACGTCAGAGTTGCCCGTCATCCACCCCGAACGTCCGACTTCGTTAGAACCGGACATCGTGCTCTAATCCTGCAAAGATTAAGGCAGCTTTAGATCGATCAGGTCATCGGGGCCGGACTGCCGCGAAGACCGCGATGGGATGGCATCATAGTCTTCAGGGAGTGTTTTCAGATATTCAAGGCGCCGCTGCACGACGGTATGAAGCGTCCAAAAAAACACCAGCCAGCCCAACATCAGAAAGATCTTATCCCAGCGATATACAAGCCAGGGCGATTCGCCTGCTATCTTGATGCCAGCCCCATTGGGATCGTGGAAGACTTGCACATGAGAGTTCCTCGGATACCCATGGATCAGTCAATCGAAGACCGTATAAGGCGAACTCGTGCTACGGGTCCGGACGATTCCCCAACAGGGCATGGAATCTTGTTCGGCAGAGGCACTGCCGGTCCTACATTGATCTGCTGGCACGGCAAATCTGACTTCGTATTCCACCCAATACCTCGTGTGCTTCTCCGTGCTGGTTGTCCCTGGAACACCTTTTGAATCTTTCTGACTGGCTGAGACTATTTCTCCGTCCGCAATCGGCCAGGTATAACGCGCATGTAAATCCGCGTATACATCCCAAACCAAGGTCAATCCTGCAAGCACGCCTACGGCAAAGAACATGCGGATAATGGTTCGAAAAAACCGCGCCGTTCCGCGGTTGGGTAATAGCCGACCGACGAAGCCGGCGTCGTCCATGGGCGGAGGTGCCGAGATATTGGGATTCGACATGATAAATTCTTGCTTGATTGATCCCAGGCTGGTCGAGGATACCACTAGGACTAGCCCGTTCATCGTCCGCGTGGATTATTTCTGGGTAGTCCGTTAGAACGTGATCCAGGCACGATCTCTAGCCCTGGGACTCCATTCCGTTCTGTGGCGCCGCAGAAACCAGTAGAAAGACTCCGACAGCAAGGAACCAGAATGCCGCGCTGACAGCGCTGACATTCCAATACCGGCTCGTGAAAGGACCAGGAAGGAATGTCCCCGTCGCCCAGGCGGTGAACGGCCACGCTCCTAGCGGGATTCCGATCCACGCCAGCACCTTCGCGCCCCCCGAGCGGCACGAAAGGAGAGTTCCTACGCTGCCCGCGATCATTGCGAAGCCCAGCGCAAGCCAGGAAACCAAGCCCAATCGGATGACGGCATCTTGATTCACGGCGAGCTGGTACAAGCCGGTTTCAGGCGTCATCCTGCGAACGATGTTAGGCGCGACAAAACCGTCGAAGACGAAAGTCACAGCCCACACGGTGGCGGCGAGAGTGATCGCGGTCTTCGCCATCCGAGTCCAGCCACTGCGCTCGCTCAAGATCGCGCCACCACCG
>Ga0137415_10008775_pt1 | contig 10026 bp, 14 predicted proteins | sample CZODoug3_1_1_16f_FD_183082 | JGI IMG/M metagenome (GOLD analysis project Ga0137415, IMG submission 183082) | Vadose zone soil fungal communities from Angelo Coast Range Reserve, California, USA - CZODoug3_1_1_16fungal (Hybrid Assembly) | ecosystem: Environmental > Terrestrial > Soil > Vadose... | reverse complement strand
GCAATCAGTACGTTCCACCCCGTCCACCTTCGCAACGGTGTGATGGCCAGCGAAAACAGGAAAAACAGCAATGCGAGCAAGCCCGTCGTGCGAATGGCAAAGTTGACGCCATTGACACCGAGCTGGTGGCGCCACGCATCGAGTCCCAACAGCGCGAGAGGCACCCCACCGTTGACCAGCACGAGCACCCGGGTAAAAGGTGCATCGAGCTCAAACGAAGCGAAAAACCGTGCGACTTTGGAATTCATTCGATGGCCGCGCGCGCGAAAACGCATCCGATGACCGTGGCGAGCAACAACGGGTTAGTAGTTTGCACGGAGGTCGAGCCCTGCATAAAGGGGAGCCACTTGCTCGCCGTAGCCGTTGAACATCAGCGTTCGCCGCCGCCCCGATTCGCCGATGCGTTGCTCGGTTGCCTGGCTCCAGCGCGGATGGTCGACATTGGGGTTCACGTTTGCAAAAAATCCATATTCACGCGGAGCCTGCCGGTTCCACGACGTTGGGGGCTGCTCCGCCGTCAGCGTGATTTTGACCAGCGACTTGATACTCTTGAAACCATATTTCCAAGGGACGACCAAACGAATGGGAGCGCCGTCCTGCGCCGGAAGCTCCCGCCCGTAAAGGCCGCTCGCGAGCAACGTGAGCGGGTGCATGGCTTCGTTCATGCGGAGCCCCTCGACGTAGGGCCATTCGAGAACCTCGATCTTCTGCCCTGGCATGCGGTTCGGGTCGTGAAGCGTCTCGAACGCGACGTACTTTGCAGAGCCCATCGGCTGGACGCGCTCGAGCAACTTGGACAGCGAAAAGCCCACCCACGGAATCACCATGGACCACGCTTCGACGCACCGAAGGCGATAGACGCGTTCTTCCGGAGGGCTGATACGCTGAAGATCGTCGAGACCGAACACACGCGGCGCGTGAACGAGACCACCGACGGCGACTTGCCAGCCTTTCGTATCGAAGCCGGCCGAGCGATCGGCGACCTCGTCTTTGTCGGTCGTGAATTCGTAAAAGTTGTTGTAGTGCGTAATGGCCATTTGCGAGGTCAATGATTCGTCGCTCCCGAGGCGCGTGAGCGGCGAGGCCCCACCGGCATCGGGCGCGAGACCGGCAATCTTCGGCGTCTCCGTGCGAACGAACGACATGCCGTTCAAACGGCGATACAACCATCCGGATCCCGCAGCGGTCGCCATCAGCAACCCGCCACGCATGATGGCTCGGCGGTTGAAATAGAGCGCAGGCGGGGTCACCTCACGGTCGGGCGGCGTGCTCGGTCCGCGCCGCGCGTCGCGGTTGTCTCGACGGGATGTCACGGCTATCTACTCCTTACGCTGGTGCGAAGCCTTCGGTTGCGCACTTTGAATGGCCCGCTGGCGCAAAAGGCAGCCCCGATGCGACTCGGCGGCTCCCATTTCTTATGGAGCCCGCTCGCCTCGGGGCGCCCTACACCCAGCGTTTCACATATGATTTCCGCTCGCGGCCGGTTTCGGCGGCGCCGCCATCTTCGGGGCCTTCATTCCATCCGCCGACGAGCCCATGGCAGGTGCCATCGCAGAGCCGCTGGCCATCGCAGAGCCGCTAGCCATCGCAGGCGAATCAGCCGGCGTGGGAGCCATGGGTGCAGGGGCCATGGACGTGGGGGCCATGGACGTGGCCGACGTCGATGCAGCCGGAGGCTGCATCTTGTCCTCGCTTTTCCCACATGCCGCCAGACTGAACATGCCGCAAACCGCGATCCAATGCGTAACTTTCATGACGCGCTCCTCGCCCTTCCCGATTGGAGCCAACGATGCACACGGCCGCGCCCATCGCGGTGTTTAGCGTCGATGGCTCGAAAATCCCCCGCGAAAGCGATCTTGGGGTGCGCTGCGCACGCGGGCTCGTAAACGCCTGCAAATCGCGCCGGTGCGATATTTACGAGCATTAACAAGTCGGCAAATTTGGCTCTTTACCCGGCTGAATCGCGAGGAGCTTCGCGACAATACAACGGGAGAGGGCCGATGGAATCGACGCGTCACCGTCCGAAACCGGAACTCCGTACCGGCGTACAGCGCCAAATCGGTCGGCGCGCGCGCAGCGGTCCGCTTTTTCGATTGGGGGCGCGAACCGGTGGCTTCCGTCGGATGGGCAACTTTGACCGCCCCCCCTTTGGACTTCTCATGCGCCTGCGAGCCATCGTTTCTGCTTCCGAGACGGACTTGCGTTAATCGACGTTGCGGACCGTCAGCAGGATCTTCGCGCGCACATGGCCATCACGGCTCTTCGCGAGCGCTTTTCCCGCCTCGGAGAGCGGATAGATTTCGCTGACGATCACCTTTATGGTCCCATCATCGATCCATTGTCCCACTTCGAGCGCGCTTGCACGTCGCCTCCCACGAGGTCGACGACGGCATCGACATCGCGCACGACGTCTTCGAAGCGCTGCGTGCGATAGTCGATCGGTTCGCCTACACCAAGTGAACGAAGGAACTCCGCGTTGGCGCCCGACGCGGTGGCGAACACATGTGCGCCTCGCCGTAGAGCGAATTGCACGGCAAACATCCCGGTCCCGCCGGCGGCCAGCCCCGAACCGGAGACACTCTCTCCCGCTACGCCGTCTGGCAGGACGGGAACTTCGAGCTGAAGTCATTCCTGTATCCCGTCGCCTCGACGGTGGCGAAGCTTCGGGCGTTGGCCCTGCCGCCGGCGGTCGAGATGGATCTCGTCCGCATCCTGGAGACGGGGGCGGTGCTTAACTCACAGAGTTCGTAAGGGACACGGCGCGCCTTGTGCGAGGCGCGATTTTCCACGCTCGCATCCGCCGATCGAAGACCGAGTCGACGGCAAGTTCGTCGACACGGCTCGACGCGCTGGGGCTCACCATGCGTCCCATCGCCGAGGCGCTGCCGGCCGTGCTCCGCGAATATGCAAAGGCCCTTGGCAAGCAGACCATTCGGTAGGCAATCTGCGCTTGCGCGCGATGTCTCTGGCATGCGATGCACCTGCGGACAAACGACGTCATCCGATGATGAAGGAGTTTTGCAGTGCCTACCAGCCACCATGCGCAAGTCTCGAAGATTCTCGACGCCATCGTACACACCAATCCGAAGTCCGTTTTGGATATCGGAACGGGTTTCGGCAAATACGGCGTATTGTGCCGCGAATATTTGGAGCTGTGGGATGGCCGCGAGGACTATCAAAAGTTCACCCGCAGAATCGACGGCATCGAAATATTTCCGCAATACCTGACACCGATACACAAATACGTTTATGACGAGGTGTTCGTGGGCGACGCCCTGGACATCGTCCCCAACAAGCTCCAACGCGACTACGATTTGGCCCTTCTCATCGACGTTCTCGAACATCTCAAGAAGGAGGACGGGGCGAAGCTCCTTGGTGCGCTCCTGAAGCGCGCGAAGAACGTCATCATTTCCGTTCCAAGGGACATCGGAGACCAAGGGACGGTCTTCGGCAACGAGCACGAGACGCCCTCTACGGGACCGACTACGGTGTTCACAACGTCACGTTTCTCTCGAGGTTCACCGATACGACGCGGCAGGCGGCGTCCTACCGAGAGAGACGGGTGCTCTTGGCCGGCGACGCGGCGCACGTGCATTCCCCGGTAGGCGGACAAGGACTCAACATCGGTGTCCAGGACGCCGTGAACTTGGGATGGAAGCTGGCCCAAGTGGTCAACGGCACATCGCCGGAGAGCCTGCTCGATACCTACCAGGCCGAGCGGCACCCGATCGGTGCGCGCGTGCTCAAGAGCACCATGGCGCAAACGGCGCTCAACCGCGGCGACGAACGGATGAAGGCCTTGTGGGAGACCATGTCCGAGCTGTTGAAGATGGACGAGCCTCGCAAGCGATACGCCGCGATGATGTCTGGTCTGGACATTCGCTACGACCTCGGCACGGGACACCCGCTGCTCGGGCGCCGCATGCCCGATCTCGACTTGGTCACCGCCAACGGCCCACGGCGGGTGTTCACCCTGCTGCACGATGCCCGACCGGTATTGCTCAACCTCGGTGAGCCCGGCGCCTTCGACATCACTCCTTGGGCGAATCGGGTTCGGCTGATCGACGCTCGATACGCTGGTGTGTGGGAGCTCCCGGTGCTCGGCGCGGTCTCTGCTCCCACTGCCATGTTGATTCGGCCCGACGGACACGTCGCGTGGGTCGGAGACGGCACGGACCACGGCCTTCGTGACGCCCTAACCACCTGGTTCGGACCGCCCACTGCGGGTTGAAGGCAGACGGTCGCCGCTGTCGCGAGCGATGCGCGCCGCCGTTTACGTGCGGATCGGCGGCTGCAGCACGCGTTCGACGAGCGCAGTGTCCATGTACTCCGTCAACTCGCGCAATTGCCCAGCCTCGATGCGGATAATGAAGCAGTACGTGTTGGCGTACCGCTCCCCGGAAACGGTCGTCGCGTCGCCGTGGCATTGCACGGCCACATAGTCGCCATCAGCTAGGATACGTGTAGGCGTGATGCGCGATGGTGCGGTGAACTGCGCGTACAGCGGCTTTAGCAGTCGCTCGCACACGTCGGCCTTGCCAACATACTCGCCCGACCAGGCTGTCGTGCCGATGATGCGCCAGACGAAGTCGTCTGCCATTGCCGCGATGAACGGTGCGTGATCGCGGCGCGACCGGGCGTCCATGATGTTCTGGACGAGAGCCTTGTTTTCGGTGGGTGTCATGATTTTGCTCCTTTGAATCGCGACACGTCGCTTAATACGAGTTAGAGCGCGCTCGAGGTCAAGCCCCGATCTCTGGGATCACCCTTTGTCCGTTGCTGTCCACGCGGAACATCCGTTGAGGAGAGCCGAAAGAGCGTCGACTCCGCGGTCCCCATCCCGGACGAGATCGTCACCCCGGTCATCATCCGACTCCCGGTGCACCAAGGTCACCGCGTACTCGACACCGGCTGCGAGCGCCTTCATCACGTCTTCCGGTTCGAGCGCGTCCGGCACCGCAACTTGTGACATTCCGTTCGCGGTGCGCGCGCCGGGCGATCGCCTTCCTCCTTCTTTTGCGGGCAAAACGCGCCGGGTGGTCGTTGCAAATCTGTGGGTCGAACGACTGTCGCGAATCGCGACGGCATAGACCGAACAGACGTCGGCAGCCCCGGTTTCTTGGTGGGGACCTCTCTGCGATGAGGTAAAGAGAATACGATGAAGACCGTGACGCATAGCCCTGTAGTTGGAATATACCCTGCAACCTCGGATTACGTTCATGCACTCGAGGTTCGAGGGCCCAATCGCATCCTGTTCGTCAGCGGCACGATGGGGCTCGACGAGCAAGGTGTCGCAGGCAAGACTTTGGACGCACAGCTCGAACTGATCTGGTCGAACATCCGAACCGTCCTCGCGAGCGCCGGCATGAGCGTCGACAACATCGTGAGGCTGACCAGCTATCTGCGCGACTCGGCCTACGCAGAAGCCAACGCGGCGGCGCGCGTGCGCGCCCTCGGCGAACGCCGGGTGCCGACGACGGCGATCGTCGCGCAAACCTTGGTGCCAGACTGGCTCGTCGAGGTCGAAGTGATCGCCGCCGACTGATCGATCCGGTGCCACCCACTATCGAAAAGCGGACCGCTGCGCGCGCGCGCCGACCGATTTGATCGCGACAACACCGACGGCGCGCTCGTCGGACACCTCGGTGCCAAGTCCGGCGGCTGGCGTGAATCGACTGTGCGCCAACTGTGGCGTGACGTCGCCGCCCAGGTCAGGGATGCGTGAACGGAGTCGTCGTGGCCAAGTGCACGAAGCCGAGCCGTTGCAGGATCGGACGGCTGTCGTCGGACGCGTCCACCTGGAGGTAGCGGAATCCCTTTGCCGCAGCCAAGGCCGCGCGATGCGCCACCAGCGCGCGGAACAGGCCGCGACCACGCCACGCGGCCAGCGTGCCGCCGCCCCACAGGCCGGCGAAGTCCGTGCCGTGGTTGAACTCGATGCGCGCCGCGGAAACCGGCTCTCCCTCGGCGATCACCACGAAGCCGAGCTGGTCTTCGCCTTGTACCAGCAGGTTCCGGCCGACCTCTGAATAGTCGCCGCCGAACACGTCGTCGTGCACGCGGGCGAACATGTTGGCGGTGCGCTCGTCGGTCACGGTGATCAGCTCAACTCCGGACGGCAGCGTGACGTCAGTCGCGAGCTCGGCGATCTCGGCGACCATCAGCGCCTCCGTCGGCTCGGGGGTGAAGCCGGCGGCCAGCAGACGTGCCGGTAGATCGGCCGGCTTGTCGTACGAGTAGTGCTTCCACTCCCATTCCTTGCCCAGCTCGGCGAACCATCCGATCTGTTCGTCGATCGCGACGTTGGCGTTGTGCTCGTCAAGGTCGCTGCTGGTGACGCCGGCCCACCCGTCATCCGTCCGGACGCGGATCACGCCGCCGACACGCTCGCCACGGCGGCGGATCTGCTCGTCGAACGCGGCCAGCACGGCGACAGGATCCATCGCCGTAGTATGCGGACATGGCCGACTTCAAGCCACCGAGATCCGTCGCCGGCGAGCGGGAGACCCTGTTGGCGCTGCTGCGGTTCCAACGGGAGAGCCTGTTGAGCAAGGTCGACTCCCTCGACGTCTTTGGCGCCTTCGGCTACCTCAGGCTACGAAGCCTGCGGCGGTGGAAACGCGCGCGTGACGAGCCGCACCAACTCTTCGCGCATGGGGGTCATCTGCGGGAGCGCCGCGACGGCGATCAACGGCGCGAGCATGCGCGCGGCGCCGTCCACCAACTCGCGCGTTCGGACCTGACTGGGCGAGGTGTCATGCGCAAAGTAGAAGAGCATCCCCAAGTGCAAGAGCCACAGCGCTTTGGGGAGCAGCGCCCGCATGTCATCGGGGAGCGGTTCGTCGCCGATGGCCTCTTCGAAGATCGCCACCGCCTTGTGACGCACTTCGTCCGTCTTTGGAGCAAACACGGACAGCTCGCTCGATGGGTCGACCGACGTGCGGAAAATGGAACCGAGCAGCGCGCGATCGTCTTCGATGACGTCCAGTTTCGCATGCAAAACGGCGCGCACGCGGCCTTCGAGGTCGGCCGCTTGGTGAAAGGCTTCGCGGGCCGCCGCGTCATGCGCGGCTTGCAGCTCTTCGTAATAGGAGAGGACGAGCGCGTCTTTCGAGGGGAAGTAATAATACGCAGCTCCGAGCGATACCTTGGCCGCGACGGCGATTTCACGCATCGTGGTTCGCTCGAAGCCGCGCTTGCGGAAGAGGGCGAGCGCCTTCTTTCGAATCCGTGATCCGGTTTCGTCTTTCATCGGTACGGAGAGTGTCGCACGTTGGGTTTGCCGTGGGCGCCGCGATGGTGGCGGCGATCGATCGCGCAGCTTCCATCGGCGCACGCGGGCTCGGGAAAGAGAAACGACGCGAGCCATCGGCGCCGGCTGGAGAGCGCGTGAAAGAAGCGCTCGGCGAGCGGCGAGAAGGCGTCTCCACTCAGGCGGTACGACCACTCCCGCCAATCGCGAAGGGCCCAGAGGCACATGAGGAAGGCCGCAGGACCCACCCATGCGTCCCCTTCGTCGCTCACCACGACGAGCTCCTCTCCGAGCCAGGGCCGGAGCTCTCGCCAAGTTTCATTTGCTATTTGCGATTGGCAACTTCGAAATGCGAGATCGATATACGAGGGCTGCCGCTCCATCCACCCTTTGCAGCGCACGCAGAGCGGGCAGGTGGCGTCGTAGAGGACCGTTAGCTCTTTCATGGCGGGCTCCGAAGTCAGGGGGCTGCAGGGACGGGTGCATCGGCGAGGCGCATCTGCGGGCGCACGGGGGGCGGGAGCACCTTGATCTGGCTCCGCCGGCGGACGCGGTAGAACAAGTACATGTTGCAGAAGTGCATGCCGCCCAGCGACAAGAGGAGCGCGCCGAGCTTCCACGAGAAGATCTCGATGGCCTCGACGGGGTTCGACGCGGGGTCGGCCTTCAAGAGCAAGCACGCGTAGCCGAAATTGAGCAGGTAGAAGCCGACGACCAGCAAACGGTTCACCGCGTCCGCCATCTTCGTATCGTCGCCGAACACGGACTCCAGGAACACCGCGCCGTTGCGGAAGAGCGTGCGCGCGAGCCACACGGTGAGCGAAACGCTGGCGAACGCATAGGTGGCGTAAACGGGGATCAAATAGCGTGCGGTTTCCGAGATCATGATGGGTATCCTCCAATTTGAACGTGTTCAACTTCAACACAGAGAGATATGCGGCCGATTTTATCGCTCGTCAAGGTCGATTTTGAACGCGTTCAAATTACACAGGATCGCGGACCGATTTGACCCCCCATTCCTTGTGGACGATGAACACCAACGCTGTTGGAAACACATCTGCGTCATTTGACGCCAAACGCCGGGGTGAAGCTTGACAGCGCCGTCGTCGACTCGTACGAGGAGCGCGTGATTTCTTATCGCGATATCATTGATTCGAGCATCGTCCGTGTCGCGGGTCTGTCGCCGTATTGGAATGCGGCTCCACTCCAAGGAGGGCAGTCATGAAATACGAAAGCATCCGGATGGCGCGGTTCGCCGCGGTGGCGCTCGTGAGCCTCGTCTGCGCAATGCCCATGGCCGCACGCGCGCAGGCCAGCGCAGGAACAGGGAAGGTCGTGACCGATTTTGGAATCGTCGACACGGGGGCACGCGCCGTCGCCCTGCAGCGCGACGGCAAGATCGTGGTGGCGGGAACATCCAGAAAACGTTTTGCGCTGGCGCGTTACAACCTCGATGGTTCCCTCGACACCAGCTTCGGTACGGGCGGCAAGGTCACGACGACCATTGCGAACTCGCGCGTCGGCATCAGCAGCGTGGCGATTGAGGCGGATGGCCGCATCGTCGCCGCCGGAGGTATCAGCGCCGACGTGACGGAGCCGAAGACCTCCGACGTCGCCGTGGTGCGATACCTCTCCGACGGAACGCTCGACGCTTCGTTCGGAAAAGGAGGCCTGGTCACCACGGATTTTGGCACGAGCGATGGCGCCAGCGACGTGGCCATTCAGGGCGACGGGCGCATCGTGATCGCGGTCACCACGGATCAGGCCTTCGCGGCCGCACGCTACAATGCCGACGGCTCGCTCGACACGCGCTTCGGTACCGGCGGCAAGGTCGTCACCGCATTCGGTGGCTTTGGCACCGCGGCATACGCGCTCGCGATCCAGGCCGACGGGCGCATCGTCCTGCAAGGAGAGGCCGACACGGCGCAGGGCGGATCGGCATTTGGGCTCGTACGGTACCAGACCGACGGCTCCCTCGACCCGACCTTCGGGGTGGGCGGCAAAGTCACCACCGCGGTCACGGATTATATCAATCAGGGCGGCTCGGTGGCGCTTCAGGGCGACGGGCGCATCGTCGTCGCCGGCATGGTTTCAGAGCGGACTGGCACCGCAGGCTCCGACTTCGCGGTGCTCCGCTACAACGCCAACGGCTCGCTCGATACCACGTTCGGCAAGCAGGGCACGACTCGGATTGAGTTCTCGAAAGACGCATTCGACACGGCGAACGCGGTTGCGGTTCAAGGCGACGGCCGCATCGTGGTCATGGGAGAGACCTTCGCACAAAACGGCCCGAACTCGGACTTCGGGGTCGCGCGTTTCAATACCGACGGCTCCCTCGACCCCACCTTTGGGGCCTCGGGCAAAGTCACGACCGATTTCGGCAATGGATACGACTACGGGTGGGCGCTCGCCATCCAGGGCGACGGGCGCATCGTCGCCGTCGGGCGAACGGACCCGCAGCAGGGATTCCCAGGCTTTGCAGTGGCGCGGTACAACCCCAATGGGGCGCTCGACACGACCTTCGGGGGCCCGTAGAAGGGCCGTCACTCGCCCGGCCCCTCACTCACCAGGGCGGTCCTGCCGCTCGATGTGGCCCTCCATCCGCGGCCGGTAGACTAAATTAGCGCATCTGAATCATCGAGAAATCAACGAAGGGCACCCGCGTGCTCGACCGTCCACTGCCGGAAGGTGCGCGGCGCGCGTCGGAGCACCTCGCGCACCGTGGGCAGCGGCTGCGACTCGGGGCCCGTGCCCGCCTCGCGCAGGTAGCGGAG
>Ga0137415_10008774_pt1 | contig 10026 bp, 11 predicted proteins | sample CZODoug3_1_1_16f_FD_183082 | JGI IMG/M metagenome (GOLD analysis project Ga0137415, IMG submission 183082) | Vadose zone soil fungal communities from Angelo Coast Range Reserve, California, USA - CZODoug3_1_1_16fungal (Hybrid Assembly) | ecosystem: Environmental > Terrestrial > Soil > Vadose... | reverse complement strand
CGACGTGTTCGAGACCAGCTCGCACCGGATCGAGGCGCTCTACCGCGAGCGCCTGCTCGAGGATTTCCACACGCCGGTGCTGCGCGACATCGTGGCGGAGGCTTTTCCGCGCGGCCACAGGCAGTACGTCGCCGACCGCTTCGCGTTCTTCGTGATGGGCTACAACACCAGCCTCGTCAAGCGCGAGGAGCTGCCTGCGAGCTACGAGGACCTGCTGCACCCGCGATGGACCGGAAGGATCACGATCGAGGGAACCGACGTGCTCTGGTTCGCGGCGGTGGCCAAGGCGATGGGCGAGGAGAAGGGCATCGCCTATTTCAGGAAGCTCGCGGCGATGAAGCCGGAGATCCGCCACGGCCACATCCACACGGCGCAGCTCGTCGCCTCGGGCGAAGTCCCGTTCTTCCTCACTGCGTACAACAACAACATCGAGACCTTGAAGTCGAAGGGTGCCCCGGTCGAGTGGAAGCCGCTGCAGCCGGCGTTCGGACAGGCCGCGGCGGTCGGCTTGTCGCGCTACGCGCCGCACCCGCACGCGGCGCTCCTTTTCACCGAGTTCGTGCTCTCGAAAGAGGGCCAGGAGATCCTGAAGAGCGGAAATCGCGTCCCGACGAGCAGACTGGTGGACAGCCCGCTCAACAAGTTCAAGTACGAGATCGTCGATCCGGAGCTCGCGCTCGACGAGGGCGACAAGTGGGACAAGCTCTTCTCGAACCTCTTTCTCGGCGGCCGGGCCGTGAAGGAAGGCGAGTGATGGACGCGCCCATCCAGCCGCCGGTCCGGGACAAGGGCATGCCCCAGGCGGTGGCCGGCCTGAAGCGCGAGCTAGCGCGGCGCGGCATCGACCTCGCGTATTGCGCAGACGGCGCGTCCGCCCTCGCCTTTCTGCTCTCGCGCATCCCGGCGGGCGCGACGGTGATGAACGGCGGCTCGACGACGCTCGAGCAGATCGGGTTTCTCGACGCGCTTAAGGACGGGCCTTACGACTGGCTGCGCCCGCAAGTGAAGGCGGTGAGCGATCCCGACGAGCGCATTCGCGCGCGCCGCCGCGCGACGATCGCCGACTATTTTGTCGGCGGCATCAACGCCATCACCGAAGCCGGCGAGATCGTCAACGCCGACGGCAGCGGCAACCGCATCGCCGCTTACGCCTTCGGCGCGGGCAGGCTCCTCCTCGTCGCCGGCGTCAACAAGATCGTTCCCGACATCGCCGCCGCGTTCGAGCGGCTGAGGAACGTCGCCGCTGTCGAGGAATGCCGTCACCTGGGCGCGAGCACGCCCTGCGCCCTCACCGGGCGCTGCGACAACACGGCCTGCCGGGGCCCGGACCGCCAGTGCGGCAAGGTCCTCGTCATCGAGAACGAGAGGATTGCCGGGCGGATCTGCGTGGTGATGATAGGCGCGGCGCTGGGATACTAGACTAGTGCATCAGGCGGTGATCTCGCCGACCAGGATCACCGCGCCGGTGGGCGAGCCGGTGGGCGAGCCGCCAGCGGGCTCCACAGACACGGCGAGCTTCGCGCCCGTTCGCAGACGGCCGACCTGCCCGGGCGGAAGCGCGAAACGCGCGTCGAGGCTCCCCAGCACCGCCAGCGAAACCGGCGCACCGCCTTCGGCGGGCAGCAACCACAGCTCGTAGCTCTGCGCGGGTCCCGCCACCACCGCGCGCGCCGCGCGCAGCTCGAGCGTGCGCCCGTCGCGCGAGAGCTTCGCCGTGACCCGGGAAGCGTCCGCCTTGCCCGTGAGCTGCGCGATCTCGAGCAGCGGCGTCACCTCCGGCGCCGGCCGCAGCAACTGGAAGCCGACGCCCAGGGCCAGCATCGCGGTGGCCGCCGCGGCCCACGCGCGCCAGAAGCCGGCGCGACTATGCCAGGGGGCACGATAGCGCGCCAGCCCGAGCTCGCGCTCGAGGCGTTTCCAGCCTCGGGGCGACGGCTGCAGCTCGATCATCTTCGAAAACCTCGGTACAAACAGGGCCTGCCAGTACCTGAGCTGCAGCGCAACGCGCGGCTCCTCGTGCAGCGCGCGCTCGAAACGGCGGCGGGCCGCGCCGCGCAGGGTGCCGAGCATGTATTCCCCGCACAGAGCATCGAGCTGGGTACCGTTTCCGATTCTCATCGCGGGCCTACCATGCAGGCCTCGACGCATGCGCGCAGGTTCTCCATGCCGCGCCGAACCCAGGTCTTCACCGTGCCCAGGGGTTTGCGCAGGTGCGTGGCGAGATCGCCGTGGCTCAAGCCGTGCTCATAAGCAAGCACCAGCGCCTGCCGCTCGGCCGCCTTCAGCTCGCCGAGGCAATCGCGCAGCCATTTCGTGGCGCGGCGCCGGTCCTCGTTTTCGCCGGCGTCTTCGCTCCAATCGAACAGCCGGTCGAGCGCGCCGTCGGGATCGTCCTCCAGCGCGTCGTGGTACGAATCCACGCGGGAGACATCGTGGCTAGCGCGCACGTCGATGGCGCGGTTGCGCACGATCGCCACCATCCAGGCGACCGGCTGACCAGCGAGCGGATCGAAACTCTCCGCCGTGCGCCAGATCGCGCCGAAGCCGTCGTGCAGCACTTCCTCGGCGAGCTCGCGCCGGCCGAGCACCCGCTGCGCCACCCCGAGCAGCAGTGGCGCGCAGGTCCGGTACAGGCGCTCGAAGGCCTCGGCGGAGCCCTCGTCTCTCGCCGCCGTGCGCAGCAGCAGTCTTCTCGCTTCCTTGTCGTCAAGCATGCAGAATCCGCGATGGGCGATCCACCCCGCGACGGTACGGGCCACGCCCCCGAATGGATGTGCCACGAGTCGGCCGCGCCCGTCAAGGAAAACCTCGTCGAAGGCCCTTGCCGCCTCGCGCTGTTTGTCCGGGCTGAATCCAAATCGGTCCCTGTCCCGTACCGCTTGCCAGGAGCTGCGCGGCGGGCGCATCCGGCGCCCGGCGAAAAGCTTCTCACAAAAGAGGAGATCCTCATGAAACGCAAACCCTGGTCCGACACGCCGCTCGCCCTGGCCTGCGCGGCGGCGCTGCTCGCTGCCGCTGGCGCCGTCCACGCGTCCAGCCATCGCGAAGCCCCGTTCATCACGACGCAGCCCAAGGTCGACGGCACCGACTTCTACATGTTCCGCTCGTACGAAGCCGGGCGCGGCGACTACGTGACCCTCGTCGCGAACTACATACCCCTGCAGGACGCGTACGGCGGACCGAATTATTTCTCGATGGACCCGGCCGCGCTCTACGAGATCCACATCGACAACGACGGCGACGCGGTCGAGGACATCAGCTTCCAGTTCCGCTTCAAGAGCCATCTCGCCGACATCACGCTTCCGGTCGGCGGCAAGAGCGTCTCCATCCCGCTGATTCAGGCGGGCGGCATCAGCGCGGGCAACAACGCCGCGCTCAACGTGAAGGAGAGCTACACCGTCGACGTCGTACGCGGCGACCGCCGCAGAGGCGAGCGCCACAGGGTGACGAACGCCGGGGACGGCAGCATCGAATTCACCAAGCCCGCGGACTTCATCGGCACCAAGACCTTCGGCTCGATCGCCGGCTATGAAGCGTACGCCGCGCAGTACATCTACAACGTCAACATACCGGGCTGCGGCGCCCCGGGCCGGGTCTTCGTCGGGCAGCGCAAGGATCCTTTCGTCGTGAATCTCGGCCGCACCTTCGACCTCATCAACCTGAACCCGCTCGCGGCGAGCGGCGGCACCGACGACCTCGCCGACAAGAACGTCACCTCGATCGCCCTGGAAGTTCCGATCTCGTGCCTGACGCGCGCGAGCGAGCCGGTGATCGGCGGCTGGACCACGGCGAGCCTGCGCCAGGTGCGCCTCGTCGACGGCACGCCGAAATCGGGCCACGGCGAGGGCGCGAAGGAAGGCGGTCCCTGGGTGCAGGTGTCGCGCCTGGGCATGCCGCTCGTCAACGAGGTCGTGATCGGCCTGAAGGACAAGGACCGCTTCAACGCCTCCAAGCCCAGGGACGACGCTCAGTTCGCCGACTACGTGACCCATCCCACGCTGCCGGCGCTGATCGAGATCCTGTTCGGCTCGGCCGGAGTAAAGGCGCCGACCAACTTCCCGCGCACGGACCTGGTCACCGCCTTCCTCACCGGCGTTCCGGGGTTGAACAAACCGGCGAACGTCCGGCCTTCCGAGATGCTGCGGCTGAATACGTCGATTGCACCGGCTGCGGCCGGATCGCAGAACACGCTCGGGGTGCTCGCCGGCGACAACGCCGGGTTCCCCAACGGGCGGCGGCCGGGCGACGACGTGGTCGACATCGCGCTGCGCGTCGAGATGGGCGTCCTGTGCACGCTGAATGCGCCCAGCGCCTTCGGCTGCGTCCCGGCCGATGCACCTTCGGGCGGCCTCGCGCTGACCGACGGCGGCGCGAACCTGAGCGCTGCAAGCTTCGACGCGGCCTTCCCCTACATCCGCACGCCGCTGCCTGGCGCGCAGTAGAGGAGATCGCCATGACAACAACTCTTTTACGCGCCGGCTGCGTCGGGTTTGCGCTGCTCGCCGGAGCGTGCGGCAGCAGCCACAACAACGACGCAGGGCCGACCCAGCAGCAGGAAGACGCCGCCGCCAGCGGCTCGGTGGTGGGCCTCATCGGTTTCGCGCAAGGCGAGATCGCGCGGACCGACGATGCGAGCGAGCCTCGTCCCATCGCCGGCATCAGCCCACCGGTGAGCGACGTGGACGATCCGGCGGCGATCTGAGGTTCGCCATGATCCGATCGGCGGTTCGTCGCTCAGGGTGGCTGCTGTTGCTCGCCCTCTGCGCCGCGCCGCCGCTCCTCGCCCACGATCTCTGGATCGAGCCGACGAGCTTCTCGCCCCGGCCTGGCCAGGTGGTCGGCGTGCAGCTTCGGGTCGGAATGAACCTCGCCGGCGACCCGGTGCCGCGCGTTCCGGCGCTCGTCAATCAGTTCGTGGCCGCGCGCGCCTCCGAACGCAAGCCGGTCCTCGGCCGCGATGGCGGTGATCCGGCCGGCTTCCTGCGCGTGGCGATGCCGGGTCTGCAGATCGTCGGCTACTACAGCAACCCGAGCCGCATCGAGCTGCCAGCGGAGAAATTCAACGCCTATCTGAAAGAAGAAGGGCTCGACTCGGTCCTGGCTCTCAGAGTCCTTCGCAACGAAACCGCCACGGGGGCTCGCGAGCTCTATTCGCGGTGCGCGAAGAGCCTTTTGCTTTCCGGATCGCCGAGCGAAGCGGAGGGCGATCGGCCGCTCGGCTTTCCCCTGGAGCTCGTGGCCGAGCGCAATCCCTATGCGCTTCCGTCGGGCGAGGATCTTCCGGTTCGGCTGACCTATCAGAACCGGCCGCTCGCGGGAGCGCTCGTCGTTGCCATCAACCGCACGGACCCCGCCGAGAGGCTGTCGGCGCGCAGCGACCGCGACGGCCGCGTGCGCTTCCGGCTCCGCGCGAGCGGGATGTGGCTGGTAAAGGCCGTCCACATGGTCCCGGCGCCGGCCGGGAGCGACGCCGACTGGAGGAGCTACTGGGCGTCGCTCACCTTCGAATCGCGAGCCACTTATTAGGGCGGGTGACCAGCGCGGCGGCGAAATCCACGTTTCGTTCGAAAGTGACATGTCCGCAGCCGCCATTGCGTGGCTCCGAGCCAGATCCAACGCGATAATCGGAACGCCGTGCGGTGCTTTGCCACGGCAGCGTCCAAAGTAGTAATCTGTTCCGGGAGCCGCCACATAACCTTACACAGGAGGACAAGGTGGATGCAAACCTGAAAAAACTGGAACTCTTGTACGATCACACGAAGTTTCACATCGGGCTGTGTCTTATCCTCACCTCGGCTTACATCACCCTCGTCACGTCGAAAATCGGAAGAAAGGACGTTTTACCCGTACTGCATCCGACGCTCGCCTGGACCGCGGTGGCTCTCTTCATGGCGGCCGGGATCGCGGCCGGAGTCATCGCCAGCAGCGTCATCCAATCCAGAAGCAACGGCGCCGAGGATTTTCTCAGGGCAAAAATCGGCCCTTGGGACACCGCGCTCCTCCCCGCGAAGCTGTGGGTTCACATCGAGCACACCGCGTTCTGGCTGGCCGTGATCTGCGCGGTGCTGTCGTTTGTGTTTTCGAAGTGAGTCGGGCGTGGCGGCGATCAATTCGCCGGCCTGAATTTCTGCGCGCGCTTGCCGCTGCCGACCTCGGACGTATACAGGTTGCCCTTCGAATCGATGCCGATGTTGTGCAGCACCAGGAACTGACCGGCGTAGCGGCCGGGCCGGCCGAATGAATTGACCACCCTGCCCGACTCGCGCTCGACCGTGAGCACCTGGTCGTTGGTGCCGTCGGCGAGATAGAAATATTTCTGCTGCGCGTCGTTCGAGAACACCAGGTCGAAGGAGGAGCCCGAGCCGAGCGATTTCTCCTCGAACGTGAACTGTTTGACGAAGGTTCCGTCCTTCTTGAACACCTGCACGCGGTTGTTGGCGCGGTCGCAGACGTAGACCAGGCCGTCGTTCGAGAGGCGCACGCAGTGCACCGGGTTGGCGAACTGCGGCGACTGCGGGTTGTATAGGGGGAGCTTCTCGTCGCTCGGCGCCTTGCCGTAGGCCCCCCAGTGGCGCTTGTACACGCCGCTCGCGGCGTCGAGCACGATCACGCGCTTGTTGCCGTAGCCGTCGGCGATGTAGAGCTCGTTCGTCGGCGCGTCGATCTCAAGGTGCGCGGGGCGCCCGAGCAGGGTGGGTGAATTGCTGCCGCCCGTCTGACCGGCGCGCCCGACCTGCATCAGGAATTTTCCCTCGGGCGTGAACTTGATGAGCTGGTGGTCCTTCGGGTCGTTGCCGCCCACCCAGACGTTGCCTTGGGTGTCGACGTAAATGCCGTGCTCGTTCTCGAACCAGTCGTAGCCCTGACCCGGCCCGCCCCAGGCGCGAAGCAGATTGCCTTCGCCGTCGAACTCGATCACCGGCGGTGCCGCCACGCAGCATTTCGCGCGCGGCGGTGAGAGCGCGGCGCCCTTCTCCTCGTCGATCAGCGTTTTCGGGCGGTGGATCAGCCACACGTGATCGCGCGCATCGACCGCGATTCCGGCAACCTGCCCCAGGGTCCAGTTGTTCGGCAGCGGTTTGGGCCAGGCGGCGTCGACCGCGTAGCCGGAGCCGCCTTCGCGCGTGGGCGATTGCGCGCAGCCCATCGCGACGAGCGTCGCAGCGATGGCCAACCCGAGTGCTTTTCCGTTTCGCATGAGAGGCTCCTTTCCGGAATGCGATTATGTCTTTCCAAGCGTGCGCAGCGCGTCGTTCACCGCGTTCATGACCGCGGCCGGCGCGCCGCCCGTGTCCGCTTCACCGGCGCCCGCCACGCGAAAAGAACAGGCTTGACTTTGTTATCACGTCAGTCTGCAAAAACACCCGCCTGCCTGATGACCGGCCCGAACTTGTCGATTTCCGCCTTGAGATGCGCGCGCAGCGCATCGGGGCGCGCGCGCTCGGGCGACACCGACTCCGCGCCGAGATCGGCGAGCCGCGTCCTGACCGCGGCATCCTTCACGGCTTCCTGCAACGCGGCCACCAGCTTGTCGGTCACCGGCCTGGCCAATCCCTTGGGCGCATAGACTCCGTAGGCGATGCTGATCTCGAATCCCGGCAGGCCCGACTGGCTCAGGGCGGGCGTGTCGGGCAAGGCGGCCAGCCGGCCCTGGCTCGCCACCGCGTACACCTTGATCTTTCCCGAGCGGATCGGCGGCACGGTGTTGGTGGTCTGGTCGCACATGAAGTCGAACTGTCCGCCCATCAGGTCGTTCATCGCCGGGCCGGTACCCTTGTAAGGCACCGTGGTCACTTCGGTCTGCATCGCGCTCATGAACAGCAGCCCGCACAGGTGCGACGCCGAGCCGATACCGGCATTACCGTACGTGACCTTGTTCTTGTTGGCCTTGATGTACGTGAGGAACTCATTCAGGTCCTTCGGTGGGAAGTCTTTCCGCGCGACGAAGGTCATCGGTACCTCGGCGACCAGCCCGATCGGATCGAAGTCGTTCACCGGGTGGTAAGGCAGCTGTTTGTATAGCGCGAGGCTAGTCGCGTGGCTGATGTGAATCATCAGCAGGTTGTAGCCGTCGGGCTTCGATTTTGCGATCCGGTTGGAGCCGATGGTGCCGCCGGCGCCGGACGGGTTCTCCACGATCACTGACTGGCCGAGCGTCTTCGTCATCGCCTGCGCGAAGATGCGGGTGACGGTGTCCCCCGGACCGCCCGCCGCGTAGGGCATCACCATCGTCACCGGCTTGGTCGGATAGCCCTGCGCGTACGCGATGTAGGGTCCCCCGAGCGCGAGCGCGGCGGCGATGGCGCGAACGAAGTGTGATGGCATTGCGGTTTCCTCCGATGAAATGACGGCTAACGGCGATTTGAAATCACGCGGTCGACCATCTGCGGCGCCGCGCCCAGGTAGTTCGCGGGGTCGGTCAGCCGCTCGATGGCCTGCCGGTCCAGTCGGCTGGACACCTCGGGCATGCCGGCAAGAACGCCGGCCAGCGTGCCGCCTTTTTCGTTGACCGTGCGGCAGGCGGCGTACACGAGGTCGTGCGCCTCATTGCGTCCGAGGTGCGGCGCGAGGCTCATCATCACCGCCTCCGCGACGATCAGTCCCGAGGTCATGTCGAGGTTCCTGCGCATCCGCTGTTCGTCCACGACCAGGCCGTCGAGCATGAACGTCGCTTGGTGCAGCGCACCGGCGCTCAGGATGAAGCTCTCGGGGAGCGCGATCCACTCGGCGTGCCAGGGGCCGGTGGCGCGCTCGAAGTCTTGGATCATCGCGTCGAGCATCAGCCCAGCGTGCTGGCGCACCGCTTTCGAGGCCGCAAGGATCAGTTCGCTTGAAATCGGGTTGCGCTTCTGCGGCATGGTGCTGCTCGCGCCGCGGCCCTTCACAAAGGGCTCGTAGACTTCGGCGAATTCGGTCGAGGCCATGAGCATCACGTCGTAGGCGATCTTGCCGAGCGAACCGGTGAGAAGACCGAGAAAGTTCACGGCTTCGGCCAGCCCATCGCGGGCGACGTGCCAGGTGGCGAGCGGCACGCCGAGACCCAGTTCCTCCATCATCGCCCGCTGCACTTCGAGCCCGTGGTCACCGAGCGACGCAAGCGTGCCCGCAGCGCCGGCCAGTTCGCCGACCAGCACCCGCGGGCGCAGTTGCGCGAGGCGCTCCGCGTGCCGGTCGAACATCGCCAGCCACACGGCCACCTTGTAACCGAAGGTGATCGGCAGCGCGTGCTGCAGGTGGGTGCGGCCGGCCATGGGCGTGTCGCGGTGGCGTTTCGCCAGCCGCACGAGGATGCTGCGCAGGTCGGCGAGCTCCGATTCGATCAGCGCGAGCGCATCGCGCACCTGCAGCACCGTGGCCGTGTCCATGATGTCCTGCGTGGTCGCGCCCCAGTGCAGGTAGCGCCCGGCCTCCCCGCACATCTTCGCCAGCTGATGCACCAGCGGCAGGATCGGATAGCCGACGGTCTCGGTCTCCCGGCGCAGCAGCTCGAGATCGAGCGCGTCCGCGTTCGAGCGCGCCGCGATCTCCTGCGCGGCCTCCTGCGGGATCACGCCGCAGCGGCCCTGCGCGCGCGCCAGCGCCACCTCGGCCTCCACGTAGCGCGCGAGCAGCGCGCGGTCCTCGAAGATCGCGCGCATGCGCGGCGTGCCGAAGCAGTCGCGGAACAACGCTGAATCCAGAACCGTGGTCGCCATCGGGGTCTCTTCGAGTGACAGGAAAATCAATCTGCCCGTTGCCGTCGCAGGGACAATTGCGTGCAGCCGGTCGCGATGAGTGCCGCGGCGGCCGCGACGGCCGCCAACCCGAGTGCACTGCGCTGTAGCATGACGGTCTCCTTTCGAAATGAGTTTATGTTTTACCGAGCGCGCGCAGCACCACTTCCGGCGTGATCGGCTGGCTCGTCACCTTTGCTCCGAGCGGCCGCAGCGCGTCGTTCACCGCGTTCATGACCGCGGCGGGCGCGCCGCCCGTGCCCGCTTCGCCCGCGCCCTTGGCGCCGAGCATGGAAGTTTTCGTCGGCGTCTC
>Ga0137415_10008773_pt1 | contig 10026 bp, 13 predicted proteins | sample CZODoug3_1_1_16f_FD_183082 | JGI IMG/M metagenome (GOLD analysis project Ga0137415, IMG submission 183082) | Vadose zone soil fungal communities from Angelo Coast Range Reserve, California, USA - CZODoug3_1_1_16fungal (Hybrid Assembly) | ecosystem: Environmental > Terrestrial > Soil > Vadose... | reverse complement strand
ATGGCGCGCACCATCCCGTTCGAGGCGCTGCCTTCGGCGTTCGACGACTTCATCGCCTCGCGCGTGAAGGGGCGCGTCGTGGTGGGGATCGGCGAAAAGCGATAGTTTCGGCGGCGATCCAGCGACGCACCGGAGGAAGCATGGACCCGAGCGTTCAGACCGTCCCCACGCCCTACGTGTCGAAGCGCCTGGACGGCGGCGTGGTGACGCTCACCCTGAATCGCGGCGAGCGCTTCAACCCGCTCTCCTCCGGAATGATCGCCGCGCTGGAGTCGGAGCTCGACGCTTTGGCGACGGACGAAACCGCGCGAGCGGTGGTGCTGGCCGGGGCGGGCCGGGGTTTCTGCGCCGGTCACGACTTGAAGGAGATGCGTGCGCACAGCGACGACAAGGCGTGGCAACAGCAGCTGTTCTCCGACTGCAACCGCATGATGATCAAGCTGACCGAGCTGCCCCAGCCGGTGATCGCCCGGGTGCACGGCATCGCCACCGCCGCGGGCTGCCAGCTGGTCTCGATGTGCGACCTGGCTGTGGCCTCGGAGGAGGCCCGATTCGCGCTTCCCGGCGTCAACGTCGGCGTGTTCTGCTCTACGCCGGCGGTAGGCGTCGTCCGCAACGTCGGCCGCAAGCGCGCGATGGAGATGCTGCTCACCGGCGAGCTGTACGACGCGCAGACCGCGCTGGCGTGGGGTCTGGTCAACCGGGTGGTCGCGGCGAGCGGGCTCGATGCCGAGGTCGCGCGCTTTATCGAGCTGATCCTCGCGCGCAGCCGTCAGGTGATCGCGAACGGAAAGCGCACCTTTTATCAGCAAGTGGATCGGCCCTTGCCGGGCGCCTACGCAGTGGCGGGCGAGAGCATGGCGAGCGGCCTCTTGCAGGAGGACGCCGCCGAGGGGATCGACGCCTTTCTCGGCAAACGCCCCGCCCGCTGGCGTGAGTGAATGCGCCTGTTGTTGTCGGCCTCCCCAGGCGCTAGCGTGTTGGCATGGCCTATCGGTGGCGAGAGGACTCGAAGGCGAACGTCCAGCATTGTTTCGACCTCGAGCCAATCGATCGTGGCGAGAAGGTGAGCAAAGGCGCCAAGGCGCTTTGCGGATGGGTTTACGACGGCGTCGAGGCAGGCGGGATGCGAACGCCCTACGAGCTGCGCATCCAGGGGCGCGAGGTGGCCATCTGCCATGCCTGCCACTTGAGTTGGGGCCGCCCGCAGCAAAGCTGAGCTGGTTGCCTGGTCAGCGCCTGTCCGATGCCGTCGTGCGCGACCGCGAGTTCGTCTCGCGTCGCTCGGCGCCTGCCCGCAGGTCCCGGCGCAGCGCGTCCGGGGTCCGCTCCTCGCGCAGCGCGCGCCGCACGGTATCCGACTGGGCGGGCGGGGCGAGGCCCTCCACCGGCGGATCCAGGTCGAGGTTGGTCGGAAACGAATACCCCTCGGCGCAGGCGGCGACTACATTGTCCAGCCATGCCTGGCTGGTGCCTTGCGCCTTGCGCTTCAGCAGCACCGGATAGACTGCGTTCGCCATGCGCTCCCGATCCACGGTCTCCATGGCACGGCCGAACGCTGAGGAGATTTGCAAGAGGTTGGCCATGCGCTTGATGTCCGCGGACCGGTTGTGCCCGGCGGCGTGGAAGAGCGCGGGGTCGAAGAAGACCGCATCCCCCTTCTCGAGCGGCATCTGGATGTGCCGCGCGTCGAAGTACGCGCCGAACTCCGGCCGCCGCCAGGCGAGGTAGCCGGGCTCGTACTTCTGCGAGTGCGGCAAGTACATCGTCGGGCCACTCTCGACGGGCATGTCGCAGTGCGCGACGGCACCTTGCAGGGTCAGGACCCGCGACAGCCGGTGGACGTGCGCGGGGTACCGGGCGGCGACCTCGTTCGAGAGGAAGCCCAGGTGATAATCGCGGTGGGCCGTCTGGGCGGCGCCGCCGGGGTTCACCACGTTGATCTGGGAGGTGATCTGGTAGGCCGGGCCGAGCCAGGCCGTCGAGACCAGGGCGATGATCTCGTTGGCGTAGTACTCGGCGAAGGCCTCGGGAGCGCGGACGGCCATCTTCTCCAGGGCATTCCACACCCTGTCGTTCGCGCCCGGCTTGGCGAAGTGATCACCGGCGGTGGCGCCCGCCGCACGCTGATCGGCGATCAGGGCGTTGAACACGTCCGTGGTCCTGTCGACCACCGCCAGGTCGGCGAAGGCGCGCTTGAACACCACGATGCCGGGACCGTCGCCGAACGCCCGGACCAACTCGGCCTGCACCTCGCGGCGGCGTTCCGGGTTGGCCGCGAGCGCTCGCAGCCGATCGCCGTCGTACAGCGGGACATTCCGATCCACTGAATCGGCCAGCGGATAGTCACGCGGATGCGTGATTTGCTCGACCAAAGCGCGGAAGTCGTCCAGGTCGCAATCAGCCTCGGACAGCCAAGTCCGGGATCCTGCAGCACCGGCTGACATCGTCGTTCCTCCCGTCCGTAGCGGGCGTAGCACAGGCGCATGTGACTCAGCTACCGTGCCGGCGCCGGAGGAGCGGCGCAAGGCTCTTCCAGCGCATCGCCATCAGCGTTCGCGCATCGCAGGCGCATGAAGATCGGAATCATTGGCGCAGGAAAGATCGGCGGCACGGTCGGGCGTCTGTGGAGCAAGGCGGGCCACCAGCTCCGATTCGGCACGCGTCATCCGGAGCAGCTGGCGCCGCTTGCGGCCGAGCTCGGCGCGAGCGCGGGCACTCCGGAGGAAGCCGTCGCATTCGCCGAGGTCGTGCTGCTGGCCGTGCCATTGAAGCGGTCGGCGCGCTCGCTGACGGCGAGCGGTTCCAGCCTGGCACCAAGGTCTACAACACGGGAATGGGTGCCAAGGACGTGCGCCGCGCGCTGAAACTGCGCTGATCGTACGTCCGGGGCCGGGTCAACCGGTTGAACACCACGCTCAACCCTCCCTCGCATCTGGAACTGACGAAACGGAACGAGTTGGCGCATTGCCCACGAGCGGCCGTCACGACGAGCACGCTGTCAGCACATCAATTGATTTTGGGCAGACCTTTCGAGAGTCCGTGGGCACCGCAGCCGCAACGCTGGCTCACCGGGAACGCAGCGTCAACCGACCTTCGCGGATTCCTCGTCTTCAGCGAGCTCGGTCGCCCGATCGATGAGCAGGATTTTCGCCGAAGCATGCTCCAGATCGAGCACGTACCAGACAAGATAGTCCCCGACGCGAACGTGCATGGGCTGCTCAGATATCCCGAAGAACGGGTACTGTCCCGTCCGACGGAGCTCCTCGGCCGTTTCGAGGATGCCCGTCAGCATTTCCTCAACACGCTGCCGTAGCGAAGGCTTGGCGGCGAGGATGCTGGAGGCCGTGGCACTCGCTTCGATGCGGGACACCATTACAGTTGTAGCGTAGTTGCACGTAGTGCTGCGGCCACGGACTGTCAGTGAACCTCGAGCAATAATTTGTTCAAGCCTGGACGCTCTTCACGAAAGTACGTCTCAGAGCGAACAGGTCCGACGCGCGTGGTCTTTCGGAAGGGCCGCTCACGATCCTGGCGTCCACTCTTCCCACGGCGCGACATCTGCCGGTGATGTCGCACCGGGAAGCGGCCAATGCAGATCGACGGCCCCGGTGCGTTGCATGCGCTATGGACTCTCGCGGAGCTTGGCGTCCTCGACGACGAGCGATTCCTTTTTCACGTCGACGCGATATTGAAAACGCCATGGGTGGACGTCGAGGATCAGCCCTCCGACAGAGATCGATTTCCACGTCACGCCGGTCCTGGGCATGGTGTCGAGGCTTTGCGCAATGCGGACCAGCATCGATTGAAGTCGTGCGCGAACATCGCTCGGCACTTCGTCGAACGGTTTCGCGAACGTAATGGTGAACAAGGTTCGAAACCGATCGACCGAGTAGAACGGCGGCGGGCATCGTGTCCCGCCGCCGGCGCGGCACCCTTCTGGGGGGGGGGTGGAGAGGTGCCTTAGCGCCGGGAGGACTGCAGGTGAGCGGATCGCAAGTCAAGTGGCGCTGTATACGGTTTCGTAAAGAACCGACGACCTACGCGGCCGCGTCGCCCCGGCGCCAGATCTCTAGACTCGAATGGTGGGTGGACTCGAACCACCTTGGATCATCGCGCAATGCCGCAAGCCTGCGCTACGTCGTCGCGGTATGGTGCGGTCGCCGGGCGTCCCGGCGACCGGGTGAAAACATGCCGCGCTACATGGTCGAGCGTTCGTTCCCTGATGGTCTGCACATTCCGCTGACGGAGGCCGGAGCCCAGACGTGCCTCGGAGTCGTAGGCCGAAACGCCGAACTGGGCGTAACTTGGGTGCACTCGTACGTAAGCGAGGACAAGCGAAAGACGTTCTGCGTCTACGACGCACCGAATCCCGATGCGATCCGCAAGGCCGCCGAGCGTAGTCAGCTCCCGGTCGAAAAGATCACCAAGGTCGCCGTCCTCGACCCGTACTTCTATCGGTAGCTGACCCGACTGACCTTTCGACCTCGGGGCCCGCCGCCCCGGTCGCGCGTCAGGACACAGGTGTGCCTTCCCGGCGTGCACCCGCTCCCGGCGTGGTCGCGGACAGGCTGGGCATCGGCATCCTGCTCAGCGTCTCGCTGCGCGGGTTGATGTTCTAGTAGTGGTCGTCGGGCTTGGTGGGGCCGCCGAACTCCGTTAGCAGCGACGACTTCTCACCGTTGATGGTGGTGCCGCCAGCATGAAGCATGCGGAACATCGGCAGGAACCCGGCCGGGAAGTTGAGCGTGGGCGTGGTCAGCTTGTCGAGCGCGGGCGACTGCTCGGCGCTGAGAGTAAGGTCGAGCGCCTTGAGGTTGTCGTTCAGCTGCGCCAGCGTGCGCGCGCCGAGGATGGTCGACGCTACCCCGGGCCGGCCCTGCACCCAGGCCAGCGCCACGCGAGCCACGGTCGTGTCGAGCTGCCCGGCGATGCGCTGCAACTCGTCGATGACGGCGTAGGCCTTGTCATGAAGGTAGCTCGCGGCGCCCATGCGCGGCCGGTAGGCTGCACGCTCCCGGCGTTCTGGCGTGTGTACTTGCCGCTCAAGATGCCGCTCTTGAGCGGCGACCACGGCGTCACGCCGAGGCCGAGCTCCCTGGCCATCGGCATCAGCTCGCCTTCGACGGTGCGCTCGAGCAGCGAATACTCGATCTGGAGCCCGACGAAGGGCGCCCAGCCGCGGAATTGCGCGATCAGCTGCGCCTGGGTCACCTTCCACGCCGGCGTGTCGGAGACACCCAAGTAGCGCACCTTGCCGGCGTGCACGAGATCGTCGAGCGCCGCCATCGTCTCCTCGATGGGGGTGTGCACGTCCCAGTTGTGCAGCCAATAGAGATCGATGTAGTCGGTCTGCAGCCGCCGCAGCGACTGCTCGCACTGGGCGACGATCGACTTGCGGCTGGAGCCGCCCCCATTGGAATCGCCGACTTGGAGGTTGGCGCTGAACTTGGTCGCGATGACGAGGCGGTCGCGCTTGTTGCGCTGACGGCCTACGTGATCGCCGATGATCCTTCTCCGAGTGCTCCTTGGTGTAGAGATTGGCGGTATCGATGAAGTTGCCGCCAAGCTCGAGGTAGCGGTCGATGATCGCCTCGGACTCCTTGACGCTGCTTCCCCAGCCGAGATCCTCGCCGAAGGTCATGGCGCCGAGGCAGAAACGGGCTCACGCGCAGGCCCGAAATGGCCCAGCATGACGTAGTGGTCGAGAGGCCGCTTTCTCCTTGCGCCGCGCATCGGCGGCGACAGGGTTGCTTCGTGGTAGCGTCGCTCAGCAGTCGTGTTGTTTCGCTGCGCCGAGCTCGGCATACCGCTATGGAACCAATTCAGGGCGCGGGTCGATGCGCATCAGCGTAAACTGGCCGGACGACGCCCCGGAAACTGAGTCCTTCACCGCGCCCGCCAGCGTGCGTCCGCTGACGCGCCCGGCGAAGGCAAGGCTGTTCAGTTGAAACCGGATGAAGTCGCCGTCGACGTCGACGCGATCGAGCATCACCCCGGGCTGCGATTCCATGGACATCCAGCTCCCGCCGTACGCACCGTTTGCGTTCGTGATGTCGAGCGAAAGCGTCCGCTGCCAACCGTCGCGATCGATCACTCCTGTCCAGTGCCCGCTAACGCTGTCCGGCTTTGATGACTTCGAACCGGCGGCGCACGCGGTGGTAACGGCGAGAGCGATCCATATCACCTTCCTGCCATTCAGTTGTGCCGTACTCTTCATTTTGATCTCCTTGGCCGGAATGCGCCGGCCGCGCCGCCCAGAGCGGGTGCCAGGCAAGTAATGGACCGAGCTGAATTCCATCTCGGTCCCACAGTCGTTGCCAGGTCTTCGCGTTGCCCTCAGTTGCCCGGATCAGCCGTGCCGGTAACTGGAAGGCTTGCTGCGACCGACTGTTTTTCGGTTTGCTTCTGATGGCCCGCCGCGGTCGCGGCGCGCCCTTCGTCGGTGTTCCTGGCGATCGTCTCTTCCACCCAGGCACCCGGTGAAGCGGGGAGCGAGCGGCCGGCCCTCACCCGAGCCTCGTCCGTGCTGGTAACGGGGCCGTTCGCCAGGCCAGTGGCGTCGATGTGCTGTGAACTGGTGACCCGCCCCGCGAGAGCGCGGGCTTCATCGGTGCTGGTCGGGATTGGGTTCGCGCGGGCGCCACCGCCTGCGGTGGCGGAGAACGCGAGTGCGACTGCAATTGAAAGGCTGAGCCTCGAGGACATTGTCGGTTTCCTTGTTCGTGCGGGGAATGGTTCGGCGTACTGGTTTGTGTGGCAGCACAATCGGTTCCGGAAGATCGAGTCGGTCATGAAGGACTTCGATAAGCAAGCAGCGCGCCAACATGCGGTCGAGCACCTACGAAGTCGGCTTTGCCAGTCCGCCATTCTCGATCACAAAATTTACGATGTGACCGACACCTTCGCCGCTCTTCAAATTCGTAAAAACGAAGGGTCGCTTCAAGCGCATCCTCCGCGCGTCCGCGTCCATCACCTCAAGGTTTGCGCCCACGAGCGGAGCCAGGTCTATCTTGTTGATAACGAGAAGATCGGAGCGCGTGATTCCAGGGCCACCCTTGCGAGGTATCTTTTCACCTGCCGCGACGTCGATCACATAAATCGTCAAGTCCGCCAGCTCGGGGCTGAAGGTCGCAGCAAGATTATCGCCACCCGACTCGATGAAGCATAGCTCCGCATGGGGGAACCTCTGGTTCATGTCATCAACGGCGGCAAGGTTCATGGAAGCGTCCTCCCGAATCGCAGTGTGAGGACAGCCGCCGGTCTCGACCCCCATGATGCGTTCCGCGGACAGCGCTTGCGCGCGTGTGAGGATGAGCTGGTCTTCCTTCGTGTAGATGTCGTTGGTAATCACGTAAATGTCGTAGTCGTCCCGGAGCCGCTTGCACAGCGCTTCAACGAGCGCCGTCTTGCCTGAGCCAACCGGGCCGCCGATCCCGACGCGCAGAGGGCGGGTTTGGGAGTCTGGGCCAGCAACAAGAGTCATGAGCGAAACAACCTCGTATATTGGGTTTCGTGCGCCATGGAGGAGAGATCCACCATGAACGCGGCGGACCCGAGATCGTCCATCGTGGCCTCGCTGGCTCGTGCGCTTGCCGCCAGCGCCGCTCCTTCGAGCTCGGCGATCGCAAGCTGCCCATCCGTCTGACCGAGCGGCAGAAGGCGAACCCCAGCAGTGACCAGATTGGCGGTCAGGCTTTGAAGGAAGGCGGGCAATGCCAGCTTGGCCGGAATGTGCTGCCTTGCCGAACGAGCTCCAAGAACTACAGCCAGGGCAGGCGAAACACGGCGTTCGCGGAGCGTTTCCGAGAGCCAGCCCAGGATGGGTTCGGACCATGCCTGGCTAAGCATGGAGAGTGAGGCCGCCGCCTGCTGTGATGATTCAAGGGCAAATTCCGATGTCCCGCGAAAAGCGGCCGCCAGCTCCGCCACTTCAAACAACTTCGCACGATCATCCTCGGCCGCACACCGCCAGGCCTCGTTGAAGAAAATCGCTTCGTTTCGTCCCGAGCCATGGCACAGATCTGCTTGTAGCCAATCGACAAGGCTACTGCGGTCATGGACATGCCCCGCCTCGACGGCCCATTCGAGACCATGTGAATAGCTATAGGAACCGGTAGGGAATGCAGGAGAAAGCCAACTCTGTAGTCTCAAGAGCGCCCGCGGCGGGAAACGGCATTGCTCATGACTCATGATGGTGCTCACTGTCATCATGATCGCGATGGTGGCGGGTGTAAGCGCCACCTTCGGGCTGGAAAGGCGCCTGCACGTTTACAAGATCCGCTCCGAAGCCATGGAGCAGATCCTCGATCACGTGGTCGGGCCGAATGCGAAGAACCTGGTCTCGGATTTCCGTCGGCAGATGCCGATTTCCCAGATGCCACGCAAGGCGCGCGAGCTGACCGGGGTCTTCATGCCTCACTTCGATCAGGAGCTCGGCCGCGGCTTGAACCCTGAGCCATCTCCCATCCTCGAGTTGCAAGCCATCTCCATCAGCCATTGCAACCGCCTTCGGCAGGTCAAGAAGGACATCTTCGCCATGATCGGCGGTCAAGCGAATGCGGCGGCGATGGCGCGCGTCAAAATCGAGGGTGAGCGAGCCCGCCGCTTTCTCCTTCGGCCAATGCCCGGCGGGTCGATGGGTTGAAGCGCGATGAATGGAAGCGGTATCGGTAGTCATATCAGTACAGGAAATAGCGTTGAGCCATGGGCAGCACCTTTGCCGGTTCGCAGGTGAGGAGCCGGCCATCAGCCCGCACTTCATAAGTTTCCGCATCCACTTCCATGCGCGGAGTCGCGCTATTCAAGATCATCGAACGCTTGCCGATCTTGCGCGTGTTCATGACAGGAAGAAGCCTCTTTGCGAGCCCGAGCTGCTGGCACTTCGCCAGTCCGGCCTGGCTGACGAACGTGACCGAGCTCTCAGTCAGCAAGCGGCCAAATGCGGCGAACATGGGCCGGTAATATTCTGGCTGCGGTGTGGGAATGGAGCCGTTGGGATCTCCCATGACGGCGGCGGCGATCGAGCCGCTTTTCAGCACCAGGTCAGGCTTCACGCCGAAGAAGGCCGGGTCCCAGATACAGAGGTCGGCAAGCTTTCCGACTTCGATGGAGCCGACGTACGCGGAGATCCCCTGAGCGATGGCGGGATTGATGGTGTATTTCGAAACGTAGCGCCGCACCCTGAGATTGTCGTTCTCGCCCTTTTCCCCAGGCAGTCGCCCGAATTGCTTCTTCATCTTGTCGGCGGTCTGCCACGTCCGGATGATCACCTCTCCAATGCGGCCCATGGCCTGGCTGTCGGACGACATGATCGACAACGCACCCAGGTCATGCAGGATGTCCTCCGCTGCAATCGTCTCCTTGCGGATCCGGCTCTCGGCGAAGGCCACGTCCTCGGGGATCCGACGGTCGAGGTGATGCGTCACCATCACCATGTCGAGGGCCTCTTCGAGCGTGTTCACCGTGTAGGGCCGCGTCGGAGTCGTCGATGATGGAATGACGTTCAACTCGCCGCACACCTTGATGATGTCGGGGGCATGGCCACCGCCTGCCCCTTCGGTGTGAAACGTGTGAATGGTCCTGCCTTTGAAGGCAGCGATGGTGCTTTCGACAAAACCGCTCTCGTTCAGAGTGTCGGTGTGAATGAGGACCTGCACGTCCATTTCATCCGCGACGGAGAGGCAGCGATCGATCGCCGACGGAGTCGTGCCCCAGTCTTCATGAAGCTTGAAACCGCACGCCCCGGCCTCGATCTGCTCGACCAGACCCGCCGCACCGCTTGCGTTGCCTTTGCCGAAAAACCCGAGATTCATGGGGAAGGCATCGGCAGCCTGGAGCATCCGCTGGATGTGCCAGGGTCCTGGCGTGCAGGTCGTGGCAGTCGTGCCGGCCGCCGGCCCCGTCCCGCCGCCCATCAAGGTGGTGAGGCCTGAATACAGCGCCTCCTCGATCTGCTGCGGGCAGATGAAATGGGCATGCGTGTCGATGCCACCGGCAGTGACGATCTTGCCTTCGCCGGCGATC
>Ga0137415_10008771_pt1 | contig 10027 bp, 14 predicted proteins | sample CZODoug3_1_1_16f_FD_183082 | JGI IMG/M metagenome (GOLD analysis project Ga0137415, IMG submission 183082) | Vadose zone soil fungal communities from Angelo Coast Range Reserve, California, USA - CZODoug3_1_1_16fungal (Hybrid Assembly) | ecosystem: Environmental > Terrestrial > Soil > Vadose... | reverse complement strand
GCTCCTCGTCACCCTCGCCACGCGCGAAGGCCAGGTAACCCTCGATCATGCGCTCCATGTCGGCCACGTCGTCGGAAAGCTCCCTGGTCTCGGACGACTCGGGCAACAGCGCCAGCGACAATTTCATGCGCGTGAGCGGCGTGCGCAGATCGTGGCTGACGCCGGCAAGCATCTCGGTGCGCTGCTGGATCGAGCGGCGCAGACGAATGCGCATGGTGTGGAAGGCGGTGGCGGCATTGCGCACCTCGCGTGTGCCGCCGGAGAAGGCGAAATCGGGTACGTCGCGCCCCTTGCCCAGCGCGTCGGCCGCGACGCCAAGATGTTCGATCGGTACCAGCTCGCGGCGCATGAACCAGATGGCGAGGCCGAACAGCACCAACCCGAGGCCAAGTTGGGCCAGCACATAGGCAAAGCTCGAACCGAAAGTCAGCCGCACATAGGGCACCAGCACATCCATGACGTCGTCTGGCGTGAGCTGGATCTCGATCAGGAGCTGCTCGCCTCCCACCGCATTGTCGATGTAGTAGGGCTTCCTGAGGTCGGCATCGAGCGCGCCCTGGACCTCGCGCGCCACGATGTCGAAATAGGCCGGCGTCTGGAACTGCCGCACGATGCCCTTGCGGAAGGTGACGAACAGCAGCAGGTCGGCGCGGGCGTGGCGTAGTATCCACGACTTGTGCTCGTCGTCGGGAAAGTCGGTGCGCATGGCGATCAGCACGCGCAGGTCGCGCACCAGCAGCCAGGCCAGCCGGTTGGTCACGTTGTCGCCGCGCTGGCTGTAGAACCACCAGGCCGACAGCGCCTGCAAGAGCAGCATCGGCACGACGAGGATGATCAGGGCGCGCGCGAACAGGGTCTGCGGCGAGTGCCGGTCCGCCCAGCGTGCAATCGTCTCGAACTGCTCGGCCAGCCACTTCATGCGTCAACCAGCCGATAGCCCTGGCCGCGAACGGTGCGCAGGTAACGCGGGAAGCCGGGATCGGGCTCGATCTTGCGGCGCAGACGCGTGACCTGCACGTCGATGGCGCGCTCGTTGACGCCGCCGCCCACGGTCTTGCACAACGCCTCTCGGCTCAGCACTTCGCCCAGCCGGGTCGCGAGCGCACGCAACAGCGCGATCTCGGCATCGGTCAGCGGCACGCGCTTGCCTTTCTGGGTGAGCTCGCCAAGGGCGAGGTTGAACTGGAAGGGCCCGAACTTCACCTGCTCGGGCGACACGCCGGCATCGGCCGGCCGGCCGCGTCGCAGCACGCTCTGGATGCGCAGCAAGAGCTCGAGCGGCTCGAACGGCTTGCCGAGGTAATCGTCGACACCCTTCTCGAGGCCGGCGATGCGGTCCTTGGGATCGCCCATCGCGGTCAGCATCAGGATCGGCACGTCGTCGTCCTTGCGCAGCTCGGCGGCGAAATCGAGGCCGGTTTGGCCCGGCATCATGACGTCGAGCACGATCAGGTCGAAGTCGAGTGATTCCAGCCGCTGGCGCGCCTCGCTGGCACGGCCGGCCGTGGTGACGCGAAAGCCGTGGCGCGACAGGAACGATTTCAGGAGCTCGCGCAGGCGCGTGTCGTCGTCGACGACCAGGATATGCGGCTTGTCGGCCGCGGCCTCCGGTGTGCTCAGCGGCCGCCTCCTCGCACCCGCTTGTCGATCTGCAGGCGTTCTGCCGGATCGAGCAGGCCGAGCAGGACCTTGCGGAAGCCCTCGACCGAGTCGGCGCCGGTCTCGCGATAGGCGCGGGCAAAGCGCTGGCTCTGGCGGTCGGTCAGCTCGCGCTCGAGCTTGATGCCGCGCTCGGTGAGCCACAGCCGCCGTTCGCGGCGATCGCGCGGGCCGCTCTTCTGCTCGACATACTGTTGCTCCAGAAGGTCTTTCAGCACGCGGCTGATCGACTGCTTGGTGACCTTCAGGATCGACAGCAGATGGCCCACCGTCTGCCCGGGATGGCGGCCGATGAAGTAGAGCGCGCGATGATGCGCGCGGCCCAGGTGATAGCGCTTGAGCTGCTGGTCGGACTCGAAGGTGAAGTCGCGATAGGCATAGAACATGAGCTCGATGCCCTGGCGCAATTCTTCGTCGCGCAGGAACAGAGGGTTGGCGGGGGATTTGGTTTCGACCATGGGGGCAACAACGATTGCGCGGCCTGCGCCGGCTGTTCTCGAATTGCCGCGACTATAGTGCGGGCGCGTTCACGACGGTATCGCGGTCGACACGGTGCGCGCGAGCACCGCGCAACAGCACAGGCGAGGCCAATCGGCCTCGTTTTTCGTTTCGGACAAGGCGCTTGACAAGGTCAGTAGCATTGACCTAATTAGACCTAAGATTGCGTTATGACCGTCTATATCGGTCGTTTTGGAATCATTACGGGAGAGCCAGAGCAATGTCCTTAACTATGGCCGATCGCGACGGTTTCATCTGGTTCGACGGCGAAATCCTGCCGTGGCGCGAGGTGAAGACCCATGTGCTGACCCATGCGCTGCACTACGGCTCAGCCGTGTTCGAGGGCGAGCGCATCTATGACGGCCGCGTCTTTCGTCTTTCCGCGCATAGCGCGCGTCTGCGGAATTCCGCGCGCCTGCTCGACTACGAGCTGCCTTGGACGCGCCAAGAGATCGACGAGGCGACACGCGCCGTGGTGAAGGCCAACGATCTCTCTTCAGGCTACGTGCGGCCCATCGCCTGGCGCGGCTCGGAAGTGATGGGCGTGTCGGCGATCGGCACCAGTGTGCATCTCGCCATCGCGCCGTGGGCGCAGGAGGGCCGGCTGTCGGTGCAGGCCAAGCCCGGCGGCATCAACGTCACCATGGCGACGTATCGCCGCCCGTCGCCCGACGTGGCGCCGGGCGAAGCCAAGGTGGCCGGCCTTTACATCATCTGCGGCATCGAGAAGGACCGTGCGTTGAAGGCGGGCTTCGACGATGCGCTGATGCTCGACTGGCAAGGCCGGCTGGCCGAATCGACCGGTGCCAACGTCTTCCTCGCCACGGGCGGCAAGCTCGTCACACCCAAGGTCGAGAATTTCCTCGACGGCATCACCCGCCGCGCCGTGATCGGCATGGCCCAGAAACGCGGCTGGTCGGTTACCGAGCGCGCCGTGATGCCGGAGGAACTCGGCGACGCCAATGAGGTCTTCCTGTGCGGCACCGCCGCCGAGATCGTGCCGGTGGGCGCGATCGACGAACGGCGCTACCAGGTGGGACCGATGACGCGCACGCTGATGGCCGACTATGCCGATCTGGTGCGCCAACCCGACTGCGAAAGCTTTGGAGAATCGGCACATTTTGCCACCGCTTGACAGGCGGCTCGGCTAGCAGTTTCTTTCAACCACGTCCGAGGGGTGTCCGGTCTCCGCGAGGGGCCCGGTCTGAGACAGCCGGTTTGGCTGAACCCTTTGAACCTGATCCGGGTGATGCCGGCGAAGGAACGGGAGTTTCGGTTGAGCCATTCCAAGATCATTGTCGTCGGAGCAGGCGTGGCGGGCCTCGCCTGTGCGCTCGAGCTTGCCGAGCGGGGGCTGCAGGTCGAGGTGATCGAGCGCGGCCGGCGCCTGGGCGAGGGCAGCTGCTCATGGATGGCCGGCGGCATGCTGGCCCCCTGGTGCGAGCGCGCTTCGACAGACGCCGCCGTGCTTGTCCTCGGCGAACCCTCGATCGATTGGTGGGTGCGGCGCTTTGCGGGCACGGTGTGCAAGGGCAGCCTGGTCGTCGCCCCGCCGCGCGATACAACCGAGCTGACACGCTTTGCCGAGCGCACGGAAAGCCATGAATGGCGGGACGAGGCGGGCATCGCGTCCCTCGAGCCCGACCTTGCCGGCCGCTTCCGCCGCGCCTTGTTCTTTCCGCGCGAGGCGCATCTCGATCCGCGCCGCGCCCTGCCGGCGCTCGCGAATCTGCTGCAAGAGCGCGGCGTGCCAATCCATTTTGGCGTCGATGCGCCGGCGCACGGTCGGGTCGTCGATTGCCGCGGCCTCGCCGCGCGCGACGCCTTGCCCGACCTGCGCGGCGTGCGTGGCGAGATGGTGGTGGTGCGATCGCGCGCTCTTTCGCTATCGCGGCCGGTGCGGCTGCTGCATCCACGCATCCCGCTCTACATCGTGCCGCGCGGCGACGGCGTGTTCATGATCGGCGCCACCATGATCGAAAGCGAGGAGCGGGCAGGCGCCAGCGTGCGCTCGACGGTCGAGCTTTTGAACGCCGCCTACGCAGTGCATCCGGCTTTCGGCGAGGCCGAGATCCTGGAGATCGGCGCCGATCTTCGTCCGGCCTTTCCCGACAACTTGCCGGCCGTGCGCCGTGGCCCGCGCGGGCTTCTGGTGAACGGCCTTTTTCGTCATGGCTTCCTGCTCGCGCCGGCAATGGCACGGCAGGCGGCCGATCTGGTGGAGATGGACAATGCGGGTCTTCGTCAACGGCGATCAGCATGACGTCGAGCCCAGGACTCTGGCATTGGCGCTGGAGGAGCTGGGCTATGGCGGCAAGAAGATCGCCACCGCGGTGAACGGCCGCTTCGTTGCTGCCGCTCGCCGCCCCGACACCAACCTTGCCGACGGCGACAGGATCGAGGTCGTGGCGCCCATGCAGGGAGGCTGAGCGATGGATTTCTATGGCATCGATCTTTCCTCGCGTTTGCTGCTCGGCACGGCGCGCTATCCCTCGCCCAAGATCCTCGCCGAGGCGATCAAGGCCTCGGCTGCCGAGGTCGTGACCGTGTCGCTCCGGCGCGAAGCGGGGGCGGAGCGCGGCGGCCAGAGCTTCTGGTCGTTCATCCGCGGGCTGGGCGTGCGCGTGCTGCCCAACACCGCGGGCTGCCACACCGTTACCGAGGCGGTGACGACGGCGCATATGGCACGCGAGCTCTTCGACACGCCCTGGATCAAGCTCGAAGTGATCCGCGACGATGAGACGTTGCAGCCCGACGTCTTCGGCCTGGTCGAGGCGGCGCGCGTGCTTTCGGAGGATGGCTTCGAGGTCTTTCCCTACACGACCGAGGATCTTGGCGTGGCCGACCGGCTGGTCGAGGCGGGCTGCCGTGTGCTGATGCCGTGGGGCGCGCCGATCGGCTCGGCGCGCGGCCTGAACAATCTCTATGGCCTGCGCGCGCTGCGGGCGCATTTTCCGGAGGTGCCGCTGGTGGTCGATGCCGGCCTCGGCGTTCCCTCGCACGCCTCGGCCGCGATGGAGCTGGGCTACGATGCCGTGCTGCTCAACACCGCCGTCGCCGAGGCGGGCGATCCCGTCGCCATGGCCCGGGCCTTCGCGCTCGCCATCGAAGCCGGCCGCCTGGCCTTCGCCGCGAAGCCGCTCGAGCCGCGTGACATGGCGGCGCCGTCGACGCCGGTGTTGGGCCGGGCCGCGCTAGGCGATTGAGCAGGTGGACTGAGCATGATCGACCGCTTTTATCCCGTGGTGCCCAATTCCGACTGGGTCGCCCGCCTGGTGCCGGCCGGCGCGCGCTTTGTGCAGCTGCGCATCAAGGACCAGCCCGAGGTCGAACTGCGCCGCCAGGTGCGCGCGGCCAAGGCGGTCTGCGATCGGCACGGCGCGCAGCTCATCGTCAACGATTACTGGAAGATCGCGATCGACGAGAGATGCCCGTGGGTGCATCTCGGCCAGGAGGATCTGGTCGATGCTGACATCGGCGCAATCCGCCGCGCCGGCCTGCGCCTCGGTGTCAGCACTCACGATCATGCCGAGCTGGACAAGGGGCTCGCCACCGATCCCGACTATGTAGCGCTGGGACCGATCTATCCAACGTTGCTCAAGAAGATGGCGTTCGGTCCGCAGGGGCTGGACCGCATTGGCGAATGGAAGAAGCTCATAGGGAGTCGGCCGTTGGTCGCCATCGGCGGGCTGACCCTGGAGCGGGCGCTGCTTTGCCTGAAGGCCGGTGCCGACTCCGCCGCCGTGGTCGGCGACATCGTGAACAACGCCGATCCCATCGCTCAGGCCGGGGCCTGGATCACCGCAACCCGGAAAGCTGCATGACCGACCGCTACGCCCGCCAGACCGTGCTCGGCGATGTCGGCGCTGCCGGCCAGCAGCGGCTGGCCGCTTCATCTGTCCTGGTGGTCGGCGCGGGCGGGCTCGGCTGTCCCGTGTTGCAGTATCTCGCGGGCGCCGGCGTGGGCCGGATCGTGATCGTCGATCACGACTCGGTCGAGGAGACCAACCTCCATCGCCAGCCGCTCTACGCCATGGACGACATCGGCAAGGCCAAAGCCGAGGCGGCGCGCGCGGCCTTGCTGCGGTTCAATCCGGAGATCGCTATCGAAGCGATCGTCGAGCGCCTGACGCCGCAGAATGCGGCGCAGCTGGTCGCCCGGGCCGACGTGATCGTCGATGCCGCCGACAGCTTCGCGGTCACCTACATGCTGAGCGATGCCTGTCAGGCAACGGCCAAGCCGCTGGTGTCAGCCTCGGTGATCGGCCTCACCGGATATGCCGGCGTCTTCTGCGGCGGCGGACCGAGCTATCGAGCGGTCTTTCCCGAGGTCTCGATCGATGGTGCGACCTGCGCCACGGTCGGCGTGCTGGGCACCGCCGTCGCCGTGCTGGGCGGATTGCAGGCCCATCTCGCGCTCCATCTATTGCTCGACCTGCAGCCCACGGCGCTGGGCCGCGTCGTCACCTTCGATGCCAAGCGCCTGGCGTTCGGCGGCTTCGGCTTCGCGGGCAGCCCCGAGCCCGACACCGCAGTGCCGTTCATCGCGCCGGCCGCGGTCACGGGCGACGACCTGGTGGTCGATCTGCGCGGCCTCGACGAGGCGCCGGTCTCGCCCTTCGCCGGGGCGCGCCGGCTCGATGTCGACCACGTCGAGGAAATTGTCACGCAACCGCCGCCATCGCAGCGCATTGTCCTGTGTTGTCGCAGCGGCCAGCGTTCCCTCATGGCGGCCGAGCGGCTTCGGGCGCGGGGACTTGGCAATCTCGCGTTGGTGGCTCTGGGTTGACTTCATCGCAGGAGAGGCATCATGACGCAGCACATGACTGACCAGACCGTCCTCGGCCATATCGAGCGGTTGGTCGCCGAGGAAAAGAAGCTCTACGCCAAGGGCGAGGTGTCCGACGCCCAGAAAGAGCGGCTCGACCAGATCAATATCGAGCTCGACCGCTGCTGGGACCTGCTGCGGCAGCGACGCGGCTTGCGCGAATTTGGCCGCAATCCTGACGATGCCGAAGTGCGCCCGGCCAAGGTGGTCGAGAACTACAAGGGTTGACGGCAACTCCTGGCGAGGGCGGGTCATTGCTCCCCGAGGATCGACGCCAACCCGGAGGAGATCATGAAAATCAGCCAATGTATGTCGTCCGACGTGCTGATCGCCGGCCCCGATCAGACGCTCGGCGACGCCGCCAAAGCGATGCTCGACGTCGATATCGGCGTCTTGCCGGTAGGCGAGGATGATCGCCTGGTGGGCGTAATCACCGACCGCGACATCGCCGTGCGCGGTGTTGCCGACGGCCTCGGCCCCGATGCGCGCATTCGCGAGGTGATGAGTCCGGAGGTGAAGTACTGCTTCGCGGACCAGGAGATCGACGATGTCCTGGACAACATGTCCGAGATCAAGATTCGCCGGCTGCCGGTGGTCGATCGCAACAAGCGACTGGTCGGTATCGTGTCGCTGGCCGATCTGGTGGCCAAGGCCAATGGTCATGCGGCGAAGACGGGCATGACCCTCAGCGCCATCACCGAGCCGGGCGGGGTACACTCCCAGACGCCCTGACAGCGACCCACCGCCTCGGACCGGCCCGGCGCGCAAATGACGCGCCGGGCCGACGGTGCTGCGAGCGCCTGCTGGTGGGTTCTAGTTGAGGCTTCGCGTGCTCGATAGCTCCGCGAGCGGAAATCCGGCCTCGTCCGAATCGACCCAGACGCGATGACAGAGCCGGCCGGTGGGTTCATGGACCTTCGCCGGCTCGATCTTGAAACCGATCAGCTTCACCAGCGCGACGGCGTGCTGGTTGTGCGCGTCGATGACGCTCTCCAGTCGCCGATAGTGCGACAGCATCTCGGGCAGGATCATGATCGACAGCGCCACCATATCGTGCGCCTGGGCGCCGATGTCCTCGCTGGTCAGCAGCCAGAAGCGCCCGACCTCGTTGTCCTGCGACATGGGTCCAACGCCCCATAGCGCGCAGGGCTGGTTCTCGCGATCTCGCGCCGCCCAGACATGCGTGCTGGATGCGAAGGCATGCACCAGTTGGTCGCCCGATTCGTCGACGCCGCAATCGGTGGCTTGATCGTCGTCGTCATCGTCGTTGGTCATCGCAATCGCCAGAAGCGCTACGTCTTCCGCCGTAGCCGGCTGAACACAGTATCGCATGACGGCCTCCATCGCCGTGACGCCCCGTAGGGGAGTCAACTGCCAGAGACCGCAGGCGTTGCGTGTGACTTTGAGGTGATTTCGTCTAGTTCAGGTTTTGTCCCAGCGCCGCGCCGCTTTGTCGTCGCCTTCATGCGCGCCGACCCATTTCTCGCCGCTGGGCGTTTCCTCGAGCTTCCAGAAAGGTGCCTTGGTCTTCAGCCAATCGACCAGGAACTCGCAGGCCTCGAAGGCGGCTTCGCGGTGCGGCGACCCGACGGCAACCAGCACGATGCGATCACCCGCCTCCAGCCGGCCATGGCGATGCACGATCAACGTCGCTTCGAGCGGCCAGCGCCGGCAGGCTTGCGCTTCGATCTCCTGCAACGCAGTCTCGGTCATGCCGGGGTAGTGCTCGAGCGTCAGCGCATCGACTCGGTCGCGATGGTAGCCTTCGCGGACATGCAACTCGCGCACCAGCCCGACGAACACCGCCAGCCCGCCGATCTTCCGGTTGCCCTTGGTGAGGGCCTCGAGTTCCGCCCCGATGTCGAAGTCGGCTTCCTGGACGCGCACGGTCATGGTCACCCCCCCGTGAACGGCGGAAAGAACGCCACTTCGCGCGCGCCGCCGATGACGACGTCCATTGTCGCCGTGCGTTTGTCGACCGCGGCGCCGAATGCGGCGCCCTCGGCCAGCGCCTCGGCATGGCCGACGCTGCGATGGCGCAGCCAGGCGACGAGGTCGCCCACGGTCGCCACGTCGGCGGGCGGGCTCACCTCTTCCTCGGCCACGCCTACCGTACGCTTCATCCAGGCGAAATATCTCACCTTCATTCGGCACTTCCCGGAGGAGCATCCTCCGCCATGTGATGCAGGCCGGTGCGCAGGTAGTCGTAGCCGGTGATCAGCGTCAGGCCGGCGGCGATCCAGATCAGCCACAGGCCGAGCGTGGTGATCATCGGCCCGGCCGCATCGCCCACCAGCAGGAAGGCGATGGCCACCATCTGCACGCCGGTCTTCCACTTGGCGAGCTGGCTGACCGGCAGGCTGACGCGCAGCTCGGCCAGGAACTCGCGCAGGCCCGAGACCAGGATCTCGCGTGCGAGAATAATGAGCGCCGCCAGGACATGGATGCCGCTCAGCGGTCCCATGTCGACCAGCATCAGGAGCGCCGCGGCAACCAGGAGCTTGTCGGCGATGGGATCGAGGAAGCGGCCCAGCCGTGAGATCTGGTGATAACGACGCGCAAAGTAACCATCGAACCAGTCGGTGACCGCGGCGATCACGAACAGGATCATCGACAGCCATTGCGACCAGCCGCGATCGAGCCAGAAACAGGCGACGACCAACGGGATCGCGAGGATACGCGACAGCGTCAGGATGTTGGCGGTGTTGAGCATGACCAGCTGCACGCGACCTTAGCGGCCACCCCGGAAGTGGTCATGGATTTTCTGGGCGAGCCCGTCGGAGATGCCGGGCACCGACTTGATGTCCTCGAGCGTCGCGACGCCAACGGCCCGGGCACTGCCGAAATGATGCAGCAGCGCCCGCTTTCGGCTGGCGCCGATGCCCGGCACCTCGTCGAGCGCCGACCGCGTGATGTCGGCGGCGCGCCGCGTGCGATGCGTGCCGATGGCGAAGCGATGGGCCTCGTCGCGCAGGCGCTGCAGGAAATAGAGCACCGGATCGCGCGGCTCGAGCGAGAAGGGCGGCTTGCCCGGCATGAAGA
>Ga0137415_10008770_pt1 | contig 10029 bp, 10 predicted proteins | sample CZODoug3_1_1_16f_FD_183082 | JGI IMG/M metagenome (GOLD analysis project Ga0137415, IMG submission 183082) | Vadose zone soil fungal communities from Angelo Coast Range Reserve, California, USA - CZODoug3_1_1_16fungal (Hybrid Assembly) | ecosystem: Environmental > Terrestrial > Soil > Vadose... | reverse complement strand
TCCTGCCGGACAAGGCCATCGACCTGGTCGACGAGGCCGGGTCGCGGCTGCGCATGGAGATCGACTCCCGTCCCGTCGAGATCGACGAGGTCGAGCGCCTGGTGCGTCGCCTCGAGATCGAGGAGATGGCGCTGGCCAAAGAAGAGGACGACGCGTCCAAGGACCGGCTGGTGAAGCTGCGCGCCGAGTTGGCCGATTACAAGGAGAAGCTGGCCGAGCTGACCACCAGATGGCAGAACGAGAAGAGCGCCATCGACATCGTCCGCGACTACAAGGAGCAGCTGGACACGTTGCGCGGCGAGGCCGACCGGGCCGAGCGTGACGGCGACCTGGCCAAGGCTTCTGAACTGCGCTACGGCCGCATCCCCGCGATCGAGAAGAAGCTCGACGCCGCACTGCCCGTGGCCGAGGCCCGCGAGAACGTGATGCTCAAGGAAGAGGTCGGACCCGACGACATCGCCGACGTGGTGGCCGCGTGGACCGGCATCCCGGCCGGGCGGCTGTTGGAAGGCGAGACCGCCAAGCTGCTGCGCATGGAGGACGAGCTGGGCAAGCGCGTCGTCGGGCAGAAGAAGGCGGTGCAAGCCGTCTCTGACGCCGTCCGCCGCTCTCGCGCAGGCGTCGCCGACCCGAACCGTCCGACCGGCTCGTTCCTGTTCCTCGGCCCGACCGGTGTCGGCAAGACCGAACTGGCAAAGGCGTTGGCGGACTTCCTGTTCGACGACGAGCGGGCGATGGTCCGCATCGACATGAGCGAGTACGGGGAGAAGCACTCCGTCGCGCGCCTGGTCGGTGCGCCTCCCGGCTACATCGGTTACGACCAGGGCGGTCAGCTCACCGAGGCGGTTCGCCGCAGGCCCTACACCGTCGTGCTGTTCGACGAGGTGGAGAAGGCGCACCCGGACGTGTTCGACGTGCTGCTGGCAGTCCTCGACGAGGGCAGGCTGACCGACGGTCAGGGCCGCACCGTCGACTTCCGCAACACCATCCTCATCCTGACGTCCAACCTGGGCTCGGGTGGTACCGAGGAGCAGGTGATGGCGGCGGTGCGCGCGGCGTTCAAGCCGGAGTTCATCAACCGTCTCGATGACGTGCTGATCTTCGAAGGCCTGAAGCCCGACGAGCTGGTTCAGATCGTCGACATCCAGTTGGCTCAGCTGCAGCGGCGCCTTGCGCAGCGGCGGCTGGTGCTCGAAGTCTCGCTGCCTGCGAAGAAGTGGCTGGCCGACCGCGGCTTCGACCCGGTCTACGGCGCGCGTCCGCTGCGCAGGCTGGTGCAGCAGGCGATCGGCGACCAACTCGCGAAGTTGTTGCTGGCGGGAGACGTGCACGACGGCGACGTGGTGACGGTCGACCTCAGCGAGGACGGCGAGTCCCTGGTCTTGGGCAGCGGCTAACGGCCGGGGTCCAGTACGGCATTGATCATCGCTTGGCCGATGAAGGTGCCGTACTGGCCGGCCGACCAGCCGCGTTCGACGACGAGCAGTTCGTAGATCTCGGGGGAGTGGTAGGTCCACAGGACGTCGCGGATCTCGTCGGTCGAGGCATCGGTGCGCAGTTGTCCGGTGGCCTGCAGGTCGGCGGTCATGTACGTCATCGCGGTGAGCATCTCTGCGCGCATCTGCGCCCAGACGGCGGCCGCTGCGCTGTCGGCTCCTGCCGCCGCGCGGGCGACCAGCTGCAGGGGAACGGTGCGTGGTGCGATGTCGGCCAGGTGCGCGGTGTACATCCGGATCTTCCGAGCCGCGTCCGCCTCGGCGCGGACCGCGGCGATGACGTCGCGCTCCGCCATGGGCGTGGCGTCGTCATCGCCGGCCACCGACACGTCGAACACCGACTTGAGCAGGGTCGCCTTGTTCGGGAACGCCTTGTAGACGGTCGGCACCGATACCCCTGCGCCACGGGCGATTTCGGGGATCGCGGTGTCGGCATATCCGTTGGCCAGGAACAGCCGCAAGGCGCACGCCAGGATGCGGCCGCGCGTCTCGCCGGCCTGTTCGCGGCGCCGGGAAGCGTCGTAGCGCCGTGGCGGTTTGACGGCATCAGACATTGAGTATATGTTCCTCTATTAAATAGTGGGTCATCTCAGTGAAGGGTGTCATCATGCCCATCGGTTCAGCAACCATCGACACCGATCGGTCGGCGATCGCCGCGGCCAGGGCGCTGGCGGGGCAGCTCGAGGCCCGCGCCCGCGAGGGTGAGCGGCTTCGCACGATGCCGTCCGACCTCGTCGACCAGCTGCGCGACGCGGGCATGTTCGGTCTTGCCACACCGAGGTCGCTCGGCGGCTCCGAGCTGCCTGCCGCGGCGATCGTCCGCGTCGTCGAGGAGCTGTGCCGGGCCGACGGCTCCGCGGGGTGGACGGTCCTGATCGGCAACTCGACCGCATTTCTCGCCTGGCTCGACCCATCGGTGGCCGCGAGCTTGCTCGACGATCGCCCGCCTCCCATCAGTGCAGCGGTGTTCGCCCCGACCGGGCAGCTGACCCAGGCAGGGGACGACGGGTTTCGGCTCACCGGCCGATGGTCGTACAGCAGCGGGTCGGCGCACGCCGACCTCTTCATCGGCGGTGGGCTGGTGATGGACGCCTCGGCACCGCGGATGGTTCCAGGTCGCGGCCCGGACCGGCGTCTCGCCGTGACCGCGGCCTCGGACGTGACGGTGCACGACACCTGGGACTCGATTGGACTGCGCGGCACGGGAAGTCATGACGTCACCGTGGAGGGGTTGTCGGTGCCCGTCGAGCACACCATGTCGCCATTCTTCGAGGCCGCCCGCCACGACGGGCCGTTGTTCCGGCTCCCGTTCTTCACCCTGATCGGGGTGACCATGGCCGGCTTCGCGCTTGGTGTCGCTCGACGGGCGCTCGACGAGATGGTCGCCATCGCGACCACCAAGGTCCGTCCGCCGGGGCCGGACCCGATCGGTCGGGACGGCGACGTCCAGGTCTCGATCGCCCACGCGGAAGGCACGCTGCAGGCCGCGCGCGCATTCGTCTTCGAGGCGTTGGACGCGATGTGGAACGCCGCACTATCGGGTGACGTGCCGTCGGACGATCGGCGAGCGAGATTCCTGCTGGCCAATCAGCACGCAATGCGCGTCGCGGTCGACGCGATCACCACGGCGATCGGTTTCGGCGGCATGGCGGCGCTGCAGCCCGATCATCCGTTGCAGCGTTGCCTTCGCGACATCCACGCCGCCAACCAGCACATCTACTTCTCCCAGGCCGCGACCAAGCGTTACGCCAAGTCCCGGCTGGGCATCGAGCAGGAGACCTTCTGGTTCTGAGACCGGGAAGTTCGATGCGGTCCTACGCCGTCAGGTGATCGCACGCGACCGCGACCTCGAGGGCGGCGCAAATCTCGTGCATCCGGGTATCCGCCAATCGGCCAAGGCGGCTGACGAGCACTGCGAGTGAAACGCTCTCGACCGAGTCGAGGTTGACCGCCGAACGACGCGGGACGGGATCCTCACCCGGCTCGAGAACGACTTCGCTGGCGAGCCCCCGAATCGTCGTCGTGCACGGCGCGACGAGTGTTCGTCGAAGCCGGGGAATCGCCGCGTCTCGGGACAACACGACGACGGGGCGCCGGCCGATCTCGGAAATCTCGCACCACCAGACCTCCCCGCGGGCCGGGAGCGCGCTCACGAGGCGCCGGCCGCACGCCGCCACGCCGCCAGCTCGCCCCATTCGTCCGATTCGTCGATCGGGTGCTCGTCGTAGGCGGCGTAGCTCGCGTCGACCTCGGCGGTTCGATGACGAGCGAGCAGCGCCCCGAGGGCCTCATCGATCAGGGCGGCATCGGTGATCCCGGACCGCGCCTTGCGTGCACTGCCGAGGAGGTTCGCATCCACGGTCGTACTCAGCCGTATGCGATTCATGCCATGAGTATGCCACTCACGACATTAGGTCGTCACTACGAGTCGACCGCGTGCGACGACGGTCCGCACGTTGCGTAGCGCGGTCGGGTCGGACATCGGATTGCCATCGACGATCAGCAGATCCGCGGCAAGGCCGGCCCGCAGCCTGCCGGTACGGTCGCCGAGCCCGATCGCGTCGGCTGCGCGGCCGGTCGCCGACGCCAGCGCCTCGTCGGCCGGGATACTCGACTCGGCCAGGTCGATGACGGCCTCGCGCAGCACGCCGTGGGGTTTGGCCACACTGACGCCCGCGTCGCTGCCGCTGATGAGGCGCACCCCGGCCCGGTGCAACCGCGCGATGTGTGACCGAACGTCGTCGATGGTCAGGCCGAACTGCTCCATCACCGCGATTATTTCCGGTCCGAACGGTTCATCAGGATCCCAGCCAACGGTCGGGCACACGGGTACTCCGGTGGTGGCCATCTGGACGGCCAACTCGGTCGGTGCCTCCAAACCCGTGCCGGTGAAGCAGCTGCAGTGCTCGATTCCGTCGACGCCGGCGCTGACGCTCTGCTGTACCGCGGACAGTGCGTGTGCGTGCGCGACGATCGGTAGGCCGCGCCGGTGGGCTTCGTCGACCATCAGTCGCACTTCGTCGTCGGTGAAATTGCAGGCCTCGATGTCCGTGCCGAACGTCAGTATTCCGCCGCTGGTCATGACCTTGACGACGTCGGCGCCCCGCTCGGCGCGCAGCCGCACCGCGTCGATGATCGCGTCACGGCCCTCGACCGCGCCGCCCATGTTCGCGCAGTGACCACCCGGTGAGGTGATCGGTGGTCCCGACGCGACGATCCATGGCTGCCCAGCGGGGGTGGCGCGCTGGTCGACGACCGCCCACTGCATATCGCCGAGGTCGCGGACAGCAGTAACGCCTGCCGCGAGTTGACTGGTCAGCGCGGCGTCGATGATCGCCGCGAGCCTGTCGGGATCCAGTTCGGGCAGTTGCTCGAGTGCACGCGAGCTGCTGTCGGCGCACAGGTGTACGTGCGTATCGATCAGGCCAGGGAGCAGAGTCGTACCAGGTGCGTAGACGACATCGCAATCCACCGGAGCCGGCGCCGTACCGGGCTCGATCGCGACGATGTCCCCATCCCGGACCAAGACCAACGCCCCGTCGGTTAGCCGTCGTTCGCCGTCGAACGCATAGTCTGCGCGATATCCCACCAAACCCGGCATGGGCGCACCCCCCGTTCCCACGGTTGAACTTAGCTGGGTACGGGGTGTCGAGGACGTGATCCGGTTGTGATCTGTTCGAGTTCGGAACCCGTCGCCTATAGCAGATAGGCTAGGGGCAATGGTCCCGCTCTGGTTCACGCTGTCTGCACTCTGTTTCGTGGGTGCGGTCGTGTTGTTGTACGTCGACGTCGACCGTCGACGCGGTTTGGGTCGCCGCCGCAAGTCCTGGGCAAAGTCTCACGGGTTCGACTACGAGCACGAGTCGACCGACATCGTGAAGCGCTGGAAGCGTGGCGTGATGTCCACCGTCGGCGACGTGCCTGCCAAGAACGTGGTGCTCGGCCAGATCCGCGGCGAGGCGGTGTTCATCTTCGATCTCGAGGACGTGGCGACGGTCATCGCGCTGCACCGCAAGGTCGGCACCAACGTCGTCGTCGACGTTCGCCTCAAGGACATCAAGGAGCCGCGCGAGAGCGACATCTGGTTGCTCGGCGCCATCGGTCCCCGGATGGTGTACTCCACCAACCTCGACGCCGCCCGCCGCGCCTGCGACCGCCGCATGGTGACGTTCGCGCACGCGGCGCCCGACTGCGCCGAGATCATGTGGAACGAGCCGAACTGGACGCTGATCAGCATGCCGGTGACCAGCACCAGGGCCCAGTGGGACGAGGGCCTGCTCACCGTCCGGCAGTTCAACGACTTGCTGCGCGTGTTGCCGCCCATCCCGCAGCCCGGCCAGACCGGCATCGCCGGCCAGGCCGTCGCCCGGCGTGGCGGATCGCCTGGCCGTCCGGTGGCCCCACCGCGCGAGCTGCCGGCAGGCCGCACCGACCAGCCTCCCGGCCGCGCCGACGTCGGCCGCTACACGCAGCAGCGCCCGCCGGCCCGAAACGGCCGTCAGTCGCCGCATTATCAGCGCTGACTGACGCCCCGTCGGAGCTGCAGACGCGGGAAGTAACCTGTCGGCATGTCACGCCCCGTCGCAATGATCACCGGACCCACATCCGGTCTGGGCACGGGATTCGCCCGCCGCTACGCCATCGACGGTCATGACCTGGTCCTGGTCGCCCGCGACGTCGAGCGCCTCGAACGCCTTGCCGCCGAACTGCACGACGAAGCCGGCGCATCGGTCGAGGTCCTGCCCGCCGATCTGGCCATCGCGGCCGACCGCGCCAAGGTGGCCGACCGCCTCGCCGCAGGCGTCCGAATCCTGGTCAACAATGCGGGATTCGGCACGTCTGGCGAATTCTGGACCGCCGACTACCAGTCGCTTCAGTCTCAGCTCGACGTCAACGTGACGGCCGTGATGCAGCTGACCCACGCCGCGCTTCCCCCGATGCTGGAGGCCGGGACGGGCACCGTCATCAACGTCGCCAGCGTGGCGGGGCTACTGCCAGGGCGTGGGTCGACGTACTCGGCGTCGAAGGCCTGGGTGGTCGCGTTCTCCGAGGGCCTGGCGAACGGGTTGGGCGGCACCGGCGTCGGTGTGCACGCGCTGTGCCCCGGCTTCGTCCGCACCGAGTTTCACGAGCGTGCAGGCATCGACATGGCGGGCACGCCGTCGTTCATGTGGCTCGACGTGGCCGACGTGGTCCGGGATTGTCTTGCCGACGTCGCGAAGGATCAGGTCGTCATCGTGCCGGGCCTGCAGTACAAGGTGCTCACCACCGGCGGTCGCATGGTGCCGCGAAACCTGGTGCGCGGCATTACGAAACTGGTGGGGCGCGGCCGTGGACGGACCTAGGGCAGAAGCCGTGGGCGGACATAGGGCAGAAGCCGTGGACGGACATGGGGCGGAATCTGAATCCGTGTGCTCGTGCTCCGCGCGCTAGTCGCGATCCTGCTCGCGGCGATCCTGCTCGCGGCCTGCTCCAGTAGCACCGACGGCGGGGGCACGTACGGCGCGGAGTCCGCGAAGATCGGCGAATCCCTTGCAGCGCTTGGCTGGAACATGTCGGTGTCCAACCTGCGGTTCGACGGCGACTACGTGATGGTCGACGTCGACGCCGCCCCGTCGACGCCGGGCGGACCGCACGCCAAGCCAGAGGCCATCCGATTCGGTCTCTACGGTGCGCTGGCCCATCCAATCGAGTCCGACGCATTGGGCGGCTGCTCGGGAGTGACCAGCCTCAACCTGCAGCCGGCGTCCGCGCCGAACCCCGACAAGCTCACTGGCACAGTGTGTCTGGGGCCGCTGCGCGATCAGAGCCAGGTGCGTGGCGTGTATGCCTATTCGCCGCAGGACAAGATCGCGGGAACCACGGTGGCGTATCCCGCGGCGTTTCCGGTCGGGCTGATGCCCACCAACGACAACGACACCGGCATGGTGCTGCAGACCAGCAGTGTGGACGCCTTCCGCGGTGACGGTGCCAAACTCGATCCCACTGCACTCGGCGACCCGGCCGCCTTCAACGGCAGCGGCTACATGCTGCTCGGACTCCAGATCGACGGTCAGGCAGCGCGATACCGCGACGACTCGGCACGGCGCGGCGGCCCGTTGATGGTGGTGGTGGCGCCATCGCTGCCTGGTGCTGGGCTGTCCTACGCGTGCTCGGTGTACGGGGCGTCGTTGCTGATCCTTCCCGACTCCTCGCTGGAGGCGATCGCGGTTCGGGCGTCGTTGTGCACGCAGGGTGAGATCAACGCTGCGCTGCTGTACGCGACCGTGTCGGTGATCGGGACGCATGCGGCGGTGTGGACGAAGTGACTGAAGAAGAGCCAGGCCCCACGGAATGGTCCACGACCACCGGCGTCGGCCCCTGGTCCGGACCGCTGCCGGATGACACCCGCTACGACCAGGAGCTGCTCCGCGACGGGGACACCCGCAACGTCGTCGACGCGTACCGGTACATGACGCGGGAGGCGATCGTCGCCGACATCGACCGGCGCCGCCACCCACTGCACGTCGCCATCGAGAACTTCGGCAACGACGCCAACATCGGCGGCGTCGTCAGGGCCGCGAACGCGTTCGCCGTCGACACCGTGCACATCGTCGGGCGTCGCCGCTGGAACCGGCGCGGCGCCATGGTCACCGACCGCTACCAGCGGCTGCGCCACCACGACACCATCGCCGAGTTGCTCGTGTTCGCCGCCGACGCGGGCCTCGAGGTGATCGCCGTCGACAACGTGCCCGGCTCGGTGCGTCTCGAACGGGCCGAGCTGCCGCGAAACTGCCTGCTGATCTTCGGGCAGGAGGGCCCAGGCATCACGGACGACGCCCGCGCAGGCGCTGTCCGGACCGTGTCGATCGCCCAGTTCGGTTCCACGCGCAGCATCAACGCCGCGGTTGCCGCGGGCATCGCGATGCACACGTGGATCGTGCAACATGCCGACCTTGACGTGGCCTGGTAGGGCAGGATCAACGGCATGGATCAGGTATGGGGCAACCGCGCGGCAAGCGCCGAGGCCGCCGTCGCGACGCGACACCTGCGGCGGCTGTGGCAGTTGCCGGGAACCCAGCTCGGCGTCGTCGCCTGGCCGGCCACCAGCAAGCGTCTGCTGTTCGGGACGTGGCACTACTGGTGGCAGGCTCATCTGCTCGACTGTCTGGTGGACGCGCAGGTGCGCGACCCCCAACCCGATCGGCAACAGCGGATCGAGCGGCAGATCCGCTCACATCGGTTGCGCAACATCGGTTCCTGGACCAACAACTACTACGACGACATGGCCTGGCTGGCACTCGCGCTGGAGCGGGCCGGCCGGCTCGCCGGGGTGGAGCGGCCGAAGGCGCTGGAAAAGCTGTCCGAGGAGTTCGTCAACGCATGGGTGCCCGAGGACGGCGGTGGCATCCCGTGGCGCAAGCAGGACCAGTTCTTCAACGCCCCGGCCAACGGGCCCGCAGGCATCTTCCTCGCCCGCTATGACGACCGGCTCCGTCGGGCCCAGCAGATGGCCGACTGGATCGACGAAACCCTGATCGACCCGGAAACCCATCTGGTGTTCGACGGGATCAAGGGCGGCTCGCTGGTCCGTGCGCAGTACAGCTACTGCCAGGGGGTGATCCTCGGACTTGAGGTCGAACTGGCCGCAAGGACCAAGGACCCCGATCACGCCGAGCGCGTGCACCGACTGGTCGCCGCGGTGCGCGACAACATGGCGCCCGGCGGCGTCATCCAGGGCGCCGGTGGCGGTGACGGCGGTCTGTTCAACGGCATCCTGGCGCGCTACCTCGCACTCGTCGCCACCACATTGCCGGAGAACACCCCGGCGGACACCGCGGCGCGCGCCGCCGCCAAGCAGTTGGTGCTGACCTCGGCGAAATCGGTGTGGGACCTGCGGCAGACGGTTGACGGGCTGCCGCTGTTCGCGGCGTTCTGGGACCGCGAGGCCGAACTGCCCAAGGTCGGCGGCAAGGACGCGCAGTTCGTCGCGGGCGCCGTCAACGCATCCGAGATCCCCGAGCGCGATCTGTCCGTTCAGCTGTCGGGGTGGATGCTGATGGAGGCAGCCCATACGCTCAGCGACGACGGTGAGCGACCACGCGAGCCCATCCAGGAGGAAGAGGCTGAATGACCGAGCCGGGAGGCTGGACGCCGGACCAGGACACGATCGACGACGCCAACCTCTCGCGGTTCATCGCGTGGCTGGCCGATACGGGTCGCGGTGACTTCACCGACTACCAGGAGTTGTGGTCGGCGTCGGTGGCCGACGTCGCGTGGTTCTGGGACGCGGTCTGGAACTTCTACGACGTCCGCGCAACAACCCCCGCCGACACCGTGCTTGCCAGCGCGGACATGCCTGGCGCCCAATGGTTTCCGGGCGCAACGCTGAACTATGCCACCGAGATCTTCCGGCACGCCACCACCGAGCGCCCTTCGATGGTGGTCGCGGGGGAGGAGGGGGCGACCGATTGGTCCTGGGATCGTCTGACCCGGGAGACTGGCGCGTTCGCCGACTACCTCCGCAGTCTTGGCGTCGTGGCAGGCGATCGGG
>Ga0137415_10008769_pt1 | contig 10030 bp, 3 predicted proteins | sample CZODoug3_1_1_16f_FD_183082 | JGI IMG/M metagenome (GOLD analysis project Ga0137415, IMG submission 183082) | Vadose zone soil fungal communities from Angelo Coast Range Reserve, California, USA - CZODoug3_1_1_16fungal (Hybrid Assembly) | ecosystem: Environmental > Terrestrial > Soil > Vadose... | reverse complement strand
CACTGCAGTCACGCCTATCGGCGCGCAGCTACCTAGTGCGCCGACCGGCGTGACGGCGACGGTCACGGGCTCAGGTCAGGTGACCTTGAACTGGACGGCGCCGTCCGATGGCGGATCCGCGATCACGTCCTACACCGCTACGCCTTACCTTGGGCCGGCGGCCCAGACGCCGACCACCGTTAGTGGCTCGCCACCGGCGACGTCGGTCGTCATCAATGGTCTTTCCAATAGCCAGTACACCTTCCAGGTCTTTGCAACCAACGGCGTGGGCGCGGGACCGGCCGGCATTTCCGGATCCGTCACGCCTACCACGGCGCCCGGCGCACCGAACACGTTTTCGCTCTACGCTGGTAATCAGTCGGTGACCCTCAACTCGTGGCACGCGCCGGCCGACGGCGGCTCGCCAATCACGAGCTACACCGTCACGACCTTTATTGGCTCGTGCTGCGCAACACCGGCCCCGGGCATCGCACCGGTAACCGTCGCCTCGGCGCCGGCAACGGTGACGGGCTTGACCAAGGAGGTCTACTACTCCTTCCAAGTGGTCGCCACGAACGCGAACGGCACCGGATCCCCCGGCACGACTCCATCAATTGCGCCATACGGGCCGGCCGGCCCACCAATCAATGTGCACTCCGTGACCGGTAGTGGCCAGGCCATTGTCAGTTGGCTGCCGCCCACCGACAACGGCGGCTCGGTCATCAGCAGCTATACCCTTACGCCCGTCGTTGGGGGCGTATCCGGCAACGCCATGAGCGTGGGTCCGAAGCTGACGAGTGTCGTCGTAACCGGGTTAACGGCCGGCGGCAACTACAGCTTCAGCGTCGCGGCGAATAACGGAGCAGGCGCCGGTCCGACTACGACGTCCAATAGCGTGGTCGTCTCGACGCCATTCCAAGCTGGCAATCCCTTTAACAGCATCAACGTCTATGTCGGCTACGCGCAGAACAATGCCGGGGGTCCCGCGGGATCGCCGCCAACACCGTGGAGCGGTTCACCGAACGTTAACTTCGTCGGCTACGACCCCGGAGTTAGCGGCGGAGGCCTGGACAGCGGGGCCCTTCGCGTGGACAACACCTCGGGGACAACGCTGACCATTACCGACGTTGCGGTCGATATCGGCGCCTCACACTTTGATCAGTGGGGCAGCGCGATCACTGTTCCGGCTGGAGGATCGGCGGTCCTGACGCAAATCAGCAACCAGAGCTTCGACACGTCCGACGTCAACAACCCATCGTGCACGCAGTCGGGTAAATACCCGACAGTCAAGATCACGATGAGCGGGATCAGCTACACCTTCCTGGACAACCAACAGATCCTGAATAACGGTGGCTTCGATCATGCCAACTGCCTCAACCAGGGCGAGTCGCGTCAGTGGGAAGAGGTGAGTGGCGGTCCGAGCCCGCACGAGCAGGCTGGCGATGGGCCCATTGACGAGCACAACTGTGGTTGCAGCTCGACGAAATCTCCCGTCAACAACAACACCGGCAACTTTTTCCACACCTACTCCGACCTGTTCGTTCCGGGCCGCGGCATGCCGCTATTGTTCTCCCGAACCTATAACTCATTGTTTGCCGGTCAGGATGGACCAGTCGGGTTTGGTTGGTCCACGACGACCGCGCCCTTCCTGACGGAGGACGTGACCGGCAATATCACCGTCCACGAAGAGAACGGTGGGACAGTGACCTTCACGTCAGTGCCCGGTCAGGTCTACTCCGTCTTCCAGCCGCCCAGCCGGGTTCTCGCGACGCTGGTCCTCAACCAGAGTGATGGGAGCTTTACCTTTAGTCGCTTCGACAAGTCGCGGCTCAATTTCAGTCCGGCTGGCCAGCTGATCAGCGAGAGCGATCGCAACCACTACAGCACGACCCTCGCCTATAACGCCAGCGGCCAACTGACCACCGAGACCGACCCGGCCGGCCGCACGCTGAGCTTCGTCTATATGCCGGACGCCCGCCATCTGCTCAGCGTCAGCGACTCGACGGGCCGCAGCGTTTCATTTCTTTATGACGCCAGCAACAACCTCACCCAGGTCAGCGACGTCGCCGGCGGCCTAACGAAATTCAGCTATGACGCCAATCACCTCCTGCTGGCGATCACCGACCCGAACCTGGGAGTGCTGACCAACACTTACGACACCCTGGGCACGGGCCGGGTGGCCCTGCAGGTCGATCCGCAGAAGTTTCAGACACAGTTCGGCTACAGCGGCAACCAGACCACGATTACCGACCCGAACGGGAACAAGGTCGTGGAGACGTACCAGAACGGCGAGCTGGTGTCGCGGACCCAGGGCTCGGGGACGCCACAAGCGGCTACCTGGAGCTACCAGTACGACCCGGTTACGCTCGGAATTACCCAGATCACCGATCCCAACGGGCACGTCTCAACGAATAGGTGGGATCCGAGCGGCAACTTGTTACAGCAGACCGACCCGTTGCAGCGGGTAACGAGCTACACCTACAACTCGTTCAATGAGGTGCTGACCGCGAAAGATCCGTTGCAGGTCACGACAACTGATGCCTATGATGCAAACGGGAACCTCAGCAGTGTGTCGCGCCCGCTGACCGGCACGGCCCAGACCTCAACCGTCAGCTACACCTATGGCGATCCCGGGCATCCGGGCGACGTGACGCAGATGACGGATGCCAACGGCAAAGTCTGGACCTATGCCTATGACCAGTATGGGAACCGGACCCAGGTCACTGATCCGATGAGTGACGTCACGACCTACACGTTCGACGCATTAGGACGCCGATTGACCAAAGTGAACCCCCTCGGGAACGTCACGGGCGGCATCCCAGCTGCTCATACGACGACGAACACATACAGTGGCCTCGGCGACCTGTTGACGGTGACGGATCCCCTCAGCCACAAGACGACCTATACCTATGACGGGAATCGGAACCTGACGCAAGTGCTGGATTCCAACGTGCACAAGACGATCAACACCTACAATCTCGACAACCAGCTGACCCAGATCCAGCGGGCGGATGGCTCGCTTCTCAAGAGCACCTACGATGGGAACGGAAACGTGCTCACCCAGGTGGATGAGCTGAACAATGCGACCATCTACAGCTACGACCCGCTCAATCGGAAGGCCTCGATCACTGATGCCGACTTGCGCATGACCAGTTACACCTACGATGGCGCCGGCAATCTGCTCACGGTCCTGGATCCACTGGGCCGCACCACCATCTACGGCGATGACATCGCAAACCAGCTGAGCTCGATCACCTATTCCGACCTCAAGACCCCCAACGTCAGTTTCACCTACGACAGCGACGGGCAGCGGCTGAGTATGGCTGACGGGACAGGCACGAGCACCTACAGCTACGACTCCCTTCACCGGCTGACGCAGTCCACCAACGGGGCCAGTCAGCAGGTGCGCTACGGCTACGACCTCAACGGCCACCTGACAACCCTTACCTATCCCGGAGGCACGAGCACGGTCACCCGCGGCTACGACGCGGCGGGCCGCTTGAGCTCAGTAGCCGATTGGCTGACCCATACGACCATCTTCGGCTACGACGCCGACTCCAACCTGACCATGGAGACCTACCCGAACACGACCAAGGCCACCTTCAACTATGACGCGGCCGACCGGCTGATGGGGATTGTGGACACGACGGGACGGAAGAACACCCAGTTCCTCAACTTTGGCTACAGCCGGGACCCGCTGAATCAGCTTACTGCAGACGGCTCGCTGGCCTACGGCTACGATGGGATCAACCGGCTGACCACATCCACAGCGGGCGGCTCCTTCAACTACGGCTACGACAATGGCGACAACCTCACCTCGATCGCGATCGCCGGCTCGACCACGAGCACGTTAGCGTACGACGCGGCCCACCAGCTCCAGAGCTACACCAAGATGAACGGAGCCACCCAGATCCAGAGGCTTGTCTATGGCTATGACCAGAACGGGAACCGAACGTCCAAGACCGACCAGAACAATGTGGTGACCTCGACCGGCTGGGATCAGGCCAACCGGCTAATTAGCTACGGCACGAATGCCACCTACAGCTACAACGGCGACGGTTTGCGGACGAGCAAGACGGTCTCAGGCGCGGTCGAGCCATTCGTCTGGGATGTGGCCGAGAGCCTGCCGCTGATCATCAAGGACGGATCAACCGCCTATGTGACCGGACCAGGAGGCCTACCGCTCGAGCAGATCAGCGGGACTACCGTCTATTACTTCCATCAGGACCAGCTGGGCAGCACCCGAGCGCTCACCGACAGTTCCGGAGTGGCTGGGGCCAGTTACACGTTCGATGCCTACGGCAACCTGATCGGCACGCCGCCGATCTTTACTAACCCGTTCCAATTCGCCGGGCAGTATACGGATTCCGAGTCAGGGCTGCTGTACCTGCGGGCGCGGTATTACGAGCCAACTTCTGGCGGATTCGTTTCATCGGACCCTATCGCTAGCGCTACCAGGGTTCCATACGCTTACCTGAATGAAAACCCACTGAACGGAAGGGATCCAACGGGCCTTTACGATTGTGGCTGGCAGCCCTGGAATTGCATCCGGCTGGACACAATTAGCTGGGATCAATTCAGTAGTAATGCCAAGAACCCTCAGACTCAAGGAATCGCTCTCACTGCCGGACTCGTTGCTGCGACGGCCTGCTTCCTCGGTGGATGTGAAATCGCGGCGGCCGGCGCGTTAACGACCGGTGTCAGCTTTCTCGGCGAGGCAGCTGGTGTTGTAGGTGCCTCCGCAGGATTCGTCGCTGTACACCTCGGGCTGACTATTCTCGACCCGCTGGTACATCCGGACCGCAATTTCGATGGCCCCGGTCCCTATGCCGCTAACCCTGATGCGACTACACCCGCTCCACCGTCACAATGCCCCTTGACCAGGGGCGACCCGAATGTTCCAAGATGGGATGCGCCAACTCACGTTATCCGAGCACCTTAAGACAGTGGATCTCAGTCCAGCAAGACACCGATAGCGATACCCGTTGTACCAGAGCCGAGCGGTCGAACGGATGACTGGGAAGTCATTGTTCGAGGGAGCGGTCAGGTAGATGAGCCACTCACAGCGAAGCGTTAAGAAGCGGAGGCGTGCCGAGAGGCCACATCGGCTAGGAGCTCAGAGAGACAAGCTTGCTGCTCTGTTGTTCGTTGGGGCCATTGCCCTCGTCGCGGCTCGCTCAGCGTTCTCCCTTCTGATGGATCGCCAAGAGAGCATTGCAGGACCTGAAACGGCGTTATCCGCTGTTCTAGGAAGCGCTGCGACCATCGTGTATGGGTGGAACCGTCGGAATCGGCTTGTAACGCTTGCGACCGCAGGCACTTACGTTGTGGTTGCCGCCGTAGAGGCAATACCTAAGTCCCAAGAGCCGGCATGGTTAAAGTATGTTGCGGCAGCGGCTGCCACAATCGCCTTGGCAGTTTGGATCACATTAGTTGTTAGACCTCGGTCAAGCATGGGCGAGAGCGCCCGAGCCCGGCACCGCTAACAGGCCGATGGGTAACATCGGGCGGGGCGTCTGGGCGATCACGGGCTGCGTAATAGTGGTGGGTTTTGCCATCATGCTCCTAGCCCTAATTGCTGGTTGGACCACGTTACGCTGAGTCCGCTATTGCGGTGTCGCCACTGATGGCATTGCTGTCGGAATCGGCTTCGCTCACGTGGGCAGGCTAGCGTCCGCCGGCGGTCGTCTGCTAGTGGAGGATCCATGGCTTCCACCTCAACGTCCCACGCAGGCGCGGGATGGCATTCGCGTGCTTCGCATTGCTCGCCTGAGCAGTGGCCTTGGTGCTGACGATTGGCGTCGGCGTGTGATGGCGCTTCGCCTCGAGGGCCTTCCTGGGTCCGCCATTGAGAAGAAACGGCACCCCCGACAACGCGTGGCTTCCCTCCATGTTCCACTCCCTGACCCTGGTCGATGCCGAGCGCTAGGGACGAGCGGGAGCATTGGCGAGGGCTGCGATCAGGTCGCGTATCTCGGTAGGGGTGAAGTCCAAGGTGGCATCGCCCACGGTGAACTCGATCCGCTGAACCGTTGGCGAGACGGTGGAGAAGGGACGAGGAAAAGTCCAGATTTTTTCGCGTCGCGCGATGTCGAACGCCCGGCTCTCGAGATCGGCCGTCGTGACCGACAGCTGCAAGTGCATCATGGGCGACTGCGGCGGATTCGGAATGACCTCAACGCCGGGAAGCTTGCCGAGGGCATCAGCGATGGCGAGCGCGTGGTTGTAGTAGGTTGGCATCCGGGGTAGACGTGTTCGCAGAGACGTAAGCGCGGAGGCCGCGTACGGCCACATCGCGAACAGGCGACCGCCATGGCGGGTTCGCCAGTCCGAGACCTCCGCCACCACGTCGGTGGGCCCGGCGACGCAACAGCCGGCGATGGCACCCAGTCCTTTGTAGAAGGACACATAGACGGTGTCGAAGAGGGCAGCGATTTCGGCGAGCGGCCGCCCGTACCAGGGTGCCGCCTCCCACAGACGTGCCCCATCCATATGGACTGCGGCTCCCCGATCTCGCGCCCAGCTCACCTGGGCGACCAGGTCGTTCCATTCGGGCAGTGTGCCACCCAGGTCCCGCTGCGGCAGCTCGAGCAGCAGTGCGGCCGGAAGTTCGTGGATCCCGTCCAGCGTGGAACGCGTCAGGGGTGCGCCGATCTCGCCCGCGGGGACGCCGACCAATCCGTGCAGCCGTTGATAGCCGCGTCCCTCGTGCCAATCGAGATGACACGCGGGGTGAAAAACAATGGCTCGCCGCCCGCTTCGGTCGGCGTGGACGCGCAGGGTTGCTTGCTGGCCCATGGTGCCGCTCGGCAGGAACAGCGCCGCCGGTTTGCCGAGCAGGGAAGCCACTTCCGCCTCAAGCTCGCCCACGACACCTCCGCTGCCGTAGCGGTCCGCTTCAACGTCGGCAGGGATCGAGCCCAACATGTCCGCGGCGCTGCGCAATCCGTGCCAGTTGAGGGCCCGGGTACAGCCGGCACGTAGGACCGCCAGCTCCCCGTCGGTAGGTTTGCCACTCACGCGACCAATCTTGACAGCCCGGAATGGCAGCCGTGTAGAGCGGGCTCAGCCGCAAGTCGGCCCTTAATCTGGCCTCCCTATACTTGGCCGATGGGGGAAGGCAGGCCTAAGTTCGAAGCGTCCCCGGCCGCCCAGCCCGCCCGGATGTCACTCTGGGACCAGTTGCCGGCAGCATCAGCGCCGAGTCTCCATGAGGGAGCCATCGTCGCGGCTCCGCCGCCGTCGACGGCGCCGGTCCAAGCCCAGCCGCGCTACCTGAACCGCGAGCTTTCGCAGCTCGACTTCGATGAACGCGTGCTCGCCATGGCGGAGGACGAGTCGCTGCCGCTGCTGGAGCGGGTGCGCTTCCTGGCGATCCTGGGCGAGAACGTCGACCAGTTCTTCCAGGTCCGTGTCGCCGGCCTTAAGGAGCAGGTCCACGCGGCCCTCCCCCAAACCTCGCCCGACGGCATGACCACCGGCGAGCAGTTGCGTGCGATTCACGAGCGGGCGGGAAGCCTCCTCCAGCGCAGCACCGATCTGTTCATGCGCCTGGTCGCGCCAGCCCTCGATCAGCAGGGGGTCTCTATCGTCGCGGTCGCCCACCTTGATGAGGGCGATCACGAATTCCTCGCCGCCGAGTTTCGCGCCCGCATCTTCCCCGTGCTCACGCCGCTCGCGGTGGACCCGGCGCATCCGTTCCCCTATATCTCGCACCTCTCGCTCAACCTCGCGGTAATGGTCCGCGACCCGGTCCGCCACCAGATGCGCTTCGCCCGAGTCAAGGTGCCGCCATTGCTGCCTCGGTTCATCGCCTTGCCGGACGGCAAGCGATTCATCCCGCTCGAGCAGGTGATCGCGCTCTACGTGAGCGAGCTGTTTCCTGGCATGGAGATCGTCAGCCAGCATCCCTTCCGGGTGACGCGCGATGCCGACCTCGACCTGGTCGACGAGGAAGCGGCGGACCTGCTGGCCGCGATCCAGAACGAGTTGCGCCGCCAGCAGCGCAAGGCACAGGTGGTCCGGCTCGAAGTGGACGCCGGCATGTCCGACGAAGTCCTCGGCCTGCTCGTCCGCGAGCTCGAACTCGAAGCGACGGATGTCTACCGGGTCGACGGCCTGCTCGACCTGAGCAGCCTGTGGGCGATCTATGCGCTCGACCGTCCGAACCTTAAGGACGAGCCCTGGACCCCGGTCACCCAGAGACGCCTGCAGGGAGTCGGGGTCGAGCAGGCCGACATCTTCGAGGCGCTCAAGGACGGCGACATCCTCGTCCATCATCCTTATGACTCCTTCACCACCTCGGCGGAAGCCTTCATCGATCAGGCCGCCAACGACCCGGACGTCCTTGCCATCAAGCAGACGCTTTACCGGACCTCCGGTCCGGTGAGTCCCATCGTGCGGGCACTGATCCGCGCCGCCGAGAGCGGCAAGCAGGTCGTGGCGCTGGTGGAGTTGAAGGCGCGCGGTGACGAACAGGCAAACATTGCCTGGGCCCAGGCGCTCGAGCAGGTGGGCGTCCACGTCGTCTATGGCGTGGTTGGGCTCAAGACGCACGCGAAAGTCGCCCTGGTAGTTCGGCGGGAGACCGATGGAATCCGCCGCTATGTGCACGTCGGCACCGGTAACTACAATCCCAAAACGGCGCAAATCTACGAAGACGTGGGCCTGCTCTCGGCCGACCCCGAGCTCGGCTCCGACGTTTCCGAGCTGTTCAACTTCCTGACCGGCTACAGCCGCCAGCGTCGATTTGGCCGCTTGCTGGTCGCGCCGGTGGGCTTGCGCACGAACATCATTCGCATGATTCGGCGAGAAGCCGCCCGCCCGGGCGGTGGCCGGATCGTCCTCAAGGTCAACAGCCTCGTCGACCCCGAAATCGTCGAAGCCCTCTACGCGGCATCGCAGGCCGGGACCGAGATCGACTTGATCGTCCGGGGCCTGTGCACCCTGCGGCCCGGCGCGCCTGGCCTTTCCGACCGAATCCGCGTGCGCTCGCTGGTCGGGCGGTTCCTCGAGCATTCGCGGGTCTTTCGATTTGGGCCGGACGGTGCTGCGGCCGAGTACTACCTGGGTTCGTCAGACCTGATGCCGCGTAACCTCGATCGCCGGGTCGAGGCCATGGTCCCCGTCCTGGACCGCGCCTTGCAGGATCAGCTCGCGCAGATCCTCGACGTGGAGCTCGAGGACGATGTGCTGGCCTGGCGCCTCCAGCCCAACGGTTCCTGGACAAAGGTGTCGACGGTCAACGGCATCAATGCCCAGCACGCCTTCGAACAGCTGGCGGCGGCGCGCGCGGCGGCAACGAACGGGACGAACGGACACACGCCGGATGCTTGAGCGCGAGATCAAGCTCGCGGTCACGCCCAGTTTCCAGCTGCCGAATCTCGAAGACGTCGCGGCCGCGGTCGAGACCTCGCCCATGGATGAGCGCCGGCTCGAGACCGTCTATTACGACACGCCGGACTTGCGACTGGCGCGCTGGGGCTGCAACCTCCGGTTGCGCCAGGGCGAAGGGTGGACCCTCAAACTCCCGACCCCAACGGAAGGTCGCACGCTGAACCGGCGCGAGCTCGAGTTTCCGGGCGATGGCAACCGCCCACCCGAGGCGGCGGTCGCGCTCGTGATCGCCTACGTGCGTCGCTCGACCCTGGTGCCGGTGGCCAGCCTTTCCACCGTGCGCCGGCGGGTCCAGCTCAAGAACCGCGACGGCGCCGTGCTCGCGGAGGTCGTCGACGACGATGTTTCCGTTATTCAGGGCCTTCGCATCCAGAACCGGTTCCGGGAAGTCGAGGTCGAGCTGCGCGACCCGTCCGCGGATCGCCTGCTGGACCCGATCCTCGCCCGCTTGCGCCACGCCGGGGCCTCTGACGAGGACCAGGCGTCCAAGCTGGTACGAGCGCTCGGGGCACGCGCCACCGCCGCCCCCGAGGTCGACCCGATCCTGCTGGCGCCGACGGCCCGGGCCGGCGACCTGGTGAGGCACGTGATCGCGGTATCGGTGGCCAGCCTGCTGCGGCACGACCCCGGTGTGCGGCTGGGCGACGACCCTGAA
>Ga0137415_10008767_pt1 | contig 10031 bp, 7 predicted proteins | sample CZODoug3_1_1_16f_FD_183082 | JGI IMG/M metagenome (GOLD analysis project Ga0137415, IMG submission 183082) | Vadose zone soil fungal communities from Angelo Coast Range Reserve, California, USA - CZODoug3_1_1_16fungal (Hybrid Assembly) | ecosystem: Environmental > Terrestrial > Soil > Vadose... | reverse complement strand
CTACGATTGGGCCGACGATAAGACACTGGACGCTCTGGCTCCCATGGCAGGAACCAAACGCGAACTCCTTGTTTGGATCTGGTACCCGGCGGCGGCTGGGCAATCCGTTGTGGTGGACGACTACCTCCCCGCTCAAGTGCGCGCGCCGGCCCGTCCGGCCAGCGGCCCGCTGACCCTCAGACTTCTGAGCCGGGTCTTCGGACTTCTGACGCGGGATCTGTCGAAGGTCCATGGGCACAGTCTTCATAACGCCGATGTGTCATCGCAGCAGCCATCGTACCCTGTAGTGATCATGAGGGCCGGGGCTTCTCTCGAAGTGTGGAATTACTCGACGCTCGCGGAGGACTTGGCCAGTCACGGTTACATCGTCGTCGGATTCGACGCTCCCTATCGCACTGGACTGGTCGTTTTCCCTGACGGCCGGGTCATCGCACGGAGGCCAGAGAACAACCCGGAGCTCTTCTCGGGAGAAGAACTGACCCTTCTCGCCAACAAGCTATTGGCCGCGTGGACCCGCGACATTGCGTTCGTCCTTGATCGGTTGGAGCGGCTGAACGCGTTGGATGCATCCGGCAAGTTTGCCGGACGGCTCGACATGACGCGCGTTGGAATATTTGGCCACTCTTTTGGCGGCGCGACAGCTGCACAATTCTGCTCTCAGGATTCCAGGTGCAAGGCAGGCATTGATATCGACGGTTCTCTGCACGGCAGCGTCATTCAGACCGGCATCCACAAGCCGTTCATGTTCCTCGGGAGCGAACGCGGCGATTTTTCGTCTGATGCGGAGGTCCGTCAGATCCTGGCCGACATCCAATCGGTTTATGATCGTCTGCCGGCGGATGAAAGGCTACGCATCTCGATCCGTGGCGCAAACCATTTCACCTTCGCCGACGACGGAGCCCTGTTAAAGAGTCATGTGTTGCGCGGAGCTCTTGGTGTGGTGGGTAAGCTCGGTATTGGCGGCCGTCGCCAACTTGCCGTTACGGCCTATTGCGTGCACAGTTTTTTCGACGCGTACCTCAAGGGCGCAAGTGTCTCGCCGCCCAAGATTGCATCTCCACAATACCCCGAGATCCAAGTCCTCGAATGAAGCGCGTCGCGTCGGCCCTTGTGGCGATGTCACGAGCCACTCTTTCCGCAGCCGAGTCCTAAGGTATCACTCGCCATCAATTAGTGGGGATTTGGGAAGAACTCTGATCCATGCCAGCCTTACAAAAATCGCGGGCGATTTTGTGCACAAGCCCAGCATTCAAGTTATAGCGAAGATCGCTAATGCGTTGGGCGTTTCAATCGAAGAATCGATAAAATAAACTTATCAATATGAACGAGGCAACACATGAGAACAAGGACGGCGGCGGTCCATCTGCGGTCCATCAGTCTTTCGCTTCGAGGCACGGCTCTTTCGGCATCCTAAGACGGCGAAGACCGGTTCCTGGACCCTGCTCAACATCCCGAAGGTGGTCAGTAAGAAACTGCGCGGCATGACCAAGGTCGAAGGCACCATGAACGGTCATGCTTTCCGAGCGGCACTGGAACCCAACACGTCCGGAAGCCACTGGCTGCGTGTGAACACGGCCATGCGCGAGGGCGCTGGTGCCGACGCGGGCGACACAGTGAAACTCGTTATCTTGGGACCAGAGCCTGAACCGACAATCCCCGCCGATCTCCGGGTCGCCCTTACCGATTCCCACGAGGCGAAGACGTTGTGGAAGGACCTCACGCCCATCGGTCGTCGCGATTGGATCCGCTGGATCGATTCGGCCAAAAGACCTGAGACCCGGGCCCGCCGGGTTACACGGACCGTCGAACAGCTCTCCTCGGGAAAGCGGCGCCCTTGTTGTGTGAATGTCTATGAATTTATGCTGTGTCGGGTTCAAGAATAGGAGCAGACCAAAGAGCCCATCCGAACGGATGGATTTTTCATCGAATCGGCCCGTAGGCAGCTATCATAGCGGGCCTCCATCTGAAAATCCATTAAGTTCAACTCAACCACGCGGGCTTTACCCTACATTCCGGGAACTAAGACATCTTCAGCTTCGTATTCGTATTTATGCTTCGCTTCGCAACTTGCAGCTGTCTGGTTCTCACCTGTCTCAGCCTTTCCCAGGCACAGGAAGGCAAAAACATCGATTCCATCTCAGCTGAATTAGAGAAGCAACAATACAATCTCTCTGCGGAGGGCAAAGGATTTCTGCTCAGCGAAGCTCGGAGGGCTTCCTTTTTCCTATTGGGCGAGTTACATGGAGAAAACGAAATCCCGGCCTTGCTCCGCGAGCTCTGGCCTCAGATGTGGCGCGACGGATACCGTAACATCGCAGCTGAGGTAAGCCCTTGGGCCGCGCATCAACTGGAATTCGCGCCAGTCAATGGCGAGCCCAAAATCAAAGGGCTTTGGTCAAAGCAGGAAGCTCAATTCGTTCATTCCTTCAGCGACGCAAGAAATCCGGTGCTCTGGGGATGCGACATGGAAGAGGTCGAGTCCGACTTGCTCATTCGCGACTTGGCCGCAACGAATCCATCGAATCGCGCTTTGCGACAAATGGTGGAGACAACGAAGACCGGATACAACCGAGCTATGGCGCCGGAACTGCTGAAACTTGCCCAGAGCGCGACACCAATCAAAGATCACACCATCAACGATGCATCGCTATACGAAAATCTCGTCGCCACGCTGGAGATAGAAGTTGATCGCCTTAAACAAGCTCGACTCAGCGCTTCACTTCGTCGTGAATCTTTAATGAAAAACCTCTTTCTACTCCATTATCAAAAGAGCGCTGCGACCGGCCCGGGACCGAAAGTCTTCCTCCGCTTCGGTCGCAACCACCTCCATCGTGGATATGATCGTCGCGGCGTCTCTACTCTTGGAAACTTCGTGGCCGAGTTTGCATTGGCTCAGCACATGACGTCCTTCCATGTGGCTGCCTTTGCGGCCGGAGGAAAAGGTTTTCTAGCGGGCAAGGCATTTGACGCAGACGAGCGACAAGACGACCCCGCGTTCGAACTATTGGCGTCCGTGGCCCGTTATCCCGCAACAGTGTTCAATCTGAGGCCCCTGCGATCACTTCTTCACCAAATTCCTGACAAGGATCGCTCTAGCACCCAGAAAAGCTTGGTTTACTGGGCCGATTCCTACGATGCGATTATTTGCTACCGCGAAGTGACGCCCCTAAGCTCTACTTCATCGAACGAATAAGTAAGCGCTCCGCCCGACCCCAAGTCTGCAAAGCTACACCAAAATTGTGGCGAGTGGTCGGCGAGTGAAAAGGAAGGTTCTTGCCGCTTTGACGATATTCAGCCTTCGCCAGCATGCTCTTTGACCACGCTTCGAGGATTCTTGTCCTCGCGAAGTCCGACAATTGACATCGCGAATCGCCCAATCACGTTCTACAAGCCGACTTCAGAGGACTAATCCCGCAGTGGAAGCCGGATAGCTTCCGGTTATCTAAAAATAACCGGTCCACACTGTTTGGCCGGTTTTTTTCGGCTTAACTGGTCCAATCTGTGCACGCACCTTCAACGTCTAGATTGCGCAAGGGTTAAGCTCGTGCTGGCGGAGCGATGATGCCGCGACCCTCAGATCCCCTATAGCGGCGTCTTAATCCACTTATTCAGTTTCGATTGACGAGCTTATCGGACTGTTACGATTGACTCGCGCAACCGTTCACAATCGCTCCCTTCGAAACTGGGATAAGAAATGATCGAAAACTCGCATGGTGGCGTGGTGATTATCCTCCAGGAACCAGCCGTGCGAATTGCGGGGAAAAACAATCAATTGCTTGTTCGTTGATCCCAGCGATTCAAATAGGGTGCTGGCGAGATCCTCGCCAACGAGGAGATCCAGAGCGCCGTCAACGACCAGCGCCGGGACGGTGATATTGCCCCAAGGCAACGTTTGAGCCGGGCATACGTTAACGACTGGAGGAGAGAGAGGGCATATATTCACTTCCTCCACGACCGCGATCGAACTATCCGGCTGTAAGAACGGCGGCGAAGAGAATATGGCCAATGCATCCGGCGAAATCGTTGATTTGCCCGTAATGGGATCGGTCCCGAAAATGATTTCATCAATTTCGGATTGCGTGGGCGCCAAAGCCTCGGGGAATTGGGAAAATAGTATCCTCGGCACGTCCCCGAATAGGTTTTGTGGTATGACAAAGCCACCCGGGGCCGTGGATAACAATCCCACGCCGGCAGCCAACTGATGTTGCGGATCAGAAGCGGCGAGTAAGCCGGTAATCAGCCCGCCCTGGCTCCAGCCAATGACAACCGGCACCCGCCCGGTGTTATTTCTGATGTAGCCGGCCACCGCCGCGGCGTCCCTCACCCGACCGAGGATATCGATTGGGAAATAGTCCGTGGGTATCGCTGGCGCCGGCACGGAGCCGCCCATGCCACGAAGGTCGAGCGCATAAACGTCGTAACCACGTACCGCGAGGTAATCCATCACACTGCGACCCGGAAAATCCCAGGTCTGGCTATTTACCCAGCTTCCGTGTATCAGCAACACAGGAACTTTGCTCGGCTGGGCTCCGGCTTTGTGGCTCACGTGGATCGAATAATTGTCGCTGGTGACATAAATATCGGGGAGTTGAACGACGGACTGTTGTGCGCGGGCTGGCAAGATGCTTATCAGAAACATTGCCAGCACGAGGAATCTCAATAGACGGATCGGCAACCTCTTCATGGTGATCCTCTTCTTCTTTTTGCTCTTTAGCCGGAATTTCCGATTTGGATTTCTGACTCGCGCATCATACGCTTGGCTTGCTCTCGACACAACGAATTTGCGTGCTGCGGGAGGCCTCAAGCGTGATCGGGAGTGAATGAGTGCATTTGCGCGAGGAGTGCGGTTTCGAGGCGTAGCACCCCGTCCCCGCAACGCAGGTGAGCGTAATTCAGATCAGAAACACTCGTTGCAGACGCGCACACACATCGACGCGCGTCTATATCCACTGGCCGTAGCCGGGGCGCTCCCTAGCTGTCATCACATCAATTCACGACTCGGACGGAATGCCTCAACTGCTCAGAACCCGGTCACTGAGTGAAAGGCGATGTTTCACCACTTGAGGGGACGCCTACCGGGGACGGCTCCGATAATCCGCGTGACCGACCAACCGCCAGAGTCGATCTATTTCTTCTCTTCGGGCACAGGAACGTCGGTCAGCACGTGCGACTCTGCGCGAAATAGGTGATAGTCATCAAAGTCCATATGGCTCAGCATGGTGGCAAAGGGACCATAGCTCCTAAAGCTTTCACCCCACTCCGTGAGCGCTAGAAAACTCACGGTCCGGGATCTCCAAATAGCGACGTTTTTCACAGGACAGATATAGGTCTTTCCTCCAATCTCGACGGGGCCGTAATTAACCAGGATGTCAGACCGGACTAGCGGCAGGTCCGGGTTCAGGTCCGCCTGCATCGCCAGGCGGAGGATGGCCCCGGTCAATGGATCGATTGTGATCTCCCCGTGGTACCCCGGTATCTTTTGAAAACTGATCGTTCCGTCGCCGTCTGGAAGACAGCAATACCCTACCCGAAAATGCGATTTCTCCGTCGGGATTACGTAGCGAAATACCGCTTGTGGGCCACCCGCGCCCTGCTCCCAGCGGCTCCACCTAAAGTCGCTGCTGGCGACGATCGCATCCATGGCCGCACCGAGAATGGGGCCGAACGTACCATATGTGGTTAAATAACGTTCTTCCTCTTTCGGTTTCGAATGTTTCGGCGCTCCTGCATCGATCACCTCTTGGCCACGGCGGTAGAGCACCGTTGCCTTGGAACTATCCACCATATGCAAGGGCTGATAATCGGCCCCGGAATCGCCCTCACCATGTGCCGGAGTTTCCTCATAACCAACAGTAGTCCGCGTCGCAAAGAAGTTCGGCAACTTTGGAATCGCCTCGTTCAGATAATCGTCGGCCAGCGAGATCATGCTTCGCTGCACACTGGGGTCGGGCGCGACGTCAGCAGGAATCTCCGCCGCGGGAGGAGCCAGAAAGGCCGACGCATCGGCCAGCGCAATCAAGGACTGCTTGGCTTTCGCGCCTCGGAAGTCGGTTGTCCAGGACGAAAGCTTCGCTTCGTTCAGTCGTTCGGTTAGTACCAGATTGGAGAGCCGTTGCGCCACTTCTCGATCCGGCTTGCCACGAGCAGCCCTCAGCACCTGTTCCAACTGCCCGACCGTAACACGCTTTGCCGCGGGGTTCGGTTGATCGTGATAATAGGGTTGATCGTAATACCCGGTGTCGCTACGGGCAGTCAATCACAAGGAAGCGATAGTGATCGGAGATCGGTTGGAAACTTGACCTTTTTGGGGTATAACAAGTAGTTGCGACACCCGCGTACCTCCTCTCGCGGTCCAGCAACGAAAATCATTTAAGAGATTGAGCGAGACACTCATGTCCAGCGGAACCACCACAGCGCCCAAGGGTCTGGAAGGCGTGGTTGCCACCAACTCGAGCATTTGCTACATCGACGGCGACCGAGGCATTCTGGCCTATAGGGGCATCGATATTCACGAGTTGGCCGACAACTCCAGCTTTGAAGAGACCTGCTACCTGCTGTGGTTTGGCCGCCTACCGAAGCGCGATGAACTGAAAGATCTGCAACAAAAGCTGGCGGGGGAGCGCAAGTTGGACCCGGCCATCATTGATTTTTTGCGGCGCGCTCCAAAGACTGCGCTTCCGATGGATGTGTTACGGACAGCGGTTTCAGCGCTGTCATTCTACGATCCTGAGGACCGGAAGAACGATCACGAAGCCAATGTGCACAAGGCCATTCGGCTGACTTCGCAAATCGCCATGATCGTGGCGGCGTACGACCGCATACGCAAAGGCAAGAACGTGGTTGAGCCGGACAAGTCACTGTCCCACTCGGCGAACTTTCTGTTGCAACTCAATGGCACGAAACCGTCATCCACGGCGGAACGCGCCTTGGATATCGCCCTCATTCTGCACGCGGACCATGAGTTGAACGCTTCCACCTTTGCCGCTCGCGTCACCGCGGCGACATTGTCTGACATGCACTCGGCCATTACGTCCGCCATCGGTGCGCTTAAAGGGCCGCTGCACGGAGGGGCGAATGAGGCCGTATTCCAGATTTTGCAAGGGATTGATCGCTCCAAGGCGGATCCGATCGTATATGTAAAAGGTATGCTGGCACAGAAAAAGAAGGTGCCTGGTTTTGGCCACCGGGTTTACCACACCGAAGATCCGCGGGCGACGCATCTGCGCAAGATGTCACATGATTTGGGCGAATCCAGCGGGCAACGCCAGTGGTACGAGATGTCGGAAAAAATCGAGCACTTCGTGAAGGCCGAGAAGAAGCTGAACGCGAACGTCGACTTCTACTCGGCTTCCACCTACCACACTCTGGGAATCGATCTCGACCTGTTCACCCCGATATTCGCGGTCTCGCGCATTAGCGGATGGACAGCGCATGTGATCGAGCAACTGGATGACAACCGTTTGATCCGGCCACGGGCGGAATATATGGGCCCGGAATATCCCAATCCCTACGTGCCTATGGATAAACGGTAAAGCGATACTTGACGGTTTTGATGGTTGCAGTTTGGCGCCCCTTGGTGGGCGCTATTGCTTTTCAGCGGCACGAGACGGTGCGCTGATATGTGCGAAAGCGGCGTAAAATAGATGCCATGAGCAGCATGCGTCGGGTTTATCTCGACAACAACGCCAGCACTCCGGTGTTGCCGGAAGTAGTTGAGGCCATGCGGCCCTACTTCGGGGAGACCTTCGGCAACGCATCGTCCATCCACCATCATGGGCAGGAGACGCGGGCCGCGGTGGAACGGGCGCGAGACTCGGTGGCTGCATTGTTCGGATGCCGGGCTTCGGAAGTTGTGTTCACCAGCGGTGGAACCGAAGGCGACAACCTGGCGATTGCGGGTCTGGTTAAGGCAGGAGATCACGTCATCAGTTCGAGCATCGAGCACCACGCAGTGCTCAACAGCTGCAAGCATTTAGAAGCTTTGGGCTGTGAAGTGACGTACGTGCCGGTGGACGGCCGCGGTTTAGTGGATCCAGGCGATATTCGCCGGGCGTTGCGGCCAACTACGAAGCTTGTCTCCATCATGATGGCCAACAACGAGACAGGAGTGCTCCAACCCGTCGAGGAGATTGGGCGAATTGCTGCCGAATCCGATGTTTATTTTCATACCGACGCCGTGCAGGCTGCGGGAAAAGTGGCAGTCAATGTTCAAAAGATCGGCTGCGATTTGCTCTCGATCTCTGGCCACAAGATGCACGCGCCCCAAGGAGCGGGGGCGTTATACGTGCGGAAAGGAACCCGCCTGGAGCCGCTGTTTTACGGGGGGCGCCACGAGCGTTCGCGTCGCGCTGGTACGGAGAACGTGCCCGGAATTGTGGGCCTGGGCAAAGCAGCAGAGCTGGCGCTGGAAGCTCTCGAACTTGGTGATGACCGCAACATGGCGGCGTTGCGCGATCGATTGCAACAGGGAATTCTGACCCACGTCGACGAAGCAGGCGTGAATGGTGATGGAGCGCCACGAGTGCCGAACACGACAAATATTTTCTTCGATCACATCGAGGGCGAGGCCATGGTGATTGCGCTCGACCTGAAGGGACTAGCGATCTCGACCGGGGCGGCTTGCTCCTCGGGAGCATTGGAGCCCTCGCATGTACTGGTGGCTATGGGGCTGCCCGGAGATCGGGCGCGCGCTAGCATCCGCTTCAGCCTAGGCAAGCAGAACACAGCGGAGGATGTGGCGTTCGCGTTGGCGCTGGTACCCGAGACGGTATCGCGGCTGCGGGAGTTGTCTCCCGTTTACCGAAGGCAAGCGGTCAGCTCGTAGCGGTTCACTCTTCATCACATGCCAGATTCCAGGACCATAGCGGTAGCCATGTCGGGCGGGGTGGATTCCTCGACCGTGGCGGCAATGCTTCGCGCCGAGGGACACAACGTCATCGGCCTGACCATGCAACTGTGGAACCAGCGACGGCTGGCAGGGCACGAAGGTATGCCGGAGTCGGTTCAAGGCCGCTGCTGCTCGCTGGACGACGTTTACGATGCGCGGCGGGTGGCGGAGCACATTGGCATTCCCTATTACGTGGTCAATCATGAGGAGCGATTCGAGCGCGACGTGGTGCGGCCGTTTGTCAAGGAGTACCTATCCGGAAGAACACCTATTCCTTGCAGTCTTTGCAACAATCACTTGAAGTTTGATCAGTTACTTGTTGTAGCACAGCAGATTGGCGCGGATAGCGTCGCCACTGGACATTACGCTCGGGTTGAATATGACCAGGGCGGCGGACGCTGGTTGCTCAAGCGTCCAGCGGATGAAAGCAAGGACCAGACTTACTTTCTCTTCGGACTGACGCAAGATCAGCTCAGCCGGACCATCTTTCCGCTGGGGGGAATGACGAAGCCAGAGGTGCGGGAACTGGCTCGCAAGCATGGTCTCGCGCTGGCGGAGAAGCCCGATTCGCAGGAGATATGCTTTGTTCCGGGTGGTGACTACAAGCGCTTTCTCGATGCTTACCTGGCCGAGCAAGGCGGAGCATTGCCTGATACTGCCGGCGAACTGGTAACCACTAGCGGGGAAGTGATCGGCGAGCACAACGGTATCCACAACTTTACGGTGGGACAGCGCAAAGGACTGGGGGTGGCAACAGGTTCGCCGCTATACGTAATTCAGATCAATGGCCGAGATAAGCAAGTCGTGGTCGGCGGCGCTGAGAATTTGTATTCGCGTACGCTACGCACGCGGCGACTGAACCTGATTGCGGTGGATGAGTTGAGGGAACCTATGCGAGCGGGCGTGAAAATTCGCCACCGGCATGCACCCGCCGCGGCCATGATCGACAAGATCTCGTCTGACGACGGCGAGGACGAGATTCTCGTGACCTTTGATGAGCCTCAGCGTGCCATTACCCCAGGACAGGCAGCAGTGTTCTACGACGGGGAAGTTGTCGTTGGCGGAGGCTGGATCGCCTAGGAGTCCGTCCGAGAATTGCTTTTTGAAAGCTGCTTCAGCAGCCGAGAACCGAACTGTGAACACC
>Ga0137415_10008766_pt1 | contig 10031 bp, 11 predicted proteins | sample CZODoug3_1_1_16f_FD_183082 | JGI IMG/M metagenome (GOLD analysis project Ga0137415, IMG submission 183082) | Vadose zone soil fungal communities from Angelo Coast Range Reserve, California, USA - CZODoug3_1_1_16fungal (Hybrid Assembly) | ecosystem: Environmental > Terrestrial > Soil > Vadose... | reverse complement strand
TCTAGGTAGGAGGGAAGTGGGACGGGGTTTGGCGGCGGTCTGGGAATGAAGACGATAGCCAGGACGATGACCGCGACTAGGACCGCTACAATTACAACGGTCGCGAGGGTTCTCTGGCGCCTCTTCCTATGCACCTCCTCGAGTACCCTCTTCTTTCTCGACTGAGCCAAGCTATCTCACCCTCTTCCCTTGAGGATTCTATGATACAACCGGGTCTTTTCTATTTTCGGTTATGTTTCGTTTGAATCTGGGAAAGAACCGAGCCAGCAAAATCCCATAGGCTAGGTATGCTACTAGTCCTATTAGGACTGAGATAGTGTCATAGAGGAGGCCGAACTCGGACCCGAAACTAGTGAGGCTGAGCACTATCCAGAGAATCATACCGAAGATTATTCCTCGAGTCCGAAGACTACGACTCCTAAGGTACCGGTCGTGTACTCTCTCGAAGACTAGTCCTAGAATTGCGCCGCCGATGACCCCAGCAAGAAACACGTCGACGGCCAACACGTAGATTGTTGTGGCTGCCAGATTTCCAATCCCGCTTGTTGGCTCGAAGGGTGTCCCTGCGAATATTCTCCCGATGACATCGTAATTGTCGGCTAGGAGGAAATCTCCGATGGCTGAGATGCTTCCGGAGACTATTCCAGCGGCTATGCCCGCTCTCGCAGCTTCGAATGCAGCGATGATGAAGATTACACCGATCGACGCCAGCGCAACGCCAGACGTCAGACTGTTTACCGCGAAGAATATCGCTGAGAGTCCGGCGAGGCTTATGCCAATGTAGGTGAGCCGTTCGTTCCAGCTGGTGTGAGTCACGTCTCTCCTGACGATTTTTCTATACCTCACTAGTGTGCTGGCGAGAATGATGAAGCCTACGACTCCAACGAAGAAGTCTGTTGTAAGACTTGACTGATAGTCGCCGAATGTTAGGAGCAGTCCAATTTCGTCTCCAATGAGACCGGCGCCGAGGCCGAAGATTATCGCGTAGGTTCTAACAAGCCTCGGCCGATTGAATGCGATACCGAGCCAGCCTGCGAGTGTAATCATTCCGAGTCCGTACCAGAAGTGGTGAAAGTGGATGCCGCCTTGCACGACGACGACGTTCGGGTTCTGGGCTGTGAAGATACGGGCGGCGAAGAATCCTGTCATGAAGGCGAGAGTCCCTTGGAACGAAAGACCTCTTCGGTTGATGCTTAGCGGGGCAAATTCCGACAGTTGCCGCTCTAGGAAACCCATCGTCGATTCCTAGACCGTTCTCGGTCCGTTATTTAGAAAGCTTCATTCGACTGGCGCGATCAGGCTTGCGAATCGGAACTGTTCGCGTCACTCATCGGCTTGTTCTGGGGTTACGCTTCTCTTATGGGAATAGTTGCTTGTCTGACCTGAACAGGCTGTCCAATGGTGGACCTGGTAACCGGGGGCATTGTACTCTTCGCGATAATGGTTGGAGCAGGCATCGTCCCGTTGATAATGGCTTTCAGGGTGAAGGTTCACAGTCTCAGAATCCTCTCCCTGCTACTCGGTCTATTTGCAATTACGCACGGCTTCTACCATCTCGCCTCGGGCTTCCAACAAGAATTCTTAGCTGACATAATCATCGAACCTATCTCCCTCATATTTCTCGTAGCGCTCGGCGCCTATTACTCTAACATGGCTGTAGTCTAGAATGTCATTCGACATAGAGACAGTATTCGAGACAATCAACCTCGTCGTCATCCTCTTCGCCTTTGCAATATTCATCCGGCTCGCACTCAAAGGCAAGAGCCTAGGTAGCTTCCGGTTCCAACTATCCATATTCCTCCTAATCTGGGTCATCTCTGAGATACCCCACATTGCGGGATCTCTGGGACTTATTGCGACAACAGGCTATCAGGACATAGGACTCTACCTGCACGCCGCTTCAATGGGAGTCTTCGCTCTCTTCGTAGGATGGAGGTCCATCAAGATCGCCACCCTCCACCCAGCCCCTCCTACCGGCGTAGTGAAATTTCCCACTGAGCCACCTAAGGGAATCAAAGGGTGAATAGTAACGAGTTTTGACGACTTGGTCAGTCAGTCGGTCACAGAGACCATGTCCAAGATTCTTGGCAGTGAGACATGGAAGGCGATCAACTTCTTCTTCGACATGAAGACGATAGCTCGCGAACCTGAAACGTTCGCGGCTCTGCTTGACAAAGTGTTTGGGTACACATCTGTCGTTCTTCAGAAGAAGATAGGAGAGACGCTCCTGGGCAAAGTCGGAGCAGTACAGCAAACGTCGAGCAACTTCGACTTTCGCCAGATCCTCAGGCTTGCAAAAGCCAAGTTCCCACGACAGTCGCTAACTGACCAGATAGGACCCTAACCGATCCTTTCTGATCATAGCTTTTCGACGACAATATTCCCACACTCTTTGCAGAGAAAGCATCGCCCGCCCCAGCGGAAAGTGATCTCGTGCCTCGTCGCCTTGCCGCACTTCCAGCACCAGACTTGCATGTACCGAGCGTAGAAGTCAGGAGTCTTCTGCAATGCTGGCTAGTCGAAGAGAATGACTTTCTTATCTGAAGAAGAGAGAGGCGAAACCAAACGTCGCCTACACGGTAAACGATAGAAAGACAGAACCAACTTCCGCGGGTCGTCCAAAAGGTTCGACCATCAACGTTCTCATTTCGTATTGGAGAGCGATTTAACGCTCTCAAGTCTCTGCCGTCTGTTCAATACTCTCATCCCAAGGATCCCAGGTCCAAGCGCCAGGAACAGTCCACCTGTGACAAGATTGGCCTGAGCACCTACAGCACTAAAACCGAACGGCAGGGAAATGAGCCCGCTTACCGCGAGGATTCGAGCCATCCACAGTAAGAGAACAATGGTAAGATAGCTCAAGACTGCGAGCCTGAGGGTTTGTGTCCGCATGTTAATCTCAACCCCGTCGATTTTTGAAAGGCGGTTCCAAGAAAAAAGGATTTGCTGGGGACCCACGTGTTTCCTACGCTGGCCTCGAGCATTTTCTGATGGATTCCGAATTCTCGATACTTCGTCTCAGCGCTGGAGGTTACGACCCTCTTTTGTTATTGACGGGAGATGTTACGGTGGCTTATTCAGAGAACCGCTAGCAAGAGAAAGCCGAGAACGTAAGCCAGAATGTTAGCCCTAGAGTCTCGATATCAGCGGCAACTTCAGCATTCGTCGCTCCACTCGCGATTACCGGGACGCTCAGACTCAGCACCAGCACTGTCATAACAGTATCAAAGATCCCGTCCGTTAAGGCCTCAAGCCTCTCTTTCCCAAGACCCGGAACACTGGGTCTTCCAGTGACTCACCCTTTACTCATCCCTTCCTCTAGGGGTCGCGCTTGCCACCTTTGTTTTAGCAGTTGGGTGTTGACTCTCGATTCGCCTCCTCGCAAGATTCTTCAACGCATAAATTGTAGCTCTCTTTCCCGAAGCAGGCGCCCCATGTCGTTCGGATGGCCTGAAGCATTCAACCTTATCGATTCCGTGGCCATGATCGCCGCATCTGCCATCCCCTTCTACGTCGCGTATGCGACGAAGATAAGACCCTTCCGCATCCTCTCGCTCCTTCTCGCCCTTTTCGCGTTCAGCCATGGGCTCTACCACCTACTCTTCGGTTTCGTCTTTGGCTACGCAGCACGCGCAATTCTAGACTCTTTTTCAGTTGCAGTGCTCTTGTTTTTCCTATCTTACTATGCGAAGAAAGGGGGATTGCCCTAATGACCGGAACACTCGAGATGATCCTAGTGGACGGTGGGATCTTGAGCGGAGTGATAGCCGCGTTCATACTTTCACTTAGGATGATGATTACAGCGAAAACCCGGAAGAGTCTGCAATTTCAACTCGCGGCTTGGCTAGTCATTTGGACGGTCTCAGAAATGTGGAGGTACCTAGGCACGGTCGGCGCTGTTAATTTCTCTGAGCCTCTCCTCTTGCTGGGCATGGGAATTCACACGGTCTCGATGTTGGCTTTTGCAGCCTTCATCTCCATCAGATTCTCAAAGTTCATCAGGCGCTAGAATTGCAAAGATATTCAGAATCCTTCGATGAAACCTTCTCAACTGCGCTAGACCGCGCGCTGCAAGGCGTGCTGGGCCGCGCAGCAAACGTAACCAGCTTTTATGTGGACCCAGGGATATCCACTAAGAGCCCAGACGTATACGTCGAATTACTCAAGAAGATCTTCTCTCCAGAACTAGTGAACGCACTCGTAGAGTCGATAGGCTTTGAACTTTCTAGGAGTTTCGGCTTCCAATTCCAACGCGATGTGAACTGGAAACTGTCCGAGTATGTCAGCTACGCTAGACAACCGCTTCTGTTGAGGCTGGAGCCCGAGTCGGGGAATACACTCGCGGTGGGATCCGAGGCAGAACTGAAGATCACCTTGGTGAATCGCACAGTTGATGAAATGCTAGTCAAGAATTGCGACCTTCAACTCTCCACGGAAATATCTCTCCTCGAGCCGAGCAAACCAAGCTACGACTTTCAAGGTCTGAAACTGCAGCCTGGCGAAGCTCACGTGATGAAGGCGCGAATCCGGGGCGGGCAAATCGGACAGGCTCGTGTATCCGCCAGGGCGACCATTGTCGATCTCAGAGGGCGGTCCAAGATAGTGGAAGTGCCCTGCGTTTTGTCCATAGTGGAACGCGAAGGCCGATTGTCCACTGGGTCTTCGGTTGCGGACGGCCTCTTGTTAGGAGGGCTGCCTAGGCGGTCCGCGGTGCTTCTCGCCAGCGCGGCTTGTGATGAGAAGGACAACTTGGTCCAGGGCTTTTGCAGAATTGCGCCGGGAGCGACGGTCTACGTTTCAAGCGATGTGGAGCGAAGCATTCAGCTGCAGAAGCTTTATCCTGAGTTGAGGCTAGTAATCTGCAGCCCTCAAGCCAACCTCCTACCAACGACAGAATTCACTCAAGTCTCGCGAAGTCTTCGGGACATCTCTGAAATCGACGACCTTCTGACGCATGCCCTCGAGACCATCAGTGACGACAGCCCTCGGGTTCTGATCCAGATCATCTCTGATATTCTGTTACTGCAGAAGGAAGTCACGACTCGTCACTGGCTGGCAGATCTACTGCCTCGGCTGAGAGCCCGAAACTGCACAGTTTTGGCGGAGCTGAATCCAAGGATGCATGGAACCCAGGAGGTGAATGCTCTCTTCGATCTATTCGACGGACGCATGGAGATTGTAGAGCACGAAGAGACGGGACAACCGGTCCGTTTCCTGCGCGTAACTAGTCTGAGAGGCCACAAGTATCTTCCTCATCAAGCCTTGCTGACACCGCCGCCCGCCCACGTGACTAGCATCGAAGCGTCCCGAACGGTTCGACCTCCAAGCATTACTTTGTCCCCAGAATTTCAATTGCCAGAAGACGAACGCAGACTCGCTGCAATCATGTTCACCGACATGGTAGGCTATACGACGCTTACCCAGAACAACGAACCTCTCGCCCTGAAGGTCCTAGAGAGGCACAACCAGCTCGTCAGACCAATCCTCCCACGATACCGCGGCAGGGAGATCAAAGCTATGGGAGACTCGCTGATGGTCGAATTCGAGAGCGCGCTCGACGCAACAAACTGCGCGATCGAAATACAACATCTCCTGCACGATTACAACGTTTCAGCCCGTGACGAATGGAGAATCATCCTGAGGATAGGAGTCCATTTGGGAGACGTCGTTCACTCCGACGGGGATGTGTTGGGCGACGCGGTCAACGTCGCCTCAAGGATTCAGCCTCTCGCGGACCCCGAGGGAGTATGCGTCTCACAACAAGTCTACGACCAAGTGAGAAATAAGCTGACCCACCCATTTACAAAGCTCGAACGCAGAGACCTCAAGAACGTTCAATATCCTGTTGATATATACAAGATAGTCCCGCCATGGGAGAGACCTGCCTCCTCCACAGAAACTTCCAGTTCCAAACGAAACCAACTCTGAGATAACAGCTTAGGCTTGGAGCTTTGGTATAATCCCCATCGATACGATGAGAAGTTTGTGACCTACTCCGAAGGCTGAGGCTCCTAGTTTGATTTGCTGTGGGTTTTAGCCTAGAGCAGATCGCTGATGCAGGAGAAAACACGGAAGTTCATGACGAGCTTTTCCAGGTCAATCTTTCCCTCGACGACGCAGAAAGTATTGTTCAGCCACTTGTACTTCTCGTCCGCACTTTCAAAAACAATCGACAGAAGCTGGCGCCCCAAGCCTCCTACAGTCACTGTCCTCCCCTGGAGGTTGAAATGAAGCAATGCTCCGTCCTCGGTCTTGATTACTCCTTGGGCGTTCGGCATCATTACGCCGTCGTTCCTGCGATGCGGATGGTTCACCCATCGAAGGGCTCCCCGAATCCTCTCGCCTGACGCAGTACCGTCCCCTTCACCATAGCCTATTCCTTCTTCTCCACCGTACGGTTTCGCTACCACGAATTTCTTGCCGAAGGTCAAGTCACGGTATGCAAGCGCCATTTCGCAGAGTGGTTCTAGCTTCACGCATTCACCGCAGACAGGCAGTCTAGATAATCCTGTGAATGCCTCCCTAAAGCATCCCCAGTAGAGAAACGGATCTCGACAGGTTAGCGCTTTTTTTCTGGAGACTTGCGCGTCTTCCTCTTGTACCGTCTGCCCAGCTCGGCCAATTCACTATACCAAGGATGCTCCGTATACAACCCCAAGATGCCTCCACCTTCCGGATTAGGAAACGTGATTGGCCGTTTCTCCCACTTCCGCTGATTCTTTCTCTGGTTTTGGAGGAGATAGGCGGAGAGTGAGAAAGACAGTAGTCCTATCGTCGTAAGAATCGGCCAGCCGCCTTCCGGGTTGATGTTGTAGATGAGTCCAAAGAACCCGCTGAGAACAAACGCTAGGAAAACTGACGCGATGAGATCGCCTTTCGCGACCTTCAAACAGCCTTCGTCCGAAATAGTCTGAGGCTTCTGTTGATAAGAACTTTCCGCATAACCTGGGCAAATTCCTCATCCGCGCTGGTTTATTTCTACCCTGAGAAGATGATGTAACTGGATGGCTCGAGTCTCCTTGGCCGGCAACGAACCCATTGTTGATTATGGTGAACGTTTTCCGGCCGTCCAAGAGGATAGACTAGAGGGCCAAGAGCAGAAAACGACTGACAAACGGCCAGGACCAAAACTTCCAATCTTCTCAATTCTTGACTCGATAGATTTCTCGGAACATTTCGTAATCATCGGTGATGTGGGAACAGGGAAGAGCACTGTAACCCCTATTCGCGAATTCGAATTGTCGAAGGGGAGGAGGCAGATCGTCATCCGCGAGCCATCAAGGGCTGCTTGCAACGCTCTCTACTATTCGCTCCAGGCGCTTCATCCAGGAGTGGAACACGAACTCGCAGTCATTACAAAGGATACTCAGATCAACGTCAGCGGCAAGATCAAGATAGTCACAGACGGCGTCTTGCTGAGAATGCTGGCTGAGAACTCGATTATTGATTCTTCGATCTATTTTGACGAAGGCCACCAGATGACTTCTCAGCTCGAACTCTGCATGTCACTAGCAAAGAAGGAGGAAGAAAGCGCAAGGAACCTGTTCCGAGTCATGAGCGCTACAATCGACCCGAAAGAGTTCCTATCCTTCCTAGGCATCTCAAAACTCTATCAAATCAGCGGCCGCAGATACCACGTCGCAATAGAGGTAGAACTTGCAAACGACATTAATGGAATGTTCTCGACTCTATCTACATATCTCAACTCTCAGCCCCGCGATGAATCGTGGCTAATCTTTCTACCTACAAGGCGCCTGGTTGAAAAGTATGCCAGCGACTATGGAGGCGTCTACATTCACGGAGGCCTCGAAGGCTCCGTAGTCAATAAGATCCAGCGACAAGCTGAAGTCGACAAGAATCTCAGGATATTCGCGACCAACGTAATCGCTTCTTCCGTGAACATCTACGTAGACAACGTGCTGATATTCGACGACGTAATTGACAGCAAAGACAAGTTAGGTCAGAAGACGCTCCACTACGGGAGCATAGACAACAACTCCCTGCTGCAGATGATGGGCAGAATCGGCCGCTTCAAGCCTGGTCGGGCAGTCATCCTCACCGATTCGCCCCTTCCAAAGAAGATCAACCCCATACCGGTGCGCAAGGCTCTCGAGAACGAGACCCCGTTTGACTTGGTGCTTCTCATGTCCAAGTATGGCCTCAAACTCTCAGAGCTAGAATTCATGTCAAAGGTAGACCACCGCGAGGTCGCCTTTGCAGAGGACTGGCTCGTTGAAATTGGAGCAATCGACCACTACACCCGCAAGGCCACCTGGAAGGGACTCTTGATGAGCGAAATCCCCTACGAGCCCGACTTTGCACACATGATCTCCAGCGCCTTAATCTCCGGAGACTATGACATGGCAATGTTTCTCCTAGCCAGCGGCTCCTTCGGCGACTCGCTCAACCACGCTTACAAAACAGATGAGGAGGGAGCTGCACGCCGATTATTGTACGGCTTCGACAGATCAAATGAGCTCAACATCAAAGCGCATCTTCTCAAAAGATACGCGGAAGACAGCAATGGGTCATTCGTCTCAAAGCTGGTCGCAAACGGAATCTTCACCGTATTTGTTGAGGAAGCGTGGAAGAACCATGAAGCAGCCAGAGAAGCGCTGAACGACCTGCTCACCGCATCAGAGAAGAGACCCATACCCAAAGAGGTCGCAGTAGATCCTGATGCTAACAAGCTCAAGAGATACCTCGAAAATTGTCTGTCGTTCGAAAAGTTCCGTCCAGACGAAAAGAACAGTCGCGACCTCAGGGACATGAGAATCGAAGGGCAGTTCTTCGCGAGAGCTCTGACGATAAACTACAGACGCATACTGTTCGACATAGTCGGGATGAATTCTCCGAGTAGACTTCGCCATCAAATCAGGCGATGAAACCACAATCAGGCTAAACGCCCATCAAGCGCACACTAGAACGATGATGTAGAGTGATTAGTTCGCGCTAATCACGAATCTATCCGACAGCCCTCCAGGCGTCCTGGGGAGCCTTAGAGACCGAAAGGACTTTGAAGCAGGGCAAGTGCCCTCAGTCGGCCATGACTGAAAAGAGAAAGGAAGACGAAAAGAAGCCCCTATTGTCACCATTCGCTGACCCTCAACTTTTCCTGACCGTCGAACAGGCTAATCATAGACTGAAAGAGATAATGAAGGTTACAGACCCGAAGGAGCGGTTGTACAAGTCTATTCAAAGAATAACTGAAGTCAACGAAATGATGCTGAGGCGTCAAGACCAGTTGATTAAGCTGTTCGAGCCGTCCGAGAACGTAAGGAAGTATCTTGAAAGAATCAAGCAACAGGTCGAAGAGCTCACTCGAACAGAGCCTACTAGGTTACCCCTGGTGTCGAGAACCCTCATCCCCCAACTTGAGATCGAAGTCTCCGGCTATGTCGAGGCATTTGAACGAGCACTAGCAGAGAAAGAGAAAGAGATAGAGGCTCTAAAGGCAGAGCTTGAAGCGCTAAAGTCGAAAACGAAGAATTAGCATGTAGTTTGATGGGGAGGGACTCATCCTTCCCGATGCAGGAGTGAGGCTCGACATCGAACTGTTGCCGCGTTCCCCCAAGGAGTACTGCCTCGTCTCCAACCTCTCTGTTTCCAAGAAACCTAAAGATCTGCACTGGGGACGCGCATTTCCCAACCACCGTTCCAGGTTTCATGGTTGATGCATCCCGTCATGGAACCACTTCGCAAGCCTAACCTGGTTCGTGTTTCCGTACTTCTCAACTTGGACGATTCCGCGCTCTGACAACGCTGCAACTAGTCTGTGCGTCCTCAATCGCGATAGACCCGCTTCCTTCGTGATGTACTTTTGCAAGTAGGTGCCTCCGTGGGCATCTAGAACATTGACGACCCTTCTTTCTTCGGGCTTGAGAGTTTTCATGACCATCGCCGTGTTTTCTTTCCCGTTACCATTGCCGGGTGCGTAGTAGCTTTTCATCTCAGGCAGAACCAGGAAATAGATGACCCCAACCACGCTGGCTAGTACCGTGCAAAGAAACAGAAGTGAAGAAAACAAAACC
>Ga0137415_10008765_pt1 | contig 10033 bp, 8 predicted proteins | sample CZODoug3_1_1_16f_FD_183082 | JGI IMG/M metagenome (GOLD analysis project Ga0137415, IMG submission 183082) | Vadose zone soil fungal communities from Angelo Coast Range Reserve, California, USA - CZODoug3_1_1_16fungal (Hybrid Assembly) | ecosystem: Environmental > Terrestrial > Soil > Vadose... | reverse complement strand
AGCGCTCGATGAGCGGTCCGTGCATGCCATAGACCGGATCGCATTCGGGCAGTGGCACCGCGGCAATCTGCGCCACCCAGCGCTCGTAATCCCGCGTCCCAGGCGTGCGCATATCCGGGTTCTGACCAATCGGATAGGCGCCAACGACGACCAGATCCAGGCTCGCTCCCTCGTTCTTGTGCGCAACGCCGGCGGGGACCACGACGACGTCACCGCCTTGCAGCTCCATTGTCCTGCCATGCTCGCCGCCGAGCCGAACGCGGACCGACCCGACGACGATGCCGAGGACTTCATGCGCGGCGCTGTGGTAGTGATGATGCGCGTAGATGCCGTTGCGCCAAGCGCCGCCCCAACCGTTGCGCTCAAACAGAGCGATGCAAGCCTCAGCGGCCCCGGGACCGGTCTGGAGTGCGCCGCGGTAGACGATCAGCGGCAGCCAAGGATTGTTCGGCACGCTGCCGTCACCAACGAACAATTCTTCTTCGATCCTCAGAGCGGGTGTTGTTGTTTGCATTGCGGAACTCCTTCTCTGCCCTTTTCCATCGACTGATGTGACGGTAAACGAGAAATCAGAAATGGTAAACTCTGCTTGTTGTTAGTCACGCTCACCGGCGGCCTTCTTCAAGTCACCGGATAATCCACGCCGGCGCTGCATTTTCTTCGCTGATTTGGCCCAAGAATTCTTAACCAGTTCGCGGTGCACGGCGACAACCGCGACAGGAACAGCCACGCGCTTGCCACGATGATCTTTTTCCCGTATTGATAGCGCTGTAGATCGCCAGCTGCGATACTCGGGCACCAGCAACGGATTACTTTTCAGGCGCGTCGATCGATGGACTACCCGATCAGGACGGTGTGCGTCGTCGGCCTGGGATATATCGGTTTGCCGACGGCGGCAACCTTGGCCAGTCGGGGCGTCGAGGTGATCGGGGTCGACATAAATCCGCAAGTGGTCAAAGCCGTCAACGCCGGCCAACCCTATTTCTCCGAGCCCGATCTCGACATGCTGCTGCGCGCGGCGACCACTTTGGGCAAGCTGCGCGCCACCTCCCAGCCGGAACCCGCCGACGCGTTTGTGATCGCCGTTCCAACCCCGTTCAAGGCTGACCGATCACCTAATCTCGACTACATCGATGCGGCCGCGGACGCGATCGCGCCAGCCCTCGCCTCGGGCAACGTGGTGATCCTGGAGTCGACCTCGCCGGTCGGCACGACCGAGAGACTTACCCGCCAACTCGCCCGGCTGCGGCCCGATCTTTGCTTCCCCTTGGAACGCCATCCTGAACCGCTCGATGTGCATGTCGCCCATTGCCCGGAGCGGGTGCTGCCGGGCCGCATGGTCCGCGAGCTGATCGAGAATGACCGGATCATCGGCGGTATGACCGAAGCCTGTGCCGAGCACGCGGAGGCGCTCTACCGCATCTTCTTGCAGGGGAAACTGTTTCGCACGGATGCGCCGACAGCCGAGCTGGTCAAGCTGGCAGAGAATGCGTTTCGCGACGTCAACATCGCGTTTGCCAACGAGTTGTCGCTGATCTGCGACCAGTTCGGCCTCAATGTTTGGCGGGTCATCGAACTCGCCAACCGCCACCCCCGGGTCGGGATACTTCAGCCGGGACCGGGTGTGGGCGGGCACTGCATCGCCGTCGATCCGTGGTTCATCATCGCCTCCGCGCCGGAACGCACGCGCCTGATCCGTACCGCTCGCGAGGTCAACGACGCCAAACCGAAATTTGTCGTAGCGCAGATCCGTGAGCGCGCCGAGCGGTTCAAACGGCCGGTCATTGCTTGTCTCGGGCTAACCTATAAGCCGGATGTCGACGACCTTCGAGAGAGCCCGGCGATCGCGATCGCCATGGAACTGGCGCGCGCCGGCCGCGAGCAGATCCTGATCGCCGATCCAAATCTAACAGCGCTGCCCGCCGAACTCGCGGCGCTCTCGAACGTCTCGCTCTGCGACACCCTGGAGGCCGTCCGGCACGCCGACATCGTTGCCCTGCTGGTGGCCCATTCCCGATTCCGGAAAATTCCACGCGAAGAGTTGCTGGGTCGCGTCGTCATCGACGTGACCGGTCTGACCCACGCATCTGGCTAGGCCCTCGCGGCCGGAAGTCGGGAGACCGGAAAGACTGTGGACCTCGCCCGGGGCCGAACCAGGAGGGGGCGTTCGGAATGAAGCTTCTTTTTGTTTTCGGGACGCGGCCGGAGGCGATCAAGCTTGCGCCGGTAGTCAGGGAATTGTCCGCTCGACCAAATTTCCATTGCAAGGTTTGTGTCACCGGCCAGCACCGTGAGCTGCTGACCCAAGTCCTCGACTTGTTCGATCTACGCCCTGATTGGAATCTTGCGATCATGCGCCCGGATCAGGACTTGGCTTATCTGACCGGGGCGGCGCTGTCCGGGGTCGGACGGATCCTCGACGCTTTTCGGCCCGAGCGGGTCATCGTGCAAGGCGACACGACCACGACCTTCGCCGGCGCTTTGGCGGCCTTCTATCACAAAGTTCCGGTGGCGCACGTCGAGGCTGGCCTCCGTACCGACAATATCTACGCGCCGTGGCCGGAGGAGGTGAATCGCCGCCTCGTCAGCCATGTCGCCGATCTTCATTTCGCCCCGACGGCCAGGGCGCGCGACAATCTGCTGCGCGAAGGGATCGACGCCGAACGGATCGTCGTCACCGGCAACACCGGGATCGACGCCTTGCTCTGGGTGTCCGCTCTGCTCGACGAGCGGGCGCCGCTGAGGTCGCGCGGTGAAAAGATTTTGGCGGGGCATGGCAGGGACAGACGATTGATCCTGATGACGGGTCACCGCCGCGAAAGCTTCGACGGCGGGCTGACCCGCATTTGCAGTGCAATCGCGCGGATCGCCGGGCGAAGCGACGTCGCCATAGTCTTTCCGGTCCACCCAAACCCCAATGTGCAGCGGGCGGTCGAGCCGCTTCGCCTGCACGAAAACATCCGTCTCGTTGAGCCGGTCGATTATCCCGAACTCGTCTATTTGCTGAAGAAGTGTCATTTTGTCGTGACCGATTCCGGCGGAATCCAGGAAGAAGCACCATCCTTCGGCAAGCCGGTGCTCGTCACCCGCGACACGACCGAGCGGCCGGAAGCGATGGACCTCGGCTTGGCCAAGCTGGTCGGCACCGACGAGCGCCTCCTGTTCGACCACATGACCGCGCTGCTCGACGATCCACGGGAGTACGGGCGGATGAGCCGTATCGAAAACCCCTACGGCGACGGGCTTGCGAGCGGCCGGATCGCAGCGCGGCTGGCGGTCGATCAGAGCGGAGGGGGCTCGCGCCCACTTCCATGCGCCGCCCCGATTGAGGGCTCAAACCGCGGCAGCGTCGACGGACCGCAGCGGTGACCGCGTAAATGCGAACCAAGTGACCTTGCGAGACGGCGGTCACCCCAGTGCAGCCGAAGCCAGCGAGGCCACCGCCGCCCAGATCACCGCCCATAGCCCCAGCGACACCGCGAGTACGACGATAAGCGCCACCCGTCTGGTTAGCTGAAAGGTCGCATCTTGCGGTGACCGGTCGAATGGAAGCGGCCGCTCATGGACGCTCGGCTGATCAGCAAAACGAATAGGCTCGTAATAGGTCTTGGGGTGCATCGGCCTCTTCTCCTCGGCTCGCACCCATTAGATTAACCATATCATCGTCAGCGCGCTGTCCATGGCGACGTCAGGAAGCTGTCCTCACCCGAGCGATAATGTCGAGCTGCCGGGGCGAGCGACCGAAAGCTGTGGCTGGCTTTGCGGATCTGAGAAGCGCACGCCCAGCGCTAATCGATGGGAAGGCGATACCCCCACGCTCGGATTTTTGAAATTCCAGCGCGATACCCTTTCGCCGTCAAACTGAAGCTGAACGTTGCTTTCGCAGTAAATACATCGATCAAAATGAGCGACCCGACCTTGAGTTGCCTAACGGCCGCGATGGCCTGAGCGCTGGGAAAAATGCAATGAGGCGTCTCTTTGCACTCAATAGGCGGGTTTTTGTCGACGCGCAGCACCGCCTTGATCGGAAGGGGCTGGCCGACAATTCCAATATTACCAGTTTGGAGCATGACGACCAGCGCGAACGAACCACCGCGGTCGCCCTGCGTCTGCCAAAAAGGAACTGTAATCGAGCAATCGGAAGTGCCAATACCGCATTCCGTGATCCATTCGTCCGATCTGAACGTCAGCTCACCAGCTGCCGGGGCGAGAACGACGAATTGGGCGGAAAGACCAAGGAATGGGAGTAGCACCGTGCGAAAATGTCCGATTTGCATTTCAGGTGTCTTGCCGACGCAGCCTACCTCCGACACGGTGAGGATCACCGACCCTGCTCAGCCGGACAAGTCCCGCGCGTCCGCCCCTCCGTAACTGGCGCCACGCGCTTGCACTAGTCGCGCCGCCGCCGTGATCGCACCGGCTCCGCAGGGGCATCTCGATGTTCGTTGCGACTGTCTCGCGCAGGGCAGAGATTTGGCCAAGCGGGCTATTCACCTAATCTTCGAGAGTACCAATTGTAACGGATATTAACAAAACGTAAACTTTCCATACCGGACTCTGAGCACGCAGGGTGGCTTTCCCTCAGTTAACGTTGATTTTGCTTCCCACAAGGCTGAAACGGCGGTATGCGTGACCTATCGAGGTCACAGCACTACCAGGTGGGGATACCTTGTTTTCTCTGCGCATAAGCGCACATGAGAAGAGTCCCGCCGGGATCCGGAGGCGTCGGCGATGTTTTCGGGCTCACAGGCAGACCTAACGACCGGCAATGTCAGGAAGAAGCGGGCCGGTTGCGGCGGACGCCACCAAGTATTGCTCTCGTAACTCCTTTAGGGATATCGGATGGCTCGTTTTCTCGTGACCGGCGGGGCCGGGTTCATCGGCTCGCACCTGGTCGAGACGTTGCTAGACGAAGGTCACGCAGTCCGGGTTCTTGACGACCTCTCGAGCGGGCATCGCAAGAACCTGCCGCCGCAAGCCCAGTTCACCGAAGCCGATGTGACCGATCCGGAGGCGGTGGATCAAGCGTTCGACGGCATCGACGGCTGCTTTCATTTGGCCGCGATCGCTTCCGTCGGGCGTTCGCACCACGAATGGTTGCGGACCCACAAAGTCAATCTTACCGGAACGATCAACGTGTTCGATCAGGCACGGCCGTCGCGTCGTCGGCGGGAGGTTCCTGTCGTCTACGCCTCGACCGCCGCAGTGTACGGGAATTGCGGGAACCTACCGGTCGACGAGGAAAGTCCGGCGGCGCCACTGAGCGCGTACGGCGCCGACAAACATGCCTGCGAGCTCCATGCCCGCATCGCCGGCGCCATCCACGGTGTCCCGACGGTCGGCCTGCGTTTCTTTAACCTTTACGGGCCGCGCCAGGATCCATTTTCCCCGTACTCCAGCGTGATCTCCATTTTTGCCGAGCGGCTGCTCCGCGGCGAACCTGTCGAGATTTTCGGTGACGGCGAACAGGCCCGTGATTTCACCAATATCCGGGATGCAATTCGCGCACTGCGCCAGGCGATGCAAGTGCCGACCACTAAGGCTTTGGTGTTCAATGTCTGCACCGGCAAAGCGACGACCGTTCGCGGTCTCGCCCAGACCATGGCGGGGCTGTGTCGATCCGAGCTTGTGGTGCACCCTCGGCCGGCGCGCTGCGGCGAAGTGCGGATCTCGGTCGGGAACCCGCGGCGCGCGGCCGAGCAACTTGGCTTTACGGCCCAAACCGCTCTGGCCGATGGTCTTGCCACGCTGCTGGAGGTGCTCGGACGCGACGCCGAAGCCAGAACGCCGGTCATGGCTTGATCGGAGGGGTCGATCCGCGCCGATCGAGCAAAGTCGGACTGCCGAGCCAGTGTCCATGATGTCGGATAATCGTTTCGTATCCTGTCCCTCATAAGTCGGGCGGGGATCGGCATCCGGGGCTTCGGCATGCTGCCGCCGCGATAGACGCCGGCAGTCTTGCCAAGTGGGGCGCCCGCCTCTAACACTGCCAGCGGGGAACCCATGCGAAGATACCCGGCGATCCTGGATGAGCAGGCGCATTCCGTCACGCTGGTCGTGCGTTTGGCCCGCGAGTTCATGCGTCCGCACGCCAGACGCATCGCTCTGGCCGCTCTACTGATGGGACTGGCAGCCGCCAGCACAGCGCTGCGCGCTTGGCTGATGCAGCCGGTGCTCGACCGCATCTTCGTTGGGCATGACGGATCGCTGTTATGGCTGCTCGCCGGCTTAGCCCTCACTCTCGCCGTCGCCAAGGGGCTTTGCGATTACGGCAGTGCCGTGCAGATGATCCGGGTCGGCCAGCGGATCATCGCCGATGTGCAGAAGGCGCTGTTCGCGCGGCTGATGCGTGCCGATCTCGCCTATTTCCACGCCCGTCCGACCGGCACCCTGATTTCCCGCTTCACCAGCGACGCCGTCCTTCTGCGTGGCGCTGCGGCAAACGTTCTCGGTGGCATCGGCAAGGACGCGATCACGGTCGCCTTCCTTGTCGCGGTGATGTTCTATCAGGACTGGCTTCTTGGCCTCGTCTCTTTCTTCGTCTTTCCGCTGGCGATCCATCCGATCGTCGGCATCGGCCGCCGCATCCGCCGGGTCGCTGCCAACACCCAGGCCGAGATCGGCCAGCTGACGACATTGTTGAGCCAGACCTTTCAGGGCGCCCGCCACGTCAAAGCCTACGGCATGGAAGCTTACGAGGAGCGCCGCGCCGCCGGGCTCTTCGAGCGCCTGTTTGAGTTGATCGTCCGCGCCGGCCGGACGCGCTCGCGGGCCTCGCCGATGATGGAGGCACTCGGTGGCGCCGCAATCGCTGCCGTCATCCTCTACGGCGGTCATCAAGTCATCGCCGGCGCTCGCACGCCCGGCGCGCTTTTCTCGTTCATTACGGCGCTGCTGCTCGCCTATCAGCCGCTGAAGAACCTCGCCAATCTAAACGCGTCGCTGCAAGAGGGTCTCGCCGCCGCCGAGCGGGTCTTTGAGGTGCTCGACATCGAACCGACGATCCGAGACAGGCCCGGAGCCAAGCCGCTGTGCATCTGCGGCGGGGAGATTCGCTTCGATTCGGTCTCTTTTGGCTACGCGTCCGGCGCTGTAGCGCTCGACAATGTCTCGCTGACGGTTCCGGCGGGCCGCACGGTTGCCCTCGTCGGCCCTTCGGGGGCGGGCAAATCGACGATCCTCAACCTGATCCCGCGGTTTTTCGATGTTGGTGAGGGGAGCATCGCGATCGACGGCCAGGACGTTCGCTCGGTGACGCTCGCGTCGTTGCGCGGCGCCATCGCTCTCGTCTCTCAGGAGGTCAGTCTGTTTGACGACACAGTGCGCGCCAATATCGCCTATGGCCGGTTCGGCGCCTCGGAAGCCGAGATCGAGGCAGCGGCGCAGGCGGCGGGCGCCAGCGGGTTCATCGACGAGCTTCCGGATGGCTACGACACGCTGGTCGGCGAGCATGGCGTTCGTCTTTCCGGCGGGCAACGTCAGCGCATCGCGATAGCGCGGGCGATGCTAAAGGATGCGCCGATCCTGCTACTCGACGAGGCCACCTCGGCCCTCGACAGCGAATCGGAGCGGCAGGTGCAAACGGCACTGCAGGCGCTGATGCGTGGGCGCACCACCTTGGTGATCGCGCACCGGCTGTCGACCGGCCAGGGCGCCGACCTGATATGCGTCGTCGATCGCGGGCACATCGTCGAGATCGGCCGTCATGAGGAGTTGCTCAGCGCCGGCGGTCTCTATTCCCGACTCCACACCATGCAGTTCGCTGATCAGCGGAGCCAGACGACGGCCGCCGCTTCTGTAACGGCGTGACGTTGAAATTCATCAAGCCCGACGCCTGGCGGCGTTTTCTTCACAGCGAGCTGGTCCGGCGGATCGCCTGCTGGGTCACCCATTGCTACATACGGTTCGTCTATTTGACCAACCGCTGGAGCGTCGAGGGAGGCGAATGGCCGCGCCGGCTCACCGGCGAAGGTCGGACATTCATCGTCGCCTTCTGGCACGGCCGGTTGCTGATGATGCCTCCCGCGTGGCACCAATTGACATCTTTTCACATGCTGATCTCGGCTCATCGCGACGGTCGTATCATCGCCGGCGCGATGACCTATTTTGGCATCGACACGATAGCCGGCTCGACCAGCCGTGGCGGATCATTGGCGTTGCGGGCAATGTTGAAACGACTGAAAGAGGGAGGGTGCGTCGGCATCACGCCCGATGGTCCGCGCGGCCCGGCGATGACCGTAAGTGTCGGCACAGTCAATATCGCTCGGCTGGCTCGGGTGCCAATCCTGCCGTTGACCTACGCGACGAGCCGAAGGCGCGTGCTCGCGACCTGGGACCGCTTCCACCTTGCCTTGCCGTTCGGACGCGGCGTGTTTCTGTGGGGCGAGCCGATCGAGATCGCCAAGGAGCTTGATGAGGCCGGGCTTGAGCGCGCCCGACACCTCGTCGAGAAGCGCATGGTCGAAATGGTCCGCGATGCCGATCGCCGTTTCGGCTACGAGACGTTGGCTTCGCCGATCGCTGCCGATCCTGCTGCATCGGCGGAGCGAGTTGCAGGCGGTTGATGCTGCCCCTCCTCTATCGCGGGCTGACCCAGCCCCTGGCGCCGCTAGTGGCGGTCTACCTGCGACGGCGGCGAAAGCAGGGCAAGGAAGACACCCTCCGCTTTCAAGAGCGCCGCGGAATCCCGAGCTTGGCCCGGCCGCTCGGACCACTCGTGTGGGTTCATGCCGCGAGCGTCGGGGAGGCGACTGCAATGCTGGCGCTGATCGAGCGATTGCTCGAGGAGCGGCCGACACTCGAAATTCTCGTCACGACCGGAACCGTCGCCTCGGCCGCTCTCCTCGACAAGCGGCTCCCGGCCCAGGCGCGGCATCAGTACGTCCCGGTCGATCTGCCGCGCTGGATCGCACGTTTTCTCGATTATTGGCGTCCCGATCTGGCGCTATGGGTCGAATCGGAGCTGTGGCCCAACCTCGTGCTGGCGACCCATGCCCGCGGCATCCCGATGGTGCTGATCAACGGCCGCCTTTCCGCGGCCTCCTACGCGCGCTGGCGGTGGGGAGGAGGTCTCGTTGGCCCCGTGCTCGGCGCCTTTGCGACGTGCTTCGCTCAAGATGAGGTTCAGGCCGAGCGTCTGCGTCGACTTGGGGTCCGAGAAATTGCCATGATCGGCGACGTTAAAGCCGCGGCAGCAGCCTTGCCGGTGGACCTCTCGCGGCTCGAGCAGCTGCGTGATCAGGTAGGGCCGCGCCCGCTCTGGGTTGCTGCCAGCACCCATGCGGGCGAGGAGGAAGTCGTTGCCGGTGTTCATAGCCAGCTTGTTAGCAATCATCCACATCTCCTGACGATCATTGCGCCGCGTCATGCGGCCCGCGGGGACGCTATCGAGGCGATGTTGGCTGGGCACGGCCTGCGCACCGCCCGACGGGCGCGTGGTGAGCCGGCCACCCGCGAGACCGATATTTATCTTGCCGACACGATGGGCGAACTCGGGCTCTTCTACAGTATTGCCGGGATCGCCTTCATCGGAGGATCGCTGGTTGCCAAGGGCGGCCACAACCCGTTCGAGGCGGCCCGACTGGACTGCGCCATATTGCATGGGCCCTATATCAGCAATTGCGCCGGAATGGCGAGCGATCTGGCAGCGGCCGGGGCGTCCGAGACCGTGTCCGACGGCAACGCGCTCGCGCGTTCCATATCGATACTGCTCGCCGATCGGCGGCTCAGGGACGAGCGCGCCGCCGCCGGCAGGAGCGTCGCAGCCGCGGGTCTCGGCATTCTCGATGCCGTATTGGTGCGCCTTGCTCCCTGGCTCGATCCGCTCGCGCCGATGGAGAGCATGGACGATCCGCCGCGATGTTTGCGCGCCTGACGCGCACCGCTCCGGCTTTCTGGGGAAAGCCCTCCGGCATCATCACCGATCTGCTGGAGCCGCTCGGCACGGCCTGGGATGGCGTCGGACGCTTACGCCGAGCGCTCTCTCCCTCGTATTGCGCGCCGGTCCCGGTAGTGTGCATCGAGAATCTCGTCG
>Ga0137415_10008761_pt1 | contig 10034 bp, 9 predicted proteins | sample CZODoug3_1_1_16f_FD_183082 | JGI IMG/M metagenome (GOLD analysis project Ga0137415, IMG submission 183082) | Vadose zone soil fungal communities from Angelo Coast Range Reserve, California, USA - CZODoug3_1_1_16fungal (Hybrid Assembly) | ecosystem: Environmental > Terrestrial > Soil > Vadose... | reverse complement strand
CGTCTAAATACGGCTTCGACTCGTGCACCGAGCGTCGTGGAAGGGTTGACGTACTTCAATTCATCCGTCGTAAGGCTCGTGATAATTCGTTTCAGTTCCTCCCCCTCTGAGTTCGGATACGTGCTTCCCTCAACGCGAAACATGACGGTCTTGTCCCCTTCGTTGACCGAGTACGTACCAAAGTAGGCAAGGGTTCCCTGCATCGTGGCCTTGTTTTCGTCTGGCGTCCCCTGCATGCGGTTATTCGACGCGAATTTTGGACGATCAGAGCGAAAGACGTGCCACGTGTAGTAGCCGTTGTTTGTGAAAATAAGGAGGCTCTTGGGATTGTTACCCCACAGGGGGCTCCCATCCGGCAGCTTGGCGTTGGATGAGACGAACGTCCAGGTTCCTACGAGTTGCTCCTTCAGCGATTTCTGCTGCGCGACAGCATCGTCTCCGAGCAACGCGAACCCGAGCCAGATCGCCGGTGTCAAAACCATCATGAGTGCAGTGCGTCGCTTCATAGCCTCTTCTTTGAGGTTGGGTATACCCGTTTGGCATTGTCTGCGGCTTTCTTGATCACTGGTATTAGGGCGCTGCATAACGTTTTGGTGAACGGCGGGCCGCCACGGACCGTTGATAGAGCACGGCGCTCGCGGCCCGTCGGTTCCACCTAGAGTTGGGCGTCGTCTATACGGTTCAAATTGAAGCTTCCTGTAGGCGCGGTCACGTGCCTAGGAGGACACTAATCCGGCTTGATGCCCGACTCTTTTATCAGCTTAGCCCACTTCGGGGTTTCGGACTTGATGACCGCGGCGAACTCATCGGGTGAATTGCCGATGATTTCAAAGCCAAGATCCGCGAGCTTCGCGCGCACGTCGGCTTGCCCGAGCATCTTGACGGTTTCGAGATGAACCTTGCCGACGATCATCGCCGGCATTCGGGCCGGCGCGAGGAGGCCCAACCACAGGGTAGCCTCGAACCCCGGATAGCCCGACTCGTCGATGGTTGGCAACTCCGGGACGACCGACGAACGCTTTAGCGAGGTCACCGCGAGCGCGCGCAACTTCCCGTCGCGCACCAGGGGCAAGACGATCGATACGGGGCTGAACATCATCGTGATGCGGCCGCCGAGCAGATCGGGTATCGCCAAAACCGCACCTTTGTACGGAATATGCGAAATGTCGATGCCCGCCATGGACTTCAACAACTCTCCGGGCAGGTGAGCAGAGGTACCGCTCCCACCGGAGGCAAAAGTAAGCTCGCCGGGCCGCGCTTTGGCCAGAGCGACCAACTCCCGAACGCTCTTCGCCGGCGCCGCGTTGTGCACTACCAAAATGGTCGGGGCTACGCACACCTGCGAGATCGGCACGAAATCTTTCGCTGGGTCATGCGGCAGCTTGTACAGGCCGGGATTGACGACGATCTGCGCGTCGCTCAGGAGCCCCAGCGTATAGCCATCCGGCGGCGCCTTTGCCACGCGGTCCGCTGCAATATTGCCGGCGGCGCCGGTGACGTTCTCGACCAGGACCGGCTTTCCCCATGCCTCGGCGAATTTCTGGCCGAACAGACGCGCGACGATGTCGGTCGGGCCACCGGGCGGAAAACCGACGACGATGCGGATCGGCTTTTCGGGGTAAGTCGTTTGCGCGGCCGGACTCCCCACGATCAACAGCGCCAATAGGCCAAACATGAGACTCGATATCTGTTTCATTCTTCCCTCCCTCTGTCGCCCAGTTTCGGACGCCCAACGTTCCGGTAACTGGCGCTGCGCCGCCTCTAACGCAGCGTCCGCGTTGACCGGATGGTTAGGCATGGCGCGAAAATGCTGGTCGATCAGCCGAGTGTAAGGTTTCTCTGTACTCCTCGTCGGTCATGCGCGCGAAATCGTATCGAGGGTAGACGTCTCGTGCGCGGCTAAGGAAGAATTCCTCGAACGCTTTGAGAGCCCGGGGACGCGGCGGATCAACGATGCGGCCGAAGGCGATCTTCACCGGAAAGCCCTCGGCTCCGGCTATGGGCACCAGCTCGAAATGATTGGGGAACGTCCGCGTCCAATAGGAAATGAGATGGTACTGAGTAAGGCCCACGTCCGCGTAACCGCGGGCGATCATCTCGGGCACATCGCGATGAGTGATCCCGAGACGGCCGGGAAAATGCTCGACCTCCTTTGCGTAGAAAGCGTCGGCGCCTGCCTTTCCGATCAGCCCTTCGATCGCGGCGCGATTGCCGGCGCGAGCTCCGGCCTCGACCGAGTCAGCTTGGGCGACGCGAGCCCCGGTGCGCGCCACGTCGGCGAGGCCGTGAATCCCGAGTGGATTGCCTTTGCGGACAAGCAGCGCGCGGCCGCGATTTTTCGAAAAGTAGCGGGCCTGCGGCTCGAGGACTCCGAGTTTGCGCAATTCCCGCAAAGGAGCCGGCCCGCCCATGACGATGTCGGGGTAGAGGCCCGAGGCGCGGCTCACGTCGAGCGTGAGACTGCCGAGCGCGATTGCGCCGGAGGTCACCATCTGAACGACGATGGGCTGCGGCATGGTCGCCACCACGACGTTGTCCACGTTAAGGTCGGCATGTTGCGGCTGTGCCTTGGCCCACGCGGGGAATCCACCGACAATCTCTTCGCTGAGCAGCGCCATGAGGTGGTTGCCTTCGCTGAAGATCACTAGGCTCGGCGGCGTTCCGATCCGGCCGACGATATCTAATACTGTGTTCGTGTGACCGGCGAAAGATCGAATGCCGGTCTGCCGAGTGATGACTGGCCAGACGAGCGGCTCCAACGTCTGTGCTGCCGCCTTCTGCTCCGCGGCGCCTGCCGTTTGCATCTGGGAGAGCGCTACCGCGCTTAATGCGCTGCCGAGAAATACGCGCCGCTTCATCATGGCCCATCCTCCTCGATCGGTTCGCCGGCCTACTAATTTATGAACCATAAAAACAAAATTGCATGTGATGTTTCACTCTGCTGTTATGCCCGCCTCCTTCACCACTTTCGCCCATTTGATGATCTCGGACCTGATGTGCGAGGCGAACTGCTCGGGAGTCGTCGGTGCGGCATCGACGCCTTGCTCCGCCAGGCGCTGTTGCGTATCCGGCATGTTCAGCACCTTGACCAGGTCGGCGTTGAGCTTCGCGAGAAGGGGTTTCGGCACCGCGGCGGGAGCGCACATTCCTTGCCAGGACGTGACCTCGTAACCTGGCACGCCGGATTCCGCAATCGTCAATACGTCGGGCAGCTGCGGGTGGCGTTTCGCCGAGGTGATGCCCAAGGCGCGCACCTTGCCGGCTTTTATCAATTTCAGCGATATCGGCAGGTTGCTGAACAACGCCGGCACTTGCCCTCCGAGCAGATCGGCCAGTGCCGGCGCGCCGCCCTTGTAGGGCACATGCACGACGTCGATCCCGGTCATCGACTTGAACAACTCCAGCGACAAATGTGGCGAACCGCCGACACCGGACGAGGCGATGCTGATCTTGCCGGGATTCGCCTTGGCGTAGGCGATGAACTCGCTCACCGATTTCGCCTGCGCCGAGGGATGCACGATCAGAACATTCGGGGTCGTTCCGATCTGGGAGATGGGCGCGAAGTCCCTGACCGGGTCATACGGAAGCTTCCTGTAAATCGCCGGGATGACCGCATGTGTGCCGATACCGCAGATCAGCAGTGTGTAGCCGTCCGGGCTCGCCTTTGCCGCGATATCTGCCGATATGCTGCTGCCTGCCCCTGGCCGATTGTCGACCAAGACGCTGGTGGCCCAAATCTCGCTCAACTTTGCCGCTACGATACGCGCGACAATATCGACCGTGCCGCCCGTTGCGAACCCAACGATCACGCGCACAGGTTTGTTGGGATAAGTTTGGGATAGCGCGAGCGGAGCCACGATTGTCAGTGCACCGGCCGCGCAGGTCATCCAGATTTTCCGTGGATCCATTTGTACCCCCTCAGTTGAGCACAATTTGAGCCGGCCTAACTTAAAGTCGACCGCCGAAAAGCGGTGTCTGCATACCCCATTCTGCGCCGACGCTTGTCATCCTTCAACGGCATCAATCCGTTGTGGAGGCTTGCGAAGCCCGCTCGATGGCGCTGCTTCCGGCGAGCCCCGGAGGGCAAACGATGGGTGGCGGCACGGTGTAGAACGCTCCGCGCAAAGCTTCGCTATGCGCCCGTTCGTCCCGCCGGGTCCTGTCGATAGAAAAGCGCGAGCTGTCCGTACAGCTTAGGCCAGTCGCGCGCGAGCACGGCGGATTCGGTGAAGAAGGCCTCGCTCATGACGGCGAAGAATTCGGCCGGGTGTTCGGAGGCGTAGTCGTCGATGAAGGTCGGCCGGCCGGCGTCGACTTCGCCGCAGAAGCGCTCGTAGGCTTCCTGGAGCGTCTTGCGCCATTTCGCGGCGTCCATTCCGGCGCCTGCGGCCGGGAAATTCTCGTCGCCGGTTCCGTCCATATGGATCTTGTGCGCGAATTCGTGGATCACCACGTTGTAGCCGCGCTCGGTCAGCTTGACGTCTTCCCAGGAGAGGATCACCGGCCCGCCCGGCCAGGCTTCGCCCGCGAGCTCCTCGTCGAAGGTGTGCACGATTCCGTGCTCGTCCATTTCCTCCTTGCGCACGCGGAATTCGCCCGGGTAGACGACGATGCCGACCCAGCCGTCGTAGATGTCCAGGCCGAGATTGAGAATCGGAAGGCAGGCTTGCGCGGCGATCGACAGGCGCACGTCGTCGGTGAGCTTGAAGCCGCGCGCGCCGTGCATTTCTTTTTCGGCGAGGAAGAGGAGGACGAGCTGCTTGAGCCGTGCCGTTTCCTCTTTCGACAGGCCGCGAAGAAAGGACAGCTTCGAGGCGACTCGTGTCCACAGCGCTTCGTCGATACGGGCGCTTTTCAGCACGCGCTTGCGGCGCCAGTTGCGTAGCAAGCCCATTTAGCGTCTTGAGGTCAGCACCACGCCGCCCAGCACCAGGACGAATCCGGCGAGGTGGTACGGCCGGAACGGCTCGCCGAGCAAGGTCACCGCGAACAGCGTGCCGAACACCGGGATCACCGGATTGAAGAACCCCGCCACGTTGGGCCCCACCACGGCCACCGCGTGGTTCCAGCAGATGTACGCCACGATGGACGGAAAGACCGCGAGATAGCCGATCGCGGCGATGGTTCTCGGCGAAAGCACCATCGCGCCGCCCGCCGAGATCTCCCAGAGGTAGAAAGGCAGCGAGAAGGCCGCCCCCGCGGCGACGATGCTGAACAGGAACGACAGCGCCCGAAGGGGAGGGCGCCATTTCAGCAGAACGGTATAGATCGCCCACAAGAGCGCCCCGCCGAGGAGCAGCAGGTCCCCGGGATTGAGGGAGAGCCGCGCGAGCGTTTGCAGCTCGCCCGAACTGATGATGCAGGCGACCCCCGCGAGCGACAGCACCAGTCCCGCGAGCTGCCTGGCGCTGACGGTGAGCTCGAGCAGCCACCAGGACAGCGGCACGACGAACAGCGGCAGCGATGAATTCAGCAGGGTCGCGTTGACCGCGGTGGTGTAGCGCACGCCCGAGTAGCCGAGCAGGGTGAATCCCGCGGCCCCGATCACGCCGAAAGCGATGAGCGCGGGGAGATGGCGCCGGATGATCGGGGCGTCCTCGCGCAGCTGCGCGGCGGCGAAAGGCAGCAGCAGCGCCGCGGCGATCGCCCAGCGCCAGAACGACAACGCAAACGGCGGGACCTCGAGAGTGATCGCGCGCGCGGCCACCCAGTTGCCGCCCCAGGACGCGGCGGCGACCAACAGCAGCAGGGTGGACAGCGTCCGCTGCCGCGCGAGGGCGTCGGACATCGGGGGGTTCCGGGAAAAAGACGGATTATCCGGGACGGCGCTCTGCGGCGCCATAGCGTGGGATAAACTTCGAGCATGGTCTCGACTACGCGCCCGGATCTCGCCGAAATCGTCGAGTCCGACGCCCTCAACGCCGGACTCTCCGAAGAGGACCGGCGTGCGCTCGCCCGGGCGCTCGAGTTTGCCGGGAACGTCTACGGCGAAAAACTGCTCGGCACCGGCGAGCCGGCTTACGGGCACGCCTTGGGGACGGCGCGCAACGTCGCCGGGCTCAGGCTCGACGCCGACGCGCGGGCCGCCGGGCTGCTCTTCGCCGTACCCGCTTATCTCCCCGGGGCCGAGGAAAAGCTGAAGGAATCGTTCGGCGCCGCGGTCGCCTCGCTCGTTGCGGGAATCAGCCGGCTCAACGCGCTGCGCATGATCACGCGCAGCGCGGCGCAGGGCAAGGACTCGCAGGCGCAGGCCGAGGTGCTGCGCAAGATGCTGCTCGCCATGGTGGAGGACATCCGCGTGGTGCTGCTGCGCCTTGCGAGCCGCACGCAGACTCTGCGCTGGCTCGTGAACTCCCCGGAAGCCGCGCGCCGCGAGCTCGCCCGCGAGACGCTCGACATCTACGCGCCGCTCGCCAATCGCCTCGGCGTGTGGCAGCTCAAGTGGGAGCTGGAAGACCTGTCGTTCCGCTACCTCGAGCCCGGCCTCTACAAGCGCATCGCCGGCCTGTTCGACGATCGCCGCAGCGAGCGCGAGCGCGCAGTCGACAATGCGATCGTCGCGCTCGCCGACGAGCTCGCGCTCGCCGGAATCCGGGCCGAGATCAGCGGCCGGCCGAAGCACCTCTACAGCATCTATACGAAGATGCGCGCGAAGTCGCTCGATTTCTCGCAGATCCACGACGTGAGCGGCCTGCGCGTGCTCGTGGACGAGGCGAAGGACTGCTACACGGTGCTCGGCGTCGTGCACAACCTGTGGGCTCCGATCCCGGGGGAATTCGACGACTACATCTCGAGGCCGAAAGCGAATCTCTACCGTTCGCTGCACACGGCGGTGATCGGACCGGAGGGAAAGGCCATGGAAGTGCAGATCCGCACCCGCGAGATGCACCGCGACGCGGAGCTGGGCGTCGCCGCGCATTGGCGCTACAAGGAAGGGGCAAAGCGCGCAGCCGGCAAAGGCGACCCTTTCGACGACAAGATCGCCTGGCTGCGGCAGATGCTCGCGTGGCGCGACGAGATCGTCGACGCCTCGGACTGGGTCGAGCAGTCCAAGCACGCCGTGCTGGGCGATACCGTTTACGTGCTCACGCCTCAAGGGCGGGTCATCGATCTGCCGCAGGGGGCGACGCCGGTGGACTTCGCCTACGCACTGCACTCCGACGTCGGCCACCGCTGCCGCGGCGCCAAGGTGAACGGGGCCATCGTCCCGCTCGACTACCGGTTGAAGAATGCCGAAGTGGTCGAGATCATTACCGCCAAGACCGGGGGCCCGAGCCGCGACTGGCTCAATCCGGCGCTCGGCACCATCAAGAGCTCGCGCGCGCGCAACAAGGTGCGCCAGTGGTTCAACAGCCGCGAGGTCGCGAGCGTCGTCGCCGCGGGGCGCGCCGCGGTCGAGCGCGAGCTGCAGCGCGAAGGCAAGCGCGCCGCGAGCCTCGAGGAGCTGGCGAAGACCCTTGGTTTCGACGAGCCCGAGGAGCTTTTCGCGGCGGTTGGGCGCGAGGAAGTCGGCACCCGGCAGCTGCAGATGGCGCTGCGCGGCGAAGCGGAGCGGGCGCTGCCGCCCGCGGCGCAGCCGCACCGGGCGCGCGCCGCGCAGCCGGGCCGCGGTGTTCTCGTGGTCGGCGTGGACCGGCTGCTCACGCAGCTCGCGCGCTGCTGCAAGCCCGCGCCGCCCGACCGGATTTCTGGCTTCGTCACCAAGGGGCGCGGCGTCTCGGTGCACCGGCGCGATTGCTCGAGCCTCGCGCGCCTCGTGGAGCGCTTTCCCGAGCGCATCATCGGCGCCGAATGGGGCAAGCAAGGGGCTCAGTCGTATCCCGTGGACATCGTGGTTCGCGGGAACGACCGGCAAGGGCTGCTGCGCGACGTGACCGAAACGCTGGTGCGGGAGAAGACCAACGTGATCGCGGCCAAGACGCAGACGCGCAACGACGTCGCCTCCATGTACTTCACCGTCGAAGTCGAAGACATCGACCAATTGCAGCGGGCACTGTCCGCGATCGAGCGCGTGCGCGGCGTTCTCGCCGCGGCAAGGCGCTGACCCGACCCGGCCCGGAAATTGCTGCCCTTCCCCGTACCCAAAGGGAGGGAACGTGAAAATCTTGCCCGAAGAGGAGTTCAGGGATCTGGCCGCGAAACACGGCTGGTCCGATGCTTTTGCGGAGGGGTACCTCGATGGCACCGCGACACGCAAATACGGCACGCAGACTCCCAGCTATCCCGTGGGCGACCTGGACGAGTATCGCCAGGGATTTCTGGCCGGCTACTCCTTAACGAGGATGAAAAGATGCTGAGGCATGATTCGACTGGCACGGCCCTTGCTGAGCTAGAGGGGAGCGTTACTCAGGAGGCAGTCATGGGAACAGTGGCGGAGTTCAAGACCATCGAAAACAAAGGTCCTTCAGACGCTTATGCCAGCGGAGTCGCCGACGGGCAGTCTGCCCGGGCCGAGGGCGGCGCGCTGACCCTCTATCTCCAGGTTGGAATCGACGATTACGCCAGGGGTTTCCGCGCGGGGTTTTTCGGTCAGTTGGACCTCAGGACCGCGGGTCAGCGATAGCCCTGCAACAGGGTGAAGCGTAGCGGGAGATTCAACGCGCGGTGTGCGAGATCCGACAGCTTTTGACGCCCTGTCAACACGGAAGCATCTCAGCCAAGTCTTTCCCCCGGCGCTTCGAGTAGAATCGGCCAGAGTTCCAGACAAGCCGGTAGATGCGCATTCTGCTCAGCAACGACGACGGGTACTTCGCGCCCGGCATCGCGATCCTTGCAGAAACGCTCTCCGCTCTTGCCAGCGTCACCGTGGTCGCACCCGAGCGCGACCGCAGCGGCGCCTCCAACTCCCTCACCCTGGATCGGCCGCTTTCGGTGCGCACATCCGGCAACGGCTTCCGCTTCGTAAACGGCACGCCCACCGACTGCGTTCATCTCGCCGTGACCGGATTGCTCGATGAGATGCCCGACATGATCATCTCCGGCATCAATCTGGGCGCCAATATGGGCGATGACACGATTTATTCGGGCACGGTGGCAGCCGCGACCGAAGGCTATCTGCTCGGGATCCCGTCGCTGGCGATCTCGCTCGCGAGCAAGGCCGGCAGACACTACGAGACGGCGGCGCGCGTCACGCGCGAGCTGGTCGAGCGGTTCCAGAGACAGCCTCCGCGCGAGCCTGTGCTGCTCAACGTGAACGTCCCCGACATCGCCTACGAGGCGCTCAAGGGTTTCGAAGTGACGCGGCTGGGCAAACGCCACAAGGCGGAGCCCACGATCAAGACCAAGACCCCCCGCAACGAGACGGTGTACTGGGTGGGCGCGGCCGGCAGCGCGCAGGATGCCGGGCCGGGGACCGATTTCCACGCCGTCGCGTCGGACTGCGTGTCGCTCACGCCGCTGCAGATGGATCTCACGCACCAGCAGCAGATTCCTCTGATCAAGACCTGGCTGGCGAAGTGATGCTTTCGAAAACCCGCGGCATAGGGATGACCTCGCAGCGCACGCGCGACCGCATGGTCGTGCGCCTGCGTGAGAAGGGCATACGCGATGAGGCGGTGCTTGCCGCGATCGGCGCCATTCCGCGCCATATTTTCATCGACGAAGCGCTCGCGAGCCGCGCCTACGAGGATACCGCCCTGCCGATCGGCTTCGAGCAGACCATCTCGCAACCCTTCGTGGTGGCGCGTATGCTCGAAGCCTTGCGCGGGGACAAGCCGCTCTCGAAGGTGCTCGAAATCGGAACCGGCTGCGGCTATCAGGCGGCCTTGCTCGCGCGGCTCGCAAAGCAAGTCTATTCGATCGAGCGCATCGCGGGGTTGCTCGAAAAGGCGCGCGGAAACCTGCGCTCCTTGCGCCTGTCGAACCTGAGGCTGGTGCACGCCGACGGCACCGGAGGATTGCCCGAAGCGGCGCCCTTCGACGGCATCATCGTCGCGGCTGCGACGCCCGGGATTCCCGGCGCGCTTTTGCAGCAGCTTGCGCCGGGTGGCAGAATGATCGTGCCCGTGGGAAGCGGCGATCAGGCGCTGTGCCTC
>Ga0137415_10008760_pt1 | contig 10035 bp, 8 predicted proteins | sample CZODoug3_1_1_16f_FD_183082 | JGI IMG/M metagenome (GOLD analysis project Ga0137415, IMG submission 183082) | Vadose zone soil fungal communities from Angelo Coast Range Reserve, California, USA - CZODoug3_1_1_16fungal (Hybrid Assembly) | ecosystem: Environmental > Terrestrial > Soil > Vadose... | reverse complement strand
CGCTGTACAGGACAGGCGAGATCAGCCCCGGGATGTTCGTCATCATCTCCGGCACCGTCGCCCTCACGCGGCGCGAAGGCCTCGCGCGTGTCGTCCCGATCGTCGACGTGGGGCCGGGTGACTTCACCGCCGAGGTCGGGCAGCTGTCCGCCCGCCCCTCCTTCGTCGACGCGCACGCGGTCAGCGACGTGGAGGCGCTGCTCGTGCCCACCGACGCGCTGCGAGCCCTGCTGATCGCCGAGGCCGAGATCGGCGAGCGGATCACGCGCGCGCTCATCCTGCGCCGCGTCAGCCTGATCGAGACGGGAGCCGGCGGCCCGGTCCTGATCGGCCCGGCCGACAGCCCCGACGTCGTACGCCTGCAAGGCTTTCTCGCCCGCAACGCCTGGCCCTATCAGGTGCTCGATCCCGCCGAGGATCGCGACGCCGCCGCGCTCATCGAGCAGTACGCGCCGGGCCCCTCGGAGCTGCCGCTCGTCGTGTGCACCAACGGATCGGTCCTCAAGAACCCCCGCGAGGGCGAGCTGGCCGACTGCCTCGGCATGGTGCGCATCGATCACCCCGACCGAACCTACGATGTCGCCGTGGTCGGCGCCGGTCCGGCGGGTCTCGCGACGGCGGTGTATGCGGCGTCCGAGGGCCTGTCGGTGATCGTCTTCGACGCGCTGGCGTTCGGCGGCCAGGCCGCGGCGAGCGCGCGCATCGAGAACTACCTCGGATTCCCGGCGGGCATCTCCGGGCAGGACCTCATGGGCCGCGCGTACGTGCAGGCGCAGAAGTTCGGGGCGGAGATGGTGATTCCCAGCCGTGTCGTGCGCCTCGACTGCGCCGGCATGCCCCTGGCCCTCACGCTGGCGGACGGCCGCCGCGTGACGGCCCGGACGGCCGTCGTGGCCTGCGGTGCTCGCTATCGACGGCCCGCCATCCCGAACCTCGAGGCGTTCGAGGGCCGTGGCGTCTGGTACTGGGCCTCACCCATCGAGGCCCGCCTGTGCCGGCAGCAGCAGGTCGCGCTCGTCGGAGGCGGCAACTCAGCCGGCCAGGCCGCCGTGTTCCTCTCCGCCTTCGCCGCGAAGGTCTCGATCCTCGTCCGCGGTGACGGTCTCACGGCGACCATGTCGCGCTACCTCATCGACCGGATCGAGGCCACTGCCAACATCGAGCTCCTGACCCGGACGGAAATCGTGGCGCTCGCCGGCCCGCCCGGAGCGCATCTGGAGCGTGTGCGCTGGCGGCGCACCACGACGGGTGAGGAGACCGAGCTGCCCATCCGCAACGTCTTTCTATTCGTGGGCGCCGATCCCGCGACGCACTGGCTGCAGGGCTGCGGCGTCGCGCTGGACGCCAAAGGCTTCGTTCGCACGGGATCGCCCGATGGCCGGCCACGGCCGTCGCCGCTCGAATCGAGCGTCCTGGGCGTCTTCGCGGTGGGCGACGTCCGCTCGGAATCCGTCAAGCGGGTGGGCGCGGCGATCGGCGAGGGCGCGGCGGTGGTGGCGCAGCTGCACACGGTGCTCGCCGAGACGGCGACGCCCGCGCGGTAGCAGCATGCAGAGCGCCGAGGTCGTCCTGGCCCTGCTCATCGCGGTGGCCACGCTGGTCACGATCGCGCGCGGCCTCGGGATCGCGTACCCGATCTTTCTCGTCATCGGCGGTCTCCTGGTGGGGCTCGTGCCGGGCGTGCCGCGGATCAGAATCGACCCGGATCTCATCTTCCTCCTCGTCCTGCCGCCCCTCCTCTATGTCGCCGCGTTCTTCACGCCTCTTCGAGGGCTGCACGCGAACCTCGGCACCATCGGATCTCTCGCGATCGGCCTGGTCATCGCGACGGCCTTCGCCGCCGCCGCCGTCGCCCACGCGCTGATGCCGGGCTTGCCGTGGGCCGTCGCGCTCGCGCTCGGGGCGATCGTCGCGCCGCCCGACGAGATCGCGGCCACCGCGATTGCCGCGCGGCTCGCCGTCCCTCGGAGAATCGTGACGATCCTCGAAGGCGAGAGTCTGCTGAACGACGCGACGGCGCTGACGATCTACAGCATCGCCATCGCGGTCGCCGTCGGCGGATCGTTCTCCCCGACGACGGCGGTCGCGACGTTCGCGGTTGCCATGCTGGGCGGTTGCGCGATCGGTCTGGCGGTGGGGTGGCTCATCGCCCACATCCGCTCCCGTATCGAAGACACGCCGGTGGAGGTCACGATCTCGCTCCTGACGCCGTACGCCGCCTTCCTGCCCGCCGAGCAGCTCGGCGCGTCCGGCGTGATCGCCACCGTGGCCGCCGGCCTGTACCTCGGGCGTCGCGGGTCGCACATCATGGGCGCCGAGGCCCGGCTGACGGGTCGGGCCGTCTGGGAGACGATCACCTTCCTGCTCAACGGCTTCGTCTTCCTCGTCACCGGTCTCCAGGTGCCGGGGCTCCTGCGCGCGCTCGCACCCTCGCGCGCGATCGAGCTCGCCGGTGTCGGCATCGCGGTCAGCCTCGTCCTGGTCCTCGTGCGAGCGCTGTGGATCTTCGGCACGGCATTCGTGCCGCGGCTCTTTGGACAGGAGCGCGTGCCACACCTCTTCGCGCATTCGGTCATCCTGTCCTGGGCCGGTATGCGCGGCGTCGTCTCGCTCGCCGTCGCGCTCGCGCTTCCGACGGCCCTCCCTGGCATCGAGCGAGAAGCGCTCCTCATCGTGACGCTCACCGTGATCGTGTTCACGCTGCTGGGGCAGGGGCTGACCCTGCCGTGGCTGATTCGCGCGCTGCGGCTCGGAGCCGACGTCGAGGTCCGCGAAGAAGAAGCCGAGGCCAGGCAGCGGCTGGTCGACGCCGCCACGCGGCGGATCGATCAGCTGTACCCGGTGTGGCCGGGGCACCGTCCGCTGCTCGATCGGCTGCGCGACACGTACCGGCACCGGTCCGAGCACCTCGATCGGCAACGCGATCCATCGACCGCCGACGGGGATGACCAAGAGCTCATCGAGCACCGCGAGATCAAGCGAACGGTCATCGACTCCGAGCGCGAGGCGCTCCTGCGCCTTCGCGCGGACGGCGCGATCGATGACGACGTGCTGCGAAGCCTCGAGCGCGAGCTGGACCTCGAAGAGCGGCGGATGGACGCCTGACACGCCCGTCGCCGCGCCCGAGGCCTCAGTGGGCGAGGCTCGGACTCGGCAGCGCGGGCGAAAACTGGCGGGGCGGGCGGAAGCTGAACGCGATGGCCACGGCCCCGAGTCCGATACCGGCCGAGCCGATGAACAGCCAGACGTAGCTGCCGAACGCGTCGTACAGCCAGCCGCCCGCCCACGGCCCGAGCGCCATGCCCAGCGTGGACACGAAGGCGACCGCGCCGAAGATGGTCCCCATGATCCGCGCCCCGAAGTATTCGCGCACGAGGATCGCGTAGAGCGGCATCACGCCGCCGTAGGCGAACCCGAACATCAGCGCGAGCGCGTAGAAGCTCGCGGTCTCGCGCGTGACGACGTAGAGGCTGACGGCGACGGCCTGCAGCGCGAGCCCCGAGACCAGCACGCGCTTGGCGCCGATCCGGTCGGCCACGAGACCGCAGACGATCTTGCCGCCCAGCGACGCGAGACCGGCCGCGCTGAGCACGGTGGCGGCGACCATCGCCGGCACGCCGTGGTCGATCGCGTGGGTCACCATGTGGAAGATCGGACCCGAGTGCGCCGCGCAGCACGCGAAGAACGTGAGCGCGATCGCGGCGAACTGCGGCGTACGCAGCGCCTGCGCCACCGTGAGCTCAGGGCCCTCGGCGACGGCCGTCGCCGGGACGACGGCTGCGGTCGGCAGCGCCGGCGGCTCGCGCACGAGCAACGCGCTGGGAATGATGACGAGCCACGCGAGGTCGCCGAGCACGAGCATGGCCGTGCGCCAGTCGTAGCTGGAGATGAGCCAGCGCGCGAGGGGCGCCGCCGTCGCCGACCCGAGGCTGAGCCCTGCCGAGACCAGCGCGACGGCGAGACTGCGATGCTGCGTGAACCAGCGGGTCGTCGTCGCCGTCATCGGCGTGTAGAGGCTGCCCGCCGCGAAGCCGACGATCACCCCGAAGAGGACCTGGAACTGGCCGAGGGTGGCCGCCCGGCTCGCCGTCACCAGGCCAAGACCGAGCAGGACGCCGCCGCAGAGCACGACCGCGCGTGTGCCGAACCGGTCGGAGAGCGCCCCCCAGAAGAACGAGCCGATGCCCATGGAGAGGAAGTTGAGGAGCGCGGCGATCGAGATGCCCGTGCGGGACCAGCCCATCGCCGCCGACATGGGCGCCAGGAAGACGCTGAGGGAGAGCATGGCGCCGAGCCCAATGCAGGTGACGACGATCCCCACGCCCACGATGATCCAGCCGTAGAAGACCTTCATACCCACTCGGGCTCCTCCTACCTCATAGTCGAACAGAGCGGCTCGAGATCGACATGAGATTCAGGGGAGAGTGAGCCACGGGACTACCGGGCCGTGGGCGCGACCCCGGCCCAGGTCGGGCTAACGCCCTGAAAAACTTGATATCGTCGACGGTGTGGTGTGCGTCGCGCTACTGCCGGCGCCGCTTGAGACCGTTGTGCATCGTCGCGGACCGGCTATCGCTCGATGATGTAGTGCGATCGAACCCGAAGATCGTCGTGAGGGGGGACGGCCCGGCGGCGTTCGTGACGTCGGCGCTCGTGCTGCGTCGGCACAGCGGCCTGCTGCATCCGCCGCTCTCCGACCCGCCGATCGAGGATCACCGCGACGTCCGGATCACCGTTGAAGCGCTCAACGAGGTAGCGGTGGAGCCACGCGTGATCGCGCGAGACGATGAACATGGATCGCACGGTGACGCCATCTTCCGACGCCCCCTCGTTCGTCATGTTCAAAAATTGGCGTGGAGCAGAGCATAGCGGGTGCCACACCGAGGCGCTCGCGATCACCAGGCATCCGAGCAGCCGCGCACCGTGCGACGTCAGTGCGGAACCGGATTGACGTCAGACGTGTCGATGCGCCGACGTCTCGCCGCCCGATGTGACACGCTCACCGTGGCCGACGTGGGTGTCGGTCAGAGCGGTGCCATCCCCTCAGGGTGCTCGCAGTCTGTGCTGCACCGCCCCGGTCAGATGGCGGGTTTGGTAGCGTCCCGGGAGGTCCTCGACGTCGCCACGAGCGAATCGAACGAGCATGTAGCCGAGGCTGTTCCGCTCCGGACGTCGGATCCGCCGCTCTGCGTGTCTGCGGTCCTGCGCCGGCCGCTCTTCACCGCGACGTCGCTCACCGTGGCGACGGTCCATGATGACGGTGACATCCGCGACGTCGCGCATCACCGCCACGAGGTGACTGTAGGCTCGCGCGTCGCCCGAGGACATGATGAAGAGCCACCGGGTCGAAGGAAAGGATCGTGAGGGAAACATCTCGAAGATCTCTTGCTGATGCCGATTGCAGATGCCATGGGTCTCACTGGTGTCTTCGAGCGGCTCACCAACGCGGAGGAGCCGTGAGCGACCCTCCTGTTGGCACCACGCACAGACGACGCGCATCGCCGCTCCCCTCCCCGACGAGCAATTGAACTCGGCCGCCGCCCCCCCTGCCAATCATTTTCGTCGCGTAGTATCGGTCACTTATCCGCGGCGCCACGCCGAGTATGCCCTGATTCTTGGAATCGGCCCGCTCTTTCGGTTAGCATGAGGACTGCTCCGGCGTGGAGTCGCGCGCGACGACCGGCCGTGCGAGGAAAGGGGCGTCCGAAGAAATGGCTGGCCAGTGCATCATCGTGAGCCGTGATGATCTCGGGCTCTATCACATGCTCGGCGCGGATTGGGCCGGTGACCCGGACCTCTCCGTCGTCCTCGATCGGCGTGTTCGCCAGCGCCGCGATGAGTCGGTCACGGCCACGATCGAGCGGCGCCGCGCCGACCGTCGCCAGCACGTTCCCGTTGAAGCGCTCCTCACGTGGCGTGGCGGAGGCGCCACGGCACGCAGAGCCGATGTCCTCGCCACCCTCAGCGAGGGTCCCGCCAGTATCGCGGTGCGCCAGAGGCCGAACGCCAAAGCGGAGGGCCGGACCGCCCTTGCACAGCACGCGCGCCTCAGCCACGAACAGGCCGCCGCTCATCAGCCGATGATCCCCACGCCGACGAACGTCGCCATTGCTCTCGTGGCCCTGCTCGGGTCGTTGTCAGGCGGCATCTTCGGAGGACTGGCCCTGTGGCTGCTCTTGACGTACGAGTTTTCCCGCCGGCGTCCGTCCGCGCCCTCTTCCCCGGCACATCGACTGGCTGCGACCACGCAGAAGGTGCTTCCCATCGGGTAGGCGACTGTCGTCGGGGGACCCCCATTCGGGGGACCCCACCCCCCCAATGCGGTGTAAAAAATTCCTCTGGCCGCGGGTAGGCGGCGCCGGCGGCGCCGCGTAGCGTAGGAGTCACCGCGCCTGCACCCGAACGCGCCACGGGGGCCAGGACGCCTTCGGGGAGGTGTCCGCATAGGATGGCCCACCAGCGATCGCTCACCGCACCGATCCAGCAGCACATCGACCGGGCAATCGACGAGCTCATCGTCTCGCTTCCGGACCCTGAGCGGCTCGTTCCGGACGAACGCCGCGGGCTCATCGCGCGCTACGCCGCCGTGCTCGAGGGCAACTTCATCTACTGGATGACCGCCGCCCATCTCGCCGTCGCATCGGACGAAGCCAAGGCGATCATCGAGGACAACCTCCGCGAAGAAGTCCGTGACAACCATCCGGGGATGCTGCGACGGTTCGCCCTCGCGGCCCATGCCGCCCCGACGGATTCGGACGCCCTGGCCGTGTATCGGAATCTGGAGAACGTTCGGCTGTTCGTCGCCGACCTGTCGGCGGTGAAGATCGTGCTGATGATGGCCTTCTTCGAGGGCTTCATCACGCGCTTCATGCCGTATCTGGCGGACCTCGCCGATCGGCAGGGCTCCGCCGAGCGCCAATACACGGACGTGCACGGCGTCGTCGACGTCGTCCACACGGAAGGGCTCTTCCGGGCGCTCGAGGCCGAGATGCTGCGGAAGCCCGACGTTGTCGAGCCGACGCCGAGCCTGTTCACGGGCGTGAAGGTGCTTCGCGCCCTGATCGAGAACGTCATTCATCCCAGCCGTGTGACATCCCAGCACGTCGCGCTCGAGGCGACCGTCGCCGAGCCGCTCGTCGCCAATGGCGCCGAGCCCGCGGCGGCCGCCGCTTGAAGACCGCAGATCATCTGTCGGAGGTCGGGACCATGTCCGTGAAAGGCAGCGTCATCGCTCAGTTCGAGCAGGTCGCCAGGGAACAAAAGAAGAAGCTCGCCACGCTGGCCGACGATCTCGTGCTTCTCGACTCGGGTCTCGACTCGCTCTGCCTGGCCATCATCGTCGCCCGTCTCGAAGATACGCTGGGCGTCGATCCGTTCGCTTCCGACGAGGACGCAGAGTTTCCGGTGACCGTGGGCGACTTCATCAGGCTCTACGAGGATGCCACCCCCTGACCGGATCTCGCTCTGGAGCTCGTCGAGCGGCGTCGGCCGGCTTTCGGACCGCGCGCTGTGGGGAGCCGAGGCGAGCGTCTCGCTGGGCGATCTCGTCGACGGCTCCGGTCTCGACGGGCGGCTGGAGGAGCTCCGCGATCGCTCCGTCCTCGTCGCCACCAGGGATCAGCTCACCGCGGCGCTGGCGCTGATCGAGCTGGATGGCGTCGCGTCCCGCCTCGTCCTGTGCCCGCCGGATCTTCCGGCCGAGCACGTGCCGTATGTCGTCGCGACCGCGGCGGTCGACGCGCAGGTGATCGACGAGGCGGCGCCGGTCGGCGCCGCGCCCGGTGTGGAAACGCTCGTCGCCTGCAGCCCGAAGATCACCCCCGGCGGCTGCGACCGCACCCCACGACACGCGACGGAATGGATCCTCCTGACGTCGGGGACGACCGGACGACCGAAGATGGTCGTGCATACGCTGGCGAGCCTCGTCGGCGCCATCACGGGCGGCGGGACGCCGGCCGCGCCGGCCGTGTGGACGACCTTCTACGACATCCGCCGGTATGGCGGCCTGCAGATTTTCTTGCGAGCGCTCCTCGGCGGGGGATCGATGGTGCTGTCCAGCGCCGGGGAATCGACCGGAGACTTCCTGATCCGGGCCGGCGCTCAGGGCGTGACCCACATCTCGGGAACCCCGTCCCACTGGCGTCGAGCCTTGATGAGCCCCTCGGCCCACCAGATCACGCCCCGGTACGTGCGCCTGTCGGGGGAGATCGCGGACCAGGCCATCCTCGACCATCTCCGCGCCTGCTATCCGGACGCCCGCATCGCCCACGCCTTCGCGTCGACGGAGGCCGGTGTCGCCTTCGACGTCGGCGATGGCCGGGCGGGCTTTCCGGCAAGCCTGATCGGGCCGCAGAGCGGCGGCATCGAGCTGAGGGTCGAGAACGGCTCGCTGCGCATCCGGTCGACCCGCACCGCGACCCGTTACCTCGGTGATCAGGCCGAGGCCCTCCGGGACGCCGACGGCTTCGTCGACACGGCAGACATGCTCGAGCGCCGTGGCGATCGCTATTACTTCGTCGGCCGTCGGGGCGGCATCATCAACGTCGGCGGTCTGAAAGTCCATCCGGAAGAGGTCGAAGCGGTCATCAATGCCCACCCACGCGTTCGGATGTCGCTCGTGCGAACGCGGAAGAGCCCGATCACGGGCGCCCTCGTGGTGGCCGACGTCGTGCTGAACGCCGAGGCCGACGCCGCGAACGGGCGGGCCGTGGAGCTCGAGCAGGACATCATGCGGCGCTGCCGCGAGGTCCTGCCGCGGCACAAGGTCCCCGCGGCGATCAACTTCGTCCCCGGCCTGACCGTGAACGCGACCGGCAAGCTGGTGCGCCGTGATGCGTAACGTCGTCGTCACCGGCGGAAGCCGCGGGCTGGGCCTGGGGATCGCGCGCCGCCTCACCGCAGTCGGCTACCGCGCCATCGCCATCGCGCGCAAGGAGACGAGCCAGCTGAAGCAGGCGATGGACGAGGCCGAGCGGGCTCGGCCCGGATCGTTCCAGTTCGTGCCGTTCGATCTGGCCGAGGTCGCCGACATTCCGCAGCTCGTCAAGTCGCTGCGGAACGATTTCGGCGCCATCTACGGGCTCGTCAACAACGCGGCGCTCGGTTCCAACGGTGCCCTCGCCCTGATGCCGACGTCGCAGATCGAGCAGCTCGTGCGCCTCAACACGCTCTCGCCGATCGTCCTCACCAAGTACGTCGTCCGCTCGATGATGGCCGACGGCGGCGGGCGCATCGTGAACGTCGCCTCGATCATCGGCTTCACCGGCTACAGCGGCCTGTCGGTCTACGGCGCCACCAAGGCGTCGATCATCGGCTTCACGCGGTCGCTGGCGCGCGAAGTCGGGCGCATGGGTGTGAACGTGAACGCTGTCGCGCCCGGATTCGTGGACACCGAGATGACACACGGGCTCGGCGGCGAGCAACGGCGGCAGATCGAGCGGCGCAGCGCGCTTCGCCGCCTGCCCGAGGTCGACGACATCGCGCACGCCGTCGAGTTCCTGCTCGGCGACACGGGCAAGAGCATCACGGGCACCGTGCTCACGGTCGACGCCGGCAACACGGCATGACCCAGACACGGGCGCGGCGTGAGACCACCGCGGCCGGGCGGCCGGCCGGCAGCCACCGGGCGTGGCGGCGCGCGCTCGAGCTGACGGCGCCGATCACGACGACGCCTCAGCGCGTCCTGCCGACGGTGATCGACGAGCTCGCCGCGCAACTCGGCGAGGCGCCGGCGCTTCTCTCCGACCGCGAGTCGCTGTCCTATCGCGCGCTCGCCGAGCGCTCGAGCCGCTACGCGCGCTGGGCGCTCGAGCACGACGTCGGCACGGCGGACGCCGTCGCTCTGTTCATGCCGAACCGGCCCGAATACCTGGCCATCTGGCTCGGCATCACCCGCGTCGGCGGAGTGGTGGCGCTCCTCAACACGCACCTGGCCGGCGGCTCGCTCGCCCATTGCATCGATGTGGTCGCGCCCCGCCACATCATCGTGGCCGCCGAGCTCATCGAGCCCTTCCTGACCGCGCTGCCGCACCTGGC
>Ga0137415_10008759_pt1 | contig 10035 bp, 10 predicted proteins | sample CZODoug3_1_1_16f_FD_183082 | JGI IMG/M metagenome (GOLD analysis project Ga0137415, IMG submission 183082) | Vadose zone soil fungal communities from Angelo Coast Range Reserve, California, USA - CZODoug3_1_1_16fungal (Hybrid Assembly) | ecosystem: Environmental > Terrestrial > Soil > Vadose... | reverse complement strand
AAATGTCCCGTTGCTCGATCATCGCTCGTCTCCGCCGGTTTTTCGCGGCGCTGGCCGCCGACATTTTGCAATAGCGGCTTGCAATAGCGGCGCCCGCACAGCCGGACCCATAACACTTTACTTTACATTCGTAAAGTATAATATTGAGCAAGGCCGCGTGCGGTCGTTCCGAAGCGAATTCTCAACCCCTGCAAAGAGAGCTGAGAATATGGAAGCCACTCGATTTCTGCCCCTGCTTGGTCGCCTACTTATCGGCCTGCCGTTTCTCATGAGCGGCTTCGGCAAGCTAACCACCTATGGAGCAACGACAGCCTATATCGGCAGTGTCGGCTTGCCGCTTGCCCCGCTTGGCTGGGCGATTGCCGTTGCCTTCGAGATCGGGGGTGGTCTGCTGCTGATACTCGGTTTTCGTGCGCGAGAGGTTGCGTTCGGCCTGGCCGTGTTCACGTTGGCAACGGCAATCTTCTTTCACCGGAATTTCGCCGATCAGAATCAGATGATCCATTTTCTCAAGAACATCATGATCATCGGCGGGCTCTTGCAGATCGCGCATTTTGGAGCCGGACGCTTCAGCCTGGACGCGCGCCGCGCGACTACTTGAGGGACTGAATCCAGGCCGATGAATCAACCCTGGAAGAGCAACCGAGCGCGGCGCTGACGAGCATCGAGCGCGCTCGGTAATGTGCCTTACGATGGCCCGCCCGTGGGTTTTGACGGCTACTGCGATGCCATCTCGATCGCGAGGCAGGTCGGGATCTGCATCGACGAAGCGATCCTTCGGCCTGGAAGATTCTGTCTCCGTGGTGGCGCCACAGGCGTCCTGCCTCGCGAGCGCCGTCGCTCATCGTGATAAGGGACACAGCGTCCGGTTAAGCTTTCGCAGACCGTCCGGACCTCTTCCTGCTGACTGGCGGTTTCGGTACCTTGCCCGTATCCACCGGAAATTGCTTCAGGCGATCGACAAACCATCGGCCGGCAGGTCCAGGCGGTGACTTGGTCTGCCACACCGCCGACATCGGCAGCATCAAACCATCCGGCGGCACATCCTCGATCGGCAGCACGGCAAGGCGCCCCTCTTCCAGATCCTTGCGCACGGCATGCAGCGGCATGCCGCCCCAACCCAGACCCTTGAGCAAAAAATGATGCTTGGCGAAGAGGTCGGCAAGCCGCCAGGTCGCGGCCGACATGACGCCGAATTCGCGTCCCTGGGATAGCTCCGACCTGTCGGTGAGAACGATCTGAGTATGTTTTCCAAGAACCGCCTTGGGAATTTTGCCCCGGTAGGAAGCCAGTGCATGATCACGGGCGGCAACCATGAGAAACGCGATACCGGGCAACCGCTCATAGGCCAGCGTATCCGGAATCACCGGCAGTGATCCGATGACGCCGATGCTGCAACGGCCGTCAAGCACGGGCTTGATGGCTCCTCCGAGCGCCTCGACATAGATGCGGAGCGCCACGCCCGGATAGTTCTGCCGAAACTCTTTGGCCACCTGAGTAATCGCGTCGATCGGATAGAAGACGTCGATCACCACGGACAATTCCGGCTCCAGGCCAACCGACATGCCCTTCGCCCGGGCCTTCAGCAGGTCGACCCCGGCGATGATGCTGCGCGCATCGCCCAGAACGGCCGATCCCGCCGCGGTGAGTTTGGGATAGCGGCCAGCGCGGTCGAACAATTGCAAGCCGATCTGTTCCTCGAGCTTGCTGATCGTCTCGCTCACAACGGACTGCGCGCGCAACAACTTGCGGGAGGCGGCAGAAAAGCTTCCTTCATCGACCGCGGCGATGAACGTGCGCAGTTGATCGAGAGAGACGGCGTCGAGCATGGGACCTACCTATCGACCAAACCGATGCTAAAACGCATGATATACTGCCCAATTGGCGGTCATATCAATCATTGAGGTCGCGCTATTCGACTCGTGAACTCTTTCTAGCTTGCGAGCTACCAAGGCCTTAACCGTTTCGGCGCACGGAAGAGGTACGATTCGTCAACGTCAGTTGCTCGTTTCGGCTCGAGGCAGCTCTCGCCTGCCCGACGACAACCCCTCAAACAAGAAGCAGGCCTCCGGCTCTGGTCAGAGCGCCCATTGATCCTCTTGGTCGCTCCAATCGCTTTTGTTCAAGCGCCGAGCTATCTCCTCGCTCATCGCGGGATCGGCTGCTACCGCGATAATGACGCCGTGCTGCGTGACGATCTCGCGGCCTCTTGCCTGGACCGGGAAGTGTTCTGATCGGAGCGGCAAGCGTCTATCGGACCTGTCCGGGCACTCCCGGGCCTCGACTATGCGTCGAAAATGCTGTATTCTACCTGATCCAAACATCGGTTTCCTCCACAGTGAGTCCTCAACTAGGCTGATCTCTCCAATCCTCAGCGTCTTGCGCGTGCCAAGACACCCTGGTTGTGCAGCCGACGGCCAATATCGGCGATGTTGCTCTCCCCAATCCGCAAGGAATCCGCATTGGTATGCACGGAGTAGTGCCCGGTCACCAGGTCGTAAGGGTGCTTGACCGCAGAGCCGAGGATGAAGCCGGCATCGGAGAGCGCTTCAAACTCGATCGCCTGATCGCCCTCCTCGAACACGGCGACTTCGCCCATCGATACCTGCTCCGGCGTTGTCACGATCCCCTGGTGCGATGCGATCCAGGCGACGTCGTGCCCCTTGGTCGGGTGAAAGGTCCAGCGCTCTCCGGCCTTGAGGCGCACATCGAGGTAAGTGATGCCGCGAGGCGACTCGACAATGCTTTTCACACCGTCGTATTCGCCTGCGATAACCCTCGCGGGACCGGCAAAATGGAAGTCGGAAGCGCCAAGATATTGGCTTTGGGGTTCGGCAAGTTCGAGTTCGGGCGGCATAGCGATCCAGAGCTGGAAGCCCTTGATCCGCTGCTTGCCGAACATTCCGCCGGTGTGCCAAACGCCGCTACTGGCGCGCATCCACTCAACACCGCCGGTCTCGATGACGCCTTCGCGGCCGGTGGTCTCCTTGTAGAAAGCCTGCCCTGCCAGAATGAGGGTTAGAGTCGCAATTCCCGAATGGGGATGAAAGCCGAATTTTGGTGCCGTCGCAGGATCGGCGTCGAAGTAGTCGAGAAAGACGAACGGCTTGATCAGTTCACCAATGTCGCCCGGACTGACCAGTCGGGTAACGCGCCCATGCGAGTGTCCACGCGTGCGCAGAGCAATCTGCCGGGAAGTCTCTTCAGCGCGTATCGGACGCGTGAACACTGCATCGGTCTTCATTTTCGTTCTCCTGAGGTTTGGCTATCTCTAAGCTTCAAGGCTCAGCCCTTGACCCGGTGAAGCAAGGCAACGAGTTCATCGCGCCGCAGGTAGACGACCACCGCGTTGAGCAATCCCAGGACGATCGCCGGGACCGGACTGGTGTGCAGGACGAACACATGGGTTGCCACGGCACCGACCATGGTGCCTCCGAGCCATAACGCACCGATCGAAGCTAGGCCGGGAATGAGCAGAGCGACGGCGCCGGTCACTTCCACGACGCCGGTCACGACGCGGAACCACTGACCGAGTCCGATCTGCGCGAACAGATCGACCATAAAGGGAACGCCGGCCAGTTTGGCGGCGCCGGCCGCAAGGAAAGCCGCCGCGATGATGCCCTGCAACGTCCAGGCGCCGATACGACGGGAAGGACGGGATGATTGGATAGAAACTGCACTCATGTTGGTCTCCATTGGGTGTGAGGTTGAAAGTGAGAAGAAGCTAAGACGCCGACCGTCATCGCAACAGCCGATTTATTTAGATATTATCCATCGGTTTAGCCGATGTACGACCGATGCTGCGCGACCCGAAGTGATGGATGTTTTCCGCACGGCTGTGATCGAGAGGTCGGCCAGAGGCGCGATGTAGCAAAGCGCTCACGCCTTCTCGGACGTGATCCGCCTTGGGTGGTCATGATGGCTTGTCAGTATGGGTTGCGGCGGCGCGAGCAATGTCGCCACCGCGACGTTCAGTTTGGGAGCTTGTCAAAGAAGAGATAGACGGCAGCAATTTTTCCGTCCCGGACGATTATGAAATCGGTTCCGGCGTAAGCTGGTGGCCTGCCAGGGCTGCCCGATACCCACCGGGCCCGACAGCCATCGCCTATCTCCTCAGGCGGGGAGAGCGGCTGATATTGGAAGTCAGGATGAGTAGCCTTGATCACGCCTGCGATGCGGTCGATCTCGTCACGGCCACGGTAAGCACCGTTAGGTTCGTAGAACACAGCGTCTTCGTGGAAGATCTCATCGATCGCTGCGCGTCGACGCACGGGGTCGATCTCACCGAACACGTCGTGGAGATTGCGACGCGACAAGGTCGATGCAGTTTGGGACATGGTTTTTCTCCGGTTGGCCGATCGGCATCTCAGCGTCTCTGACTCAGTACAAATGCGTTTTGTACTGAGTTATCCGATCTCGTGGCACGGTTTGCTCGCCTTTCCCGCACGCCCGTCGCTGCCCCGGTGACGGACGCATTTTCTCCGTTGATCGATCGCGCGTCTGTCACGCCATGTGACAAACTCAACTCGGCCTAAAGCCGGCCTTGCTGAACGAGGCGGCGGCGGATCGCCTGGATGTTGGCCTCGCCCTTCTGCAGGGCTTCGGGACTGGTATGGACGGAGTAGTAGCCCAGCACCAGCTCGTGGTCGTGCGGCGCGGCCGAGCCCAGGACGAACTCGGCGTCGCTACTGGCAACGAACTCGACTGCTTCCCGGCCAGGTTCGAAGACCGCGATCTCGCCCCCCTCAACGACCTCCGGCGTGGCGACCTGGCCCTTGCCGGTGGCGATCCACAGCACGCTATGGCCCTGCGGCGGCTGGTATTTCCATCGCTCGCCCGCGCCGAGCTTCACGGCGAGGTAGTTGATCGGCGCGGGGGCTGCGATGGCGCTGACGGCGCCGCCCTGGCTGCCGAGCAGGATGCGGGCCGGCCCGACGATGGGAACATCGCCGGCGCTCTGGTAGAGGCTCGTCGACGGCCCGAGCTCGAGATTTGGCGGCAAGGCGACCCATAGCTGGAAGCCGCGGGTGCGGCCCGGCCTGCCGCCGCCGCCGCCGTGCCACACGCCGCCGCCCGCCTGCATCCATTCGACGGCGCCGGCCTCAAGCACACCCTTGGCGCCATTGGTGTCCTCGTAACCCACGCTGCCCTCGGCGATGTAGGTCAAGGTCGCGATGCCCGAATGGGGATGCAGGCCAAAGCCGCTAATCGGCTTGCCGCCGTTGTCGAACAGATCGAGGAAGACGAAGGGCTTTAGCACCTCGCCCAAGTCGCCCGGGCTCATCAGGCGGGTGATCGGACCGTGCGTCTGGCCGCGGCTGCGGTGGACGATTTGCCGGACGGTGCTGGTTGCGGTGTTGGCTGGTGCGACTGCGAGTGCGGGCATGGGATCCTCCTGGCTAGGCTGCGAAACCGGCAGAACGCCCAGCGCCGAGGCGCGCATCGAGGCTGAACCGGCCGGCGCCGAAGGCGGCCACCTGAAGCAGGCCGCCCATGATCATCAGGTTCTTCAAGAAATGGATCATCTGGTTCTGGTCGGCGAAGTTGGTGTGGAAGCCGAGCGCCGTCGCCAGGACGAAGACAGCCAGCGCGGCGGCGACCGCGCGGGTCCTGTAGCCGGCCAGCAGCAACAGGCCGCCGCCAACCTCGGCCGCGACGGCGATGGCGTAGGCCACGGCCGGCAGCGGCAGGCCGACGGCGGCGATGTAGCCCTGGGTCATCGCGGGCGCGGCGATCTTGCCGACGCCGCTCAGCAGGAACGGCAGGGCGATGAGGATGCGCCCGGCGAGGGCGGGATAGCTGGAGTCCATGAGCCTTCTCCCTTTCAATGCGCAGCAGAGATAGGCGCTTCCCGTATTCAGGAATACTGGTAAAATACCGGATCTAACGTTCAGGAATATTGAAATGCCCAATCCCGGTATGCCGACCATCGACCAGCTGAACGTGTTCCTGGGCGTCGTCGAGGCCGGGAGCTTCGCCGCGGCCGGCCGGCGCCTCGGCCGGGCCACGTCGGCCATCAGCTACACGATCGCCCACCTCGAGGCCCAACTCGGCGTGGTGTTGTTCGACCGCGAACGGACGCGCAAGCCCACCCTCACCGATGCCGGCGCCGCGGTGCTGTCGAAGGCGCGCGCGGTGTCGGCCGGGGTCGACGATCTGCGCGCGAGCGTAAAGGGCCTGCTCGACGGCCTCGAGGCCGAGGTGACGCTGGTGGTCGACGTCATGTTGTCGGCGGCGCGGCTGGTCGACGCTGTGAAGGCTTTCGAGGCCACCTTCCCCACGGTTCGGCTGCGTCTCCACGTCGAGGCGCTGAGCGCCGTCGCCCAGCTGGTCAAATCCGGCGACGCCGACATCGGCATCGGCGGCGCCACGCACATCACCGAACCCGGGCTCGAGCAGATCGATGTCGGCGAGGTCACGATGATCCCGGTCGCCGCCCCCGGTCATCCGCTGGCGCGCGGCAATCCCAACCGGCCGGGCGCGGCGCGGCGGCACCGGCAACTGATCCTCACCGTGCGTACGTCCTTCGCCGAGGGCCGCGATGTCGGGGTGTTCTCGGCCGACGAATGGCGCCTTGCCGACCTCGGGGCCAAGCACGCGCTGCTGCTGGCCGGGACCGGCTGGGGCAACATGCCCGAGCCCAGCGTGCGGACCGACATAGCGGCTGGGCGGTTGGTTCGGCTAAAGCTCCCCGAAGTACGCAGCGGCAATTACCCGTTGCGGGCGATCTATCGCACCGACAGCCCGCTCGGCCCCGCTGCCGCCTGGTTGATCCAAAGATTTGCCCATCAGCTCAAGAGTCGTCCTTCGCTCCGAACCCAGCAGTGAAGGCGGTCCCCCGAATGTCCGCATTTGGCGCATCTCTGACGAACTGCTCAGCGTGCCCAATGTCTGGAACCGGCCCGAAAGCAGAAGTAGACGACCACGCTTCATTGGGTTTTGACCCAAAAAAGAGACTGGAAAGCTGTTCCGGCGCAGGCGCAGCAGCCGTCCTCAATCGTGCCGTCCGACGAGAAGAAGGCGGCTTAGCATGCCGACGGATGCGCCGGTTGCTCACTGTTTCCGTCCTCGACGCGCGACGCTTTCCGTCGAGTGTGAGTTTTCCCACACATTGGCGACCGATGGCGGCTCTATGTCTTCAGGTTCGACCAAGAGCGGGGCTTAATGCGAATTGTGCAGATTTCCGACACGCATCTGAGCCGGGACAAACCATATTTCGTCGACAATTGGCCACCACTTGCGGCGTGGATCGCCGACCAGCATCCCGATCTGGTGATTCATACCGGCGATGTGACTTTCGATGGGGCTGGAGTCGAAGCGGACCTCATCTTCTCCGCCCACCTGATGGACGAACTCGGAATCCGCACGCGGGCTGTTCCCGGCAACCATGATGTCGGTGATGCTCGGGATGCTCGCCAACCCGTCAATGCCGAGCGGCTGAGCGCGTGGCACCGTCATTTCGGCCCGGATCGCTGGGTCGAAGATGTCACAGAAGGTGCGCAGCGCTGGCGTCTTGTCGGATTTGACGCGCTGCTGGTGGGCAGCGGCGAACCGGAAGAGGACGAGCAGGCATCGTGGCTCGAACAGGTAATGGTCGAAGCAGGAGAGCGACGGATTGCCTGGTTCCTGCACCGACCGCTATTCCTCGACAGCCCGGACGAGAGCGACACCGGCTATTGGTCGATCAAGCCCCAGCCGCGCGGGGCGCTTCTGGCTCTGGTGCGGCGGCATCGAGTTGCCCTCGTCGCCAGCGGACATCTGCACAAAGCGCGTGATTTCGCCTGTGAGGGCACGCGCTATATCTGGTCGCCGCCTTCGAGCTTTCTGGTTGGCGCGGCGCAACCGGAGATGCCCGGTGAAAAACGTCTCGGTGCTGTCGTTTACGACTTCGCCGATCCAGCATTGACGGCTCGAATAGTTGAAGTGCCGGGCCTGACGCAACATTGGGTCGGGCAGTGATCTGGCACCAGGTGCTAGGCGCCTGGCACCTCGTGGCACGTCGTCGAAGTCGTGCGTCAGGACAATATACGATATACGTTGCTTTTATTTATGAATTGTGTATACTCCTGTTCATCGAACAAAGGAGTGTCTGCTGTGTTGCGTTTTCTCCCGTTCACCTCGTCACCTCACGTCAAAGCTCCTTGCGAGAATCGGCATGATTTTTTTCGACGGATGAAGTCCCCGATTCGCGGACTGGGAGCGTAAAAATGCCGATGGCATCGGCATCGGACCCGTCCACGCCGACTGGACTGTTGTGGACGGGTCATCGCATCGGAATGCCTTGGTAGCCGCCCACCGTCCTATGGCCGTCGCGTGCGCTATGTCCTCGTCGCCTGTCCGACCGCCGCTCGCATGCACCGCTGCTGGTAGGCGTCGCGGAGGCCCCCGTTATTTTTTCCGTTATTTTAACGGTCACCTTTGGTACCCGGCACAACAAATGGTAGTAGCCCGTTCGTCACGCCGCGACGGCGATCGCCAATACGGAGGACGCCGGCTACTTGCCGCCGCGATCCTCGCGCCACAGGTCGAGCTTCTCCTGCACCGGGCGGTCGGAGAAGGAGAACAGCACGGCCTCGGTCTTCGCCTTGTGCACGACCTTGGCCCAGCTCGGCACCACGAAGTGGTCGCGCTTCTTCCAGCGGAAGGCCTTGTCGCCGATCTTGCTCTCGCCCTCGCCGTCGACCACCGAGAACACCGTGCCGTCGGTGCTGCGATAGGGCGCGCTCGCAAAGCCCTTGGGCAGCAGCTGCATGAAGGTGCCCATGGTGGCGATCGGCGCGCCGCCGCTCGCCGGATTGACGTAGCGCAGCTTAAAACCGTGGCAGGCATCGGGTGGCCCCGCCTTGGCGAGGCCGGCGAGCGCCTCGCGCGTGCGGGCATAGGGATAGTTGAAGATCGGCGAGGTCTGCTTGGCGGGCTTCCAGTCGACCGGCAGCAGGCCGCTGGCAAACTTGGCGTCCGACGTGCCCTCGGGCGCGGTGACGGCCTGCTCGTCCTCGGCGCCGTTCTCGGCGAAGCCCGCGTTGAACATCGCGACCAGCGGGATGTCGAGCCCGTCCAGCCACACCATCGGCTTGGACGAATCGTTGCCGTGGTCGTGCCAGGTCCAGGTCGGCGTGATCACGAAATCGCCCTCGCGCATGATGGTGCGCTCGCCGTCGACCGCGGTGTAGGCGCCCTCGCCCTCGACGATGAAGCGCAGCGCCGACTGGGTGTGGCGGTGGCTGGGCGCGATCTCGCCCGGCAGGATCAGTTGCAGCCCGGCATAAAGGCTCGGCGTGATGCAGGCACTGCCCGGCATCGACGGGTTCTCGAGGATCAGCACGCGCCGCACCGCCTCCTTGGCGGTGATCAGCGATCCCGATTCCATCAGGAACGGCCGGACCTTGTCGTAGTCCCAGGCGGCCGGCACGTATTTGGGCTGAGGCGCGGGCGGCACGAGCTGGTGCATGGATTCCCACAACGGCGCCATCGAGAGCGCGCCGATGCGTTCATAGAAGTCGCGGCGGGTGTTGTTGCGCGTGCGACCACCGTCCATGGCGTGCCTATTCCGCCGCGGCGCGAAGGGGTGGCGTCCTGCCAAGACGCGCGGCGGCGCGGGCGCGGCAGGCGTCGGCGAAGGCGGTGAACACTTTCATCGACACCGGATTTTCGAGCGCGCGGTGCTCGGGATGCCACTGCAGCGCCAGCGCGAAGGCGGGCGCCTGCGGCACGCTGAACGCCTCGACCTGGCCGTCATCGGCCAGCGCTTCGAGGCGCGCGCCCGGCGCCAGTTGATCGACGCCCTGGGCATGCAGCGAATTGACCCGCACCCGGCGCTGGCCCAGCAGCCGATGCAGCAGCCCGCCCTCGACGATCTCGATGCCGTGCGCCGGCGCATAGTTCTCGTCCGCGGTCGGTGCCTTGGGCGCGCGATGGTCGCGCCGGCCGCCGACCTCGTGCACGAGCTGGTGCAAGGTGCCGCCCAGCGCCACGTTGACTTCCTGCAGGCCGCGGCAGATCGCGATCAGCGGCACGCCGTGATCGATGGTGTGG
>Ga0137415_10008756_pt1 | contig 10036 bp, 7 predicted proteins | sample CZODoug3_1_1_16f_FD_183082 | JGI IMG/M metagenome (GOLD analysis project Ga0137415, IMG submission 183082) | Vadose zone soil fungal communities from Angelo Coast Range Reserve, California, USA - CZODoug3_1_1_16fungal (Hybrid Assembly) | ecosystem: Environmental > Terrestrial > Soil > Vadose... | reverse complement strand
ATGGGTAAAGCAAAGTTTGAGCGTAACAAGCCGCATTGCAACATCGGCACGATTGGCCATGTTGACCACGGCAAGACGAGCCTGACGGCGGCGATTACCAAGGTGCTTGCGGAGACGGGCGGGGCGACGTTCACGGCCTATGACCAGATCGACAAGGCGCCGGAAGAAAAGGCGCGCGGCATCACGATTTCGACGGCGCATGTGGAGTATGAGACCAAGGCGCGCCATTACGCGCATGTGGACTGCCCCGGCCATGCCGACTATGTGAAGAACATGATCACCGGCGCCGCCCAGATGGACGGCGCGATCTTGGTGGTGTCGGCCTCGGACGGCCCCATGCCCCAGACCCGCGAACATATCCTTCTGGCCCGCCAGGTCGGCGTGCCGGCCTTGGTGGTGTTCATGAACAAGTGCGACATGGTCGATGATCCCGAACTGCTGGATCTGGTGGAAATGGAAGTGCGCGAGCTTCTGACCAGCTACCAGTTCCCCGGCGACGACATTCCGATCGTGCGCGGCTCGGCCTTGATGGCGCTGGAAGACAAGGATCCGGTCCTGGGCCATGACGCCATCCTGGAACTGATGACCCAGGTCGATACCTACATCCCCCAGCCGGAACGTCCCATCGACAAGCCCTTCCTGATGCCGATCGAAGACGTGTTCTCGATCTCGGGCCGCGGCACCGTTGTCACGGGCCGTGTCGAGCGCGGTATCGTGAAGGTGGGCGAGGAAGTCGAGATCATCGGCATTCGTCCCACCTCCAAGACCACCGTGACCGGCGTGGAAATGTTCCGCAAGCTCTTGGACCAGGGCCAGGCGGGCGACAATATCGGCGCGCTGCTGCGCGGCATTGAGCGTGACGGCATCGAGCGCGGCCAGGTTCTGGCCAAGCCGGGCAGCGTCACGCCGCACACGGTGTTCGTGGCGGAAGCTTACATCCTGACCAAGGACGAGGGCGGGCGTCATACCCCGTTCTTTGCCAACTATCGTCCGCAGTTCTACTTCCGCACCACCGACGTGACCGGCATCGTCAAGCTGCCGGAAGGCACCGAAATGGTGATGCCGGGCGACAATATCTCGGTGGAAGTCGAGCTGATCGTGCCGATCGCGATGGAAGAAAAGCTGCGCTTCGCCATCCGTGAAGGCGGCCGTACCGTCGGCGCCGGCGTTGTTGCCAAGATTATTAAGTGACCGCGTAGCGGTCATCCCCGCGAAGGCGGGGATCCAGCTTGAAGAGTAGAGAGTAAAGTTTATGGCATAGAAAACTGGGTGGCCCGCACGCGCTGCGGCTGGAACTGAAGTTCCAGCCTTGCTGGCGGGCCATGACAGTTTTTTAGGAGTGTAGCTCAGCTGGTAGAGCATCGGTCTCCAAAACCGAGGGTCGTGGGTTCGAGTCCCCCCGCTCCTGCCACTTGTTGAAGAGTTGATATGGCTGATGAGACGAAAAAGGCTGTGATCGAGGCGGACGCGGAAGCGCCCGTGGCGCGCCGTCGTGTCTCGCCCATGCAGTTCTTCACCGAAGTGCGCCGCGAGATGAGCAAGGTCACCTGGCCGAGCTGGAAGGAAACCTGGCTCACCACCATGATGGTCTTCATCATGGTCGGCCTGACCATGGTGTTCTTCGCGGTGGTGGATTTCGTCTTGCTGTATGGCGAGCAACTGTTGATTGGCGCGCGGAGACTGTACTGATGAGCGAAGCCGGAACCCACACCGTGGCGGATGCCAAGTGGTACATCGTCCACACCTACTCGAATTTCGAGAAGAAGGTGTCGGAGGAGATCCGCCGCCAGGCCAAGCTGCAGGAGCTTGAGGAATTCGTCGCCGAAGTGATTGTGCCGACGGAAGACGTGATCGAGGTACGCCGCGGCCAGAAGGTCAATTCCGAGCGCAAGTTCCTGCCCGGTTATGTGCTGCTGCACGCCAAGCTGACCGACGAGGTCTATCACCTGGTCAAGAATATCGCGAAGGTCACCGGCTTCCTGGGCCAGAACAACAAGCCCATGCCGCTGCGCCAGGGCGAGGTGGACCGCATTCTCAACCAGGTGAGCGAGGGCGCTGAGCATCCCAAGTCCACCATCAGTTTCGAGATCGGCGAGCAGGTACGCGTCGCGGACGGCCCCTTCACCTCTTTCACCGGCACGGTGGAAGAAGTGGACGAGGACCGCAGCCGCGTGAAGGTGGCGGTGTCCATCTTCGGCCGCGCCACGCCGGTGGAGTTGGAATACACGCAATTCGAGAAAATGTAGTCGAGCATTACCTGAAGTCGGCCCGGAACTGTGTCCGGGCATCACCATCATCGTGCGGGAGAAACGCAAGTTTCGTTTGAACCGCTAAGCCGCAAAAAGGAGGCGGCGAGACATGGCAAAGAAAGTAACCGGTTACATAAAGCTGCAGGTGCCAGCGGGCGCGGCCAATCCGTCGCCGCCCATCGGCCCGGCGCTGGGCCAGCGCGGCCTCAACATCATGGAGTTCTGCAAGGCGTTCAACGCCAAGACCCAGGACCAGGAAAAAAACATGCCGATCCCGGTGACCATCACCGTGTTCTCGGACAAGAGCTTCACTTTCGAGATGAAGACCGCGCCAGCTTCCTACTTCCTGAAGAAGGCGGCCAAGCTGTCCGCAGGGTCGAAGTCGCCCGGCATCACCGTCGCCGGCAGCGTCACCCGCGCCCAGGTGCGCGAAATCGCCCAGGCTAAGATGAAGGACCTGAACGCCAACGATATTGAAAACGCGATGCTGCTGATCGAGGGCTCCGCCCGTTCGATGGGCATCACGGTGAGGGATTAACCGCCATGGCAATCTCCAAGCGTTTCAAGAAAGCTTCCGAAGGCGTGGACGTGAACAAGAGCTACACGGTGGAAGAAGCCGTCAAGCTGGTGAAGGCGCGTGCCACCGCCAAGTTCGATGAGACCATCGAGCTGTCGCTCAATCTGGGCGTTGATCCCAAGCATGCCGATCAGATGGTGCGCGGCGTGGTTTCGTTGCCCTCCGGCTCCGGCCGTTCCTTGCGGGTCGCGGTGTTCGCCAAGGGTGCCAAGGCCGAAGAAGCCAAGAAGGCGGGCGCCGATCTGGTGGGCGCCGAAGAACTCGCCGCCGAAGTCACGGCCGGCAAGATCGACTTCGACCGCTGCATCGCCACCCCTGACATGATGGGTATCGTGGGCCGTCTGGGCAAAGTGCTGGGCCCGCGCAACCTGATGCCCAACCCCAAGGTCGGCACCGTGACGATGGACGTTACGCAGGCGATCAAGGATGCCAAGGGCGGTGCGGTGGAATTCCGCGTCGAGAAGGCGGGCATCGTGCAGGCCGGCGTCGGCAAGGCCAGCTTCGCCGAAGACGCGATTGCCGCCAACGTCAAGGCGTTCATCGATGCCGTCATGAAGGCCAAGCCGTCGGGCGCCAAGGGCACCTATATGAAAAAGATTTCCATCTCTTCGACCATGGGTCCGGGCGTTAAAATTTCCCTGGTTTCCGTCGGCGCTGGTGGAGCTGCGTAATTGGAATCTGCAGGGTGAGGGCCTCCGCGAAGCGGAAATGGCCCGAAGCCCTGCATAAAGTAATTCCGGTGGACGATCACCGGGACTGTCCGAGACTGCTGGAGGCTGAGAGGCCTTAAAATTCTCCAGCATAGACAGGGAATGAAACCGAAATTCGGACCCTCTTTCATGAGAAAGGGGCTCCGCAGTTCGGGTTTGGACCCTGGGGCAGCGTTAGAGCAACAGGGTTGGCACGCGGATCGTCACGCGGGCCGACGTTAGGAGAGCAAAGTGGAAAAAGCCAAAAAGGCGGAAGTCGTTGAAGACCTGAATGGGGTCTTCTCGAATGCCGGCTCCGTGGTGGTCGCCCACTATACCGGCATGACGGTTGCCGACATGGCCGATCTCCGCTCGCGCATGCGCGCGAACGGGGCATCGTTTCGTGTTGCCAAGAACCGTCTGGCGGTGCGCGCTCTGAAAGGAACGCCGATCGAAGGCATCGCGCATCTGTTCAAGGGACCGACCGGCATCGCTGTCAGCGATGATCCGATTGCTGCCTCGAGGGTTGTGGCTGCCTATGCCAAGGATAACGACAAGCTCGTGATCCTGGGCGGCGCGATCGGAGCAACGGCGCTGGACGCAGCAGGGGTGAAGGCCCTTGCGGCTCTGCCGTCGCTGAATGAACTGCGTGGCAAGATCGTGGGCCTGCTCGTGGCGCCCGCGACCAAGATCGCCGGGATTCTCCAAGCCCCCGCCGGTCAGCTTGCCCGTGTCATCGGTGCTTATTCCTCCAAGGACGCGGCTTAAGGCGGCTGCTTGACATCGTAAACATCCAAACCTGAACCAACTACCGAAGGAACTAAAGAAATGTCGAAGATCGAAAAACTCGTTGATGACCTGTCTGCCTTGACCGTTCTGGAAGCCGCCGACCTGGCCAAGCTGCTGGAAGAGAAGTGGGGCGTTTCCGCCGCCGCTCCGGCTGCCGCTGCTGCTCCGGCCGCTGCCGGCGCCGCCCCTGCCGCGGAAAAGACCGAGTTCACCGTCATCCTGACCGAAGCCGGCGACAAAAAGATCAACGTGATCAAGGAAGTGCGCGCGATCACCGGCCTGGGCCTCAAGGAAGCCAAGGACCTGGTGGAAGCCGCTCCCAAGGAAGTGAAGGCGGACGTCAACAAGGACGAAGCCGCCAAGATCAAGAAGCAGCTCGAAGACGCTGGTGCGAAAGTCGAGTTGAAGTAGGAAAGGCGCTCCCGGGTTGAAAAACTCCGTGTGCGTACATATTTCGTTCACCCACCCCCCATCGGCTTTCGCAAAGCCGATGGGGGCGGTGGCATTTGTCATTGGTTTGAAGCTGCTGGTTCCCACCCCGGGCAAGAACGGCTCTAGGGCCGTAAAGGACACTCTCGAATGACTCTCTCCTTCACCGGACGCAAACGCCTTCGCAAGAATTTCGGCAAGATCCAGGAAATCGCGCAGATGCCGAACCTGATCGAGGTTCAGCGCACGTCCTATGACCAGTTCCTGCAGCTGGCCAAGGGCGATGGCCGCAAGGATGAAGGGCTGGAAGCGGTATTCCGCCAGGTGTTCCCGATCAAGGATTTTTCGGAATCCTCGCTGCTGGAATATGTGGACTATCACTTTGAAGATCCCAAATACGACGTCGAGGAGTGCCAGCAGCGCTCCATGACCTATGCCGCGCCGCTGAAGGTGACCTTGCGCCTGATCGTGTTCGATGTGGACGTTGAGACCGGCGCCAAGTCGGTGAAGGACATCAAGGAACAGGACGTCTATATGGGCGACGTTCCTTTCATGACCGAAAACGGCACTTTCGTCGTCAACGGCACCGAGCGCGTCATCGTCTCCCAGATGCACCGTTCGCCCGGCGTGTTCTTCGACCATGACAAGGGCAAGACCCATTCCAGCGGCAAGCTGCTGTTCGCCGCCCGCGTCATTCCCTATCGCGGCTCCTGGCTGGACTTTGAGTTCGACGCCAAGGACATCGTGCATGTGCGCATCGACCGCCGCCGCAAGCTGCCGGCGACGACCTTGCTCTATGCCCTTGGCCTGACCCAGGAAGAAATCCTGGACTATTTCTTCGGCAAAATTTCCTTCAAGCACAACAAGGACGGCAGCTGGACCACCCCGCTGGACGCCGGCTGGATGCGCAACGCCAAGTCCACTTCGGACTGGAAGAACGCCAAGAACGGCGAAGTCGTGCTGGAAGCCGGCTCCAAGATCACCGTGCGCACCTTGCGCAAGATGGGCGAAGACGGCGTCAAGAATATCGCCTTCAGCCAGGATGAACTGCTGGGCCGTTTCTCGGCGCTGGACATGGTCAATCCGGAAACCGGCGAAATCTACATCGAAGCCGGTGACGAGATCACCAACGACAATCTGGCTACCGCGCTGGAAGCGGGCTTCCATGACGTGGAAGTGCTGAACATCGACGGCATCAATGTCGGCCCCTATATCCGCAACACCCTGAACGTGGACAAGAACCACTCCCGCGAGCAGGCGCTGATCGACATCTACCGGGTCATGCGCCCGGGCGAGCCGCCCACCTTGGATACCGCCGAGACCCTGTTCGGCCAGTTGTTCTTCGACAGCGAACGCTACGACCTGTCGGCGGTCGGCCGCGTCAAGATGAACATGCGCATGGGCCTGGACGCGCCCGACACCATGCGGGTGCTGCGCAAGGACGACATTCTCGCCATTCTCAAGGCGCTGGTGGAACTGCGCGACGGGCGCGGCGAAATCGACGACATCGACAATCTCGGCAACCGCCGCGTGCGTTCGGTGGGCGAGCTGATGGAAAACCAGTTCCGCGTCGGGTTGCTGCGCATGGAGCGCGCCATCAAGGAACGCATGTCCGCGGTGGACATCGACACCGTGATGCCGCACGACCTGATCAACGCCAAGCCGGTGGCCGCCGCGGTGCGCGAATTCTTCGGCTCCTCGCAGCTGTCGCAATTCATGGACCAGCAGAACCCGCTGTCGGAACTGACCCACAAGCGCCGCATGTCGGCGCTGGGACCGGGCGGTCTGACCCGCGAACGCGCCGGTTTCGAAGTGCGCGACGTGCATCCCACCCATTACGGCCGTATCTGCCCGATCGAGACGCCGGAAGGCCCCAACATCGGACTGATCAATTCGCTGGCGACTTTCGCCCGCGTCAACAAATACGGCTTTATCGAAAGCCCCTACCGCAAGGTGATCAACAAGCACCTGACGGACGAGGTTGTGTATCTGTCGGCGATGGAAGAGGCGAAATTCACCATCGCCCAGGCCAATGCCACGGTGGACAGCCGTCTGCGCCTGTCCGACGAGCTGGTGTCCTGCCGCAAGGGCGGAAACTTCGTGATGACCACACCTGACCAGGTGAACTTCATCGACGTTTCGCCCAAGCAGCTGGTGTCGGTCGCTGCCGCCTTGGTGCCGTTCTTGGAAAATGACGACGCCAACCGCGCGCTGATGGGCTCCAACATGCAGCGTCAGGCTGTGCCGTTGCTGCGCCCCGAAGCGCCGCTGGTCGGCACCGGCATGGAAGAAGTGGTCGCCCGGGATTCCGGTTCGGCCATCACGGCGCGCCGCGCCGGCATCGTCGATCAGGTGGACGCCACCCGTATCGTCATCCGCGCCACGGAAGAAGCCGATCCCACCAAGCCGGGCATCGACATTTATCGCTTGCGCAAGTTCCAGCGCTCCAATGCCTCTACCTGCATCACGCAAAAGCCGCTGGTGAAGGTGGGCGATCTGCTGGCCAAGGGCGACATCATTTGCGATGGCCCTTCGACGCAGTTGGGCGAGTTGGCCCTGGGCAAGAACGCGCTGGTCGCCTTCATGCCCTGGAATGGCTACAACTTCGAGGACTCCATCCTCATCTCCGAGCGTATCGTCCGCGATGACGTCTTCACCTCGATCCATATCGAGGAATTCGAGACCATGGCGCGCGACACCAAGCTCGGGCCGGAGGAAATCACCCGCGACATTCCCAATGTGGGCGAAGAAAACCTCAAGAACCTGGACGAGGCGGGTATCGTCTATATCGGCGCCGACGTCGTGGCCGGCGATATTCTGGTGGGCAAGGTGACGCCGAAGGGCGAAACCCCGATGACCCCGGAAGAAAAGCTGCTGCGCGCCATCTTCGGCGAAAAGGCCGCCGATGTGCGTGACACCAGCCTACGCGTGCCGCCTGGTGTCACCGGCACCATCGTGGAAGTGCGGGTCTTCAACCGTCATGGCGTGGACAAGGATCAGCGCGCCATGTCGATCGAGCGCGCCGAGGAAGAACGTCTGGCGGAAGACCGCGACGACGAGCTTTCGATCCTGGAGCGCAACATCTTCTCGCGCCTGGCGGAAATCCTGCTTAACAAGACCGCCGCGTCTGGTCCCAAGGGCATGGCCGCCGACACCAAGATCACGCAAAGCGTGCTGGACACGATTGCCAAGCATCAATGGTGGCAGATCGGCCTGCGCAACGAAAAGGCGATGGCCGAGATCGAAGGCCTGCGTCAGCAGTATGACGAGTCCAAGTCGCGCCTCGACAAGCGTTTCGCCGACAAGGTGGAAAAGCTGCGCCGCGGCGACGAACTGGCCCCGGGCGTGATGAAGATGGTCCGCGTCTTTGTGGCGGTGAAGCGCAAGCTGCAGCCGGGCGACAAGATGGCCGGCCGTCACGGCAACAAGGGCGTGATCAGCCGCATCGTGCCGATCGAAGACATGCCGCATCTGGATGACGGTACCCCGGTGGACGTGGTGCTCAATCCGCTGGGCGTGCCTTCGCGCATGAATGTCGGCCAGATTCTGGAAACCCATCTGGGCTGGGCCTGTTCGGGTCTGGGGCGCCAGATCGGCGACATGCTCGACAAGGTCAATCGCGACGGCAAGCATGAGCCGCTGCGCCGCCACTTGAAAAGCGTCTATGGCAATGACGAACGCCTGGGCGAGCTGGACGAAAACGGCCTGCTCGAACTGGCCGACAATCTGCGTCTGGGCGTTCCGATCGCCACCCCGGTGTTCGATGGCGCCAAGGAAGCCGACATTGTCGACATGCTGGAGCAGGCGGGTCTGACTTCATCAGGCCAGATGACCTTGTATGACGGCCGCACCGGCGAGGCGTTCACCCGCGCCGTCACCGTCGGCTACATCTACATGCTCAAGCTGAACCATCTGGTGGACGACAAGATCCACGCCCGTTCGATCGGTCCCTACAGCCTGGTCACCCAGCAACCGCTGGGCGGCAAGGCCCAGTTCGGCGGCCAGCGTTTCGGCGAAATGGAAGTCTGGGCCCTGGAAGCTTACGGCGCCGCCTACACGTTGCAGGAAATCCTGACCGTGAAGTCGGACGACGTGGCGGGCCGCACCAAGGTGTACGAGGCCATTGTCCGCGGCGAAGACACGTTCGAGGCCGGTATTCCGGAATCGTTCAACGTCTTGGTCAAGGAAATGCGCTCGCTGTCGCTGAACGTCGAACTGGTCAATGGCCCGGTGACGTAACCGAACGGAATAGACGAACCCCGCCCGGCGCCCGGCAATGGGCGGGGACTGTAAAGGATAAACGGGACGGAACTGCCCTCCGGCCCAATCGAAAGGACGCTCGTATGAATCAAGAGCTGATGAATGTCTTCGGCACGGCGAAGGAAATCCCCGCCTTCGACCGCATCAAGATTTCTCTGGCCAGCCCGGACCAGATCCTTCGCTGGAGCCACGGCGAGATCAAGAAGCCGGAAACCATCAATTACCGCACCTTCAAGCCGGAGCGCGACGGGCTGTTCTGCGCCCGCATCTTCGGGCCGGTGAAGGATTACGAATGCCTGTGCGGCAAGTACAAGCGCATGAAGTACAAGGGCATTGTCTGCGAAAAGTGCGGCGTGGAAGTCACCGTGCAAAAGGTGCGCCGCGACCGCATGGGCCATATCGAACTGGCCTCGCCGGTGGCCCATATCTGGTTCCTCAAGTCGCTGCCGTCGCGCATCGGCTTGATCCTGGACATGACCTTGAAGGACCTGGAACGCGTCCTTTATTTCGAGAATTACATCGTCATCGAGCCCGGCCTGACGCCGCTGAAAGAGCGCCAGCTGCTGACGGAAGACGAGTTCTACAAGGCCCAGGACGAATACGGCAATGACAGCTTCACCGCCGAAATCGGCGCCGAAGCCATTCGCAAGCTGCTGGCCGCCATCGACCTGGAAAAGCTGCGTGACGAAATCCGCGCCGATGTGGCCGAAGCCCCCGGCGGCGAAAAGCAGAAGAAGCTGGTCAAGCGCCTCAAGGTGGTGGAAGCCTTCATCGATTCCGGCAACCGCCCGGAATGGATGATCCTGCAGGTGGTGCCGGTGATCCCGCCGGAACTGCGCCCGCTGGTGCCGCTGGACGGCGGCCGCTTTGCCACGTCGGATTTGAACGACCTTTATCGCCGCGTCATCAACCGCAACAACCGCCTCAAGCGCCTGATCGAACTCAAGGCGCCGGATATCATCGTGCGCAACGAAAAGCGCATGCTGCAGGAATCGGTCGATGCGTTGTTCGACAATGGCCGCCGCGGCCGCGTCATCACCGGC
>Ga0137415_10008755_pt1 | contig 10036 bp, 10 predicted proteins | sample CZODoug3_1_1_16f_FD_183082 | JGI IMG/M metagenome (GOLD analysis project Ga0137415, IMG submission 183082) | Vadose zone soil fungal communities from Angelo Coast Range Reserve, California, USA - CZODoug3_1_1_16fungal (Hybrid Assembly) | ecosystem: Environmental > Terrestrial > Soil > Vadose... | reverse complement strand
GCGGCGGAGTGGGCGGAGACCGCCGCCGCCGACGGGGACGAGGTCGGGGAAGGGGAGAAGGGAGCTACCCTGATCGAGCGGTACCTCACCCAGGCGGCGCTCGTCGGCTCGGCCGACCAGGGGACGGGGGACCCGACGGGGGTCACCCTGATGACGGTGCACATGGCGAAGGGGCTCGAATGGCCGGTCGTGACGCTGGCGGGGCTCGAGGACGGTTTGTTCCCGCTCGCGCGCTCGGCCGGTGAGCCCGGAGGGCTCGAGGAAGAGCGACGGCTGTGCTACGTGGGACTCACGCGCGCGCGCGAAAAATTGTATCTCTCATGGGCGCGCACCCGCTACCGCAATGGGCGGCTCGAGCTGTCCGAGCCGTCCCGCTTTCTCGAGGCGCTGCCCGCGGGAGCGCTCGAAGAGCGCAGTACGACGCCGTCGTGGGACCGGAGTGCGCGTGGGGGACGCGGGGCGGGAGCGCGTGGCGGTCGGCCGCCGCGCGCCACGCCCGCGGAGCTGGATTGGGAGGTCGAGGCGTCACAGGACGCGCCGCAGTACTCGACTGGTGAGCGGGTGCGGCACCGCAAGTTCGGGGGCGGCGTCGTGCGGGCGGTGTCCGGCTCGGGCCGCGAGCTCAAGGTGACCGTGGAGTTCGACGATCAGGAGATCGGGACCAAGCAGCTGCTCGTGGCCTACGCGGGGCTCGAGCGCGAGTGGGAGAGTGCATGAGCGTCACGCATGACGAAGTCCGGAGGATCGCGCGGCTCGCGGAGCTCGAGGTGAGCGAGGACGCGTTACCGCTGCTGGCCGAGCAGATGTCGCGGATTCTCGAGTACGTCGCCCAAATCAACTCCGTGCCCGCGAGCGAGGCCGTGAAGCCGTTCGTGCCGGGACCGGACGCCGTGCGGTTCCGTGCCGATGAGGTGAAGCCGGCGCCCCTCGCGTTCGGGCCCGCCGAGTTCGCGCCGGCCTTCCGGGACGGCTTCTTCCTGGTGCCCAAGCTGGGGCAGTTCGAGCAGGAGGAGGGATGACGCTTCCGTGAGCGATCCCAGCGACGCGCTGGCGAGCGCCAAGGCGGCGGCCGACCGCATCGTCAGGCTCAAACGGTTGAACGCCTGTCTCACCCCGATCAAGGAGCTCCGCAAGTCGCTGACCGTGCAGGCGTCGACGGCGCATCCCTCGGGCGTGCTGTACGGCATGCCCGTGGCGGTGAAGGACAACATCTGCACGCTCGAGTTCACCACGAGCTGCGGCTCGAAGATCCTCGAGGGGTACCGCTCGCCGTACGAGGCGACCGCCGTGGCGAAGCTGAAAGCGGCGGGTGCCCTGATCGCCGGCAAGACCAATTGCGACGAGTTCGGCATGGGCTCGTCCACGGAGCACTCGGCATACGGCCGCTCGTTCCACCCCTTCGACAAGACACGGGTGCCGGGCGGCTCGTCGGGTGGCTCGGCGGCGTTGGTCGGGGCAGGCGCCGTGCCCGCGGCGCTCGGCTCGGAAACCGGCGGCTCGGTGCGGCAGCCGGCGTCGCTCTGCGGCGTGGTGGGCATCAAGCCGACCTACGGGCGCGTGAGCCGCTACGGCCTCGTGGCGTTCGGCTCCTCGCTCGACCAGATCGGCGTGCTGGGCCGGAGCGTGCACGACGCGGCGCGCGTCCTCTCGGTGATCAGCGGACGCGATCCCAGAGACTCGACGTGTGAAGAGCGCGACTCCCTGCGCCTCCCCAACGTGCCGGAATCGCTCCAGGGCTTCGTGATCGGTGTGCCGAAGGAGTACTTCCCGCAGGACCTGGACCCTGCCGTGCGGCGCGCGTGCGACCGGGCGATCCGCCTGCTGCGCGAGCTCGGCGCGGCGGTGCGGGAGGTCTCGCTCCCCCACACGGCGTATGCGATCGCGACCTACTACATCATCGCGCCGGCCGAGGCATCGTCCAACCTGGCGCGCTACGACGGCGCCCGGTACGGCCCGCGCTTCAACGGGTCGGAAGACGTGCGCGCGCTGTATCGGACCACCCGGGGCGAAGGGTTCGGCCCCGAGGTGCGGCGCCGCGTGCTCATCGGCACGTACGTCCTGTCCTCCGGCTACTATGATGCCTATTACCGCAAGGCCCAGCAGATGCGCGCGCTGATCGCTCAGGACTTCCGCAATGTCTTCGATCGCGGCGTGGATCTCTTGTTCACGCCGACCACGCCGACCCCGGCCTTCAAGGCGGGCGAGAAGCTCAACGACCCGGTCGCGATGTACCTGTCCGACATCTTCACCGTGACGGCGAATCTCGCGGGGCTGCCCGCGATCTCTCTCCCGATCGGGCGCATCAAGGGACTGCCGATCGGCGGCCAGCTCATCGGCCAGGCGTTCCTCGAGGACGAGATGCTCGAGGCGGCGTACGCGCTCGAGCGGGCCGTCCCGGCCGGCGAGGAGGCCTGATGGCCGTCGGCTGGGAGACGGTCATCGGTCTCGAGACGCACGTCCAGTTGCGGACCGCGTCGAAGATGTTCTGTGGCTGCTCGGCCGCGTTCGGGGCGCCTCCCAACACCAACGTCTGCCCCGTGTGCCTCGGCCTGCCGGGGGCGCTCCCGATGCCGAACGAGCAGGCGCTGAAGCTCGCGGCGCGCGCGGCGCTGGGCCTCGGGTGCACCGTGCATCCGCGGAGCGTCTTCGCTCGCAAGAACTACTTCTACCCCGACCTGCCGAAGGGCTACCAGATCTCGCAGTTCGAGCAGCCGCTCGCGACCGCCGGGTCGCTGTCGTACCTGTCCCCGGACCGTGGGGTCGCCACCGCCACGATCCAGCGCTTGCACGTCGAGGAAGATGCCGGGAAATCGTTGCACGACCGCTTCCCGAAACAGACCGCGATCGATCTGAACCGCTGCGGCGTGCCGCTCATCGAGATCGTCACCGGGCCCGATTTTCGCTCGCCCCAAGAGGCCCGCACCTATCTCCTCACCCTCAAGCAGGTGCTCGAGTACGCCGGGATCTCCGACTGCGACATGGAAAAAGGCAGCCTGCGCGTGGACGCGAACGTCTCGGTGCGTCGCGCCGGGGAGACGGCGCTCGGCACCAAGACCGAAGTGAAGAACATCAACTCGTTCGCGTACGTCGAGAAGGCCCTCACCGTGGAGCGGGACCGCCAGATCGCCGTTCTCGAGGGCGGGGGCACGGTCGCACCGCAGACCATGCTGTACGACTCGAAGACGAACGGCGTGCGGCCGCAGCGCAGCAAGGAAGAAAGCCACGACTATCGCTACTTCCCGGACCCCGACCTGCCGCCGCTGGTGCTCTCCGAGCAGTTCATCGCCGAGCAGCAGACGCTCCTCCCCGAGCTGCCGGCAAAAAAGCGCGAGCGCTTCGTCGAGAAGTACGCGCTCAGCGTGACCGACGCAGCGGTGCTGACCGCCGATCGCAGTGTGGCCGACTATTACGAGGCCGTGGTTCATGCGGGCGCGGACGCCAAGATTGCGGCGAACTGGGTGATGACCGAAGTGCTCGCCGACGCCAAGGATCACGGCGATGGCTTGCGCGTGCCGCCGGGCGCGCTGGCGAATCTGATCGGGCTGGTGCGGGGTGGCACCGTCAGCCATCAGGCCGCGAAGCGGGTCTTCGCCGAGGTCGCCGAGCGCGGCGGCGAGCCTCGCAATGTGGCGGAGGCCCTCGGCGTCATGCAGGTGGCGGATACGGGAGTGCTGGCGAGCTGGGTAGGGGAGGTGCTCACGGCCCACCCGGCTGAAGTCGCGCGCTACAAGAACGGTGAGGCGAAGCTGGTGCAGTTCTTCCTGGGACAGGTGATGAAAGTGTCACGCGGCAAGGCGGACCCGAAGCTCGCGCAGCGAGTGCTGGAGGAGAAACTGACGTCCTGAAGCTCTAAATACCTGGCATCGCACGACTTAAGGGCGGTCCCCGCAGTCCTCGCACCCACCCCCCATTAGCACTGCTCTTCATTTTTAATCAACTTGACTTTCACTATGATATCAATAATATTGATATTATACTTAATATAATGAAAGTCGTGGGCACGTGGCTAAATCACCCTGGACTGAGCATCTGAGCGAAGAGGACCTCGGCTTCCTGAAGCGATTTCTGCTCGCTGGGGGAACGCTGAAGGACCTCGCAGCCCAGTACGGGATCTCGTACCCCACGGTGCGCCTGCGGTTGGATCGGCTGATCGAGAAGGTCAAGCTGATTGACGCCGCGCCAGAGGCCGGTCCGTTCGAGCTGCGGCTTCGCACCGCGTACGCCGACGGCCTACTCAACGCCGAGACGTTCCACGCGCTGCTGGAAGCGCACAGGAAGGAGCAGGAGGGTCGACATGAGACACCTACTCGCTAGCGTGCTGCTGCTGGTGCCAGCCAGTCCGATGGCCGCGCAGGACGTGACAATCGACTGGTCGCGGACGGTCGTGACTGGCGGTGTCGTGCTGCCTGGTGGAGGGCCCGGTGGCGCAGCGGTGCTGGAGCTGCGCACGCCTGGACCGGGTCCCGCGTCGCTTCATCTCGTCACGATCGATCATCCGTCGATCACGGGTCCGGCCTACGCCGTCACCGGTCAGGTCCGCTACCAGGGCGTGGAGGGGCAGGGCTACCTCGAGATGTGGACGGTGTTCCCGGACGGCGAGCGGTTTTTCAGCCGCACGCTTGCGTCGCAGGGCCCGCTCGCGGCGCTCCACGGCGACTCACACTGGCGGTCGTTCGAGCTTCCCTTCGACCTGAGCGGCGCGTCCCAGCTCCCGACCCGACTCGAGATCAACCTGGTGCTGCCCGCTCGGGGAACGGTGTGGCTCGGGCCGCTTCACTTGCAGCGGTCCTACGCCCCGGCCGCGACGGGCCAAGGTGGCTGGTGGAGCGAGCGGTTCGCGACCCTGGTCGGCGTGATAGTGGGAAGCGTTGTGGGCGTCGTCGGGGCGATCGTCGGCATTCTAGGCGGCCGAGGCAAGGCCCGTCGACTCGTGCTTGCGCTGCTGGTCGGGATGATCGCGATCGGCGGCTGCCTGGTACTCGTGGGGGCGGCGGCCGCGTCGAGCTCACAGCCGCGGCACGTCTGGTACCCGCTCCTGGCGATTGGCGGGGCCTCGGCCATCGTCGCGCTCGTCATGCTGCCGGCCATGCGGCGCCGCTACGCCACCGATGAGCTGCGCCGGATCGTGGCGATGGATGCCGGACGGAGACCCTAGTCCCGCTCGCGGTCCCGCCACGGGCGCTGCGCCTGCGATTGCGTCCAGTAGGCGAGCGGCGGTGTCGGCAGCCCGAAGTGGTGCTCGGCTGTCTCGAGCATGCGCTCGGGATCCTCGCGCCCGCCCTCGTGGAGCGCCTGGCGCCGCATCCGCTTGGCGAGCTTGAGCGCCTGGTCCCCCGCCGGATCGAGCCGCCGCGCCGCGGCGTCCTTCTCCCCCAACATCTCCATCACGTACTCGAACGCCACCGCCATGTGACGCTCCACGTCTGCATCGGGTAGGTCCCAGCGCGTGTTCTCGAGGATCATCTGGAACGCCCAGCGCCAGCTCTCGCTCTCGGTGAGATGCACCATCCCGCGGAACAGCCGCCGGCTCGTGCCCACGCTGAACAGCGTGGGCGAGATGATCGTGTCGAGGTGCGTGTCGCTCGGCGTGTGATCCTGGAGGATCAGCTCCTTGGCCGTGCTCGCGTACGCCGGACCGAGATGCGTCTCGAACCGGCTCTCCCAGTAACTGTGCCCCAGCGCCGCGGTGCTAGAGGTGAGGACGAGCTGGCGCGGCACGAAGAAGTTGTGAGCCACGGCGTCCGCGGCGAGGTGCGACAGATACCCGAGGCCGAACGCGCGCAGCGGATCGGTGTGGGCCAGGTCGAAGATCTCCTGGCCCACGTGCCAGGCGTGGCAGTGCCGGCCGACGGGCGCGTATTTCTTGGCCATCGAAGTGTCGGCAGCGATGTTGCCATAGAGGAAATCGTAGGGGAACGCGCGGAGCAGATCGGCCACAACACCCGTCAGCTGGTGCAGGTTCGCGAGCACCGACTCGCCCAGGTAGACATGGGTGCCGGGAGTCCAGGCGTGCGCAGCCACCGGCAATAGGGCTATCCCGGCCACGCCGGCCACCGCCGCCGTGAGGAGCTGTATCCTCGTCAGCGCTTTTTCCCCCGCTTGAGCGTGCGCCGGCCCCATTCGAGGAGCGAGATGCCGCGCCGTACCGTACGCATCGTCGCCGCCACGTCGAGCACCGTGGCCTCCACTTCTTCCTGCACCACCTCGAACACGGCGTCCAGCTCGGCCAGCCGGGCCTCCGCCGCGTCCGCGGCGTTGACGATCCGCTGCCGCAGCTCGCGCGACGTCCCGGCCAGACCCTCCGCTTCGGTGCGGATCGTGGCCACGAGCGCCCGGACATCCCCCACGGCGGGCCCCGCCAGCTCGTTCAGCACGCGCAGGAATGCCCGCAGCCCGAGCGCCGCCACCACCGACGCCGCCGCGATCACGATCGCCGCCAGGGCCAGTATCGCGAGCGAAAGCCCCGTCACCACCGCCACCCACGTCGGAATCATCGTGACCAGTCCGCTGGAGCGTTGGCACCAAGCTCGGTCGGCCCCGCTGCTGGTGTCAACGACGCAGGTGCCGCGGGGCGGGCGACCGGCGTCCTCATGGCGCGCCCCATGAGTGGAGGCGCGACCAGTTGCGCCGCCACCACGCCGAGCACGACGGTCGTGAGCAGTCCCCCCCCCGCGGCGCTCGCGCCCGCGGCGTCGGCCCCGTCGCCCCTGTACGTCATGACGTAGTTCAGACCCATCGCGATGGCGACGCCGCCCTGGGCGACGGTGCCCAAACCGACGTCGGGTGGGACGCCGGCCAGGTGAAGCGCGACGCTGCCGTAACGCGCCGCGGCCCACTTCGCCGCGATGCGCGCGGCTGCAAGCAGCGGCACCGCGACCAGGACCCACACGGTCGGGAGCGTGAGCAGCGCCCCGACGATGACCAGGAAGGCCGCATAAATGGGGCGCTCCCAGTCCACAAGCGCCCGGCGGACGGCCTGCCGCCGCGGCGAAGTGTTCACGATCAGTGCCGTCGCCAGCGCGCACACCAGGAACGGCGAAAGCTCCGCAGCGTAGCCGATGCCGGCGCCGAACAGCAGCGACGCGAGGAGCGCGAAGTCCACGTCGGCCCGCTCCGGCCACTGTCGGGTGAGCGAGACGAACACCGTCCCGACCAGCCCGCCGCTCCCGACCGCGAAGGCGAGCCACGCGAGCCAACCCAATGCGACGCGGGCGGCGGACTGGTTGGGGTGGTGTAGTGCAAGCGCCAGCGTGAAGGCCAGCGCGCCGCAGGTGGTTTCGAGCAGCACGGCGAGTGAGAGCGCCCGTGTCGCACTCCTCCGGATCCCCGCGGCGCGGGCGGCCAGGGTCACCGCTCCCGGGCCCGACACGGCAGCCACTGCGCCGAGGGTCAGCAATGCGGGCAGGCGCGGCGTCCATGCCACCGACAGGGCGGGGATGAGACGGCCCAAGAGCCACGCCCCGAGGACGACGACGGCAAACACCGCGGCCGTAGACAGCGCAGCCAGGAGCCAGGTGGCGCGCGCGATGCGCCGGACGTAGCGCCATTCGGATCGCGCGCCAAGGGCGGCGCCGATCCACCCGACGGCGAGCGCCATGACCGGCGCAAGCGCGCCGACCACCGGTCGAGTGATCAGGTCGATGCCCGGTCCGAGCACGAGACCCAGCAGCACGACCGGGGCACCGGCCGCGAGGACCAGGTCGAGGCTCGTCACGTGGCGCCAGTGAATGGGCGGCAGCCGCGTCACGAGCAGGCCGATCGCGGCCAGTCCTGCGAGCGCGAGAACGGGACTCACGTTCACGTCGCGAACGTTCGCGAACGCTTGACGCCGGCGCAAGCGGCCGCATAGCTTGGCTGACCCATGCCACCCTCCTTTTCGGTGACGGGCGGGCGCGCCTTGAAGGGCACGATCCGCCCGGCCGGCAACAAGAATGCTGCCCTTCCCATTCTCGCGGCGACGCTGCTCGCCGACGGGCCCTGTCGGATCGACAACGTGCCGCACATCCGCGACGTCGAGACGATGCTCGCGTTGCTGGCGCATCTCGGCGCCGAGGTCCGCTGGCTGGGCGCGAACGCGGTCGAGGTGAATACCGCGCGGGCCGAGCCGCGCGAGCTCGACCCGGCGCTATGCGCGCGCATCCGCGCTTCGATTCTCTTGGCGGGCCCCATGCTGGCGCGGTTCGGCCGCGTGAGCCTCCCGCCTCCGGGCGGCGACGTGATCGGGCGGCGGCGCGTCGATACTCATTTCCTGGCGCTCGAGCGGCTCGGCGCCGAAATCACCGTGGGGGCTGCTTACAAGCTCGAAGCCAAGAACCTCGCCGGGGCCGACATCTTCCTCGACGAGACCAGCGTCACGGCCACCGAGAACGCGTTGATGGCGGCAGTCGCCGCCCGCGGCCGGACCACGTTGCGCAACGCCGCGTGCGAGCCGCATGTCCAGGATCTGGCCCGTTTCCTGTCGGACCTGGGCGCGAGCATCCAGGGCGTCGGCACCAATACGCTCACGATCGAAGGCGGCTTACCGCTCGCGGCCGCCCCCTTTTCCGTGGGACCGGACCACATCGAGATCGGCTCGTTTATCGGGCTCGCCGCGGTGACCAACGGGTCGATCACGATCGACGGCGTCCGGGGCGAGGATCTCCGCAGTATTCTGCTGGGGTTCGAACGCCTGGGCGTCCGACCGCGGCTCGACGGCACTCAGCTGATCGTGGATGCCGGCCAGGAACGCCGCATTCGCCCCGACCTGGGGGGGCACGTGCCGAAGCTGGAAGACGGCCCGTGGCCCGCGTTCCCGGCCGACCTGATGTCCATTGCGATCGTGGTCGCGTCGCAGTGCGAGGGGATCCTGCTGGTGTTCGAGAAGCTGTTCGAGTCGCGGCTGTTCTTCGTGGACAAGCTGATCGGGATGGGTGCGCGCATCGTGTTGTGCGATCCGCACCGTGCCGTGATCGCCGGGCCGTCGCCGCTCCACGGGGGCGTGGTGGAAAGTCCCGACATCCGGGCCGGCATGGCCATGCTGCTCGCGGCCCTCGCCGCCCAGGGCGACTCCGTGATTCACAACATCGGCCAGATCGAGCGGGGCTACGAGCGGATCGACGAGCGGCTGCGGGCCGTGGGCGCGCAGATCGAGAGAAGCGGCACATGACCGATCTGCGTGCCGCCCCTGCCGCCCCCCTTGCCGCCCTTCGTGAGGCACCCATCGGCGATTCCGCCGTCCCTCGCATGGAGCTCGCCGAATGGGCCTCCCGCTATGGCCTCGTCGCCGGCATTACGACGCGGGGGCATGGCTTCTCGCTCGGCTTGTGGAGCGAAGAGAACGTGGGTCTGGTGATGTCGCGGTGGCGCGCCGTCAGCGCGGCGGTCCGTCCGCGCTTTCCCGGCGTGATCCTCGCTCACCAGGTGCACGGCAGCACAGTGCAATGGCATCCGGCGCCCAGCGATGGGTGGCTGATCCTCGACGGCGTGGACGGGCATGCGACCGGGGCCCGAGGACTGTTACTGACAGTCACCGTCGCCGATTGCATCCCGGTGTATCTCGCCGCACCCCACAAGCAGGTGGTCGCGCTGCTCCACGCCGGATGGCGGGGGACGGCGGGAGGCATCCTGGAGCGCGGCGTGGAAGTCGTGAAGCGGCTGGGGTTTGTACGGTCGAGCGATATCGTAATGCATTGTGGAGTAGGTATTTGCGGTGATTGCTATGAAGTAGGTTCTGAAGTGCTGAGCCAGTTCAGCGGGCGCGCCGAGACCGGACCGGGGCACGTGGATCTCCGGGCCGCGTTGGCGCAACAGGGGCAGGCCTTGGGGGTCGGAGCCATCACGCTCTCTCCCTGGTGCAGCGCCCATGACCGCGAGCACTTTTTCTCGCACCGCGCCTCGGGCGGTCGCGACGGGCGCATGGTCGCGTACGCGGGACTGCCGCTCGCTTGACAGCCGCCCTCGGGCGGCTAGATTCCGGCCGGTGAAGCGGGCGAAGTTGGGCCCGCGCTTTTTTTTATGCTCTCCGACAGCCTCGTCGAGTCCTTTCGGTCCCGACTGG
>Ga0137415_10008754_pt1 | contig 10036 bp, 11 predicted proteins | sample CZODoug3_1_1_16f_FD_183082 | JGI IMG/M metagenome (GOLD analysis project Ga0137415, IMG submission 183082) | Vadose zone soil fungal communities from Angelo Coast Range Reserve, California, USA - CZODoug3_1_1_16fungal (Hybrid Assembly) | ecosystem: Environmental > Terrestrial > Soil > Vadose... | reverse complement strand
CTCCGCGCTCGGCCTGGCCTACTTTGTCGGGTTCAGCGGGATCTTCCTGGTGCTGGCGCTGTACTTCCAGCTCGCGCTGGGCTACACGCCGCTGGACTCCGGCCTCGCGGTGACGTCGTTCGCCGTCGGCTCGGCGGTGTCGGCGTTCGCCGGTGGCGCGATCGTGGCCCGCTGGGGGCGGCGGCTCACCGTGTGGGGGCTGGGCTGCGTGGTGGTCGGGCTGGTCGCCACGGCGTTCGTGTTGCGCGACCACACCGGTGCCGCCGCCGGGCTGCTGGCGGCCGGTCCGCTGCTGCTGGCCGGGGTCGGCAGTGGCCTGGTGATCTCGCCGAACCTCACGTTGACGCTCGGCGACGTGCCGGTCCGGATGGCCGGCGCGGCCGGTGGCGCCCTGCAGACCGGCCAGCGGGTGGGCTCCTCGGTCGGCACCGCGCTGCTGGCCGGCGTCTACTACACGGTGCTCGGCCTGCCCGGCCGGACACCTGGCTCGGCGATCTTCGTCGCGTTGCTGTGCGCCGTGGGGTTCGTTCTGATCGCACTCGTGCTCGCCGTGGTCGAGCTGGTCCGGATCGGAGACCGGCGGATGATCCGCCACGGGGTGGTCGAGGCGCCCGGTGAGTGAGTTCGGCGCCGGTGGGTCGGCCGCTCGCGGGCCGGGTGGGGCGCCGCCGGGGACGCGGCGGTCGCTGGTGGCCACGCTGCTCGGCAACACCCTCGAGTGGTTCGACTGGCAGGCCTACGCGATCTTCTCCGTGTTCTTCTCCGCCCAGTTCTTCCCCAAGACCGACAGTGTGTCCGCCCTGCTCGGCACGCTGGCGATCTTCGCGGTCGGCTTCTTCTTCCGACCGCTCGGCGGGCTGCTGATCGCCGGCTTCACCGACCGGGCCGGCCGGCGCGGCGGGCTGGTGCTCTCGGTGCTGCTGATGGCGGCGGGCAGCCTGCTGATCGCGGTCAGCCCGACGTACGCGCAGGTCGGCCCGCTGGCCCCGGTACTGCTGCTGCTCGCCCGGATCCTGCAGGGGCTGTCCACCGGGGGCGAGTTCGCGGCGTCCGCCAGCTACCTGGCCGAGATCGCGCCACCCGGCCGGCGCGGCTTCGTGACCAGCTTCTTCTACGTGTCCAACGTGATCGGCACGCTGCTGGCCACCGTGCTCGGCTCGGTGCTGGTGAGCACGCTCGGCGCCGCCCAGGTGCGGGACTGGGGCTGGCGGCTGCCGTTCGTGTGCGGCGCGCTGCTCGCCGTGGTCGCGCTGTACCTGCGGGCACGCCTGGTGGAGAGCGCGGCGTTCACCGCGCAGCGCACCCGCCCCGGGCGGCCCACCCCGCGGGCATTCCGGGAGCACCCCGGGGCGGTGGCCAGGGTGGTCGGCTTCACCGTCGGCGGCACGGTCGCCTACTACACGTTCGCGGTGTACCTGCCGAGCTACGCGCAGCAGGTCAAGGGGGTACCGACGGTGTCCGCACTGTGGGCATCGATCGCCGCGCAGGTCGTCCTGGTGCTCATCCTGCCGCCGCTCGGCGCCCTGTCCGACCGGATCGGCCGGCGCCCACTGCTGATCTACTTCGGCGCCGGCTTCGCACCGCCGGCATCGGGCTGCCCTACGCGCTGACCGTGGCGGTGTTCGGCGCTACCGCGCCGTACCTGGTCACCGAGCTGAGCCAGAGCGGGCGCGGCGCCGTGTTCCCCTGGTACCTCGCGGCCACCTGCCTGGTCAGCCTGGTCGTGTACGTCACCGCCCGGGAGACCGCACGGTCGGCCTGACCGGGTCCAGCGGCCGGTAGCGGCCGGGTCAGGCCTAGCCGAGCCGCTCCAGGTGGTGCAGCACCACGTCGTCGAGCCGACCGGCGTCGATCCGCGCCGTCATCCAGGTGTGCGTGGGTTGGCCCCGGCGGTCGGTGGGGGAGCCGGGGTTGAGCAGCCGCAGCCCGGTGGGCGCGACGGTGTCCCAGGGGATGTGGCTGTGCCCGAACACGAGCACGTCGGTGTCCGGGAACCGGGCCGCGCAGCGCCGCTCCCGGCCGCCGGCGGCCCCCGTCTCGTGCACCACGGCCAGCCGGGCCCCGGCCAGCTCGGCCGTGGCGACCTCGGGCAGCCGGGCCCGTAGTGGCGCGCCGTCGTTGTTGCCGACCACGCCGATCAGCCGGCGGGACCGTGCCTCGAGCTCGTCCAGCAGTGCCACGTCGACCCAGTCACCGGCGTGCACCACGACGTCGGCCCGGTCGACCTCCCGCCACAGCGCGTCGGGGATCCGCCGGCCCCGGCCGGGCAGATGGGTGTCGGAGATCAGCAGCAGCCGCACCGCCCCATCGTGCCGCACCGGCGGCTCCGGGTTCAGGCTCTGGGGTCAGGCTCCGGGTTCAGGCTCTTGGGTCAGGTTCTGGGGTCAGGCGCCGACGCCGTGCAGCAGCCGGGTCATCGCGGTGCCGCACAGCATCCGGAACTCCGGGTCGGGCAGCCCGAGCCGGTCGGCGTGCTGCATCGAGATCAGCCCGTGCATCAGCGCCACGATGCTCAGGGCCACCTCGGACACGTCGTCCGGGGCGAACAGCCCCCGGTGCATGCCCTCGTCCACGGCGGCCAGCACGGCGCTGAGCACCGGGGACTGGTGGGAGCGGAAGTCCGGGGTGCCGTCCCCGTTCGCCGCCGCGCCCCGGTGCACATGCAGCAGGGCGTACAGCGTCGGCTGCTCGAGGGCGAAATCCAGCAGGCCGTTCAGCGTCCGGCGCAGCTCGGCCCGGGGGTTGTCCAGGCGGGGACCGGTGCGCCAGCGGGCGGTCAGCTCCGTCCAGCCGTGCTCGGCGACCGCCCGCAGCAGCGCCTCCCGGTTCGGGTAGTGCCGGTAGATGGCCATCGGGGTGATCCCGACCGCGGCGGCGACCCGGCGCATGCTGACCGCTTCGGCACCCTCACCGAGCAGGATCGCCCTGGCCTCGACCGCGATGCGCTCGGCGGTGCCGCTGGCCATGGGCACACCGTAGAGCACCGTCCGGGGCCTCTCACCCGCTAGCGGTGTACGCCGTAGACACGTCTGGGTGGCCAGGCTCGGGCCGGATTTTGCTGTGGCACTGGTAACAACCGAGCAACCTTCGCCGATGGTCCTTACAGAGTGCCCGCGTCCCTGTAGCCAGCGGAAGGCCGACCCGCATGACCACGCCGCCACCTCCCGGTCCGCGCCATGCGCGCGGTGCCGACCGGCGTGATGTCGGGCGGCGTGGTGGTGGGCGGCGTGGTGCTGGGCGGGGTGGTTTCGGGCCGGGCCGCTCCGGACGGTTCCGGTCGCGCTACCCGTGGCTGGTCACCGGCCTAGCCCTGCTGGCGTTGGCCGGTGCCGGGGTGGCCGGCGCCAGTGTGATCGCCGCGCCGAGCGCGGTGTTCGCCGGCAGCTCGATCGAGACCGGAGTGCCGGTTGCCGACCGCACGGCGGCGGAGAGTGCCCCGGTCGAGCCGCTGGCCGTGGGGCGCCCGGCCAGCCCCGTGCCGCTGCCGATGGTCAGCGTGCACGTGCGCTACGAGATCGACGGGCCGGCCTGGGCCGGGTTTCTCACGTTCACAAGCGGCCGCTCGGGGCTGGCCGCGCCGCAGACCCCGGTGCAGTTGCCCTGGCGCACCGAGTTCGACGCGTCCCGAGGCTTCATCCCGACGGTCACCGCGCAGAATGCCGGCGACGGGGCGATCAGCTGCCGGATCAGCGTGGACGGCACCGTCGTCTCGGACGTCACCAGCGACGGCGCCTTCGGCGTAGCCACCTGCACCGGCAACGTAGTCCGCTAACGCCGCCGCACCCGATCCCCACGCCCCCGCATCCCGCGCACGCCGCATCCGCGCTCCCTCCGTCCCACTTGTCGTGCCTATTTGCCACGACAGGTGCCACTTGTCGTGCCCATTTCCCGCGTCAAGTCGCGCTCGCGGGCGAAGCTCCTAGGCTGCGGGGGACGGCTCGGAGCGGGAGGTGCCTTGACCGGCAACAGGTTGCGAAGCACGTGGGACAGCCGCGCGGTACTCGGGGCGTGGTGTTGGATCCCGGCGCCCGCTGTGGTCGAACACCTGGTGTGGTGCGGGTTCGACTTCATCCTGTTCGACTGCCAGCACGGCGAGTTCGGGGTGGCCGACCTGGAACCGTTGCTCCGGGTCACCACGAACACCGAGGTCACGCCGGTGGTCCGGGTACCCACCAACGACTACTACGCGATCGGGCACGCGCTGGACGCCGGCGCCGAGGTCATCGTGGTGCCCATGGTGGAGACCCGCCAAGACGCCGAGCGGGCCGCCGCGGCGACCAGGTTCCCCCCGATCGGGTCGCGCAGCTACGCGGGCACCCGGTCCACCCGCGTACTCGGCACCGACCCCGCCCAGGTCAACCGCGAGGTCGCCTGTCTGGCCATGGTGGAGACCGCCACGGGGCTGGCCAACGCGGCCGAGATCGCCGCCACGCCTGGCATCGACGGCATCTTCATCGGCCCGTCGGACCTGGGCCTCACGCTCGGCCTGACGCCCGGCCCGCCGCCGTTCGCGCCCGAGGTGGAGCAGGCGATCGACCAGGTGGTGGCGGCCTGCGGAGCCGCCGGGGTAGTGCCCGGCCTGGCCGGCGGCGCCGAGTACGCGGCGCGGGGGCTGCGCTTCCTCACGGTGTCCGGCGACAAGGTGCTGCTGCTCGGCGGGCGTGCCAGGCTGGACGCGGCCCGCCGCACGCTCGACAGGTCCGGCTGAACCGCGCCGCCCGGAGTCGAGCCGACGCGCCCGACTCACCAGCCCCGGCTGCGCCACTCCGGCAGGGCGGGGCGCTGGGCGCCGAGCGTGGAGTCGTCGCCGTGACCCGGGTAGAACCAGGTGTCGTCCGACAGCACGTCGAAGAGACGGTGCTCGACGTCGTCCACGAGCGAGACGAAGTCCTCCGGCGCCCACGTCTTGCCGACGCCGCCGGGGAACAGCGAGTCGCCGGTGAACAGGTGCGGCCGCTCGTCGCCGCGGTAGAGCAGCGCGATCGAGCCGGGGGTGTGCCCGCGCAGGTGGATCACCTCGAGCTCGACCTGGCCGACCCGCACCGTGTCACCGTGGTCGACCAGCACATCGGCCGGGATCGGCAGCTCGGGCGCGTCGGCCGGGTGCGCCACGGTCACCGGCTCGCACATGCCGGCGACCGCGCCGAGGGCCTGCCAGTGGTCGGGATGCCGGTGGGTGGTCACGATGGTGCGCAGCTGCGGGCGGTTGTCGCCGTGGCCGATCACGTCCATCAGCCGGTCCGGCTCGGCCGCCGCGTCGACCAGCAGCGCGTCCCCGGTGGCCTTGCAGACCAGCAGGTACGCGTTGTTGTCGTACTCGCCGACGGACACCTTGGTGATCGTCAGCGCGTCCAGGGTGCGGCGGGTAGCGGCCCCGCCGGGGTCGGTATGACCGGTGTACTCATCATGCACGTCCACGCCGTCGAGCCTAGTCACAACCGCCCGACTCAGGGCGACGACGGCCGCTCGACCGACGCCGACCCTGCCGCGGCCGCCTCCCGCGCACCGGTGACGGCCAGCCGGTCCGCGCGTTCGTTCTCCGGGTGTCCCGCGTGGCCCTTGACCCACTCCCAGCGCACCCGGTGCGGCCGGGCGGCCTCGTCGAGGCGTTGCCAGAGGTCGGCGTTCTTCACCGGGGCCTTGTCGCGGGTCTGCCAGCCGTTGCTCTTCCAGCGCGGCAGCCACGAGGTCACGCCGTTGCGCACGTAGGTGCTGTCGGTGTAGACGCACACCTCCGACGGCCGGGTGAGGCTCTCCAGGGCCCGGATGGGCGCCATGAGCTCCATCCGGTTGTTGGTCGTCGTACCGGGTTCCGCGCCGTACAGCTCCTTCTCGTGGCGGCCGTACCGCAGCACCGCGCCCCAGCCACCCGGTCCGGGGTTCCCGCTGCACGCGCCGTCGGTGAACACCTCCACCGTCCGCCCGGGCTCCGGATCCGTCACGCGGGAGAACATACCGACCAGACGGCCGAGAGCCGGGCCGGCCCTGTTCACCCGAAAGGTTGACAGAAGCGATCGTCAGCCGACACGATTCCGTCCCACGTGACGGCGTGTGGGCGGCGTGCCGCGCCACGGGTGACGAGGAGCGGTGCCATGGCTGACCTGCCCACCTTCACCCGGAGGCGGCTGCTCGTGCTGGCCGGCGCGGCCGGCGCCGCCGCCCTGCTGCCCGGGCTCGCCGCCTGTGGGAGCAGCGTCGGAGGCGGTGGATCCGGCGGCGCGAAGGCGGTGAAGGTCGGCCTGGTGGTGCCCCGGTCCGGGGTCTACGCCGTCGTCGGCACCGACCTGCAGCGCGGCTGGGAACTGTGGTTGGCGGGCCACGGCGGCAAGTTCGGCGACTACGCGGTGACCACGGTGGTCGCCGACGAAGGCGAGACCCCGCAGACCGGCGTGCCGGCGGTGCAGAAGGTGCTGCAGAGCGACGGCGTGGACGTGGTGGTCGGCCTGGTCAACTCCGCGACGGCGCTCGGCGTCCGGGACGCGATCGCCGAGTCGAAGAAGATCCTCATCGTGGCCAACGCCGGTGCCGGGGACATCACCGGCAAGGCGCGCAGCCCGTACATCTGGCGCTCCTCCTTCACCAACGCGCAGATATCCTCGGCGATGGGCACACACCTGGCGCAGTCCGGGTTCAAGGACGGCGTCTACGCCATCGCGCCGGACTACACGGCGGGCACGGAGGTCATCGCGGGGTTCACCAAGGCCTTCGAGGCGGGCGGCGGCAAGGTGGTCGGCCAGGCCAAGCCGGCCCTCGGCAAGACATCGGACTACCAGCCGTTCCTGTCCGGTATCCAGAGCTCCGGGGCAAAGGCCACGTTCAGCTTCTTCTCCGGCGCCGAGGCGATCACCTTCGTCCGCCAGTACGCGCAGTTCGGGCTGGCCAAGAGCATCCCGCTGTACGGATCGGGATTCCTCACCGAGGGCAACGTGCTGCCCCAGCAGGCCGACGCGGCGCTGGGCGTGCAGACCACGCTGCACTACACCGACCAGCTGGACAACCCGGCCAACAAGGAGTTCGTGGCCACGTACAGCGCCAAGTACGGGGAGTCGCCGAGCTGCTTCTCCGTGCAGGCCTGGGACGCCGCGAACGTGCTCAACCGGGCGCTCCGGTCGGCAACGGCGGTGGACGGGGACACGATCTCGGCCGCGCTGGGTGGGGTGGGCACCATCGAGGACAGCCCGCGCGGGCCGTGGACGTTCGAGGGGCAGACCCCGCGGCAGACCATCTACCTGCGCCGGGTGGTCCGGACCGGCGGCAAACTGGTCAACAGCGTGGTCCAGGACCTCGGCCAGCAGAGCCAGCCCGCCTGACATGCCGGTGTGGCTCGAGGCCAACCTGGTCAGCGTCCTCAACGGGTTCGCGATCGGGTTCCTGCTGTTCATCCTGGCGGTGGGGTTGTCGCTGGTCTTCGGCATGATGGACGTGCTGAACCTGGCCCACGGCGCGCTGTTCCTCGGCGGCGCGTACCTGGGCGCCAGCCTCGCCGGCGGCGGGGCCAGCTGGGCGGGTTTCCTGGGCGCGCTGGCGATCGCGGCGGTGGCCGGGTTGGCCGCCGGCGGGGTCCTGTCGCTGCTGACCGAGCCGCTGCGCAACCGCTCGCACCTGGATCAGGCCCTGCTCACCCTCGGCGTGGCGCTGGTGGTGTCCGAGCTGCTGATCGTGGTGTTCGGGGACGACCCGCTGGCGGTCGGCGCCCCGCCGGGGTTGGACGGCTCGGTGGAGCTGCTCGGCGCGGCATACCCGACCTATCGGCTCGCCCTGATCGGGGTCGGCGCGCTGCTGGCGCTGGCGGTCTACCTGGTGGTGGACCGGACCAGGATCGGCGCGCTCGTCCGGGCCACGGTGGCCGACCGGGAGATGGTCGCTGCGTTGGGCGTGGACAACCGGTTGGTGAAGGCGGCCGTGTTCGCGGTCGGCTCGATGCTGGCCACCACGGCGGGGGTGCTGGGCGGGCCGATCTACGGCGCCCGGTCGGGGTTGGACTCCACGGTGCTCATCCTGGCGCTGGTAGTGGTCGTGATCGGCGGGCTCGGCTCGGTGCGCGGCGCCCTGGTCGGCGCGTTGATCATCGGCCAGATCGAGTCACTCGGCCGGGCGCTGCTGCCCGATTTTGCCTCGTTCATCCTGTTCGGCGCGCTGGCCCTGGTGCTGGTGCTGCGGCCGCGCGGGTTGTTCGGCGCTCCGGCGGCGGTGCCCCGGTGACCGCGAGGTCGACGACCGGAGCCGCCGGCCGGGGAGGTGACCGGGTGACCGCGCGGGTGGTGGACGGACCGGCGGCGCCCGATAGTGCCGGAGCCGCTGAGCCGCCGCCCCGGCCCACCCGCGTGGCCCGGAGTGCCGCCGTGGCGGTGCTGGTGCTGCTGGCCGCCGCGCCGCTGTTCCTGGCCCCGTTCGCCACCACCACGCTGACCAGGGTGCTGGTGTTCGCGCTGTTCGCGGTGAGTCTGGACCTCCTGGTCGGGGTGACCGGGCTGCCGTCCCTCGGGCACGCCGCCTACTTCGGCACCGGGGCGTACGCGGCCGGCTGGGTGTCGATCAACGTGACCTCCGAGGTTCCGGTCCCGCTGCTGGTGGGCGCGGCGTTCGGGGCGTTGGCCGCCGCGCTCACCGGCTGGGTCACGGTGCGCACCCACGGGGTGTTCTTCCTGATGCTCACGCTGGCCATCGGGGAGCTGGTGCAGCAGGTCGCGGACTCCTGGGAGACGCTGACCGGCGGCGCCAACGGGATGACCGGGATACCCGCCACCCGGCTGGCCGGCCAGCCGCTGGTGACCGCCGGGTACCTGTACTGGTACGTGCTGGCGGCCTTCCTGGTGGGCTTCGCCGTGCTGTGGTTGGTGTCCCGCTCACCGTTCGGGGAGGCGCTGCGCGGCATCCGGGACAACGAGCCGAGGATGCGCGCGCTGGGCTACCCCACCTCGCTGTACAAGTACGCCGCGCTGGTACTGGCCGGCGCCGGGGCCGGGCTGGCCGGTGCGCTGCTGGCCGCCCAGGTGCGCCTGGTCACCCCGGCGGACCTGGGCTTCGCCACCGCCGCTTTCGGGCTGCTGGCCGTGATCATCGGCGGGGCCGGCTCGATGTGGGGGGCCTGCCTCGGCGCCGCGCTGGTGATCGTGATCCGGGACGCGCTCGGGCCCAGCCTGGACGGGCACGGCACGCTGCTGCTGGGTGTGGTGTTCGTGCTGGTGGTCTACCTGCTGCCGCGCGGGGCGGCCGGCACGCGGTGGCCCAGGCGGCGGGGGAGCGGGCGGCGGGGGAGCGGGCCGTGACGCGGCCGGTGCTGCGCTGCGCCGGGCTGAGCCGCTCGTTCGGCGCACTCACGGCGGTGGACGGCGTGGACCTGGCCGTGGCACCCGGCGCCCGGCACGCGCTGATCGGTCCCAACGGCGCCGGAAAGTCCACGCTGTTCAAGCTGGTCACCGGGGTGCTGCGGGCGCACGCGGGCCGCGTCGAGCTGGCCGGGCGGGACGTCACCCAGCTGTCCGAGGTACGCCGCAGCCGCCGCGGCATGAGCCAGACGCCGCAGCACGCCAGCCTGTTCGCCTCGATGACCGCCGCCCAGACAGTCGCGCTCGCCGTCCGCCGGCACGGGGCGGACGCCGCCTCCGACCGCCGCATCTCCCCGTTCCCGCGCCGCCAGCCCGAGGTGCGAGAGCGCGCCGAGCGGCTGTTGGCCGACGTCGGCTTGGCCGGCCGGGGCGGGGTGCTGGTGCCGTCGCTGTCGCACGGAGAGCGCAAGCAGCTGGAGGTGGCGCTCGCGCTGGCCTGCCGCCCCACCCTGCTGCTGCTCGACGAGCCGGCGGCCGGGATGTCCGCCGCGGAGAGCGCCCGGCTGGTGGAGCTGCTCGCCGGCCTGCCCGAGGAGATGACCGTGCTGTTCGTCGAGCACGACCTGGACCTGGTGTTCGCGCTGGCCGACGCGGTCACCGTGCTGCACCTGGGCCGGGTGCTGCTGTCCGGTACGCCGGACCAGGTGCGGGCCAGTGACCAGGTCCGGGAGGCCTACCTGGGTGCAGGGCGGGCGGAGCTGTTCCTG
>Ga0137415_10008753_pt1 | contig 10037 bp, 6 predicted proteins | sample CZODoug3_1_1_16f_FD_183082 | JGI IMG/M metagenome (GOLD analysis project Ga0137415, IMG submission 183082) | Vadose zone soil fungal communities from Angelo Coast Range Reserve, California, USA - CZODoug3_1_1_16fungal (Hybrid Assembly) | ecosystem: Environmental > Terrestrial > Soil > Vadose... | reverse complement strand
CCTGGCGGTCATCTCGTCATTCTCGAGTTCTCGCTTCCAACCTTGGCTCTTTTGCGCGGTGTGTATCGAATCTATCTCCATCGGATCCTTCCATTCCTGGCCTTACTCCTGACCCGGAGCCGCGATTCCTACAAATATCTTGGCGCGTCGATCGAAAACTTTCCCACGCGACCGGACATGATGCAGTTGATTGAAAACAACGGCTTCGTTAAAATTTTCGCCCAACCTTTGACGTGCGGTATCGTCACGATTTATACCGCGACGAAACGCGTTTAAGGTGACGGCGTGGCGGTCAGCGTAGGAGACGGAGATGGCGTCGGGGATTCCTGACCAACCAGTGGTAGCTTAAGCGCTCTCACATCTGGATTGCTGATCACGAGCGTTCCTTCGCGTTCATCCACTTTTGCGAACCACGTCCCGTTCGGCGCCGCAGCGCCAACGATAAGCTTATGTGTCGCCTTATCGTCGGGCGAAGTCGTGAATGTCACCACGAGCTGCGGCTTGTCGAAACCGTGGGCCGGAGATGTCGATCCAATCCAGCGCACGGCCCGCAAAGTCGCCAAACTATTAAGCAGCGATTGCAGGTTGGTTTGATTGATCGGGCCGCTCCCTTTGGCCCAATTCCACTGATTGTTCTCGGCTCGCACCAACGCGGACTCTTTGTCCGTCGTCACTGTGACGCGATGGATCTGTTCCGGCTTGAAATTGAAGATCGATAATTCCTGCCATTGCAACGGATCCGTGAAAATCTGGTCGAGCAAATTACGATGCACCGCGACAACGAACGGCTCATCGCCGACCCGCGCGTAGACGTTCTCACCTTCCACTTTTCCAAACGCCACCGATGCGAATGGTTGTTCGCCGGCTTTGGTTTCAGCTGTGTTCTCGGAAGCGAACGAACTGAAGGTGACAGTCAATTGCGGCTTATCCAGGCCGTACTTCGGCAAATTCGAAGCGACATCTTCGACAAATTTTGTGACCTGCTCGTTTTGCAGTCGATCGATAAGCCGTCGGACCTCACCCGAATTTGCGGGCGCGTTATTGCGGCTGGCGATGGTCCAGTTCTCGTCTTTGCGCGCGAAAACCGTTCTGCCTTTGCCGGGAGCGTCGATGGTTAACCGGTCGAGAATTTTTGTGTCGATCCGAACAAGATGGCGATCGCGTAGATCGTTGGGCCTGCTGTTTAGGATTTCCTCGATTTTTTTCGGCAACGTATAAACGAAACCTCGCGGCGAGAATCGCACGTAAACCTGGTCCTTCTCTTTTTCTCCCGCAGTCGCGGGACCGCCGATCTGAAGTGTCCGGCCCTGCTCGCCACGGGACGAGTCCGTCCGACCGGCGGATTTGTCATCCTGCGCGAACAACGTGAGCGAACCATGCGGCTCGGCCAATCCGTACGGATGCAGATCGCCGCGATCGTCAGCCACGAATTGTTGAATACGCGCAGTTGTGACTTGCGCGATCAAGTCGCTGACCTTCTGATCGTCAGCCCGCGTGTGCAACGGTTTCAGAATGTCCCAGTGATCGCCCTTTTTCTGAAGTTCCAGTTCGCCCGCCGAAGTTTTGAGCACGACCCGAACAACCTGCGCCATGATCAAGTCAGTCAGTTTTCGATCGCGGAAATCCTCCGGTTTTTTGTCGATCGCCTTCTTGACCGATTGGTTCGCGAGAAAGGTTTCTTTGGAATTCCCAAACCGGACATACATCTTGCCTTCCAGGGCCGCGTCCTTCCCGAAGAAAATCTCCGGTGGCGTATCCGGGCCAATTAGCTTCAAACGTAGCTTTGGGTTTGCGAGGCCGTAATCGGCGAGCTTGTTTTTATCCGCTTCCATCTCTTTTGCCGAGATGGCGGCGTCCTTCTGCCAGTTCTCGAGATCGAGCAGCAAATTGTTCACTACCGAACCGTCGGCCTGATCCTTAATTGGAATTTCCAGACGCCATTTATCGTCGCGCCGGCGGATGTCGATCTGATCGTCGCCATTCTGGATGACGATGCCGTTCACTTTGTCGCGGCTAAAATTAACAACGTTCTGGGCCTGGCGCGTGGCTTCTTCCGTGCCGGGCCGGTTTCGCTCGACGAAAAAGAGATAAGCAAAAACTCCTGCCGCGATGACGAACAAGACCAATGTCGTTTTCCACTTCATGAGATTTCAGCGACTTCCTTAAGCGCGCCGTTTCCACCAAACGGCGGTGCCGAGGACGACAAAGATGAGCGGCATGAATATAAGGATCGTCCAGCGCAAGCTCCGCAAAGCGCTTTCGTTCAGGCTAAAGGTGAGCGTCTTCGGAATTTTGGGCGCGATTCCAATGAGTTGCTCGCGGCTCAAGAGCCAGTTTGTGCTCGAAGAAATGAAATCGAGCGCTTGTTGGTCCTGCGTCAACGCGTTGTTTTGAATGAAGGTAGCGTTGCTCACCACTACCATTCGCGATGAATTCATCTGGACCCGCTCATCTGCGCTGCCACCTTTTTCGATCGAAACGCCGATAGTCAACGGCGCCGTGCCCGCCTTTTTGGCGTCCGCTTGTAGTTTCGCCTGGTCGTTGGTGTTGTAATCCGTCTCGGCAAAATAACCTTTCTCGGCTTCAATCAATGGCTGGAGTTGAATGTTCGCTGCGCGAACTCGTTGCGACTCGATTGTGATCGATGACGTGCCGCCGAAGAATATAGCGCGCACCTCTGCGAGACGTTTTGTGACCGGACTGTTCCCGAGAAAGCGCGCCTGCACGTCGCGGATCAAGGCCAGTTCTTCGATCCCGGTGCGGACAAAGGCCATCAACCGGTCGTCGTTAACTTTCACGCCCAATTCGTTAAGGAACGCGTTCAGCTTCGGTGTCTTCGCTGATGGATCGATCAGTAAGAGGATCCGTCCCTGTTTGTTCCAAAAATCGTGGAGCAATTTTATTTCGCGGTCGGAGAGATCGTATTGCGGGCCGACGATCATGACCGCTTTTATCTCGGCTGGAATTTGCGGTTCATTGAAAAGATTCAGTTCCTGAAACTTAATGTTTTCGTTCTCGATGAACGTCTTCAGCACCGAAATCGGACTGGCCTCTTGCTGCTGTTGTTGGCCAAGCATTCCAAGCGGTGACGGTTCTGCGATTGAGGGCTCTTTGTGGCCAGTCACATATCCAATCGTGTTCTTTTTTCCTTCGACCAAATCCATCATCGCACTCGTGATCGCCTGTTCGCCTTTAAACGCGGTCACGCGCGGACCTTCGCCAAACGCCATCCCGCTCTGATCGATCTCGGCCATTTCCGACGCCTTCACCGTTTTGTTCCGGCCCTCGTAATCGATCACGATCAAGCTCTCGTCGCTGACCACTTTATATTTGTCGAACAGCTCCTTGGCGCGGGAGAGGCTTCGCTGCGGATCGATGTTTTCGATGTCGATCTTGCCCTTGGCCGCGTATTGATATTCCGTCAGCAGACTCGAAACGTCGCCGCTGATCGGTGTGCTCGGCGAAAAGAAAACTGTGATCCGCACTTTTCCTTTGATCGAATTCAGAAAGCGCTTGGTCTTGTCCGAGAGCGCGTATTTCTGATCGCGCGAGACGTCCCAGCGTTTGTAATGCCGGAACCCGATCCAGTTCACCGCGGTGACCAGAAAGAAAATGAGAATGAGCTGGACCAAAACGTTCAGTCCAATTTGGAGGCGATGAATTTTCTTGGGTTTCGCTTTGTCCGCTAGGTCGGCCATCGTCACAACCTCCATTTTCGCGATTGAAACGCTTGATAGGTCAGCGCCAGCATCAGCGCGGTCATGCTCAAATAGAGAACGACTGGTCGCGTATCGATGATGCCGCGTGAATACGTGGCCATATGTTCGATCGCGGAAACGTAACCGAGCCAATCGCGCATTCCGCCACTCACATCGAGTAGGATGTATTGAATCAAACCGAGAAAGAACAGAAGCGTGATCGCACAAAAAGAAATAATCGCGGCAACGATCTGGTTCTTCGTCAAGACTGAGGCGAGGCAACCGACCGACAAGTAAAACATTCCAAGCAGCAAGACCATCAGGTAGGAGCCACAGTATGCTCCGGCCGAATTCGCCGCCGGTTGCTGCGTGATCTTTTGAAAAATCGCGAAGTAGAGGAGCGTTGGAAGCCAGAGCGCGATGTAAAACAAGAGTGCGCCGAAAAACTTTGCCAGCACAACTTGCAAATCCCGCACCGGCGCGGTCATGAGCGGCTCGATCGTGCCGAGCTTAAACTCCTCAGCGAAAAGACGCATCGTGATCAACGGAAAAATCAAAATGAACGGCAGCCAGAAAAAAACGTTATTGAAAAACGCTTCTTGAACCGAGTAGCTCGCCGGGCGCTGGTTCATGAACGAAATCTGAAAGTAGTAATTCACGCCGGTAACGAGCAGGAAAAACACGACAACGATGTAACCGATCGGCGAATGAAAATAGCCGCGGACCTCGCGAGCGAGCAGGGTGTAAAATTTTCTCATCGCTTAGGTCGGCATCTCCGTTTGATCCGAGTGCGTGATTTCGACGAACACGTCTTCGAGGGTTGCGCGTCGCTGCGAGAGTTCGCGTAGCGTCCACTTTCGCGCGGCCGCGAGCCGGAAGATCTCCTCGCGCACGTCCAGACCGGATTCGACCCGCAACGAAAATATTTTCCAATCATCATCCTGATCGGTCGTCACTTCGCGGACGCCGGAAATTTTCTTTAACTCTTCCGCGCCATCGTCTTTGCCGGTTTTCGCCTCAACCACGACGCCGCCGGCCTGGCGAATCTGACCAAGAAGATTGTCCGGCGTATCGCACGCTTCGATCCGGCCCTTATGAATGATGATGACGCGGCTGCAGGTCATCTCCACTTCCGGCAAAATGTGGGTGGAAAGTAGAATTGTGTGTTGCCTGCCGAGATTTTTAATCAGCTCGCGTACTTGCCGGATTTGGTTTGGATCAAGGCCAATGGTCGGCTCGTCGAGAATAAGGAGCTCGGGCTCATTTACGAGTGCATCGGCCAGACCGACTCGCTGACGATAACCTTTGGAAAGTGCTCCGATTAATTTTCTTTCCACTTCGCGCAAACCGCACAGTTCCTTTACGTCGCCGACGCGCTCGGCCACGCGGCGATGCGGCACGCCTTTGAGCGCGGCACGGTAATCAAGGTATTCCGTTACCCGCATATCATTATAGAGGGGAACATTTTCCGGCATGTAACCGAGGCGCGACCGCGCCTGGAGTGATTGCTCGAACACATCGAAGCCCGCAATGGAGGCGCGGCCGGATGTGGCCGGCATGAATCCCGCCAGAATCCGCATGGTGGTCGTCTTGCCCGCGCCGTTCGGACCCAGGAAACCCATGATCTCGCCCTGGCCGACCTCGAAATTCAAATCCCGGATCGCGGTCTGACCGGCGTAACGCTTGGTTAAGTTTTCGACTTTGATCATTCTGAAATTATTTGATGAGACAACTGAGCCGTTAATGCGTTGCCAAAAATCTTTCGTCTGTCAATGGGCGGCTAGCGTGACGGTCTCGAGCCGCTTTCCGGCGCCACCCGCGCGGACAACGCCCACTGTGAAATCGACACTGGTTCCGCTACTGGCGCGGCCGAGCAGGTTCTCAATATCCTTCACTGAACTCACCTCGTGCTTGCCGACGCGGTAAATTACCAGGCCGCGCTCGATCCCTGCTTGATCGGCCGGACTATTTGGTTCGACCGCGCTGATCAGAACACCGTGCCCTGGCTCATAACCGAGCGCGTCCGTTAGTTCCTCGTTCAAATCCTGCAATTGCATCCCAAACATCCGCTCGGCGCTGGACGTCGATGTTTCGTCAGCTGCCGGCTGATTTTTCCCTCCGGGATGTTTCTCAGCGAACGCTTTGAAATTCTTCACGCTGTCGCGCACGACATCGGCCGGGATGGCGAATCCAAGTCCTTGGGTCGGGACGCCTTGCGGGGTGAAAGCCATTTTCGCGGAACTAATTCCAACGAGCCGCCCTGAGATATCGATCACCGGCCCGCCACTGTTTCCGGGGTTAATCGCCGCGTCTGTTTGCACCAGGTTTTTGTAGTCCATGTTCTCGATACTGATGTCGCGCTTGGTCGCGCTCAACACGCCTCGACTGATCGAGCTGCCGTAGCCCACTGCGTTCCCGACGACGAGAACAGTTTCGCCTAACAAATTCGGCGAAATGTTATCGAGATTGATAAACGGAAACGAATCTTTCGAATCAATCTTGATGAACGCGAGGTCCATCTTGTCATCGCCGGTGACGTAGTGCGCGTTGTAAGTTTTGCCGTTGTTGGTCGTTACTTGAATTTTCAAGTCCGCCGCGCGTGCGACCACGTGCTGATTGGTCACGATATACCCGGCTGGGTCGACAATGAATCCGGAACCGAGACTTTGCAGCGTTTGCCGGATCTCACGCGGACGTCCCTGGTAATAACCGAAAAATTGCGCGTAAAAATCTTCGATCGGATCGCGAACGCTCCGCCGGATCACGCGCTCGGTGTTAATATTGACGACAGCCGGCAAGACCTTCGCAACTGCCAGCACAGCGGGCTCAGCCGCCGGATCGGCCTGGGCCAGGCAAGATATCGATCTTACCAGCGTCAGTGCGGCGGCGACGATCGGCGCGGCCCAAATTTTTCCATGAACTCCCATTGGTGCGGTCCAAGTAACGAAGCTGCCTCCGCACTGTCAACTTGATGGAAACTGTAGCCGAGGGGCCCAGAGTACTTGCCGCTCGGCGCAATCGTCCGAGATTGAATGGGCCATGCGCACGTCAATTGCCGCTCGAGCGAATCTGGAACTGATCGACCAGAATTATCAGCGCTGGCAGGAGGATCCCGCGTCGGTTGATCCAAGCTGGGCGGCATTTTTTGAGGGATTCGAGCTGGGCAATTTGCCGCAGCGAAATGGCGCTGCCGCTACGACGGCGCAGCGTCCAGGTGTGCGCGAAAGTCCGCTTCAGACGCGGATCGACGGCCTCGTTTACGCCTATCGAACTCTCGGCCACACTGTCGCGCGGGTGAATCCGTTGGCGGAAAAACGCCCGGAAAATCCGCAGCTCACACTGCGCGAACTCGGTTTTAGCGAAAAGGACCTCGATCTTCGCGTCTCCTCAAAATTCTTCCACGATAATGAGGAGATGACCTTGCGCGAGATGATCGCGCGTCTGCAAAAAATCTATGCGGACTCGATCGGCGCCGAGTTCATGCACATTCAGAACACGCGGATTCGCAATTGGGTGCTGCACCGGCTCGAGTCGCGCGCCGACAAGCATTCGAGTGCGCGCCAGGTGAAAATTGCTCTCTTGCGCGGGTTGATGGAAGCCGAGTCGTTCGAAGTTTTTCTGCACTCGCGTTACGTCGGGCAGAAGCGCTTTTCACTCCAAGGTGCGGAATCGCTCATGGTGATTCTCGATAGCATTCTGCACAAGTGCCCGACCGTGGGGGTCGAGGAAATTTGCATGGGCATGGCGCATCGCGGCCGGTTAAACGTGCTCGCGAATTTTTTGAAGAAATCGCTCCGCGTCATCTTCACCGAGTTTAGTGAGAATTACGTTCCCGAGCTGGTCTCGGGCGATGGTGACGTGAAATATCATCTGGGTTACCGCACTGTCCGAAAACTTTCCTCCGGCGCTCAAATCGAAATTCGTCTCTCGGCCAATCCGAGCCATCTCGAAGCAGTTGGTCCGGTGGTCGAAGGAACGGCGCGGGCGCGTCAACGCATCCGCGGTGACACGGAGCATCGGCGCAAAGTTTTGCCGCTCTTGCTTCATGGCGACGCGGCCTTCGCAGGACAGGGGATCGTCGCCGAAACGCTGAACCTGTCTCAACTACACGGTTACGGGACCGGCGGCACGGTGCACGTGGTCGTGAATAATCAGATCGGTTTCACCACCATTCCCGAAGATGCGCGCTCGTCGATGTACGCCACCGATATCGCCAAGATGATTGAAGTGCCGATTTTTCATGTGAACGGCGACGATCCGCTCGCCTGCATGCAGGTTAGCCAACTCGCGCTCGATTTTCGTCAGGAATTTGGCCGGGACATTGTGATCGACATGTATTGTTACCGCCGCTACGGGCACAACGAGGGCGACGAGCCGGCGTTCACGCAACCCGATCTTTACGCGAAGATCGACAAGCACCCGTCGGTTGCGGAGTTGTACAAGCGCGAGTTGCTCGAATCCGGCGCAATGACGGACGACGATGCGGCCTCGCTCAAGACGGAATTCGATCTCCGCCTCGAAATGGCGCTCGACAATGTCAAAGCCATCGAAAAGGAGAAGGCAGGCGAGGAGGCGAAGTTCAAGGGATCAACCGCTGTTTTTCAGCCGGAGTACACCAGCTCGCCGGTCTCCACCGGGATCGACCAAAAGATTCTCAAGACGATTGTCGATGCGCTCACGCGCGTGCCGGATGACTTCAACGTTCAGCCGAAGATCAAACGCATCGTCCTCGAGCATCGCCGGAAAGTTTTCGAAAATGGCGGGCCCTACGAATGGCATTACGCCGAACTGCTCGCTTTCGGTTCTCTTCTTCTCGAAGGAACGCCCGTTCGATTGTCCGGTCAGGACAGCGCGCGCGGAACTTTTAGCACGCGGCACGCGATCCTTTACGACGCAAAAACCGGTGCGCCGTATGTGCCGCTGATGCATTTGGGCGAAAAGCAGGCGCGCATTTGCATCTATAACAGCTTGCTCTCGGAAGCCGCCGTCCTCGGGTTCGATTACGGTTATTCGCTCGATTATCCGAGCATGCTTTGCCTGTGGGAAGCGCAGTTCGGAGATTTCTCGAATGGCGCGCAAACCATCGTCGACCAATTCATCGTTTCGGCTGAATCGAAATGGCAGCGGCCGAGCGGGATCGTATTGCTGCTGCCGCACGGTTACGAAGGACAGGGCCCCGAACATTCCAGCGGCCGCCTCGAACGCTTTCTTCAACTTTGTGCCGAGGACAATATTCAGGTCTGCAATCTGACTACTTCGGCGCAGTACTTTCACCTGCTCCGCCGGCAAATGAAACGCGATTTCATCAAACCGCTCGTGATCATGACGCCAAAGAGTTTGTTGCGCGCCGAATTTGCGTCGTCGCCCGCGAAAGAATTTACCAGTGGAAAGTTCGAGGAAATTCTCGGTTCTCCCGAAGTTGGACCGGCCAACAAAATGAAACGCGTGATTCTTTGTTCCGGCAAAATTTACTACGACCTCATCAATTACCGCACGGAAAAGAAGATCGACAACGCCGCTATCATTCGAATGGAACAGCTTTATCCGTTGCACGAAACGAAATTGAAATCGATGATGAAAGCTTTTCCGAAAACGATAGCAATCGTCTGGTGCCAGGAAGAACCGGAGAATATGGGCGGATGGAGTTTCATCGAGCCGCGTTTGCGTAAACTTTTCGAACGCGAAATCGCTTATGCCGGTCGCGATGCCAGCGCGAGCCCCGCCGTCGGCTCGCTCGTGCGACACAAGCGCGAGCAGGCCTGCGTCGTTGCCGACGCCTTCAAGGTCTGACGATTGTCATCCCGAGCGGAGCGAGGGATCTCACAGTCGACGTTTGGAGCACACAAACTAATCAGCGTGATCCACAAGCTTGTGAGAGATCCTTCACTTCGTTCAGGATGACCACGTAGAGTAGTTGCCAAGGTTTGATTCGACCGCACGTTTTTTTGCGCTTAGTTAGGCGCGGTGAGCGTCGAAGTAAAAATTCCAGCCGTTGGCGAATCGATCACGAGCGGAATCGTTTCCGTCTGGCACAAGAAATCTGGCGATTTCGTCAATGCCGGTGACGCGCTCTTTACCCTTGAGACTGACAAGGTTTCGACTGAGATCGCGGCCGAAATATCCGGTGTGCTCGACACGATTGTTCCTGAAGGCCAGGAGGTAAAAATCGGCGAAGTCGTCGCCACGATCGACGATTCAAAGAAAGCGCCCGCAGCCAAGCCCGCAGAAGAGAAAGCCCCTGCAAAATCCGAGACGAAAGCGGCCGCCCATCCCAAAGAAAAATCTGCCGATGCGAAAACTGCCAGTCCGGCTCGGACTCTGTCGCCGGCTGTTCGTCGT
>Ga0137415_10008752_pt1 | contig 10037 bp, 6 predicted proteins | sample CZODoug3_1_1_16f_FD_183082 | JGI IMG/M metagenome (GOLD analysis project Ga0137415, IMG submission 183082) | Vadose zone soil fungal communities from Angelo Coast Range Reserve, California, USA - CZODoug3_1_1_16fungal (Hybrid Assembly) | ecosystem: Environmental > Terrestrial > Soil > Vadose... | reverse complement strand
ACCCCGGCTACCACGGCGTGAGAAGACGTCCCGACCGTGGGTATTTTCCGCTTGCCTATACGCAATTCACGGCCGTCGTCTTCAAGGATAGCTCCACTAGCAACGCGCGCAACTTCCAGCGCAAACGCCCAGCGCGGCCCTTCGAGAGACAGCTCCCGCACGGGGACGCTCCGGCAGATGCTGTCAGGCCCTAAAGCAGCTTGGGCGTGTCCGACCGCGACAGCGTTCTCTGCGAAGAGCGGCAACGGTTCGACCCAAAGTCGTCCCTGCGGTGAATTGCTTATCTTCGCCACGAGAACCGTGCTTCCGGCGCCTTTCAGCGCTTTCGCCAATTCGCGGTCGTTTGATTCGTCTTCGGTTTCCGAGAGTAGGATGTCCAGGCCAAGCGCTTTTGGGTGCTCGGCGCTGGTGGCCCTCACCACCTGCGCCAGCAAGGAGCGTTTCCAGGGCCATCGCCCGTACCGTTCCAGACTTGCGTCATCGATGAGAATCAGCGCGACATGAGGCGAAGTGCCCTGACTCCCTCGTATACGAAAATACATATCTCCAGTGCGGCGACTGAGCTCTTCCACTGGATAACTGAGGCTGAGCAGGCCTACCACTGCCAAAAGCAATACGTTCAAAAGCAGCCAGCGCTTTGTCTGGAGGTGCTTCTGATTCGAGAGGCCTGTTGGTGACTCGCTCATGTTTCTTTCGATTGCAGGTCGATCGCCAGACGGCGAGCCTTTTCATAGAGCGTCTTGCGTTCAATCCCGAGCTTTCGTGCCGCAAGAGACTTGTTGCCACCCGATTCCCGCAAAACACGGAGAATCTCCTGGCGCTCCATCTCCTGCAGCTTTCCCGGCAATGATGTTGTCGAATTTTCTGGCACCGAGATTGCCCCGCTTCGGCTCGCACGCTCGCGTTCCACTTCCTCGGCCGAGATCTCGTCCATAGCAGCGAAAATAGCTAGCCGCTCGATCAGGTTTTCGAGCTCGCGGACATTGCCGGGCCAGCTCATGGAAGCCAGCAGTTTGACCGCCTCTTCACTGATATTTACATGGCGTTGATTGCGCTGATTGAAACGCTCCAGAAAATGATGCACGAGGAGCGGAATGTCTTCCGCCCGCTCTTCGAGCGAAGGGAGATCAATCGTCACGACACTGAGACGATAGTAAAGGTCCTCGCGAAATTGTCCTGCCCGGATCAGTGCACTCAAGTCCTTGTTGGTCGCCGCAACAATCCGCACATCGATCGGAATGAAAGTGTTCGAGCCCACGCGCCGCACCTTATGTTCCTGCAAAACGCGGAGTAACTTCACTTGAAAGCTCAGGCTGGTCTCCGATATTTCGTCCAAGAAAATCGTGCCGTCATGGGTTGCCTCAAACAAGCCGCTGCGGGTAGTATCCGCGCCGGTGAACGCGCCCTTCTCATGTCCAAACAGCTCGCTTTCCAAAATAGTCTCGGGGAAGGAACCGCAATTGATGGGGGTAAAGGGCTTCTCCGCACGTGCGCTGTGTCCATGAATGGCCCGCGCTACAAGTTCCTTGCCCGACCCGCTGGCACCGGTAATAAGCACGCTAGCAGTGCTGGGCGCGACCCGAGCAACGGCTCGATAAACTTCCAGCATCTTCGGACTTCGTCCGACAATCGCTGACTCGGGAGCAAAACTGTCTTTCGGCGCGTGGCTAGGTGTTTGCCGTGGCCCTGTCAACCTTCGCAACAAAGCAAGCAACTCATCGATGAGCAGAGGTTTGCTCAGGTATTCGAGTGCTCCTCCGGCTACCGAGCGTGCAACTGTCTCGACACTGGCGTGCGCTGTCATCACCACACACTTGCAATCCGGATGCAAAGTTTTCAGTTTCTTGAGAAATTCCAGACCGTTGGACTGTCCAATATAGATATCCAGAAGGGCCACATCGATACGGCCTTCTTTAAGGAGTGCTTCGGCATCATCAACACTTCGCGCCGCACGGCATTCGTAGCCATCCGCGGTCAGAACGGCATTCAGCCATCGGCAAATGGACTTGTCATCGTCAACGACGAGAACTCTTAGTCGCTTATCCATACTCATATCCGGCCTGATCCCCTGCTCAGTCGAGAATTCTCGCACCGCTTCCCCGGCTCACCTAGAAACGATACGCCACGCTCACCCGCCCTACCTGCGCCCGGAACGCCCCCGTGCTCTGGGCCAGGTGAAAGTAGGAATAGTCTGCGCCCACTTCCAGTTTTCCCAGCAGGAACCGGTTCTTCGCGGTAGCCTCCCAGGCTATCTGATAGGGGTCCTGGTTGACAGTTTCAGCGCCATACTCGGCGATGTATTCGCCGCGATAAATCTTTCCAACGCTAAAACGGAATCCCCCAAGCCCTAAGTGGCTGTGATACTGGTGGGGATTGAAATAGCCGTGAGAAAAGGTCTCGGTGAATGAGCTATGTGCGTACTGATATCCCAGCCCTACTGCAAAATGTAAGTTTCCGATCCAACGCAGCACTTCGGCATCCTCTCTTTGGGTGCGATTTGAATCCGAGTAGTGTTGTTTAGAGAAATCAGCGCTGACACGCCAGGAGCGTGGTTGCCAGTCAAGCCGGCTCCACCAGCCCTCCGCCACCAAGTCGAACTGAGCCGACTGGAACGTGGGCGCGATCGGTATCCGTGAGAAGCCCCCCTGGAGCCAGAAACTTCGTATTGGATGGAGAATCAATTCACCGCGGTAAAGCGCACGATTCGAGTCATCGGCAAAGCGAACCATCCCGCCCCCACCACCTATGAAAAGCCAGCGCGCCAGCCGCACTCGGCCTTCATCATTGACAGAAAAGATGCTTGCCTTTGGCCCCTCGGTGACCCACAGGGTTTTTTCATCGATGCGAAAACTGTTGGTGAGATGGCGTCCAAGCTGAAGATCAAATCGCTGTCCCGCGCGCAAAGAGCTATTCCCAGCTGAATCGCTGAAGTAGCTTGAGTCCGCCTGCAGTCGGTTCGGCGCGTTTCCCTCACGAGAGGCCGCCACCGGCAACTGGTTCTTCAGCAGCGCGTCCCGGTACTCCTGAAGGCGAAGGCTGTTCGGATGGCGAGCAAGTGCTTGCTCCACTTCGCGGCGCGCCTCGTCTTTCTTCTTCAGAAATAGCAGGTTTCCCGCCAATCCGATTGCTGCCGCCTCGTCATCCGGATTTGTTGATAGCAGGTCACGGAAGAGTTGATTCGCTGCCTCGTACTTCCTGTCGTAACTCAGCACGCGGGCCAGTTCGAGTTTTGTTTCCCGGTTGGACGGGTCATCGCGCAGAATGGCGCGAAAAATATCCATGGCCCGTCTGTCCTGACGCTGATACACGTAAACCCTGCCTAGTTCGAGCCGCAGCTGGACATTTCCCGGAAAACGCTTGAGGGCCTCTTCCAGTATTCGCGTGGCCTGCGAATAATGCCGATGGCGGAGAGCTGCCTGTTCATCGATGACGCTCTGCTGCACCGAACTTCCTTCCGCCGCTTGCGCCTCCGGGGCCTTTCCTAGGAAAGGAATGATGGCAAAGACGAGACCGGCGGGAAGAATCGAAATTCGAACCATGATTTTCTCTTTTCACGAGTCTCCGACCTGTGCTTCGGTGGGCCTCCTTGCTGCCCGTTTGAGAAGGCTGGGCTATCAATGTGAGGGCATCTTCCCGGGACGAGGCCAGGATCTATGGCGTCATCTCGATTGTAGTCATGCGCGAGAATGACCGGCCTCGTCCCTCCGCTCTCGTGCCCTAAATACAAACCATCGGAAGCCGCCGTATGGGCCTGCCACATTAATGCTCTTTTCCAGCCCCTCCGGACGATCTAGCTCTCAACGGGAAACTTTCAATGCAAACCCAGATTTAAGGGCGATCGGCAACTACCCGATCGACCTCTTGCTGCTCCTCGCCTAGCGCATTCTGCCGGCCTCTCTATTCATACGATACCCGCGCATTCGGTAGGAAGAACGCAGACCAGTAGCAAAGACGATCCGACACGAAACGTAGACATATGCGCCAGCTCCACGGTGTAGATCCGTTGATCGTTGACGCAAAGGTTGTTCACCGAGGGGGCGACATACAGCCGTATCCTGTCCTGACAAGCTGCTACTATGCAGTGTACATCGGTTGCATCCGGCTCATCGAACTCGAAATCCGCACCACCGCCAATTCGTCCCATGGTGATACACAACTTGCTTAATTGGTACGTCAAACCCTTCGAGCGACCTTCGATTACGGAGATTGTGATTGCTATGTCGTCTTGCGGAGGAATTTGCGGGAATTCGTATGCGCCTGGCCTTTTTTCGCTTTTTGTACCGTCAAAATTGGGCCGTGCGCGAGGACTGGTCGTTGGCGGTGGTTGGGGTCCCCTCGGAAACTCCTGATTTTGGCGAAACCGTGAGCTCAGAAAACTATTTGGCGATCTCTCGACAAACTGCGGGCCGTGTACGCAGCGTCGTTCTAAAACTTCTCTGCCATTGGATAGCATGACGAAAATACCTCTGTTCCCGTTCGAAGTTACTCGCTGACCAAAAACCATCAATAAACGCGTGGAGGAACTTCTCTCTCGCGCCACCGGACTTCTATCAAGGTCCTTAATTCATTAAGGCACTTTCATCGCCAATTTTAGATTGGAATAAGTGCTGTCATTTCAACCCTGCCAACTTGTGTTGGTGTGTCTCTCCAACTCATCTGAATCTTGGCTAAGTTTTACGAACGAGGGCAAATGCCGCCTGCGTTTTGAATCAGCCGACTATCATGGCTCGTGTTGTATCAACACACGGATGGGTTATGGCCTTCCACTTACTGTGCCAGGACGGCGGCTTAAGAGTGCAATTTTAACGACTTACGCCGCCCGCCCTTTGGCCAACCAATTGCCATTCCTAGACGACGTGTTGAACCTCCGACCAGGACAGAAGCACTTATTTTTCTGGAGAATTCATTCATGAGCGAATTTCTTACCGATGAGACGAAGGCGAACATGAGATTTTCTTATGCGCTGCGCTGGGTTCCACGCGCGAATATGGCCACCCTGCTGCCCTGCCATGTCTCTCCGCAGGCTGGGGACATGGCACTCGCGAAACTCGAGAAAATCGGCAAGAACGCGACTCTCGAACTGGCAAACGGTCGGCGGTGCACTCTGCATGAAGGAGACCTTCTCGCGGTGGTGTTCGGAAACCGCTACGCGACACTGCAATTCGACGGCTACGCACGCGCAAATGGAGATTCCTGTGACTTGCTCTCCATGGGCGGTCTCTGCGGTTTAGTGGAAAGCAAGCATGCAAAAGCAGCCGAACCCAGCAAGCTCCGCTTGTTGGGCGCACTCGGAAACGTCAACTGTTCTCCCCTTAATCTTCGAGACTTCGCATTGGCCCCACTGCCTCAGCCCAACCACCCTAACGTTGTTGTGGTCTGCGGCACCTCCATGGATGCTGGCAAAACGCACACGGTCATGAGTCTCATCCTGGGATTACGGAAGCAAGGGCGTGCCGTCGCAGGCATCAAACTGACCGGCACCGCTACCGGCAAAGATACGTGGAATATGCTCGACGCTGGTGCGTGCATAGCACTGGATTTTGTTGACGGTGGATTTCCGTCAACGTATCTCTCCACCTTGGATGAACTGCTGCATCTATACGATCTGCTCATCTCTCGTGCGGCCGCACAGGGCGCTTCTTACGTGGTCGTCGAGATCGCTGACGGGTTGCTACAACGTGAAACCGCAGCCTTACTGCAGGACCACGGCTTCGCGGCCAGCGTGGACGCATGGATTTTTGCAGCGGGCGATCCTCTCGCAGCAGCCGGAGGTGTTGGGGTTCTACGCAACTGGGCCATCGAACCGTTGGCGATCAGTGGAGTGGTTTCCATGAGTCCACTGGGCATGAAAGAAACACAAGCAGCCACACAGCTGCCGTGTCTTACCGCCGGTGAGCTGCAGTCTGGCGCCTTGAATGCCCGCCTGCAGGAGACAGTCTCTAAACGTGCTGGCAGCCCTTTTGCAACAGTTGGAAGTCGAGAGGAGATCCTCAACCCGTGAGCAAGGGTCGTGTCTATCTTTGGACTGATGATTCTGCCCGCGGCCTATATGGGCATCTGACTGCGAGCGTCGAATCCCTGCATCATCTCGATGTCAGCACAAGAGATGCTAGGGGTTTGTCGGGACGTTTCGTCCGCGTGCGGAACGGCGGCGCGGTCTATGAGCCTGATCCGGTAACGAAGTCTGCGCGTATGGTCCCTCTCGGTGACGCACGACCGGACGCCACGGGGGACTTTTTGTTTGAGCCGGGGCGCGGCGGCGGTCGCATTGATAAGGTGGTCTTCAGCGGAGGTTCCAGTTCTCAGGCGGAGTACCTCGAAAGCGGAGTACTTTTCCCAGAGGCGGAGTTTCGATCGCGATACATCCAGGCGTCTCGCTTCGGCGAGGTCAACACCTACTTCCATGTCGACCGTATAGCGACTTATGTCCAAGACTTACTCGCCGAATTGGGTTCTGCGCCATTGCCTCGGGTCACAGCCGTAGTAACCGCCCACCATGCCGCTACGACACAAGACGGCATCCGCGATGGGGTGAGGGGTCGCAACCACTGGTTGCCTTTCCAGGGAGGCCACTACCGCCTGCCCAGCAGACGGTACGAAATGCCAGAGCACAATCCCATTTCCCCCGCTGGCGAGATTCACCTCGGGCCAGGCTGGCAGTTGCTGGGGCATGGTGCCCTTGTCGAGGCGGCGGGCGGCCGCTATCGTGCCAACGCCTCGCACAACGCAGGAATCATCTATCACGAATACGGACACCACATTACCCGTCATTCCGCGGATTTTCGTGCAAACAACTTGCGTCCCTCGGATCAGCAGAACAACCGCAAAACTGCCATGGACGAAGGCACCTGTGACTATTGGGCCGCAACAATGCTGGGTACGCCGCATATTTGGATTTTGCACCGCCGTCATGACGATTACGAGATTCATCTTCGCAGTCTGACCTCCCGCAAAATCATGGCGGACTATGATACCGGGCCGCGGGGCGATGTGCATGCCAATGGCACCATCTGGGGCGCGGCGCTTTGGGATCTTCGCACTCAAATGTCTGCGACGGAGCCCGATGGAATCCGCAAGACCGACCTGCTGCTGCTGAAAGCTTTGCTCCTGATGGGAAAGCTCACGCCCCGGTGGCAAGAGACGTCCGTGACCATTGTTCGGCTAGCGAGAAACAATTTTGATGTCGGATTGACGTCGCTGCTTCTAGCTGACGAACAACTGAATCGGAGTCAAAACCAGAAGACCATTGTGGAAATCTTCGGCAAGCGGGGGATACAGCCGGCGCGGAGCTTCCGCCAAGGCGGGCACGGCGAACTCTTCCTGGACACGCAGACTGGTCAGCAGTTGGACGCGATGAAATCGAATCGCGCATAGGAAGAGAGAGTTAGACGTAATGCTGAATGGGCCACATTCGCTTTCATCGGCCAAGGATGAATTTCCGACGGTGTCTCCATTGGCTCTCGAGGCTTTGCTGAGGCATGTCTCCTTTGATGAAATTCCCGGCTCAGCAGATTTGCTTTCCGGAAGAGGTTTAGAAGAACAAACTTCCACTCTCGACGAACCTCCACTATCGGTCATCGTCACAGGGGACATCATGTTAGGCGGGCGCGCCAGCAAAGCTGTTGCCGAATTTGGTCCGGATTATCCGTTTGAAGGCGTCTTACCGCTCTTTCGGAGGGCACCCATCGTGATGGGTAACTTGGAGGGTCCCTTTGCTGAGAAGTCCCGAAAGCAGCAACGTAATTTTTCGTATCGGGTGGATGTTAGCCTCGCCAGTTCGCTGAGCCGTGCCGGAATTAATGTCGTCACGCTTGCGAATAACCATCTCATGGACTGCGGCCGATCAGGCGTTCTAGAGACGCTCGATGCACTGTCGAACGCCAACGTGCTCGCCCTGGGCGCGGGAACAAACGAGCGAACAGCTCATGAACCCGTCATCCGTCAAGCGGGCACCATGCGGATCGGCCTGCTCGGTTACTACTGGAATCGCCGAACTGCTGCCACGGCGGATCGACCGGGCAGTGCGATGGATCCACCAGAAGCTCTCGAAGCCGACATTCGAGGGCTTCGCAAACACTCAGATCGCATCGTGGTCACTTTCCACTGGGGCGTGCCCTACGAGCGAGAGCCGTCGCACGGGGACCGGGCGAAGGCACACTTCGCTGTGGATTGCGGAGCGGATGCTGTGGTCGGCCATCACCCGCACATCGTCCAGCCGTTTGAGATTCATCGCGGGTGTCCCATCTTCTACAGTGTCGGAAATTTTGCGTTCGGATCGGGCAACAGCCGCGCCGAGGGGCTCTTAGTCGGGTTCCGATTTGAAGATCACAAAACTGTAGTGAATATTTACCCGCTCTATGTCAAGAATCGCGACCCGCGCGTGAACTACCAGCCTAAGGTGCTGGCTGGCAAAGCCGCAGAACGAGTGCTCGCCGCAATGGCCAGGATTTCGGGTGACAATGCCGCATTTTTGAAGTTGCAAAATGGACGCGGACACATCGAACTCTCTCGGCTTTGCGGATCTCGCGAAGCGGCAAGAGGCGGTCATGATTAGCATCCCTCGAAAGCGCCAGGCCGGAAAAAAAAGCACCAAGCAGTCGCTGCCGCATTTCTTGCCGCTGCTTCGTCCCTTTCGAAAACAGTTGTACTGGGCAGTGCTGGCCATGGTTTTGGATGCTTCTCTGACCGTTTTCCGTCCCTGGCCCCTCAAAGTCGTCATTGACCGCGTACTTACCCATCGCCCCACACGCGTGCCTTTTTTAAGCGCCTGGCTGGATAACACAATTCTCAGCCGCTTGCACATCCTGTACGGCGCCTGCGCCGCGACACTCTTAATTGCACTGAGCACCGGCCTGTTCACCTATTGTTATACTCGCACTCTAGGTATCGTCGGACAGCGTTTTGTATTCGACTTGCGGTGCCGGCTCTTTGCGCATCTGCAGCGGCTCTCCCTGCGTTTTCACGATACTCAACGCCGCGGCGATCTAATCACTCGGCTGACATCTGATATTCAAGCCATTCAGGATCTGATCGCCAACGGCCTGATTGTTCTCGGAAGCAACGCGTTGCTGCTGATTGGCATGCTCATCTTGATGTTCTGGCTAAATTGGCAGTTCGCTTTTGTGTCGCTCGCCGTGGCGCCGCTCTTGTTTTGGACGGTCTTCCGTTACACGCGTCGTATCAAAATGGCCGCGCGTGAGGCACGTGTGAGCACAGGTATTTTGGCTTCTTTGGCCCAGGAGACGCTTGCATCCATTCGAATTGTTCAGGGATTGGCACAGGAGGAGCAGCAAAACGATCGCTTCGAGGCGCAGAGTGAAAGCAGCCTGCGATCCTATCTCGAGGGCGTCCGTTATCAGGCGCGCGTGGCTCCGCTCGTCGATGTCTTCGCAGCCGCAGGTCTCGCCTTAGTGATGTGGTTTGGCGCCACGCACGTCATGCAAGGACATCTCACGACGGGCGACATGGTCGTCTTTTTTGCTTACGTGACAAATCTTTATAGTCCGATACGGGCTCTCGCGCGACTCTCCTACGTCACCACCAAAGCTACGGTTGGTGCCGAGAGAATCGCGGACGTCCTGAGCGTGCGTTCCGAAGTAACTGACCGGCAGGGAGCTCACCAAGTGTCGCGGTTGAAGGGAGAAATCGAATTCCGCGATGTTTCGTTCGAATACCAATCGGGGCAGCCCGTTCTCTCCGGCATCAACCTGCGCATCGCTCCCGGTGAAAAAGTCGCGATTGTGGGGGCCACGGGCGCGGGCAAGAGCACTCTCATCAGCCTAGTTCCGCGGTTCTATGATCCGAGCGGTGGCGCCGTCTCGATTGACGGCGAAGACCTTCGAAACTATTCCGTTCAGTCCTTACGCGCACAGATCAGTCTTGTCTTGCAGGACTCCCTGCTCTTCAGCGGGACAATCCGCGAAAACATCGCTTTTGGACGTCCGGACGCCAGCGATGAGGAGATTGTCGCGGCCGCGGTTGTGGGCAATGCCGCCGAGTTCATTGACCGTCTTCCCGATGGCTACGAAACCCTGGTC
>Ga0137415_10008751_pt1 | contig 10037 bp, 12 predicted proteins | sample CZODoug3_1_1_16f_FD_183082 | JGI IMG/M metagenome (GOLD analysis project Ga0137415, IMG submission 183082) | Vadose zone soil fungal communities from Angelo Coast Range Reserve, California, USA - CZODoug3_1_1_16fungal (Hybrid Assembly) | ecosystem: Environmental > Terrestrial > Soil > Vadose... | reverse complement strand
AGTCGTGATATCCGACCTCTGGGGTCCGCGCTGGCGCTGGATTCCACCCCGGGTGATCATTGGTGCAGCCCTGTGCTGAACAACTGGCAGGAGCCGATCATCTTTTAAATGGGCGGGCGGGTGATCGAGGACTACTTCGACATCGGGCAGTCGCGGTCCGTGACGTGGGAGCGGCGGACGCACGGTTCCCGGTTGCTGGCTGCGTTGAAGGACCCTCACCGTGGCTGGACCGGGGTCGTGGTCGGGGAGGGACGCGGTGCTGTTTCGGCAACCAGTTCTCGTTGGTCGTGCCGAAGTTCGCCGCGTACGGCGTGGACATGTGGGTGCCTGAGCTGGGCGGGAAGTTCGATCCGCGCAACCCCTCGCACAAGATGCTGATGAGTGTGCTAAGTGGCATGAGCGAGTCCGAGCGTCAGCACGTGCAAGCCCGAGTCCGCGCAGCTATGGACGCGCAGGTCGTCAACGAGGGACGTCACCGGGGTGGGCGCGCGCCGTGCGGGTACCTGACGATGAACGCGGGGCCGCTGACGTCTACATCCCGGAAGGCCCCGGCTGGGGACCTAACGAGGAAGCACTGTATAACGCTGTGTCCCAGGGCGATGTCATGCCGCCCAGGTCGTTTCTCGATACGGCACGTACCGTCCAGAGCCATATGCACGGCGAGCTTTCGGTGCTGTACCGCTCGCAGGTGTCCGTCGTGTTCGTCGATGTCCCTGCCGCCCAAGTCCGAATCGCCCGGAGGAACTCCCAAGCGTTTCAGCTCTTCATGGCCGCGATCGTCAACCACCCCTCGCTTCTGGCTTCCTACTCGTTTGACCAGATCCTGCGAAACGGCCGGCGCAGGCCCACGCGGGATAGTCGTGCGTTGCGCAGGCGGGAGGATTACATGCTGTCTTCCTTCGAGCCGGCCGTACACCGGCTCCTGGCTGACCGCCCAAATCTTGCCGAGGCAAAGACGATCCGCGTCCTGTTCAATCTGGGCACGGCACACACTCGTATCAGTCATGAGCTTGACCGGCGGGGCTACATCACCAGACGCATCTTTGCCCAGCGTCCCCTTGTCTTTGACCACTACTGGCAGGCACAGCGAGCGGCGATACTGGGCAGGCCGATTGATGACACGCTCTTGGCCCGAGCGATTCTGACCAACTGCTTCTACCGCGTGGTGCTCAGGGACCGGCTGAGTGTGGACATGCGGGCAGTCCACGCCATGTGCCGGACTGTCATGGGCGGCTTGTCAGTCAACGATATCGAGCACGTGCTGCGAAGTTACTGGAAAGGAACGCCTGGTGAAAACCGTGGTGAGGTACTCGCCCGGATCTTCAGTCAGGAGCTCGGTATCGCGCTGCCGACGACAGACAGCGAGTTGGACCGCTTCGTTTCCGCTCTGTGAGATTTTGCAAATTTACGTCGTGTCGTACTCGAACGCGTGTTTCAGGCTCGCCGGGTCACCCGCAACAGCCGCCAACTCTTTTCGCTCTGTTCGGCCGCGAACTCCAAGACCGTGTCGGGACGGGAAGTCGTCGCCCGGTCCTTGACCACACAGGTCGGCAGGTAACGCAGCGGACCGTAGACACAGGCGTAGTGGTGGCCATTCGCTTGCTGCAAGGGTGTGCACTCGCACGCCGGTGTGGTTCCGTCGGCTGTGGGCTCTCCTTGGGATTCTGCGCTGTGGTCAGGCATGGCGCTATCCCGGCAGCTTGTGCCCAGCCCCGTTGGCGTGGATGACTCGGCTGTCGCTGACGTACGGCACCTGCTGCCTGACACCGTCCACGTACAACGCGATCGCTCGCCGAGTGCCCAGCTCGTCGACCACGAATCGGGTGATGCCAGCCGCCAGGATTCCGGGGTCGGTGCTCAGCTCGGAGGCGTACTGCTCAGCCCTGGCAAGGTTCCGGCAGAGCAACTCGGTGGGCCGAACCTCCGACGGACGGACCGCGTGCACGGCATAGACCTCGCTCATAACGGCCAGTCAATCGTCAGCCACACAGGGTGAACCAGCGCATGGGTGTTGCGCCGATGCCGCATCGCTGTTGCATCCAGCACGCTGACCAGCACTGATGCCAGATGGCAAGCGCCTGACCTGCGCAATCGGTCTAGATGATCGGGTTTGTTCGCTAGACTGCTCGTCCCTGACCGTCGACCCTCGTGAGGAACTCCGCCCTCATGCCCCACAAGCGGGTACGTCTGAGCCGGGCGCGAAGAAACGCTGGACTCACGCAGGAGGAACTTGCCTACCGCCTGGGTATCGACCGCTCAACTGTCGGCCGCTGGGAGATCGGCGCAACGGAACCGTCGGTGTGGCTCCGGCCGAAGTTGGCCAGGTTCCTTGATGTCACTCGCGCTGAGTTGACTTCCCTCCTCGACCACGAGCGCCTTGAGCCCCGAGCACCCGAGACCGTCTTGGACTTGCCGCCTGACGAACGGCTGCACCTAACCATGGCACTTGCCGACGCCAGTCGGTACCTGGACAGCTCGGTAGTCGGCTCCTTCAACCGGCAGCTTGACGCTTCCATGGCTGATGACGGCACGAACGGACCAACCAGAACGCTGCCTGCCGTCCTTGGCGTCGTCGGGCTTGTTGAGCAGTACGCCCGGCAAGTGAAGGCAGGTGTTCGACGGGATCTGCTGCGCGTCGGTGCACGGGGTGCTGAGTTCGCAGGTTTCCTGTACCGGGACATCTATCGGCCGGATCTGGCCTTGTACTGGCGGGACCGAGCGAGTGGGCTATGGAGGCCGGCGACTGGGCGATGCAGGGCTACATCCTTCTCAAGAAGAGCCAGTCGGCATGGGATGACCGTGACGGCGTGCGCATGTTGACGTTGGCTCAGGCTGCCCAGAACGGGCCGTGGTCCCTGCCCCCACTCGTCCGTGCCGAGGCGTCACAGCAAGAAGCACGTGGTCTGGCCATGACGAGTGAACCGGCCGACGAAATCTCACGCAAGCTCGATGAAGCACACGAGTTGTTCGCCTCGGGGAGCGAGGAAGACCGGGATCCTTCGCAGTTGGGAAGCCACTACAGCGCCAACCTCCTGACGATGCAGAGTGCCATCTGCTACTGCGAGGCCGGTGAACCGATCCGTGCTGCCGAGCTGTACGCGTCGTGTCTGGAGCGAGAGCACTTCTCCTACCGTGACCGTGGGTACTTCCTGTCCCTGCAGGCCGGAGCCTTGGCACTCGCGGGTGAGCCGGAAGACGCCACCACCACGGCGACCAAGGCCCTCACCGTTGCACGAAAGACCAGCTCCAAGCGCACCACGCAGGAACTTCTCCGTGTCCAGACGCTCCTTGCACCCTGGCAGTCTCACCCTGCGGTTAGTGACTTCGCCGGAGCGCTTTCTGCCTAGTGGCTTGTCACCCAGTCGGCAACTGACTCGATGGCGAAGGTCTGCCAGATCTTTGTCTGCGGGTCTGCGTACGTCGGGTCGTCGTGGACAGCGATGCCGTGTTGTGCCCCGTCGATCTCGATGAGCTTGGTTTCCCCTGCCAGCTGGCTACTCGCCTGCCGGGATGACTCAATCGGGATGAACGTGTCGCGGCTGCCATGAATGATGAGGGTCGGCGTGATGACGTGCGTGAGTGCTCGATGCGGCTCAAGGTAGAAGACCTCGTTGAGCAGGGGCCGACTCAGCTTGAATGTCGGCGAGTGGGCCAGGAAGCCGTTGGCTGCCAGTTCCCGCCCTGCTTCCTCGTCGAGCTGTCCATCGTGCCAGTACGGCTTGTCGTCGATGAACCGCTTCTTGTAGTTGAGGAGTGGATTCAGCATGACCAAACTGGCAAGCGCTTCCGGGTGGCGTGAGGCGAAGTAGGCACAGATACCGCCGCTGAAACTTGCGCCAAGCAGGGACAGGCCTTCCGGCGCAAATTCCTCCCGCACCGTGGCCAATGCTGCCGTGATGTCGCTCAGGATGCCGGAGAGGGTCAGCTCTTCTTGACGGCCTTCACTCTCACCATGGCCACGGAGGTCAAACCGCAGGCAAGCCGCACCTTTTGCAGCAAGACCACCAGCAAGCCGAGCGAAGAACCCGCCCTCTTCACGCGTCACCCCGCCACCGTGGACAAGCACGACTGCCCGCCGTGGAAGTGCATCAGGAACAGCGAGGGTGCCGACCAGGTGTAGGCCATCACGAGTACGGATGCTGACACGCCGCTCGGGCATCGGCCAGGACTCCTCACATCGAACCTAGTGAAGCTCATCGTTCCACCTGCCACGTGTCCCCGCCTGCTCCCGCGCCATGCATCCCACAGGCTGGAAGATTGAATCTGTGCCCTATCCCTGCAGGTCAGCAGGCTCACGTCCCCGCTCAGACGCACTCGAACAACATCGTTGGTGATCGACGCACCCAAGAACCTCCGGCGAGATGGAACGGACAGCCGTTCGGGCCCGTTGTAGCTCCTTACAGCCTCCAGGAGCGCCCGATGCCGAGCCGACAGGATCGACCCGACGAGCGTGCCATCGTCGTCCGTTGCCCGAAGGAGCCGCCGACTCTGACGCCGGTGGCTGCCAGGATGTTGCTTGTCTTGCTGCTCGGTGTGGCAGAGTCGCGTGACGACGATGAAGCCAGCCACGAGCTGACGGCCTAGCGAGGGACCAGAGTTCCGGCATGCCGGAGACCGACGAGTGGGCGACGCTTGATGCCCTTTTGGGCGTCGAAGTAGTCGATCTTGGCGCGTCGATCCTGAGCGATGTGGCCTTCTGCGGCCGATGTTCAACCGAGGACAACCAGGACCCGGCGACGTCACGAGGCTGGCAGCGAGGGAACGCAGAGAAGTTCGTCGAGCCGTTCGGCGGTCGGGTTGTTGTCGAGTACTTCGATATTGGCCAGTCCCGATCTGTGCCCTGGGAGCGGCGGACCGAGGCATCGCAGCTACTCAACGCGCTCAAGGATCCGCAGCGTGGCTTCAGTGCGGTAGTGGTTGGTGAAGGCACTCGCTGTTGGCTCGGCAACCAGTTCTCCCTAGTAGCACCCCGGTTTGCAGCACACGGTGTCGAGCTCTGGGTACCTGAGCTGGGTGGCAAGTTCGATGCTCGGAACCCGTCGCACAAGATGTTGATGTCGGTGCTCGGCGGGATGAGCGAGTCAGAACGGCAGCACGTTCAGGCACGAGTCCGAGCGGCCATGGACGCCCAAGTCGTCAACGAAGGTAGGTATCAGGGCGGCCGTGCCCCGTACGGCTACATCGTGGTTGACGCCGGCCCCCACCCGCACCCGCGTAAGAGCGTCGAGGGATACCGGCTACGAGTGCTGGCACTCGATGAGCAGACGGCAGGGATCGTCGAGCGCATTTCAGCGAGTACCTGGACAACATGGGTGACCGCGCGATAGCCACAGCCCTCAACCGTGACGGTATCCCCTGTCCGTCGGCCACGATCATCAGCCGCGCGGCTGTTGAGACGCTCGTTGACCGTCTTGGCGGCTTGAGCAGTGCCCTCACCCGGGCACGGCCTGAGCATCTCGAGGCCTTCTACCGGGACTTTGGATTGTCGATGGTCTACGACCCGTACGCGAACGCCGTGGACGTGACCATCAGACCCCCACTGGTAGGGGTAGTGCGCGTGTCCGAGGGGGGACTTGAACCCCCACGCCCGTTAATAGGGCACTAGCACCTCAAGCTAGCGCGTCTGCCATTCCGCCACTCGGACCGTGGTGCTCGCAGGATAGCCGACCCCCGTGGCCGACCCGTAACCCCACCTCCGATGGTAGGAAGATCCGGTGACGAGCAGCAGTGGGGCCGAGGACGAGGCCGTTGAACTGGCCGCCGACCTGATCCGGATCGACACCACGAACACCGGCGATCCGGCCACTGTGGTGGGCGAACGGGAGGCGGCGGAGTACGTGGCCGGCAAGCTGACCGAGGTCGGCTACGAGATCGAGATGGTGGAATCCGGGGCGCCCAGGCGGGACAACGTGTTCGCCCGGCTGCCCGGGGCGGACTCGTCGCGGGGCGCTCTGCTCGTGCATGGCCACCTGGATGTGGTGCCGGCCGATCCGGCCGAATGGTCGGTGCACCCGTTCTCCGGGGCGATCCGCGACGGCTACCTGTGGGGCCGGGGCGCGGTGGACATGAAGGACATGGTCGGGATGATGCTGGCGGTGGCCCGCCGGTTCAAACGGGACAACGTGGTGCCGCCGCGTGACCTGGTGTTCGCCTTCCTGGCCGACGAGGAGGCCGGCGGTAAGTTCGGCGCGCAGTGGCTGGTGGACAACCGGCCTGACCTGTTCGAGGGTTGCACCGAGGCGGTTGGCGAGGTGGGCGGGTTCTCCCTCACCCTCACCGACACCAAGGGCGACCCGGCCCGGTTGTATCTGATCGAGACGGCCGAGAAGGGCATGGCCTGGATGCGGCTGCGGGCCAGGGGCAAGGCCGGCCATGGCTCCTTCCTGCACGAGGACAACGCGGTCACCACGCTGGCCGAGGCGGTGGCCCGGCTGGGCACGCATCGCTTCCCGATTGTTCTCACCGACACCGTGCGGGCCTTCCTCGCGACGATCTCCGAGGTCACCGGGCTGGAGTTTCCGCTGGAGGACCTGGAGGGCGCACTGGGCAAGCTGGGCCCGCTGTCCCGGATCATCGGCGCCACCGTCCGGGACACCGCCAACCCCACGATGCTCAACGCCGGGTACAAGGCCAATGTCATCCCGTCCACCGCCGAGGCCGTCGTCGACTGTCGGGTGCTTCCCGGGCGGCAGGAGGCCTTCGAACGGGAGGTGGATGAGCTGCTCGGTCCGGACATCACCCGGGAGTGGGTGACCCACCTTCCGCCGCTGGAGACGACCTTCGACGGAGACCTGGTCGAGGCGATGGGCGCGGCGTTGCGGGCCGAGGACCCGGACGCCCGCGTGGTGCCGTACATGCTCTCCGGCGGTACCGACGCAAAGCACTTCGAGGAGAAGCTGGGTATGCGGTGCTTCGGGTTCGCCCCGCTGCGGCTACCGCCTGACCTGGACTTTGCCTCGCTGTTCCACGGCGTGGACGAACGTGTGCCGGTGGATTCACTGCGGTTCGGCGCCCGCGTGCTGGACCGATTCCTGCGCAGCTGCTGAGCGGCCGGGATCGGGCCGACCGGTTAGGTTGACCGCATGGATCTCAAAGGCAGAGGTGTGCTCGTCACGGGGGGCGCGTCCGGGATCGGCGCGGCGGTGGTGCGGCGCATGTCCGGGGCCGGCGCGCACGTGGCGATCATCGACCGGAACGAGGAAGCGGCCCGCCAGATCGCCGATGAGGTGGCTGGCCTGGCCTTGCCCGGGGATGTGTCCGACCCGGACATCATGCCGATGCTCACCTCGGTGGCCGAGGACCGCTTCGGCCGGCTGGACGTGGTCTTCCTGAACGCCGGCATCGGCGCGGGGCAGTCCGGGATCGCCGACCTGGACGTGCTCAAGTACCGCCAGTTGGTCGGGGTGAACACCGATCACGTGGTGTTCGGGGTGTGCGCCGCGGTGCCCGCGCTGCGCAGGGCCGGCGGCGGCACGATCATCGCCACCGCGTCGCTGGCCGGGCTGGTCCCGATGGCCGGGGACACGCTGTACACGCTGACCAAGCACGCCGTGGTGGGCTACGTGCGGGCGGCCGGGGAGGCGCTGGCCGAGGAGGGCATCCGGGTGTGCGCGGTGTGCCCGGGCTTCGTGGACACCCCGCTGACCGCCGACCTCCGCGACCAGTTCGGCGACTTCCCAATGCTGGTCGCCGAGGATGTGGCGGACGCGGTGGACGGGATCCTGGACCGAGGCGAGCCCGGCGAGGTCTGGTACGTCCAACCCGGGCGGGACCCCGGCCCATACGGGTTCCGGGGTGTGCCCGGCCCCAAGGGTGGCACCCGCCCGCCGGCGCTGAAGCTGAACGACTGATGCGCGCGTGGCGGGTGGCCGAGCTCGGTGAGCCGGCGGACGTCCTCAAGCTGGTGGACGTACCGGAGCCCAAGCCGGGGCCCGGGCAGGTGCTGGTCAAGGTGGCCGCGGTGGCCTGCAACTTCCCGGACATCCTGCTGTGTCAGGGCCGCTACCAGGAGCGGCCCGCGCTGCCGTTCACCCCGGGCATGGAGCTGGCCGGAGAAGTGGCGGCGGTCGGCGAGGGCGTCTCGGCCGAGGTGGGGGACCGGGTGATCGGCCAGACCGGCGCGCTCGGTGGCGGCTACGCCGAGTACGCCACGGTGCCCGCCACGCACATCTGGCCGTGGCCCGACGGGATGACCGCTGGGCAGGCGGCGGGCATGTTCGTCACCTACCAGACCGGCTACTGCGCGCTGCACCACCGGGCCCGCATCCAACCCGGCGAGACGCTGCTGGTGCATGCCGCCGCCGGCGGAGTGAGCAGCGCGGCGGTGCAGCTGGGCAAGGCGGCCGGTGCCACGGTGATCGCCAGCGCGGGCGGTCCGCGGAAATGCACGACGGCCAGTGCGCTGGGCGCCGACCACGTGATCGACTACGCCAACGAGGAGCTGGTCGCCCGGGTCAAGGAGATCACCGGTGGCCGGGGCGCGGATGTGATCTTCGACCCGGTGGGTGGGGACGTGTTCGACGCCTCCCGCAAGGTGGTCGCCTTCGAGGGACGGATCCTGGTGATCGGGTTCGTCGCCGGCCGGTTCGCCGATGCGCCCACCAACCACGTGCTGGTTAAGAACTACGGGGTGCTTGGCGTGCACTGGGGCTACTACCAGCGGATGGCGCCGGAACTCATCCCGGAGTGGCAGGACGCGCTGGTCGCGCTCTGGGGACAGCGCCGCATCGACCCGTTGGTCGGCGCCGAGCTCCCGCTCACCGAGGCGCCGGAGGCCCTGCGCAGGCTGGGCAGCCGAGGCACCGTCGGCAAGGTGGTGCTCGTTCCGTAGCGGGCGGCGTGGCCATGCCCGCGGTCAGTTGCTCGATCAGTTGTCAGTAATGCAGGTTGGGCAACATGTGTTTGGTGCGCCGCCGCCGCAGCCACACCTTCCGGACACCGCCTGGGTAGAGCCGTACCCGGGAGAGCTCCCAGCCGCCGAACTCAGCCTGGATCGCCAGCCGCACCGACGCCGTCACCCGAGATACATCGGGGGGCAGCCGGAGCGGCCGGTACTCCCATTCCCCGTCGGCACTGTCTCCTTCAATCGTGCCAGTGCTTGTCCGCTCCACCGGCCACCTCCGCCCATGGGTTAGCGAGACCCACGCCACCTCGCCGTGGCGTGGTGGCCCCCACCCTAGGGGGCCGCCTCCATGGTCGGTAGATGGCATTGCACTCGCCGCCCCAGGTTCATGTCACCTTCTCGGGTGGTCCTTCCAGCTGTGCTGGCTTCGACGCCAGCTCCGACCAAATCCCGGGGCGGTGCGGGGGCCGATGATCGCGGGGCGATAGGTTGGGCCTGCCTGACCCGGATCGGCCGGGTTCGCTGGTCCGATTCGGGTGGTGGGGTGAACCTTTTTCAGGCGGTGGTGCTCGGCATCGTCGAGGGGCTGACCGAATTCTTGCCGGTCTCCTCGACCGGGCACCTGACCATCGCAGAGAAACTGCTCGGGCTGCGCGCCGATGATCCGGCGGTGACCGCATTCACCGCGGTCATCCAGGTCGGCGCGATCGTCGCGGTCCTGGTGTACTTCGCCAAAGATCTGGCCAGGATCATCCGCGGCTGGGCGCTCGGCCTGGTGCGGCCGTCGGCCAGGGGCGCCGAGGAGTTCCGGTTCGGCTGGCTGATCATTCTGGGATCCATCCCGATTGGTGTGGTCGGGCTGGCCGCCAAGCCGCTGATCGAGGGCCCGCTGCGCAGCCTGTGGGTGGTGGCCGCCTCACTGGTGCTGTGGAGCGCGGTGATGTGGTGGGCCGAGCGCTCGCCGTCCCACAAGAAGGGCGAGGCCGACCTGAGCGTGGCCGACGTACTCACCGTGGGGCTGGTGCAGTGCCTGGCGCTGTTCCCCGGGGTGTCCCGGTCCGGGGCGACGATCAGCGCCGGCCTGCTGCGCGGCGTGGATCGGGTCACCGCCACCAAGCTGGCCTTCTACCTGGGCATCCCGGCGCTGGTCGGGGCCGGCGCGCTGGAGACGCCGAAGGCGCTCGGTCAGGGTGTC
>Ga0137415_10008749_pt1 | contig 10039 bp, 10 predicted proteins | sample CZODoug3_1_1_16f_FD_183082 | JGI IMG/M metagenome (GOLD analysis project Ga0137415, IMG submission 183082) | Vadose zone soil fungal communities from Angelo Coast Range Reserve, California, USA - CZODoug3_1_1_16fungal (Hybrid Assembly) | ecosystem: Environmental > Terrestrial > Soil > Vadose... | reverse complement strand
GTGCAAGCGGGCGGCTTTATTTCCGCGCGCGCCGGTTCCGCGCCGGAAGCGAACTCAATTCCGATTCCAAAACACGACGCCGATCTTTCGATGGAAGCGGCGGCATGCATCGGTTGCGGCGCGTGCGCGGCGGCGTGCCCGAACGCGTCGGCGATGCTCTTTACGGCGGCAAAAGTTTCGCACCTCGCGCTTTTGCCTCAAGGCGAACCGGAACGAACGAAGCGTGTGGTCAGCATGGTGCAAGCGATGGATGCCGAAGGTTTCGGCAACTGCACCAACACTTACGAGTGCGAAGCGGTCTGCCCGGCCGAAATCAGTGCGAGCTTCATCGCCAAACTGAATCGCGAATATTCGAAAGCGAGTTTGCGCCGCAGCGCCGGCGAATAATCAGACTGTCTCGCACGCGCACGTCCAAATCTCACGATCGAGCTCCTCGCGCGTACGCTTCGTCAGAAGATCGACATCCGCGTTCGGGCGGAGCACCGCAAAAACAGTCGAGCCCGATCCTGACATCAAAGCCGCTCCAACTTCCGCCTGTTTCAGCAGCCATGCTTTCAGTTGCGCGAGAAAAACGAATTTCTCGAAGACGGGTCGCTCGAGATCGTTCACGAAATCTTGGCCGTCGAAATTCTGTCTCTGATAGGAAATTCCTGGAATCTCCTTTGAATTCTGCCAGCGCGAATAAGCCCACGCGCTCAACACGGAAAACGCCGGTTTTAAGAGCAAGATCGAGAATTTCTTTTTCAGCTTGGTTGGACTGACGATTTCGCCGCGGCCTTTGCAAACAGCGGCTGATTCGAAAAGGAAAAAGGAAACGTCCGACCCGATGGTCGATCCAAGCTTCGCCAATTCTTGGCCCGAGAGCTTCGTCTCGAACAGTTTATTGAGCGCCACCAGGACCGACGCGGCGTCGCTGCTGCCACCGCCAAGTCCGGCTCCATGAGGAATTTGTTTTTGAAGTTTGATTCCGACACCGACACTCATTTTGGTCTTCTCAAGAAAAGCCTTTGCCGCGCGCACAACTAAATTTTCGTCGCCGCCCGGCAGCGTTGGATCATCGCAGCTGAAATCAATCCAGCGCGACTGCGGTTCGATGTCGATTTTATCAGCCAGCGAAATCGGCGAGATTAGCGTCTCGATTTCATGAAAGCCGTCGTCACGTCGCCCGAGAATCTTCAGGGAGAGATTGATCTTTGCGGGAGCGAGAACTTGCATTTTTGTCATGTCGAGCGGCTATTTTGTCATTCCGACCAAAGTGGAGGAATCTCTAATTGTTTCAGTTATGGTGAGCGTCAAGAAACAGAAACAGTAAGAGATATCTCGACTTCGCTCGACATGACAAAACGGTCGGAATGAGAAAGATAAGTGAGAAGATAATCGTGGCGCTGGACGTGCCATCCAAAAGCGAGGCAACGCGGCTAGTCGAGCGGCTGCGCGAGCAGATTTCGTTTTTCAAAATCGGATTGCAACTTTATACCGCGGAGGGGCCGGAGATTGTGGAGGCTGTGACCGCAAACGGCGCAAAAGTTTTTCTTGATCTCAAACTGCACGACATTCCAAACACCGTCGCGAGAGCAGTCGAATCGGCATCAGAACTCGGTGTGCAAATGCTGACAATTCACCTGACCGGTGGAAGCGAAATGATTCGCGCTGCGGTGGCGTCAAGAAAAAAGGAGATGTCGATCTTGGGCGTGACCGTCTTGACCAGCTCGACCCAGCAAACTCTCGATGAGATCGGAATCGAAGAGCAGCTCGACCGACATGTCTTAAGACTGGGCAATCTGGGTGTCGCGGCTGGAATCGATGGTCTGGTTGCGAGCCCTTTCGAAACACGCTTTTTGAGGAGCGAACTTGGCGACAAAATTAAGATCGTTGTTCCCGGAGTCCGGCCGAGTTGGTCTGAGCCCGGCGATCAAAAACGATTCATGACGCCGCGCGAAGCGATCGAGGCCGGCGCAGATTATTTGGTGATCGGCCGGCCAATCACCGCCGACAAAAATCCGCGCGAAGCTGTGGAGAAAATTTTGGAGGAACTAGCCCAGTGACTGTCATTCCGAACGGAAAGGCCAGTCCGGCTCGGACCGAGGAATCTCTAACTATTTCAGAAACATCAAGAGATGTCTCCCGTTCGACTCGCTCCGCTCGCTCAGGGCAGGCTCTCAATGTGGCGGCTGCGCCGCTGTTAAACGGATGCAACGTCACGTTGCCGCTCGACGTGCCGAAGGGCTTATTCGCTTCGCTCAACGTGTATCACGACATTCCATCGCGTTCAGCAGCACTCAACATGGCTATTGATGAAGCGTTGCTCGAAACAGCAGAGATTCCGACGATTCGTTTTTATACATGGGATCATCCAGCGCTTTCGTTCGGCTATTTTGGAAAATTTGCGGACATGGAAAATCATGCGCCGCAGCGTGACCTCGCCCGCCGCTGGACCGGCGGCGGAATTGTTTTTCATGGCGATGATTTGACCTACTCGATCGTGATTCCGGCAACCGAGCCGGCTTTCAGCGAATCGTCGAGGTCGATCTACGAACGAATTCACAATGCGTTGCGCGACGCGTTGGTTTCAGAAGGCCGGGATGCAGTTGTAGCCGCGGTCGCTGACCGCGGTTCCGGCGTCAGCGACGCCGATTACAACGGACACTGCTTCGCGAATCCGGTCCGCGCGGACGTTTTGTCGAATGGGCGCAAAATCGCTGGCGCGGCTCAGCGCCGGACGCGGCGCGGACTTCTGCAGCAAGGCAGCATTCAGGGTATTCAACCTGCCAACAAATTCGCGGATCAATTCGCGAACGAACTTTGCTCCGAGCGCTACCACAAGACGCTCGATGAACATTTGATCGCGCGCGCTCACGAAATTGCCGAAAAGAAATACGGCGCTGCCAGCTGGCTCCAGCGCCGCTGAAAACAGGAAATTATTCTCACCGAAGCGGCCGTGTTGCTTTGACAACCGACAAACCGCTCCTCTATTCTGCGTCGGTGGAAATTTCTGCACGCTCAGGTCCGGGTCGGACTGGGATTAAAGCGAGTGGTTCTTCTCTCACGCCATTGGCGCGAGTTACACAGTTAGTCCAGCCGCAGCTCGATCAGGTCCAAGAGCGAATCATTAAACAAGCGACCGCTTTTGATCCGGCCATTGAGGGTTACGTCACCTACGCCATTGGCGGACACGGAAAACGTCTGCGACCGCTGGTTGCGCTCCTGGCCGGCGGCGCAACTGGTCAAATTAACACCGGACATGTCGATCTTGCAGTAATTGTCGAATTGATTCACGTGGCGACGCTGGTGCACGACGACATTATGGACGAAGCCGAGCGGCGCCGCGCCCAACCGACCGTGAACGCGCGCTGGGGAAATTCGCTCAGCGTTTTATTGGGCGATTGTCTATTCGCCCATGCCCTTACGTTGTCGACCAATTTTGAAAATGCCGACATTAGCCGGGCGATCGCGCGGACAGCCAGCGAGATTTGCTCGGGCGAAATGATCCAAACGCAACGCCGCTTCGATTTGAAACTGGAGGTCGAGGACTACGTGCGGATTGTGGAAATGAAAACCGGCTCACTCTTTGCGGTCGCGGCCGAATTGGGAGCGGTAATCAGCGAAGCAGACACGCGATCGACTGAAATCTTGAAAACTTTCGGTATGCGCGTCGGCACTGCCTACCAAATCTACGATGATTGCCTGGACATTGCCGGGAATGAAGGAACGACTGGGAAAACGCTCGGAACCGACCTTCGCAAGGGCAAGTTTACTTTACCTGTTCTTATTTTTTTGCGGTCCGCCTCCGAATTCGAACGGGAGCGCTCTGCCAGTCTTATCCTGGAAGGAAAATGCGACGAAGTTAGTCAGCTGCTGAAAAACGGCGCGGGTAACGGCGCGCTGAGCGAATCAATCACGACCGCAAGTGATCTCATTCGCAGCGCCCAGGCCGGAATGAAAGCGCTTCGTCCAAATGCCTACACTGAAGGGCTTCTCGGGTTGGGCGACGCTCTGCGCGAAATGCTCGAGCAGTTGCGCGCGTAATGTGGGAGGGGCCTTTGTGCCGCGACGAGGACGTGGATAATGCCCAGAAATCGCGGCGCTGAGGCCGCTCCCACATTAAAGATTCGTGAGATGCCGCAGGAAGAGCGGCCGCGCGAAAAACTCGCCGCTCACGGAGCGTCGGCCCTGACCGATCCGGAATTGATCGCAATCTTGCTGCGGACAGGCATGACGGGAAAGAATGCTGTCGAAGTGGGGCGCGACCTTTTGAAAGAATATGGCTCGCTCCGTGGATTGAGCCGCTGCACGGTGGACGAACTCAAAAAAATTCGGGGCGTCGGTTTCACAAAAGCGGTGCAACTGGCGGCGGCTTTTGATCTCGGAAATCGTCTGGCGCGTGAAGTGTTGGCCAATCAAAAAATCGATTCACCGGAACTCGTCAACGAACTCTTAGGCGGTGAAATGCGGATGCTGCGCAAGGAAGCGATGCGCGTTGTTTTGTTGGATACGCGTTATCATTTGATCCGAACCGAAGATGTCTCCACTGGCACGGTGAATGAGAGCATCGCCCATCCGCGCGATGTTTTTCGACCAGCAGTGATCGCGTCGGCGTATGCGGTGATCGTCGTGCACAATCATCCCTCGGGCGATCCCTCCCCGAGCCAGGCCGATCACAGTCTGACGCGACGCCTCGCCGAAGCCGCCGAGCTGATGCAAATCAAATTGCTCGATCACATCATCATCGGCGCGCAATCAAACACCGGCCCGGGCTATTTCAGTTTTAAAGAAGCAGGCGTGCTGTGAAAATCCATTCGACCGCGATTATCGATTCAACCGCGAAGATCGGGGCCGATGTCGCGATCGGACCTTACGCGGTGATTGGCGCGAATGTCATCGTCGGTGAAAGATCGGCCATCGAGTCGCACGTTGTCATCGATGCCAACGTTACGATTGGCTCGGGCAACGTGATTGGGCCTGGCGCAATTATCGGCACCGCGCCACAAGATCTTTCCTTTTCTTCCGAGCGCAAAACCCACGTCGCGATCGGAAACGACAATGTGATCCGCGAGCATTGCACCATCCATCGCGGCAGCGCTGAGGGCAGCGTCACCAAAATCGGCGACAAGAATTTCTTCATGGTCGGCGCGCATGTGGGACACAACTGCGAGATTGGGAACAACGTAATTATCGCGAACAATTGTTTGCTCGGCGGTCATGTCCACATCGGGGACGGGGCATTTCTCGGCGGCGGCGGCGTTTTTCATCAGCGAATGTGCGTCGGACGACTCGCGCTCACACAGGGCGCTTCGGGATTTAGCAAAGACATTCCGCCATTCGTGATCGCGGCCGAAATAAACTACGTCTTCGGCTTAAACATGGTCGGATTACGCCGTGCTGGGTTCAGCGCCAAAGATCGCGACGAAATCAAAGCTGCTTTCAAACTTGTTTATACGAGCGGATTGAACATCACTCAGGCGATCGAAAAGGCGGCGACGATGAAGTTCGGAGCAGCAGGCCAAGAATTTATTGATTTCGTCGCCAACGCAAAAAAGCGCGGCATCTGTCCATTCAAACGCGGCGCGGAAGAACTGTAGTCGCTTCGCTCTGCGAAGCGTGATCGATTTGATTGAGCCCGCGTCACGCGTCTCAGAGAGACGCCGTTACAGAAGCCCGAGGAGCGCGAGCATGCGGCCCGTTTTCCCTTTTTCGGCACGATAAGAGTAATAACGGTCAATATCACACGCGGTGCAGAAACCAGAGTCGTGAATTTTCGTCACGCCGGCTGCGCGGCATTGCTCAATGATTTGCGTGGCGAAATCAATTTCGTAATGCGGCGGGCGAATGCACGGACTCAATTGCACAATCAAGTCCGCCGGATCCGATCCGAAATGGTCGCGCAATTGCTCAATCGCTTTTGAAACGATTGCGCGCTCGGTGCCTTTTTTTCCGGAATGAACCAGGCCGATCGCCGGCGTCGTTGGATCGACAATGTAGATGCCGCAGCAATCGGCAACATGAATACCAAGCGCCAGTTTTTTTTGAGTCGTGATGATTCCATCACAACCGGCGAATTCGGTGTCGCGATCAATCGAGCGGTCGACAATCGCGATTTTGTCGCCGTGAATTTGTTGGGCGGTGAGCAACGGCCAGTCGCCCATTCCAATCTCGCGCCGCGCTTCGCGATGCACCGCGTCCAATCGCTTCAAGACTTCCGCTTTGTCGTGCGAGACATCAATGCCCGGAATGCGTTCGATAAACGCATGCCGACAAATGTCGATCGCAGTCAGCGTCGGGAAGAATTCGACCGGAGCGCGAACATTCACCGAAGGAAATTGCCTGCGTTCTATTTCGAGCTGGGCTGCTTCGAAAGAGTAGTTGTCGTCGTTGTGGTAGTTTGGAACCCAGTGTTGCGTTTGGATCGGCCACGCGCATCGACATCGCTGCCCGTGTAATAGGTGTTGCGGCGCGTCGCATGCGGCGCAACTGCGTCGAACTGTTCGGTGTATGTACTTTGGGCTCCAGTAACCCGATCGAACTCAGCGAGGCTGGAGTTGTAACCGAAGAGCGCCTGCAAGCGCGTGGACTGGGCGGTGGTCAATTGCACTTGTGCATTCAACACGTCGAGCTGCGTTCCGGCGCCGGCGTCCAATCGCGCCTTGGCCAAACGCACCGCTTCTTCGGCTTGCTCGACATTTTTTTCCGTGGCCTGAATTAACTCGCGATTCTGCAATAAATTCGACGCCGCCTGCTGAATTTCGAGCTCTACCTGACGGACGTCATCATCATAAGTGATCTCTTGTTGAGACAATATCGCGCGTTGTTGTTGGATCTTGCCCCAAGCAAGGCCGCTATCCCAAATCGGCCAGCTGCCGGTCGCTGTCGTCAACCAGCCCTTTGAAACATCGCCAAAACTTGAATTGAACTGACTACTGAGCCACTCGCCGCCGCCGTTGGCATTGACGATCGGCAACCAGCTGCCGATCGCAACGTGGACTTGCTCGATCTGGTTCAAAACGTTCGCGCGCTGTTGTTTTAAGAATGGCCGACTGCGTTTGCCCTCCTCGATCGCCGCCAACAGATCGATTTTCCGTGGAATGTAAACCAAATCCCCGATGACGCGCAGCGGCGCCGCAATTCCACGCGCCGGATTAAAATCGAGGCCGAGAGTTTTGGCCAATTGCAAAATTGAAATTCGATAATTGTTTCGAGCGGCAATTAAATTCGGAATCTGGTTCGAAAGCTGGACCTGCGCCTGGAGGACGTTGAATCGCGGAACGGTGCCGGCTTCGAAACGATTTTGCTGATCCTTCAGCTGGCTCTCCAACAATCGGACAGATTCCTCCTGCACCACAATCAGCTCCCGATTCACGACTACCTGGTAGAACTGTGTTTTCACCGTGGAAATCACCTGGTCAACGGTGTTGCGCAGCGCGAAGTAAGCGGAATCGCGCTGGAAGAAGGTGCCTCGAATTGCGCGGAACGTGCCGTAATTGAAAACCAGCTGCGATCCTGTCACCTTGACGTTGTAGGAGATATCACTGCGTAAATTTTTGATGCCGCCAACACCCGGAAAAGGCGTGCCGCCGGGCGGCGGTGTAGGACGACTGCCGAATGTCGAAAAACTGTTGCTCTCGCGGAGATTCGGATCGGTCCAATCCCAGGTCATGCTCGGGCCAATCTGCGGTAGCGCCTCCGCCCGAATCGAGATGATCACGCCTTTGGTCCGACGGATTTCTTCGAGCGCCTGGAGAACGGTCGGATTTTGAGCGAGCGCGGTTATAACAGCCTGGTCAAGCCGGAAGACGGGGGCACCTTTCTCCGACCAGCCGAGATCGCTCTCGCCGAGTGCAGCGGCTTGGACCGAGATGGGCGTCGGTGAGGGTGACGGGGCCGGCGTGATCCCGAGACTCGACGGCACCGAGACTGTGCCCGATTCGTTTGGCGTAATTGTCACCGTCGGTGTCGGAGTTGGCGACGGCGTGGGAGTCGATGTCGAGACAAGCATCGGGGTCGGCATCGGGGTCTCGGTCGCCGTGGGAGTTTGCCCGAACGCGACGAGGGCGATCAAAAATGCGATTAGAGTGATCCCGCCGGACAGAGAATGTTTTCGCATTGAGCTCGAAAATTAGATGCGCCAAGGTTAAGGCGCGGATTCAACCAATCCAGATTATCTTTTAGCACTGCCGGCGAATGAGCGACAATCCTTCGTTTGGCAGTAATCATAGATTTTGCTGTAGATCTGCAGCCAGGCCTTTTGTTCTTCCGGCTCCAGGTACTCCATGATCTTCATCAGATTGGCGACCATCTCCTGGCGGATGCGCCGAACGAGCGTAGAACCTTTTGGCGTGATGCATACCATCACCTTGCGCCGATCGTCCCGGGCAATCGAGCGAACGACCATGCCCAGATTCTCTAATCGCGCTACCAATCCGCTGGCGGCTGCGGTCGTGTGCCCCATTTTTTGCGAGATCGCAGTCATGGTCAGCACTTCCTTTTGATCGAGATACGCGAGCAGAAAAAATTGCGGAAATGAAACGTTACCGGGCGCGAGCTCTTTGCAGAGATGCAGAACAAAGCACCGTTGCATCTCGAGAACGATGTTGGACAGTCGCTCGGCGTCGGCACGGAATTGATTGGGAGGAGCCTGTGCAAACGCTGTTTCCGTATTCAAAGCCTTCTAAGCTAAAATGCGCGCGTGGCCTGTCAAACCCCGCGCATGCTAAAAAAGTTGGACATCAACCTTTTCGCCGGCCTTCAACGACTCGCCAACTTCAACTCGCAAGAGCGCGTTCGATTGACTCAAGCCGAAAAGCGCGTGCGACTCCTGTCGTCCAATCGGCGCGAAATTTCCGTTCTCGAATTTTCCGCGAACATAATGTGCGCGCTCACTTTCGTTGATTAGATCGACCGTTAACTTCGCCGGAATTTTCGGCAGATCGAAATCGCTCGCGCCCATCATTTTCAAAATTGCTGGCCGGACGAACTGCAAAAACGTGACGAACGCCGAGACCGGATTTCCAGGCAAACCGAAGACGAAACAGCTCCCTAACTGCCCGAACAAGAACGGCTTGCCGGGCTTGATCGCGACCCGCCAGATGTCGATCTTCGCTCCTAGTTCGCGCAGGGTTGCTTGAACCAAATCGTGTTCGCCAACTGAAACACCGCCACTCACGATTAGAATTTCATTTTTCGCGGCGCTTTGAATTGTTTTCCGCAATGAATCAGCATCATCGCGGCAATTTTCGGCCGAAGCGACAACGGCACCGCAACGTTTCAGCAACGATTGGAGCAAAATCGAATTGCTGTCGTAAATCTGTCCCGGCTGAAGCTTTTCTCCGGGCCTCGCCAATTCATCGCCAGTCGAAATGATCGCGGCGCGAACTTCGCCGTCGACCAAAACTTCAGCAAGACCTTGCGAAGCCAGTAACGCCAGCGTCGTGGCATGAATGCGCTCGCCTTTGGCCACAATCTTTTGCCCTTCGCCCAGATCGCATCCGCGCTTTCGCACAAATTCGCCAAGATCGACATCCACGTTGACGACGATCTCGTCGCCGTCGCGGGTGATATCTTCCTGCATCACAACCGCGTTCGCGCCGGCGGGCATCGGCGCGCCGGTGAAAATCCGGATCGCCTCGCCATTTGAGACGCGAAGTTTTCGATCAACGCCTGCCGGTTGTTCCCCAACGACGCGAAATCGTTTGCCAGGTTTGGAGTCGCTCGCGATCACGGCGTAACCGTCCATCGCCGAGTTGTCGAATATCGGCAGCGGCAACCGCGCGAAATAATCTTCCGCCGCAAAATGATCGAGCGCGTCCAAGATCGACATCTTCCGGGCCGGCAACGGCCGGACCGCTTCCAAGATATTCGCGCGCGCGTCTGCTTCGCTGATCATCACCAATCATTTCATCGGGCAATCGACGATTGGCAATCGACAATTCTTCGCCATATTCTCGCAGCTGTGCCAGTCCGGCTCGGACTTTTTGGTGAGGTGGCTGAGTGGTCGAAAGCAGCGCTTTGCTAAAGCGCCGTACCTCAAAAGGGTACCGAGGGTTCG
>Ga0137415_10008748_pt1 | contig 10040 bp, 10 predicted proteins | sample CZODoug3_1_1_16f_FD_183082 | JGI IMG/M metagenome (GOLD analysis project Ga0137415, IMG submission 183082) | Vadose zone soil fungal communities from Angelo Coast Range Reserve, California, USA - CZODoug3_1_1_16fungal (Hybrid Assembly) | ecosystem: Environmental > Terrestrial > Soil > Vadose... | reverse complement strand
TCTTCGGCCGCGCGCGCAGGGCGCCCACCGGCAAGACGAGAAAGCGCGCATGCGAACCGTCGCGTGTGATGCCAAGGTCGCCGCCCGAGCCGTGGACGTCGCGGCCGATCCATTCGCTGGGCCCAGAGACCACCGTACCCGCGAAGTCGCGGCCGGGGGTGCGCGGCCAGATGGCGTGCGACATGACGCCGAGAGAAGCCTTCACATCGCTCACGTTGACCGCGGCCGCGTGCACGCGCACCACGGCGTGGCCGGGCCGCGCCTTCGGTTCGGCCTGCGGCACGACTTCGTGGCGAAGCATGCCGAGGCTCGCGGCTCTTTCGAGCACGCGCATCGCACGGGCTGTGGTTGTCATGGGTTCGCTTTCGGTATGGTGTCTACATGAATTTTTCCACCCGGACGGCATCACGTCCAACGAAACTATGTGATACCAACTATCGCGTTTCGCGATAATTGCGCTCCAATGGACCTAAGGCAGCTCGCGTATTTCGTCGCCGTGGCGGAGGAACGCAGTTTTTCTCGCGGCGCACGCCGGGAACACGTGGTCCAGTCGGCCGTCTCTGCCGCGGTGAACCGACTGGAGCAGGAGCTCGAGGTGGCGCTGTTCGACCGAACCACGAGGAGCATCACGCTCACGGCTGCGGGCGCCGCCCTTCTCCCCGAGGCCAAGGCGACGCTGCGCGCTGCCGGCCGCGCGCGCGAATCCGTGATGATGGCCTCCGGTGAGCTCGGAGGTCGTGTCGACATCGGGTCGCTGCAGTCCTCGGGTCCTCTCGATCTTCCGGCCGTGCTTGCACACGTCCACGCCGCGCATCCGCAGATCCGCGTTCGGCTGCATCAAGCCTCGACCGGCACCGCGGGACACCTGGCAGCCGTGGCCTCCGGCGACCTGGATCTCGCGCTGGTATCGACGGGGACGGCTTCCACGGCCGTCACGCTGCGCACGCTGGCCATGGAACCGCTCTTGTTCGTCTGCCATCCGGAGCATCCCTTCGCCGCGCGCAAGAAGGTCGAACTCGGCGCGATCGCCGCGGAGACGTTCGTGAACTTCGCCGCGGGTTGGGGCGTGCGTGCGGCCACCGACCGGGCCTTCGAGCTGGCCGGCCTGCGGCGGAACGCACCGTTCGAGGTGTCCGACTACCCGACCGCCGCCGGCCTGGTGCGCCACCGGATGGCCTGCGCGCTCATGCCGGCGAGCGCGGCGCACCAACATCTTGAGGCGCTCCAACATCGTGATTTGCGGGCCATCCCTTTGGTTCAACTGATCACGTGGACGTTGTCGCTCGCCACCCGTGCGCACTCGCCTCTTTCCCCCGCTGCGGCGGCCGTCGCCGACGCCTTCGTCGAACACGCGAACGCGCTCCCGAAAAACACGCGCTGGAGGGGGGCGCCGAAGCGAATGAAGACTACGAATCGAGCTTGACCTGCGGTGCCATATCGCGCGCCCCTCTTCGATAGGTGTCTGGCGTCGTTCCCGTCCAGCGTTTGAAAGCCCGATAGAACGCGTTGGGATGCGAGAATCCCAGCAAATAAGACACTTCGTCGTAGGTGAGGTCCGCGTTGCGCAGGTGAACGCGCGCGAGCTCGTGTCGGGCTTCGTCCACCAGGTCTCGAAACGAGGTCCCTGCGCCCTGGAGTTGACGCTGGAGATCTCTCCGGCTGGTGCGCAGATGACGGGCGACGTCGACGATGCGGGGCACGGTGCCGTTCAGCAGACTTCGGAGCGTCGCGCGCACGTGGGTCGCGGCGCGGTCGGGCTGGGAGAGGAGGTGCCCGGCCTTCTCGTCGAACGTCTCGGCGAGATCGGGACTCGCGGTCACCAGCGGACGCGCGAGGTCGGCATTCTTCCAAACGACTTCGTTGGTTGGTTGGTCGAACGATATCGGGCAGTCGAAGAACGAGGCATAACGCTCGTAGTATTCCAAATAAGAAAACTCGAATGCGACGCGAAGGGGCGCGATCGGCGAACGCGTGAGCCGGCGCCCGAGCGAAACCACGAATGCGAGCTCGCAATCGACCTTCTGACGCACATAGAGCGCGCTCCCGACCGCGTGAAATTGGACCGTGGTCTCGCCCTGTCCGGACCGCAGGATCATATCGTCCCCGGTCATCAGGCGCTTGTACCGCGCGAGACGCTCGAGCGCGGTCCGAAAGGTGGGACTCGCCATCGCGGCCAGGCCGACGACGCCGAAAAGCTCCGGCTGCAGCTCGGCGCCGATGCGCAATCCGAACCACGGCGGCAACGCGGCCGCGGTCCGCGAAAGGAAGGCGTCCGCCTGCTCGGCGCCGAGGGGCCCTTCGAGCATGCCCACCTCCAGGCCGGCCTCGGCGGCGAGCGCTTGGACGTCGACCCCGGCGTCGCGAAGTTCCACGAGCAGCGCGCGGACAATGAGACGGGACGGCGAAGGAGGCGTGGGGCGAGACGGCACGACGAGCGCATTATGCGCTACGCTGCCAAGAACGCGCTGATCTTCTCGGCGACTTCATCCGCGACCTCGAGCTGGGGAGAATGCGCGGTGTTTTCCAGCCAGACCAGCGAGGCGTTCGGGATGCGATCGCGGTACGCCTCGGCGACCTGGGGCTTCACCACCACGTCGTGACGACCCCAGAGAACCAGGGTTCGCGATTGGACGCCGGCGACTCGGTCATTGAGGATGAAGTCCTCGCCGTCCTTGAGGGCTCGCACCATCGCGTTGATGAAGTCCATCTCCCGGTTGATGTGCGCAATGAGATACTCGACCACCGGAGACGGGAGCTTGGGACGCCGATAGTAGACGCGATCGATCACCTGCGTATGGAAGGCGGTCTTGGTCTCGATGTGATGACCGAAACCCGTATAGACTTCGTGGTCATCGACCTGGAAACCGGGTGCGTTCAGCAGAATCAATTTCTCGACACGGTCCGGATGATGAATGGCATAGGCGAGAGAGATATGGCCTCCCATCGAATTGCCACCAAGATGAAACCGGGTGAGACCCATCGCGCCGAAGAATGCTTGTAGGTTTCGGACCTGACCGAGGATGCTGTAGTCTCTGCCACCATCCCGAGCGTTGTCCCCGTGGCCGGGCAGATCTGGAAGAATGACCCGAAACCTGCCGGTGAGTTTCGCTGCGGCTCCGACAAAGGAGCTCTTGTCGTCGGCGAGGCCGTGGAGAAGGACGAGCGGCGGCCCCTTTCCACCTTCGTAGTAGTGAATCGTGTAGCCGTCGACGGATACGGTCTTCTTGGCAAGCCCGGCGCGAAGCGCGCCCACTTTGACCATGCCTTTGACGATCCAGCCTCCAAGATTACCGGTGATGGTTGCCAATGTCGTGATCTCCACGGTCGCCCATCGCGCAGGCGGCGATCCGCGACACCAGTCTATCCACGCCGCGGCGCCAACAGGCGGAAAAGGACCAACCGGCCGCGCCAGAAGAGGTGCCTTTTTGGCGCGTGGTGTTGGGGTCCCCATTCGTTTTCGCCTGGTACGTTGATCGCCCGCACGGAGGAGCCATCCACATGTCCAACATCGAAAACGACTCCCAGCGACTGATCGACCTTTTGAAGCAGCGAACGCTCGAAACCCGAGTCAGGGCTCTGCTTCACCGGTGGTACGCGTTCTATGAACGCGACGCGAAAAACTTCGACCATCAGTTCGAGCTACTGGCGGATGATTTTGTGATCATCCGCCCGCCCGAAAGCGATTTCGAGAGTGTTCAAGGGAAAGAGGCGTATCGAAAGAGCCTGCGAGGCATCCCCTTCGGGCAAGAGTCCGCCCACTGGTTCGAAACCCTGGAGGTGACGCCGGCCACCGACGCATCGTTGAAGGCCGTGGTGTCGCACCGCTATCATACGCGTGACCCCGCGAGACGCGGCGCCGCCTTGCTCCGTTACGATCTCCGGCTCGTGGACGACGGATCGCTCCTGCCGCGACTCACCTCGCTCCAAGAGAGCGTCGTGCACACGCACGAGGAGCTCTTCCGAGACGCCTATGGCGAGAACCGCGCTGCGAGCTTCGTCTTCTATTGGCTTTCCGTGCTCGAACGCATGGATGGCCGTGCAGAGCCGCTGCGTGAATTGTTCCCGGCCGAGTTCGAGATGCACTTGAGCTCGGGAGATCGAATCCACACTTGGCATCACGTCACCCAGTGGATTGCAGGGCAAGCGGCTCAAGTTCGGATGAGCGCGCACCGACTCAAGAACCTCGCCGTCCACCCGGGCCCGGACGATAGTTACGAGGTGTCGATGGAGTTCCTGTGGGAAGGCATCACCGAGACCGGACAAGCCTTGATCGCCCACACCAAGCACGACTGGGTCCTGCTCGAGCGAGGCGGTCGTTACCCGCTGCTGAAAACGTTCCGCGTCCGCGCGCTGAAGCCATTTACGCCCGTCTCCATCGCGGAGGCGCTGGCGCACGGCTCGTGATCGGGACGGCCTTCCTTTCGATGAGGACGCGCACCTTTTATTGATGACGTACGTCATCTTTTGTGCAAAATAACGACGGACATCGCGTAATTTTATTACATAAATGACGCAATATCCCGATCGTTGACGCCCAATCGGAAGGATGGCGGACATGGGACATGAAGCAAGGAGTGGGCTCCGGCGCGCGCGTTGGCACGCGTTCATGGTGCTCGGCGTGTTGGCCTTGTGCGCCCAAGGGGGCGCGTGCAGCTCGGACAATGGCAACGGCGCGGGGCCTTCGGGCAATGGGGATGGCGGCATCCCGGATGGTGGCGGCGCCGACACCGGGACGACCCTTTCGCAAGCCCGCGGGTGGGACGTCCCGTGGATGGAGCAGCAAGCGGAGGATGGGAATACCAACGCGACGGTCATCGGGCCGAGTCGGGTCAAGTGGGACGCGAATCACATCGAGGCCGAGGCCATCGGTCGCAAAGCGGTGCGCCTCGACAAGACGGGTGACTACGTGTCCTTTCGCACGACGGCAAAGGCCAACTCGATCGTGGTCCGCTTTTCGATCCCCGATGCGCCGAACGGCGGCGGCATCGATGCGACCCTCGGGCTGTACGTGAATGGGACGCGGGTCCAATCGCTGGCGCTCACTTCGCGCTACGCGTGGTCGTACAAGGGTGGCCTCATCGGCGACTCCATCGTCGATACGCCCGCGGAGCAGCCGCACACCTTCTTCGACGAGGCGCATACCTTGCTCGACGAGATCCCGGCCGGGGCCGAGGTCAAGCTGCAGCGCGATGCGCAAGACAGCGCAGCGTTCTACGTCATCGATCTGGTCGATTTCGAAGAGGTGGCCCCCGCGCTCACGATGCCTGCCGGGTTCCGTTCGGTCACCGAATTCGGCATCCAGCCGAATGATGGAAAGGACCACGCCGACGACATCGCCAGCGCCATCAAGCAGACATCGAAGTTGTGGTTCCCGCCGGGGGAGTACCTCGCGCAAACGCTCTCCGGCGGCAACCTGGGAAGCGAGAACCCGGGGACCGAGGTGCGCGGCGCAGGCATTTGGTACACGATGCTGAAGGGCCCGAAGGCCATGTTCTTCTGCATCGCCCCCGCCGGCGCCAACGTGAAATGCAGCTACAGCGACCTGGCCATCTTCGGCGAATCCAAGGCGCGCAACGAAGAGACCGCGGGGGTGCAAAAGGCGTTCGTGGGGCCGCTGGGCAACGGCTCGGTGCTCGAGAATCTGTGGATCGAGCACGAAGTCGTGGGCATCTGGGTCGGAAACGATCCGCCCAATCAACCTGAGCCCACGCAGAACCTCACCGTGCGTCACGTGCGCATTCGCGACACCTACGCCGACGGGATCAATCTGGACAATGGTACGCACAATTCGTTGGTCGAAGAGTCGCACTTTCGCAATACGGGCGACGACGCGACGGCCATTTGGTCGATTCAATGGACCAAGTGGGTGCGCGACAAGACGTACCAAAATGGCGCCAACTACATCAGGGCGGACGCGCGAGACAAGCCTGATCAAGGGGTTGGCCACGACAATACGATTCGCAAGGTGACCGTGCAGATGCCCTGGCGCGCGAATTGTTTTGCCAACTATGGCGGTTACGGAAATACCTTCGAAGACAACATATGCGAAGACGTGCTCACCTATCCGGGCATCCTCATCGACAACGAGTTTTCCTCGTATCCGTTCGGCCCGGGGGTGACCACCTTCAGGAACATCTCGCTCATCCGTGCGGGCGGCGAAATGTTCTTCGAGGGGACGGCCAACCCCTGGCACCACGGCGGATTGAAGCTCTACATGCGCGAAGGGGACGTGAACGACATCCTCGTCGAGAACGTCGACATCGTCGAACCGCTCTATTCGGGCATCGAGTTTCGCGGATTCGGTACCGCCTACGTCGCGCCGGCGGACAACTACGATCCGGACCTTCTGGCCGCCGCCGACAAGGCCAAATACGCCAACGTGACCTTGAAGAACATCACCATCACCCAGGCGGGCACCTACGGGATCCAGATCCTCGATGGCGCGACGCGCGGCAGCGTCACCTTCGACAACGTGTCGATCGCCGGCTCTGGGACCGGGCCGCTCGATCGCGCGGGGGCTCCCGATTCGTTCTTCAACAAGGTGGGGGCGAACCCCGGTTGGTGAGCATTGCGGCTGTGTGAGCGCCGGGGCTGCGGTGCGCCTGCTTGGGCACGCAGGCCGGCGTAGCCATCCCGGTCGGCTCGCTGGAAGAAACGCGGGCAGCGCGCCGTTGATCTTCCTGAGAACGTGGAAACGAAGCGAATCTTTTTACGCATGACGCGCCTTCTACGCGCCGGCGTCGCGGGATTGGCGGCGACGCTGGCGGATCTCGCCGTCTTGGCGCTGCTCGTGTCGTTGGGGCACATCGATGCCCGCATCGCGAGCCTTCCCGCGCTCGTCGTCGGCGGCGTTGTGAACTTCATCGGGAATCGGCACTTCGCATTTCGTGCGTCGGCCGGATCCCTGATTCGTCAAGCGGGCCTCTATGCGGTCGTCGAAATCTTGGCTCTCGCATTCAACGGTCTTCTTTACGACTTCATCTTGCGGACGATTCCGGGTGCGCCGCGCGCCTATGTGCTGGTGCGGCTTTTGACGAGCCACCTCGTTTTCTTGGCCTGGAGCTACCCGCTTTGGCGCATCGTTTTTCGTCCTTCACGGGCCGGTGGCTCGAGCTTTGCTCTCCCTCCCCGCGAGGCACATCGATCATGACGACGGATCTCGCCATCGTTTACAGTCCTGTGGGAGGCGGTCACAAAGCGGCGGCGATGGCCATTGCCGAAGGCGCCCGGGCGCGCGGCGCACGCGCCGAGGTCATCAGTTTGTTCGATATCGCTCCTCGCGTGGTCGGCGATGTTTATTTGCAGGCTCATCTCACTGGGCAAAATGCCATTCCCGCCCTTTATGGCGCAGCTTATGCCGCTGCAAACCATCGCGGCGGCGCATTCGAGCCACTACGCCATTCCATTGATCGAATGGCGTTCGGGGCGCTCGTGCAGCGCATCGATGCACTCGCTCCCCGCGCCGTGATCGCCACGCATCATCTCCCCCTCGTCGTGCTCGGGCGAGCCCGGCGACGCGGAAGGCTCGCCATGCCTCTCATCGGCATGGTGACCGACTACACTGCCCACGCGTGCTGGGCCGAAAGCGGGGTCGATGGCTTCGCGGTCGCGTGTCGGCAAGCGGCCCATGAGTTGGTGCTGCACGGGATTGATCGGCGCCGTATCGCCATTACCGGAATTCCCGTCCGGCCCGCGTTCGACCGAATCGACGACGTACGCGATCCTGTCCGAAGCGAAGCGCTGCGCGTTCTCGTTACCAGCGGCGGATTCGGCGTGGGCCCGCTGCGGCGCATCGTTCGCTCCTTCGCGGGCATGGACGGTATTCATTTGACCATCGTGTGCGGCGCACAAAAACATGTATATGCGAGCATTTCGTCCGACGTTCGCCGGCTCGGATTGAATGCGCAGGTCCTCGGGTTCGAACACGATATGCCCGCGCGCATGGCCGACGCACACGTGGTCGTCGGGAAGGCTGGTGGTCTCACGGTCTCGGAGACGCTCGCGGCAGGAAGACCCATGATCGTGGTCAATGCCATTCCGGGAAACGAGCAGATCAACGAGGCCTACGTCGTCGAGGGCGGCGCCGGCGTTCACGCGGCGCCACGGCAGGCGGGCGCGCGGACCCTCGAACTGTTCCAGCGCGGGGTCATCGCATCGATGGGGATCAACGCTCGAAAACTTGGCCGCCCCGGCGCAGCCGAGCGAATCGCCGTGCTCTCGGAGGCCACGGCGAACCTCTTCCGAACGCATGGGACGTCGAGTCATACCGTGGTATGAACTATGGCATGCCCACGCGTGGGCGACCCACCACCCGCATGGCGCGGTTGCTCGCGGGCGTGGAGCTCGAACCGCTGGATCCGCGGCTCGCGCGCATTGCCGACGAAGCGATGGCTACCGTCAGAGGCGCCACGACCAACGACGCCATACTGATGGCTTCCGCGGCGCAGCGTGGAGACGCGATCTTCACGTCCGATGTGGACGACCTTGGACGGGGCTCACGAGCTACTTTCGGGGGTGTACGGGTGCTCCACGTGTAGGTTTTTCGGGAGAACCTCGATGGCGCGGCCCGCGAGTGCGTACCCTTCACCTTCACTGCGTCGCCCGAAGTTGTGCGAGGGCCTCGTCGGCGTCGATCAGTTGGCCGGCCTCGGACTCAACGATCGATGCTTCGAGTTCCCGGTGCAGCTCCGCTCTCTCCTCGTCATCGAGGTAATCGCCACCGCGGGCGAGCACCTCGTCGAGCGACACCAGATCAATCTCTTCGCCGTCTGGAAGATCGGTCGGCTCGTCGAGCACGAGACGACCATTGCGGACCTTAGCTTTCATCGGTTGCATCGCCTCCAAGTATAGCCCTTCCGGGGTTCTGTGATTGGCCGATCGAGCTTCGCTCCGGGATCGCGTGAGGGCCTGCCGAGATCCGTTGCAGCTTATTCTCGCGAAGATGAAGGAGATGCCCTCATACATTCTCAGCGGCAGTAAGTGTCGCACGTCGCCGCGAGGCAGCCATCGACGGCGGCAGCGAGTGGGCGGCATGCGCTCTTGCCGTCGTAGCAAGCTTCCACGCATGCACAATCGCTCGCCTTGCATGCACCGACGCACGTATCGATGTCGTTGCAGGAGGGCTCCTGATTTTTAGCCACCTGCTGAGAGTTGCACTTGCCGGCATAGTCTTCATCCTGGCAAGGGCAGCGAGGCACCGAGGCAAACGCGATGCATTGAGTGCACGCCTGCGTGGACGCATGACTCCACGTTGCACGAATGTCGCAGGCTTTTGTTACGTCGTCGACGCCGTTGGTCGTCGTGGCATCGGTGTTCGATGATGAGCTGCAGGCGAATAGCCACGGCGCGATATAAAATAATGCTGCAAGCGAGGGCCGAAAGGTGTTCTTCATGGTGAGTCCAGTCGCTCCTAATTCGAAGAAAGTGCGCGTCCCAGCAGTGAGAACGCGCACTCCTTCGATCAATTGACAACGGGCCAATCACGGCGTCGTGTTGAAGCTCCCCGTGATCTGCGCGGTGGCACTGACCGAATCCCCCACGTTCGCAACTGCGGCCACCGCGGCCGCGGCCACCTGGGGCACGCAGGCCACCTTCACGTCGGCGATTCCGCTGATGTTGTTCGAGAGCGTGGTCACATCATCCGCCATGGCCTCGAGCCGCGTTTTCAGAGAAAAGATAATCGGGAGATTCGCCGAAAGCGTCTCTGCGAGTTTTCCGTATTGGCCAATGTTGCTATCGAAGGATATCGACGGCGGCGTGCATGACGCTTTGGCCTGCACGCTGGCGCTGCAGCTTGCGTCGCACTTCGCATCGACTTGGCAGCCGCCTTCGAGTTTGCCGCCTGTGCATGAAATGGGTTGGTAGTCGGCGTTGCAACTTCCGTCGCATTTGACAGAAGCTTGGGCGCTGCCCTGGCAACTTATCGAGCACGTGCCGCTGCATGTGCCATTGCAGGTGGCTGTCGGCGTGGTGACCGCGCACGTTCCCTGGCATGTTCCCTTGCAGGTACCGTCGGCCTGAGGTCCAGAGCCGGCGACTCC
>Ga0137415_10008747_pt1 | contig 10040 bp, 8 predicted proteins | sample CZODoug3_1_1_16f_FD_183082 | JGI IMG/M metagenome (GOLD analysis project Ga0137415, IMG submission 183082) | Vadose zone soil fungal communities from Angelo Coast Range Reserve, California, USA - CZODoug3_1_1_16fungal (Hybrid Assembly) | ecosystem: Environmental > Terrestrial > Soil > Vadose... | reverse complement strand
GCCGAGGTGGCACAAGGACGCGCGGCCAGCCGTTCAGACGCCGTACGCCGCGGGATCGCCTACCTGCAGCGCGCCCAGCGATACCGGGATGAAGAGGTCCGACTGGTCGAACTCGCCCGCAAGGGCGAGTCGGCATATCCCGAACTCGACGACATGCTCACCGCGGACCACCCCTCGCTCGACTGATGCGCTCAATCGTCACGGTGCACCTCGACAAGCGACGACCAGCGCTCATCCTGACCCGCGCGTCCAAGCTGCACCTGCTCACCTGGGTCACGATCGCACCCATCACCAGCACCGTCCGCGGACTAACCAGCGAAGTCCGAGTCGGGCCGCGCAACGGACTCGACCACGACAGCGTCGTCAGCTGCGACAACATCACCACCGTGCGCAAACAAGCCCTCGGCGACACCATCGGCCTGCTATTCGATGACCAGGAACCCGAACTCGCTCGCGCAATCAGCGACGCCTTCGAGCTCTATCTCGCCTGAGGTACCGCGAAGCGTGGGCCTTACTTACCCAATCAGGATCGTCGCCGGTTTTGTGCCGGGTCGGGCGTGGGAAGGAACGTGTTGTTCCGCGTGCGGTAACGCCCTGATTCGTGAGGGGCCACCTTGGGCCCGATCGTGTGGAAGGGGTGAGCCGTTGTGAGCGCGTTGATCGATCAGGCACAGGCAGAGGCGTTTACCGGAAAGGTGCTGACCGACACGGCCGCCACCACGGCGACGGTCTTGGCCGCTATCGGGGACCGGCTCGGGCTGTTCAAGGATCTGGCGGCGCACGGGGTGGCGACAAGTACCGAGCTGGCCGCGCGAACTGGATTGAACGAGCGTTACGTCCGCGAGTGGGCCGGTGGCATGCACGCGGCGGGCTACCTGGATTACGACTCGAGCGCGGGACGCTACGCGTTGCCCGCGGCGCACGTGCCGACCCTGGTGACCGAGCCGGGACCGGCCTTCTTCGGCGGCGCGTTCCAGGAGCTCATGGGGGTCGTTCAGCGCTATGACCGGGTGCTCGAGGCGTTCCGGAACGGCGGCGGTGTCGGCGCGGAGGACCTGCACGAGGACGTGTGGCTGGGCGTTGCGCGGTTCACGGCGCAGTGGCACGAGAACATGCTGGTGCAGCAGTGGCTTCCGCTGCTGCCTGACGTCGAGGCGATGCTGCGAGACGGCGCCCGCGTGGCCGATGTCGGTTGCGGTGGTGGGCTCGCGGTCATCAAGCTGGCGCAGACGTTCCCGGCGAGCAGCTTCGTCGGTTTCGATGAGCACGCGCCGAACATCGCGCGGGCTCGAACCAACGCGACGGCGGCGGGTGTCGCTGATCGGGTGCGGTTCGAGGTGCTGGACGCGAGCCAGGGCCTGCCAGAACGCTACGACGTGATCACGACCTTCGATGTCGTCCACGATGCGGTCGACCCGGTCGGCCTGTTGCGCGCGATACGCGACGCGTTGCAGCCCAGCGGTCGCTACATCTGCCTGGACATCAACTGCTCGGATCAGGTCGAGGAAAACGTGGGCCCGATCGCGACGCTCCTCTACGGGTTCAGCGTGCTGTATTGCATGACCACCTCGCTCGCGCACGGTGGCGCGGGGCTGGGCACCTTGGGGCTGCCGGAGTCGAAACTGCGCGACCTCGCCGGTCACGCCGGGTTCTCCTCCGTGCGTCGGGCGGAGATGGACGACCCGTTCAACAGCCTGTACGAACTGGCCCGCTGACCATGCGGTACTCGGTGTACGTCCCGAACTTCGCCGAGTACGGCGATCCGCGAGTGCTGCTCGACCTGGCCCGCCGGGCCGAGAACGCCGGATGGGACGGGCTGTTCATCTGGGACCACCTGACCCTGGACCGGCGGGGCGGCATAGCAGTCGCCGACCCGTGGATCCTGCTGACGGCGGTGGCGCTGTCGACCGAGCGCATCCGGTTCGGAACGCTGGTAACTCCGGTGGCCCGGCGGCGTCCGGCCAAACTCGCCCGCGAGACCACGACTCTGGATCTGCTCTCCGGTGGGCGGCTGGTGCTCGGCGTCGGGCTCGGCGCTCCGATCTCGGAGGAGTACGGCGTGTGGGGCGAGCCGACCGATCCGCGGGTGCTGGCCGAACGGCTGGACGAGGGGCTCGAGGTGCTGACCGGCTTGTGGACGGGCGATCCGGTGCAGGTCGAGGGCCGGCACTACGTCGCGCGCGACGTCGCGTTCGCGCCGACACCTCATCAGCGGCCACGGATCCCTATCTGGGTCGGCGGTGTGTGGCCGCATCGAGCGCCGCTCCGCCGGGCCGCTCGCTTCGACGGCGCGGCGCCGATCCTGGATGAAGGTGTGCGCCAGCGTCCGCCGAAGCCGGCTCAGCTGGCCGAGCTATGCGACGTCGTGCTCGAGCAGCGCGGCTCGCTGGACGGGTTCGAGATCGTGCTCAGCGGCGAAACCCGCGACGATGCGCAGGGACGCGAGGTGGTCGCCGAGCTCGCCGCCGGCGGCGCGACCTGGTGGAACGAGTCGCTGAACCCGTGGCGCTGTGACCTCGATGCGGCCCGCCGACGCATCGAGGCCGGGCCGCCCGCCTAGCTGCGCGGGTCGGGCCGGTACACGCAGAACGAGCCGGTGCGGGTGGTGCGATCCAGGTGTTCGCCGAGGACCGCGTCGGCTGCGGTCACCCGCGTGATCGCTCGGCGCAGCGCGCGGGTGACGCTGACGCGTGCGCGCTCCGCGTCCGAGCCGACCTTGCGTGAGCGACCGCCGAGTCCGATCGCGGCGCTCAACTCGCGTTCGAGGAAGTGCAGTTCTTGATCGAGGCGGGCCGCGCGTTCGGTGTCGTGCCACTGCTGCGCCTCGGTGAGCTCTTGTTGCAGGTCCGAGACCCGTCGCCGGTACGCGGCGAGCGCCTTGGCATCGAGCACGTCGTCGACCGGTCCACCGGAATGTGCGCGCAAGCCGTCGTCTGGCCGCGGGGCGCTCGGCGCCGCGATCGATCCGCGCGCCAGGTCGCCGGCGGCGATCTCGTGACCCGCTGCCCGGATGAGGACGTCGAGATAATCCATTCCCTTGCAGTCACGCACATTCACGACGCGGTCGAGATAGTGCACGACCCAATACTCGCCCTGCCTGGTCAGGGTCGGGACGACCGGCCGGTGCGGTGCAGGAGTAGCGATGCGGTCGTGTTCGGCCTGGCTGCGGGCAAGCAGCGTCGCCGCGCCCATCCGTCGGTGCAGCCCGATCGCGTCCTGAAAGTGCCGGACTGCGTCCTGCGGCCGGTGGGCGCAGCCGGCGACCAGGCCGAGATAATGGCTCACCGCGCCCCAGCAGGCCGTCGCGCCCGCACCGACGGCACAGCGCCCGTCGAAGGGCAGCAACGCGCAGTAGATCTCCTCGGCCCACTCGGCGTCGGCGAACTCGGCACAGGCGACTGCCAGCGACGCCAGCGTCCAGACGTAGTTCATGTCCCGCGGCACGGCGTCGACTCCGCGAGCCCGCAGCGCGTCATAGTGCGTGCGGGCCTCGTCCCGGTGCCCGGTCCGCTGGAACAACACGATCGCCGCGGACGTGTACGCCGGGTGCGGCCCGGACACCAGCTCGCGCAGCGTGCGCTCCAGCCAGGCGAGGTCATCGGCCGGCAGCTCGGCCTGGGTGAAGATCGAATACAGGTCACCCCAATAGACCGCGTCGGCGTCCGGCTCACGCGCATCACGGCCGATCTGCCACGCGGCCCGGGCCAGCTCGAGCGATTCGGCGCCTCGGCCGCGCAGCAGCGCCATCGTCGAGGCCCGCGAGACCGCGATCAGCCGGTAGAGCGGCTGACGCAGGTCGTCGGCGAGGCGGGCCACGGCATGCAGTTCCCGTTCGGCGGCTACGTTCTCGCCGAGTTCGAGCAGGTGCGTGACCCGCCACATGCGGCCCTCGAACTCCCGTTCCCGGTCACCGGCTCGCTGGGCGAGCAGCACGATCTCGTCCGCGACGGCCAACACGGCCCGGGGCTCGTGACTGCCCCACAACGCATACAGCCGGGCCGACAGTGCCAGGGCCAGAGTCGCCGGGTCATCGGCTCCGCGAGCGACGTCGATCGCCAGTGCGCTCAGGTCATCGCGCCGGACCGGATCGCTGCTATAGACCGCAACCGCCAGGCGCGACAGCACCCTGGCCTGCAGCGCCGAGCCGGTGCCGTCGAGCAGATCGGCCGCCTCACGCAATATCGAGGCGACCGGCGCGTCCAGCTCGTTGAACCCCAGGTGCTCGGCCATCAACAGGGCGGCCTGGCCGAACGCCTCGGCATCGGACAGCCTGCGTGCGACATCGGCCGTCCGGGTGAGCACGGTGCGGGCCCGCGGTGGGTCACCGCCCCGCGTCAACGCCTCGCCCAGGGCAAGCCCCACCCGGCAACGCTCATGCAGATCGGCCGGCACCTGCTGCTCGAGCGCGGTCAGCGCGGCATCGAAATGCTGCGCGGCCCCCTCGAAGGCAAGCGTCTGCATCGCATGATCACCGGCCCGCCGAGCCGCCTCGGCCGCCTTGGCTGCGTCGACGAGCGGGATCGCGAGTACGAAGTGATGAGCCAGCGCCGCGAGGTGCGCCCCGGCATCGTCGTCAGGTTGCTGCTCGAGGAATCCGCCGATCCGGGCATGCAGCTCGGCCCGCACGACCGCCGGCGTGTCTTCGTACACGGTGTCGCGGACGAGGGCGTGCGCGAAGCGATACCGTCCCGGATTGCTGGCAACAGGCCGGAGCAGGTCCGCCTCCGTCGCCTGGCTCACGAGCGCCAGCAACGCCGACGGTGACACGTCGGCGATGCTGCTCACCGTCGCCAGGTCGAACTCCCGGCCGACCACGGCCGCGACACCGAAGATCCGCTCGGCGTCGCCCGTCCCAGCCGCTCCGGCCTGCAGTTGCAGGGCGGCGAACCGACCCCGGATCGCCTGCCGGATGCCGGCGGGCACCGGCCAGTGCTCGCGTCCTGTGCTGTCGCTACGCAGTAGCCGAGCGACCTCACCCACGAACAGCGGGTTGCCATCCGTGCGGCCCCTGATCGCTGCCACCAACGACGGGCTGGGCCGGGTGTGCGTCTCTCGCTCGAGCACAGTGGCGATCTCGGCTTCGCCCAGTCCGGCCGGTGCCACGACCGTGCCGATCGTCTCCAGCGTTGCAACCACGTCGGCCATCGCCGGATCGAGCCGCGCCTCGGAGGGCCGATAGGTGCACACCAGCAGGATCGACGTCTGGCGCAGCTCGCGGGCCAGGAACTGCAAGAGAAGGGCACTGGGCGTCCCGGCCGCGTGCAGGTCGTCGACGACGATCACGAGCGGGGTGGCGGCGGCGCGAGCGAGGAATCCGCTGACCGCATCGAAGAGCATGAACCGGGCCGGTTCGGCCGCTGCGGCCGGCTCCTGGGTACCGAACTCGGGGACGATCTTGGCCAGCAGCGCTACGTCGCGCCCGGCGCACTGAACGCCGTGCGCCAAGCTGGTCTGGCGCAGGTGGCTGCGGATGATCTGCGTCCACGGCCAGTACGCCGGCGCCCCGCCTTCCTCGACACCGCCGCCCCACAACACGACCGCGCCGCGTTCAGCAGCGTATGCGGCAGCGGCCGCGGCGAGCTCGGTCTTGCCGATACCCGCCTCGCCGACGACCAGGACCAGCCGACCGGAGCCGCCGAGCGCGTCGGTCAGAGCGTCATCCACCGCCGCCAGTTCGACCTCGCGGCCGAGCAGCCGACGCCCGATCGTCCTCCCCGATTCGGTCACTACGTCACCGTCCATATGAAACCCGCGCCGATCGTACGCACCGACACCAATCCCATGGCTGCCGTAGCCGCAGGTTGCTGCTACGGCAGCTCGGGGCGGGGGCAGCCCAACGCGCTGAGCTCGGCCTGCCCCTCGTCGGCCCGATCAGGAAGCAGCAGCAGGGTGACGGCGCGTTCGAAGCGGGCGTCGATGGCTTCCCAGAGGCGGACGGACTCGGTAAGCAGCTCCGGCGAATCTTCCAGGCGGCCGTGGGCTCGGGCCAGGCAGGCGGCGGCCCATTTGTTCTCGACACCGACCGGTGCAGCGGTCTGGAGCCGTTGCCGCGCGTCGGGGAGGCCGGCGAGGACGGCGACTTCGGCGGCGAAGGCCCAGCCGTAAGGGGCATGGAACCAGTGGCTGTGCGGTGTGTACCAGTCCGGTTGGCCGTCGAGCAGGGGCCGGGTGCTGGTCAGCGCCGTGTCGAGGTCGCCGAGGTGCACGGCGAGCCGTGGTTCGGTGAAGGCGAGAAACTCGGCCAGGTCGGGGACTTCAGTGAGATCGCGGTTGCCCGACACGGCGAAGGTGCGCTCGGTCCAGTCGGCGTGGGCGCCGGCGTCTCCGCGTAGCCCGTGGGCGAGCGCGATGGCGGCGATGGCCTTGGACATCCAGCTGGCGGCGGGGCGGCCCTTGCTCACCCAGTCGTCCCATACCGCTGCCGCGGCGGTGAGCGCGTCGTCGAACTGTCCGCTGAGCACTTGCATGGTGATCGGCTTGCTGGCGACGTTGTAGCCGGTTCCCTCCAGGAGGACGTCGTGTTGCAGGCGGCGCACGACGTCCAGGGCGTGTGGTAAGTCGCCGGCGAACGTGCCCATGGTGTTCACCATGTGCGCGGTGTCGATGACTTCGCACGCGCTGGCCGGGTCGCTGCGCGGGAGCCGGGTGAGCAGCTCAACGCGCTGCATCGTGGTCTGGTAGCCCTCACGGACCCGGCCGCTGATCGCCGGGGCGACCGCGACCGCGTCCAGTGCTGCGGTGATGAGCACGGGGTGGTCGGCGCGGCGCGCGCGCTCGAGGGCCACGAGCGCTGCCGCCTCGGTGGTGTCGGGCAGGCGGAGGGCCGAGGTCCAGGCGGCGGCGACAGCTACGTGCGCGGCCGCCACCAGGTCGCCGTCGGGCAGGATGCGTTCGGCTTGTTCGCGCAGTGCGATCAGCTGCTCGACGGGCCGGTCTTCGCGCATCATGCCCGCGTGGCGGGCCGCGACGGTGACGGCGCGGGCCAGGCACGTTGCGCGTGCGCCGTCGTCACCGGCCCGTTCGGCGAGGCCGGCAGCGTCGAGGAACGTCGCGTACGCGTCGTCGCCGCGGAGGTCGGCTATCGCGACCTCCCCGGCGCGGCGTAGGTCGTCGATCGCGTCCCCCGAGTCGGGTGCGCGCGCCGCGGCGGTGCGGTACCACCGCTCCGATTCGCGGACCAGCCGGCGCGCGTAGGCCAGAGCACCGAGACTGCGAGCCAGCCGGTGCACCCGCTCGCCCGGTTCGGAGTCGGGCGAGGCCGTCGCCGCGGCTCGCAGGTCGTCGGCGATCAGGTCGAATTCGGCTTGCCAGCTCGATTCTTCTACCCGCGCCGCGAGTGCTGCTGCGCTGTCCGCCGCCCAGCTCAGCCGCCGGTCGGCAGTGGCCGCGAGATCGCCGCGGTGCAGCAACTGGTCGTAGGCATACTGACGAACGGCCTCCAGCAGCCGCCACCGACTACCGGCCGCGGTCCGCAGGTGCACGACGAGACTCTTGTCGACCAACCGCCCGATGAGGTCAGCCGCCCGGTCGGTGTCGCCGACGGCCGCGGCAGCGGCGAGGTCGAACACACCGGAGAAGATGCCCAGCCGGTCGAACATCGCCCGCTCGTCGTCCTCGAGCAGGGCGTAGCTCCAGTCCAGGACGGTGCGCAGCGAGCCGTGCCGGGCATCTGGTCCCCGGTTTCCTGTGAGGAACCCGAGCGTGTCCGACGTCGCGGCGAGGACACCGTCCGGGCCCAGCGCGGCGACCCGGGCCGCGGCGATCTCGATGGCCAGCGGCAGACCGTCCAGCCGGTCACAGATCTGCGCGACGAGGTCGAGCCGGTCGGTGACCTCGGCCCCGGCAGTGAGCGCCCGCTCGGTGAACAGCCGGATCGCGTCCGCGTCGAGCGGATCGTCGGCCGGATCGGCCGGCTCCAGCGCGAGCGGCGACACGTGGAGTACCCGCTCACCGGGCAGGCCGAGCCGCTGCCGACTGGTGACCAGGACGGTCAGCTGCGCGCATCCGGCCAGCAGGACCGTTAATACGTCGGCCACCTCGGCAACCAGGTGCTCGCAGTTGTCGAGCACGAGCAGGTAGCCGCCGGGCTTGGCCAGCTCGGTGCGGATGACGTCGAGCAGGCTCCGTTCCGGCTCGTCGCCCACGCCGACAGCGGCCGCGATCGTTGCCAGCAGCGAGTCTGCCCGGGCCGGGACGAGATCGGCCCACGCGCCGCCCCGCTCCAGCGTCGCCGCGACCTCGGCCGCCACCACGGCCGCCAGCCGGGTCTTGCCGGTACCGCCCGGGCCGACCAGGGTGACCAGGCGATCGGTAGCCAGCGCGGCCCGGACATCGCGCTGCTCGCTGACCCGTCCGACGAAGCTGGTCCAGGCCGTCGGCAGTCCGACCAGCCCGGCGCCGGTCGACGGCGCGAGGGTGCCCAGCTCGCGACGATCCGCTGCGTCGAGCTTGCGCAGCAGCGACGCGACGTGGCTCTCGACGGTGCGCACCGACAGGAAGAACCGCTCAGCGATCCGGGCGTTCGTCAGACCCTCACCCACCGCGGCCAGAACCTCGGCCTCCCGCGGCGAGATCAGTGCCGCCGACGCCCCGCCCATAGCACGCAGTATCCACCGAATCGGAATCCGTACCCCGATCAGTAGCCGGTACGGATGCCCCGACCCCTCGCCGGCAGCCAGGCTGCACAGCGACACCAGCCACGTCCCAGGAGCGATTCCATGACCAGCAAGGCAAAAGTGGGGATCTTTCAAAAAGCCTGGTCACTGTCACCAGTTCGTGCAGCAGACCCCCGCTGCTCGGCTGAGCCCGGGTGGCTTCTCTAAGAGAGGGACTGTCGTGACCACCTTCGTTCTGGTCCACGGCGCCTGGCACGGCGCGTGGTGCTTCGATGCGCTGCGCAGCGAACTCGGCAGTCGGGGACATGACTCGCTCGCTATGGACCTGCCCTGCGAGGATGCCGAGGCCGGGTGCGAGGTGTACGCGGATGTTGTTGCCGCCACCATCGGGGGCGAGAGCCCATCCTCGTCGGCCACTCGCTAGGCGGTCTGACCATCTCACTGGTACCCGAACGCGTGAAGGTCCGGGGACTGGTGTACCTCGCCGCACTGCTCCCCCGCATCGGTGCCTCGCTGCGCGACCAACTCCGCGACTCGGAACCCTCTCCGATCGTGCAATCCATGTTCGACCTGGACTACGACGAGCAGGAACGCCACTGGTGGCCCCGCTTCGAGACCGCCAACGCGTCGCTCTACCACGATTGCGACCCGCAGCTCGCCCGGGCGGCGTTCGATCGGCTACGGCGGCAGGGCTCGCGGCCGATGACCGAGACCTCTCCACTCAACCATTGGCCCGACCTACCCAGTGCCTATATCGTCTGCTCCAACGATCACAACGTGTCTCCGCAGTGGGGCCGACGGGCCGCCCGCGAACGGCTCAGGATTGAGCCGCACGAGCTGACAAGCGACCACTCGCCAATGCTGTCGCATCCCGCTGAGCTCGCCGAGATACTCGATAACCTCGCCCAGCAGATGACCAGTCGTTGACACGGCGGCCAGCTGCAACATCCCGCGGCGCGCCAGAACGACTCGTGGCGAGGTGACCCACACCCGGGTCACTACTGACCCTGAGGTCGCCGTCTCTGGAAAGAGGCGATGCTCGTCGCCGAACGCCTGAACCAGCTCGTCTATCCGGTCAAGATGACCTACGAGATGCACGGCAACACGCTGCCGCACCTGCACATGCATCTCCTCCTGCGGCAGGTGGACGATCCCTTCGTTGGCCGCCCGGTCGGTCTCAAGGAGAGCCGCCACAGCTACACCGAAGCCGAGCTGGAGCAACTGCGAGCCACGCTTGCTCCCTTCTCGACCAGCGCTGTGCCACCCGGTGACCGGTTGCCGTGACCGAGGCGATCACGGAAGGCGACAGGCCACAGCGCGACCCCGTCGTCGGCCGCGTCGAGTTTGGGCAGCAGCGACGCGACGTGGCTCTCGACGGTGCGCACCGACAGGAAGAACCGCTCAGCGATCCGGGCGTTCGTCAGA
>Ga0137415_10008746_pt1 | contig 10041 bp, 8 predicted proteins | sample CZODoug3_1_1_16f_FD_183082 | JGI IMG/M metagenome (GOLD analysis project Ga0137415, IMG submission 183082) | Vadose zone soil fungal communities from Angelo Coast Range Reserve, California, USA - CZODoug3_1_1_16fungal (Hybrid Assembly) | ecosystem: Environmental > Terrestrial > Soil > Vadose... | reverse complement strand
AATTCGGTGCGGCTGCGCGCCAACACCTTGCCCTCTCGCCGCCACTCCGCCTCGAGCACGCGCGCGCCGCCGCGCGTCTCGCGGTAGTCGAGCGTGTCACCGTCCTGCACGAACCGCCAGATCCGGACGGTCGAATCGGCGCCGTGGCTTCCAAACACCAGCGCGTCCGGCGCCGGTGGCCGCACGATCCCGAGCGCCGCCCACAGCATCCGCACCGCGGGGATCAGCGAGCGGAAGTTCTTCTCGGGATCCGCCCAGATGGCCGAGTCGGCGACGATCGCCGCCGCTCCCGCGCCGAGGCCCAACGGTCCCACGTAATCGAACCGTAGCGAATCGGGCGGTGCGATGCGTGCCTGTCCTCGGCCGCCCCACCGCTTCTGGTCGTCCTGATACTTCCACCGGAACCGGATCGCCGTGCGGCGTGTGGGCAGTGTGCCCCGAGTCCATTCGACGGCCGAGTCGCGATCCGCCGGGGCCAGCGGCTGCGGCACCAACGGCGCCGGCGGTCGCGGGCACCCGGCCAGCAGCGCACAGGCGGCAATGTAGGAGAGCGCTACCCGCGGGTCAAGCGGAAAACGTTGCGGTCTCAATAGTTAAACCCAGAAGTAGTAACCCGTCAAAGTAGTGTCGGCTTACGACCGACAGGAAGGCCGCGACCGGCACCCTAGATGCGCACGGGATCCGGAATCGGCTTGAGCAGGTCGAGGACATGCTCCGGGATACGCGTCACTGTGTGCTGATGGGTGAGCGAGACGAGCGCGGTCACGCCCGTGGCGAGCAGCTCGCCCGTCCCCGCCCGCTCGACGACGTAGCCGAAGGTGACCCGCCGAGACGCGAGCTCGCGCACCCAGCAGCGCACCTGCACCAGATCGTCGTACCGGGCGGCGGCGCGGTAGCGCACGTGAACTTCGGAAACGGCGAGGTAGACGCCCTGCTGCTCCAGCTCTTTGTAGGTCAGCCCCGTTTCGCGCATCAGCTCGGTGCGCGCGCGGTCGAACCAGACGAGGTAGTTGGCGTGGTACACCACGCCCATCTGGTCGGTCTCGGAATAATTGACGCGCAGAGTTATCGAGCTGATCACGCCGGGGCAACATAGCGCTTGCGGCTGTTCTCCGCGATTCCTAGCTTGGGGGCCGTGCCACTCCCTGCTTCCCGCGTGGTCGTCGTCGCCGACGCGCATCTCGGCCAGGTCCCGCCCGCGATCGCAGCCACGTTTCACCGTTTCCTCGAGGCCGTGCCGGATCTCGGGGACGCGCTCCTGATCAACGGCGACCTGTTCGACTTCTGGTTCGAGTACGGCTCGGTCGTCCCGCGCCGTCACTTCGCCACGGTCGCGAAGCTGCACGCCCTGCGGACCCGTGGCATACCCATCACGTTCGTGGGCGGCAACCATGACCGCTGGGGCGGCGACTTTCTCATTCACGACCTGGGGATCGCCTTCCATCCGGGAGAAGCCGAGTTCGATGTGGCGGGGCGCCGCGCCTTCGTGGCCCACGGCGACGGCCTGACCGAGCAGCACTGGAACGCCAAGCTGATGCACCGGGTCACGCGCCATCCACTCACCATCAAGGTATTCCGGGCGCTGCATCCCGACCTGGGCTTCTGGATCGCGCACCAGCTCTCCCGCAAGCTCGCGGATAACACCCGCGACCGGGCCGTGCTCGACCGGGCCGAGCGGGCGCAGGCGCAGTACGCGGAGCAGCTGCTCGCGCGCCGGCCGGACCTGGAGCTCGCGATTCTCGCCCACACGCATCGTCCGGCGCTGGCGCAGCTGCCGAACGGGCGAGCGTACCTGAATCCGGGAGCCTTCCTCGACGGCGGACGGTATGCGGTCGTAACGAAAGACAACGTCGAGCTAAAGGCGTTTCACTAAGACGTAGCGCAACGACGTAGCACCCAGGCGGGGTCAGCCGAGTGGCACGACTTCCACGTGCTTCAGCCTCTCGCCCAGAAACCGCGCGCCGACCTTACGAAAATGCGGCTCGTCGTCCGACACGACAAAGCGGTGCGTCGGACGATTGTCCGGAGGCGCCGTGAGGCCGCGTCGGGTGAGATCCTCGGCCACGACCTTCGCGGTCTCCTCGGCGCTGTCCACCAGCGTTACCGCCGGTCCCAGCACACGGGCGAGCAGCGGCTTCATGAGCGGGTAATGCGTGCAGCCTAGCACGAGCACGTCCGCGCCGGCGCGCTGGAGCGGCGCGAGGTACTCCCGCGCGATCAGCTCCGTCGCCGAGTGGTCGAACCACCCCTCTTCCACCAGCGGCACGAACAGCGGACAGGCCTGGACGCACACGGCGGCGTCAGGCCGGAGCTGTTTGATGGCCCGCTCGTAGGCACCGCTCGCGATCGTGCCCGCCGTACCGATCACGCCGATGTTCCCGGACCGCGTGCCCTGCACCGCGGCGCGCGCACCCGGCTCGATCACGCCGACCAGGGGCACGGGCGAGCGCTCCCGCAGGAAGTCCAGCGCCTGGGCGCTGATGGTATTGCACGCGACGACCAGGGCCTTCACGCCGCGCTGGAGCAGGTAGGCGAGAATCTCACCCGAGTAGCGACGCACCGTGTCCGGCGACTTGGGCCCGTAGGGAACGCGCGCCGTGTCGCCGAAATAGATCACGGACTCGTGCGGCAGGCGCTCGAACACCGCCCGGGCCACGGTGAGGCCCCCGATGCCGGAATCGAATACGCCGAGCGGCGCCGCGTTCACGGCCGGGGCACCGGCAGGCTGATCCCGACCCCGCCCGGGAACGCCCGAACCTGCAAGTCCTTGGGAAAATCCTGGAGGTGCGCCGAGACGAACGCTTCGGCCCCGGAGAACAGGTGATTGAAGACCCAGAGCACGATCCAATCCTGGACTTCCTGCTTTTTGGCGTCGATGAGCGAAGAGCGTGTTTCCCGGAGGAAGCTCAGCTCGGATTGCGCCTTCAGCGTCATCATCGCGCTCACGCCTTCCCAGGTCGCGAACACCGCGCCAGTGACGTGCCGGCCCGTCGCGGCTTGTCCCCACCCCGGTACGAGCAGCGACCGGAGGAACGCTCCCATCGGCCCGATGCGGTGCGTCGTGTCGGTAGGAACGACCAGCGCGCCGGTAGTGACGAGCGGGGGGGACGGCGCTGTCGTGTCGGGAACCTGGGAAACCAGACGGATGGCCGAGCCCGCGGCCAGCGCGGCCGCGAAGACTACGCCCCGGCGGATCGCCTTCATCGCGCCACCATCACCTTCAGCCTCCCCGGCTCAAGGCGCACCGTGCACTGGCTCGCGTCCGGCTGCCGCAGCTCGCCGTCGAGGTGCAGGAGCAGCGGTCCGTCGAGCGAGCGGATGGTGACCTCGCGGGTTTGAAACAGGGCGACCTCTCCCATGTTGGTGTGCGTCCCGCGCATCACGCGCGGCACCGCCATGAGAAACCGCAGCAGCGAGACGCGCCGCACGAGACAGACGTCCAGCCGTCCGTCTCCCGGCTGCGCATCCGGAGCGAATCGATAACTGCCGCCGGCGGTCGTGCCATTGCACACCTCCATCATCATCATGTACCCCGTTTCAGCGAATCCGCGCGCCCGCACCTCGAAGCGCTGCGGGCGATAGCCCGCGAAGGCGCGCAACACCGGTACGAAGTACGAGGCGAAGCCCGACAGCCCCGGCATGGCGTTCCGGACGCGCACGACCTCGGGTCCGAAGCCGAACCCGACGCTGTTCACGAAGTACTCCTCGCACACCAGGCCGGCGTCGAACCGCGCCACCTGGGCGGTAACGAGCCGGCGCACGGCGCGCACCGGACTGTGCCGGTACACGCCCACGAGCTTCGCGAAATCGTTTCCGCTGCCGATCGGCACGACGCCGAGCGCGACGTCCGCGCCCCCCGGGGAACGGAGTAACCCGTTCGCCACTTCGTGCACGGTGCCGTCGCCGCCCGCGGCCACGACCCGCTGCGCCCCCGCCTGCACCGCGCGCGCCGCGAGCTCCGTGCCGTGGCCCGGCCCCGCGGTGCGCTCCACCTCCACCGACCACCCCTGGTGCTGGAATTCGCGCGCGATGGGATCGAGCGCGCGGGCCGCCGCGCCGCGGCCGGCCGCGGGGTTGAGCACCACGTGGGCGTGGATCAGAGTCTTCCATAATAAGCAGAGAGGCCCGATCCGGTAGCGGATCGGGCCTCGGACCGCGTGAATCGACGCGCCTAAGACCGTGTGACCGTGTACTGGCCGCAGGCGGTGAACTGGACCGTCACATTCGTCGTCACGCCGACCTTCGTGACCACCGCCGCGAGCGTGCCGGAGCGCACATCGCCGGCGGCTAGTCGCCCGGGTGCAGGTGTCCCTTCGCCAGCAACAACTCCGCGTTGAGGATCGCGGCTCCCGCGGCGCCCCGGATCGTGTTGTGGCTCACGGCCACGAAGCGGTGCCCCAGCACGTCGTCCCGCGCGATCCGGCCCACGCTGATGCTCATGCCGCCCCCGGCGTCGCGATCGAGCCGCGGCTGCGGACGGTCGGGCTCGTCGCGCACTACAATGGGCCGTGCCGGCGCGCTGGGAAGGGTGAGCTGCTGCGGCAGTGCGGTGAAGGAGTCGAACGCCTCGCGCAGGTCCCCTGGCTCCGCCGCCTTCGCGAGCTTCACCCGCACTGCCGCCATGTGCCCGTCCACCACGTTCACGCGATGGCACTGCGCACTCACCGCGAAATCCGCGGGCGTCACGCGGCTGCCGCTCAGGCGCCCGAGAATCTTGCGCGTCTCCCGCTCGATCTTTTCCTCCTCGTGCGCGATGAAGGGCACCACGTTGTCGGTGATGTCGAGGGAGGCGACCCCCGGGTATCCCGCACCCGAGAGCGCCTGCAGCGTGGTGACGACCACCGCCTCGACGCCGAAGCGCGCGACGAGCGGCGCCAACGCGAGCGCAATCATCACCGTCGAGCAATTGGGATTCGTCACGATGAAGCCCCGCCCCGAGCGGGCCTTGAGCAGCGCCAGATGGTCCGGGTTGACCTCGGGCACGAGCAGCGGCACGGCGTCGTCCATGCGGTGGGACGACGAGTTGCTGATCACCGGGTACCCGGCCTGGGCGAACCGCGTCTCGATCGGTCCCGCGACGTCGGCCGGCAGGCCCGAGAACACGAGGTCGCACGCGAGGGGCGGCTCGGGAGCCTGGACGATGAGGGCGGCGACGCTGGGCGGCACATCGCCCGGGAGCCGCCAGGTGCACGCCTCCGCGTACGGCCTGCCCTGCGAGCGGTCGGACGCCGCGAGCGCCGTCACGATGAACTGGGGATGGCGGTCGAGCAGCTGCAGGAAGCGCTGGCCCACGGCGCCGGTCGCACCGAGAATCCCTACCCGGATTTTCGCCATGGATCCTCCTTGACGCTGTCGGACGCGCGCGGTATGTATCAACATACAACCGAAGTAGTCGTGGTGATCGCCCGCGGCGTGGCATTGCGCGGGCTTTTCTGTTTCCCAAATAGAGACCGGGGATGCGAACCAGCGTGACCGTGCGGGTGGCGGGCTCGACGTCCAATCTGGGCGCCGGTTTCGACTGCGTGGGGGTGGCGGTCGGGCGCTGGCTCCGCGTTACCGCCCGGGCGGGGCGCGATGCGCCCCGGGACACGCTGGCGATCGAGCGCGGGGGGACGCTCCGGACACTCGACATGGCGCCGGCGGCGGACCTGCTGTACCGCGGGTTCGCCGCCGCCTGCCGGCGCGCGGGGCAGCAGGTGCCGGGAGGCCTCGCCCTGTCCGCCGACTCCGACATTCCCGTCGCGCGAGGGCTCGGCTCCTCCGCCGCGGCGACGGTCGCGGGGGCCGCCGCCGCGACGGCCCTGCTCGAGCTGAAGCTCGATGCGGCAGCACTGGCCGAGCTCTGCAGCGAGCTCGAGGGCCATCCGGACAACGTCGCGCCCGCGGTGTTCGGCGGAGCCAACCTGGTGCTGCGCGGACCCGATGGCCTGATCGTGACGCCGCTCCCGATTCACCCGTCGCTCGCGCTGGTGTTCGCGGTCCCGGACTTCACCGTGGAGACGAAGCGCGCTCGCGCCGCGCTGCCAGCGACCCTGCCGCACGCGGACGCGGTGCGGGCGGCCGCGAAGAGCGCCGCCCTGGTCCACGGCCTGGCGCATGCGGACGCGCACCTCCTCGCCGCCGGGCTCGACGACGTGCTCCACGTTCCATTCCGGCGCGCGCTCGTACCGGGATATGACGACGTGACGAGCGCGGCGCGGCAGGCGGGCGCCTACGGCGCGACGCTGTCCGGATCGGGGCCTACCGTCGTCGCAGTGGTGACATCCGACCGGGTGCGCGCCGTGGGCGATGCCATGGCGCGTGCCTGGGGCGCCCGGGGCACTGCCGCGGAGACGTTCCACGTGGCCCGCCCCGCCGGCGGCCTCGAGACGAACTGACGCCATGGCCCGGGCCCCCGCCTCCCCCCCACACATCCACAAGTTCGGCGGCGCGTCGCTCGCGAACGCCGCCGGCATCGCACACGCCGTGAAGATCGTGGTCGCCCACCGCCCTGCCCCACAAGTCGTCGTCGTATCGGCGATGAGCGGCGTGACCGATGCCCTGCTCGATTGCGCGGCCGGCGCATCGCGCGGCGACGCCGCGCAGGTGCGCAGCGGCGCCACGGCGCTTCGCGCCCGGCACATCGAGGCCGCGCGCGCCCTGATGCCGCGCGGCGCCCGGCTCGACGAGCTGGTCGGCGGCATCGACGCGGCGTTCGTCGAGCTCGAGCAGCTCGCGGGTGGGCTCGGGATGCTGCGCGAGATCACACCCCGCACGATCGATTACCTCGTGGCGCGGGGCGAACGACTCTCGGCCCAGCTGTTCGCCGCCGCGCTCGAAGCGAGCGGCTGTCCCGCCGCCTACGTGGACGCGACGGAGGTGGTCCAGACCGACGGCACCTTCGGCAACGCCTCCGCGGACCTGGGCCGCACCGTGCGGAGCGGGCGCCGCGCGCTCGAGCCGGTGCTGGCGGCCGGTGCAGTCCCCGTCGTGCCGGGCTTTCTCGGCGCCGCGCCCGACGGCGAGGTCGCGACGCTGGGGCGCGGCGGGTCCGACTTGACCGCGACCCTGCTGGCGCGCGTCTTGGGAGCCCGCGAGGTATCGCTGTGGAAAGACGTCCCGGGTCTGCTCACCGCGGATCCCCGAATCGTGCCGGACGCGCGCGTGGTGCCGCAGGTCCACGTTCGCGAAGCGGCGGAGCTGGCGTATTACGGCGCCAAGGTGCTGCATCCGCGCGCGCTCGGCCCGGTGATCAAGCAAAACGTGGCGATCCGGATCCGCCCGTTCGCCGACCCCGCGTCGCTCGGCACCGAGATCTCGCGGCGCCGCACACTCGAGCAGTATCCCGTCAAAGCGCTCTCGGCGATTCCGAAGCAGGCGCTGCTCACCGTCACGGGCAGCGGCATGCTGGGCGTTCCCGGCATTGCGGCCCGCACCTTCGCGGCGGTGCACCACGAAGGGATCTCGGTATCGCTCATCACGCAGGCCTCGTCCGAGCACTCGATCTGCTTCAGCGTCCCGGAGGAGAGCGCGCAGCGCGCGCGCCGCAGCCTGGAAGAGACATTCCAGCGGGAAATCGCGCGGCAAGAAATCGACGGCGTCGAGGCGCGCACCGGGCTCGCGACGCTCGTGGTGGTGGGGCTCGGCATGGCGGAGACGCCGGGCATCGCCGCCCGCGTATTCTCCGCCCTGGCCGAGGCCGGGATCAACGTGATCGCCACGGCGCAAGGGTCGTCGGAGCTGAATCTGTCGCTGGTGGTGGACGGCAAGGAGGCGCCGCGCGCCCAGCGCGTGGTGCACGCGGCGTTTCAGCTTTCCAAGATCGGCGGCGGCGCGGTGGCGCACCCCGAGCGCAGCGAGGTCGTGCTGTTGGGCTTCGGCCAGATCGGGCGGGCGCTCGCCCCCATGATCGCGAAGGTGAAGCGGGAGGGGCTGGCGCTCCGCATCGTGGGCCTGATCGACCGGAGCGGCCTCGTGTTCGACGCGGACGGCTTTTCCCCACGGCGACTGGCTGCGCTGGCGGCGGCGAAAGCCAAGGGTGCGCCGCTCGCCAAGGCGGCGGGCGGACGGCGGGCGAGCGCCGCCGACGCGGTCGCGTTCGTGGCCCGGCATGCGCTCACAAACCCCATCCTCGTGGACCTAACGGCCGACGAGACGACCGACACGCTCACGACGGCACTGGCCGCCGGGATGCACGTGGTCCTGGCCAACAAGCGCCCCGTCACCACCGACAAGCGGAAGTACGACGCGCTCCGCGCCGCCGCCCAGGACCACGGCCGCCGCCTGCTGCTCGAGGCGACCGTCGGCGCGGGCCTGCCGATCATCGACACGTACCAGAAGCTGGTGGAGTCGGGAGACCGCGTCTCGAAAATCGAGGGCTGCCCGTCGGGGACGCTCGGCTATCTGTTCGGCGAGCTCGGTCGGGGCGCCGCGTTTTCGCAGGCGTTGCAGGGCGCGATCGCCAAGGGCTATCCCGAGCCCGACCCCCGCGAGGACCTGTCCGGCATGGACGTGGCGCGCAAGGCCCTGATCCTCGGACGGCTGCTCGGCTTTCCCGGTGAGCTCGGCGATATCGCGGTCGAGTCGCTCGTTCCCGAGGGCGCGGAGCGGCTCGGGCTCAAACAGTTCCTTGGGTCGCTGGAGCAGTTCGATGCGGCGTGGGCGAAGCGCGTCGCGGCAGCGCAGGCGCGCGGCGGGGTGTTGCGTTACCGTGCGATCGTGACGCGCCGCGGCATCCGCGTCGGCCTCGTCGTGGTCGAAGCGTCGAGTCCGATGGCCTCACTCAACGGCACCGACAACCAGTTCATCTTCACGACCATGCGCTACAAGAAGAACCCGCTGGTGATCACTGGGCCCGGGGCGGGACCGGCAGTGACGGCGGGAGGTATCCTGAACGACGTGCTGAAGCTCGCCGGCGCATGAGTTCCCGCTCCGCCTCCCCCGCCCCCACCCCTGCCACGTGGCAGGTGTGCGGCAGCTGCGGCAGCGAAACCCCCGAGACCGATTCCCACACGCGGTGCCCGCGCTGCCGCGGCCTGCTGGAGGTGCGGCACCAGCCCCCGGCCCAGGGCGGGAGCGCGCTCCGGGCGACTTTCGACGCGCGCTGGGGTGTGCGCCGCGGGGTCCTCGCGTCCGGCGTATGGCGTTACCGCGAAGCCGTTCTCCCCACGGCGGGCGAGCACATCCTCTCGTATCCCGAAGGCAACACACCGCTGCTCGCGAGCGTGCCTGTCGCGCGCTGGGCAGGCGCGCCGGAGCTGCTGCTCAAGCACGAAGGCCACAATCCGACGGGATCGTTCAAGGACCGCGGCATGACCGTCGGGGTGACGCAGGCCCGGCGGGTGAAGGCGCGCGCCGTCGCGTGCGCCTCCACCGGCAATACCGCGGCGGCGCTCGCCGCGTATGCCGCGCTCGCCGGCCTGCCGGCCCTGGTATTGGTGCCGAAGGGGCAAGTGGCGCTGGGGAAGCTCGCCCAGGCGCTCGCGTACGGGGCCCGCACGCTGCTCGTCCGCGGCAACTTCGACGATTGCCTCGAGCTCGCCGACCAGGCGAGCGAGCGTCTGGGGGTCTACCTCCTCAATTCCGTGAATCCATTCCGGCTCGAGGGCCAGAAGACCATCGTGCTCGAGCTGTTGCAGCAGCTCGGCTGGGAGCCCCCCGATTGGATCGTGGTGCCTGCGGGCAACCTTGGCAACACGGCGGCGTTCGGGAAGGCGCTGGTCGAAGCACGGGCGTGGGGACTGATCGACCGGGTGCCGAAACTCGCCGCCGTCCAGGCGGAGGGCGCCGCGCCCTTCGCGCAGAGCTTCCGCGATGGGTTCGTTCAGCTACGCCGTGTGGAGCCGCGCACGGTGGCCACGGCGATCAAGATCGGCAACCCGGCGTCGTACGAGCGCGCCGTGCGCGCGATTCGCGACACCAGCGGGGTCGTCACCACCGTGAGCGATGACGAGATCCTCGAGGCCAAGGCGGTAGTGGATGGCGCGGGGATCGGATGCGAGCCGGCGAGTGCCGCGGCGATCGCCGGGGCTCGGCGGCTGATGCGCGAGGGCACGACCCGCC
>Ga0137415_10008743_pt1 | contig 10042 bp, 3 predicted proteins | sample CZODoug3_1_1_16f_FD_183082 | JGI IMG/M metagenome (GOLD analysis project Ga0137415, IMG submission 183082) | Vadose zone soil fungal communities from Angelo Coast Range Reserve, California, USA - CZODoug3_1_1_16fungal (Hybrid Assembly) | ecosystem: Environmental > Terrestrial > Soil > Vadose... | reverse complement strand
GCGAAGTAGAGTATTTCGTCCACGGAGCTCGTCTCCGCGGTACAGCCTTTATCCAATATAAAGGCAATAATACTTTCTGGCAGCCCTGTCACCAGTTGCGTCCTGAACGTGAAAACGTCAGGCGCCTCAATCATTCTGGTAGCATATCGCTCCAGTTTGTAGTAATAACTCATAACGCCTTCCCTGGCGTTATATTCGACGTGCCAGAACTTGTCGTTCGCGTCGTGCGTTGCGTTATCATGAACGAACCGGTCGTATAGGCCGGTGATGACTTCCTTGAAAGTCCAGGAGGTACGTTGACGGTATGCACCATCAACGTTGTCTTCAAACCAAATCAGCGCGGTGTTCTCTAAGAACATCGCGGTGAACTCAATACGATCGGAGTCGTTCTCCGATCCACAGATCTTGTTCACCTTCAGCCACCGAAGGAGACAGCTGAGCCAACGCTCAAACTCCTCGGAATCCTGTAATCCGCCGTATTTTGGCGGATTGGGCACCCGAGGACCATTTTTGCCTCCCAAGGCAGGGGAGTCACCTAAAACAGAGACTTTCCTGTCAATCTGTTTGTGAAACTTCTTGTGCATGACTCTCAAATATTTTGAAGGCCGTCGAGAGCTACCTTCTCGATAAGTTTCTGCACCGCTGGTGCGAGCTCGTTGGTACGAGCTGCCACGGTACGAGAACGACTTGGAATGTCCAGACCGCTTTCGTCTGGACCGCTTATTCGATTCGTCTTCCTCGTCAGATGACGGGGAATCACTTTCTCCGTCCTCATCGCTCGACGTCCCTGACGTCGAGTGCTCGTCACTGCTGTCGTCCCCTCCAGAGTCGCCACCTCCTGGACTGCCTTTCGATCCTGCATGACTCGAGGCAGGTTCTCTGGGTGGTCCAGAAGATTTTTTCTCGCGGCGGCTGTCGCGAGATGGGGACTGGTATTTATCCCAAGGACGTCCGTCCTTGTCGAATCTAATCCCCTGGTCAGGGAGATTAGTGTGTTTCCCTTCACGAATTTCGCCGTTTCGAAATCGTTGCAATGCTATCCTATCGGTGGCATCGTAGTGTACTTTCTTTTTAGAGGGTACCGGGGTCGTCAGTTCATCCGAAGCTCGACGCGGGGTACCGCGTCGAGAGCTTGATTCCTCCGGTCGTGAGGAAGGGTCTTTCCCATGGGGGCCTTTCTCCAGCTGATCCGCAGGTGGAGGAGGAACCGTGAGGGGAGTGGGAGATGGAGCAGACATCAGCTGATGTCTGCTCGCGAAACCGTCCGACAACTCTTTAAGTTGTCGTCTCAATGAAGCGGCATCGAAATTGGCCGCATCTTGGCAATGGATCTCACAGACCTCGTGTACGAACTGTAAGTATTCCTCCATCGCATTCTCCTCGATCTCCTCTCCTCCTCGAGGTCTCTCCTCGAGTCTCTTCTTTTCTTCTCGTCTTCGGGCTCTGGAACCCTCAGACATCGGCGTTGATGGCGCCGATGCAGTTTGCACCTCAGGCCACTGGGCTGTAGTCAGTCGGGGGGTATTATGCTCCCGACTGGGCCCGGGTGGATTTCCGGACAGTATTTCTGGAGGTATCTCCTCCAGAGGTGAAAGTAACCTTTGTCCCAGAGGGTTATCTGGGCTGTGACGACCACGCTCGCTACTACCTATTGGCGACGCAGATCCATCCGATCCGTCGTTGCTGTTGTAGTCCTCGGTGGACGCGCGTCGGCTGCGAAGACCGAGAGCTGTCGAGACGATTGGTCTCGAAGCGACTGTATGCGCTTCGAGCGGTTGGTCAGACCTCCTTGGCGAGGTACTGGTTCTCGAAGCGACTGGTTGCACTTCGAGAGGCGCGGCAATCGACTGGGGATTGGCCGCGGTTGCTTGTCGGGTTCTTTGCCTACCCATGGCAAAGGTACTGGAATTTCTCGTTCTTCTATGGGCGGGGATGAGGTCGAAAACTTGCTAGGGGTTTTTAGAGTCCGTGCTGCGGATGCGTGTTCTTTGCGGATCGCGATGGGAAGCTTCCCGTCGCGGGAGAAGGTTTTTTTGTGGACGTTGTTGTGACGTTCGCTGATGGGGCGAAGTCGAGCTTAAACTCTATACGAGTTTGAGTGTTTAAAAAAGTGTTGTGAGTCGGGGGGGTCCCTTTACTTAGGGGTCACTCGACACTAAACACGAATAACGTATATAGTTCTAGTCGATGACGGTAGTAAAAAGATTCTCTAAGTAAGTAGCGGACTCGCGCTTATATAGGCGCGAGTCGAAGTCTATAGCTTGCAAGGTAAATACATATATACACTGGGGCATTGCCCCGGATCACCACACCCTCCCCCTTAGGCTCCGTCCAACGGAGAAGCATTTTTATTTTGAAGATAGACGATCTAACAATTGTCGGATCGTCTAGACAAGTTCACTCGTCGGCTTTCGACGGGGGATCAGCTATGTCGCTGTCTAGCAACATAGGTGTTATGGTCGGAGAGAGGGAGATAGGCCGTTCGTGCTCCGGCACGAACGGTTCCGCATGAGAAATGGCCGCCTCATTGTCCGACGGCAAGGAGGGGGCTTGGGAGACAGGTGTCACTGGGGGGAGACCCAGTGCAGGGGTTTCGACCGACTGATCCTCTTCTAGGGGATCAGCGTTTTGGCGCTGAGATTCCGCGACGGGTTTCTCGTCATCGGTTTCGGACACGGAGTCAGTGCCCTCACTCTCCTCGCCTCCTCTCCTTCTTCGCGTTGGTCGCGCGAAAGTCCTGAAACGGTTGTCGGAGGCAGCTCCTCCGAACCCTCTCGGAGGAATGCCCGATTCGACCCGACGTTGGGTTTTAATGGCCTTCTTTTGGGCCCGGGATGCCTTGATGGGGAATGGGAAGTTCGCCCATCCGCCAGTCGGATCAGCCTCAAGGGAATCATTCCCTTGCGGAGGACAAGCAGTATGAGCTGTGGTCGATGGTCCGGCCACAGCTGGTAATGGGTTATCCACGCGGGACGGTCCCGCGTGCATGGAAGCAGATGTTTCTCCTAGGTACCCAGAGGAGATCGGGTAGGAGCTGGTAAATTCAGGGAGAGGTCTCTCTGAACGGATTGGAGCCGCTCCCCTCCTGGGGACGGCGGAATTCACATTCCTCCTCGGACGTGGTGCCCGCAAGGAGACGTCGCTGGCGGAGGGTATCCACCAGCGGGGTTCGGTCATCAGGGGGGCATCCCCTGGAATGTGGTTAGGTGTTTGCCTCAGACGATTCAAAATGTCTGAGGCGGCAGCCGGCTCATCTGGCCGAGTGGAGGTGGTACTGGCCATCGCAGTAAGCCATCCGACGGCATAGTGGTGTGCTTCTCGGACCTCGTCGTCCGAGACTCCCATAGCCGCGAGGTGCCTGACGACTTCCTCGACGGTGGTATTGTCTGAGATGTTCGACATGGTTAGTCGACGACGTGTTTCTGGCACGAGGAGCCCATGTCTCTCGCGTGTCTGGCGGTACAAGCCAGGCATGGCAAAAACCTCCATCAATCTGAGGTAGAGGCCGAATTTTTGTCTCTGGGAGAGTCCAGAGGGAACTTGCTGACGTGTCAGGAGTTGTCCCCTGACGTGGGGAAGGGAGACCCGATGGCTGTCCATCAAGGCACCGGGCGAGTTCTGCCACTGGTACAGGTGTCGGTGCATGAACTGCGCCCAACGCTCGGGAGGGTCGGTGAGGCCTGGTTGTTCCAGGCGATTTGGGTCTTTGAGTCGGCGTAATCCGCGCGCCGACTGTTGTTCCTCGGGAAGCCAGCTGGGAAGTCTCCAGTTGGCGAGGGCATGGTTCATCAGTGGGCTTCTAGCCCCTGATGCGATCTCGTTGGCGTAGCGCACGTACTCGCGCACTCGATGCAACATTTGGTAATTGCCGGCTATGTGCGCCGACCGAGCCCAGATATCAAATTCCTCAGCGTTCTGAGGAATAGCGGATGGAATAGAACCTGGCGGTAGAGGCGCAGGGTTCCAGTTCGCCGACCTGGTATATCCTGGTACCGAAGCCTGGTACTTCGGTGGTGGTAATTTGGGAAGAGGCGGGTAAGCCTCTTTCATGACAACGTCTCTGCCAGAGTCGACAGGGCGAGGTGCAGGTGGGGGAGCTACAGGCCAGGTGGCTGCAGGAGCAGGGTTGTAAGGTGCTGGCTGGGCAGCCGCACTGGCATAGTTATTTCCCTGAGGTCTCTCAGGGGAACGGGAGGATTTGCGCATCCGCGCTTTCTTGTGTTGACGACCCTCGTCCTGGTCGTCCAACTGCTGTTGCAGGCGCCTTATCTGCCCCCTGAGCATGTCGATTTCATCCTCGTACTGATCGTAACGACGATTGGCTCTGGAGATTTCTCCAGCCGCAATGTCTAAGTCTCGACGCTCCTTGGCGTCGAGATATTCAGTATCCCGGTCGAACGCGTGGTTGTACACGTGCAGTGCATATTCCTTGCATATCTTGCAAAGATTCCGATGGACAAGGTTAGCTTGCCCGTCCACTCCCCAAGACCCTGCGGTGCTGGAACTTGTGCCCACACCATCACGTCTCTGGTGAGATTCCCGAGCCACACAACGGTTGGCACGGCTTCGTTCCTCCAGTTCGCCAGGGGATGGCGAACGTCTTCATACTTCAGGTTCGTCGTCGCTCGAGCTGGGTGGCTCGGGCCTTCTCTTCTTCTCCTTCCCCCTTCGAGACCGAGCCGGGGGCTCGGTCTCACCCTTGTCGCGTCTTCTGTGTTGTCTTTCGTCCCCCATGGGGTCGTCGTCGTCTTGCGGGGTCGCCATGGTTGCTACCAAGCGGTGAGAAAAAGAAAAAAAAATTTGGGCTCCGCTTTCTCAAACGTAGTGGCGGAGTTACAAAATTCCAATCGGACACATCACATGTCCGACGCGACTTAGAAATTTCTAAGTCCACTCTCTACCTTTGATGACGCGCAGTACCCGCTGCACGTCTTGATAGATCTTGCCAATCCTTGGCCCCCATGAGGGCCAGGTATGCATCCATAGCTGCAAGTTTGTTGCAGTTAGCCAGAGGTTCCCAAGTGGTGTCGCCCAGACTCCACTTGACTTCAAACTCAATATCACGGCCTTTCCATCTGTGGGCTGTGATCTCCTCAACAAACCATTCGGTGTCATCTGGGGCACCGAAGTCGTAGGCATCAGGATAACGCCTGTTGGGGAACAGAGCGTCGTCGTTGGGCTCGTGAGGCCGTAACAAGCTCACATGGAAACGTTGGTGTAAACGCCTGTGTTTCAGCTCCTTTGGTAGCTCCAGATCGTAGTTGGAGCTTTCAGGATATGTACGAAGGACCTTGTAAGGACCTACGTACCTCGGAACTAGCTTGCTGGCTCGGCCCTTGGGCAAAGCCAGGTTTTTCGTGGACAGGTAGACAAGCTCTCCCTGTCGAATGTCTGGTTCACCACGCCGATGCTTATTGACGTGGTGACGCTGAAATACTCTTTCAGCAATGATACTGTCATGCGCTACTGCCATGTTGCGCAATGCGTTCATCGCAAACGTGCGCACCCCTGGTGGGATGCGCTCGGTTACCGGCAATTCATGCATCATACGAGGCATGAACCCATAGTTTATCTCGAATGGGGCCATCCCTGACGCCCTATTGATGGTAGAGTTTATGGCGAACTCTACCAGCGCTAAGAATTTCACCCAATCTCGTTGATTGGAAGACACAAACGCTCGGAGTATCTGAGCGATTGACCTATTCGCTCGCTCGGTAATTCCATCCGTTTGAGGATGGAAAGATGTCGACATAAGAATCTTGACGTTCAGGATTCTGTGAATTTCGCGCCACCACTTTGACGTGAATTTGGAGTCTCGATCGCAAACGATCGAGTTTGGCAGTCCGTGTAACCGTACAATCTCCTTAATGAATATGGGAGACAGCTGCGACGCTGTAGTCGTAGTGTTCACCGGAACAAGGTGTACCATAGACGACAGACGGCAGATGATTACCCAGAGGTAGTCAAACCCCTCGGACTCAGGGAAGGGTCCGATGAAATCCATGCCAATGGACTCCCATGGTCTCATGGGAGTCGGCAAGGAGTGCAACTTGCCCCTGGGTGACCTGTATTCGCCTTTGGACCGAATACAGGCCTCACAGGTATTGCAGTACTTCTTGACTTCGTACTGAAGTCGAGGCCACCAATACCAACGTCGAATGTATTCCGATGTTTTCAGCGGACCGAAATGCCCTACTATAGAGTGGGCTTGCTCTATGATACGACCGTGCAAGGTCGTATCCTTGGACGTCGAGACGGGCACGCAGAGCACGTCTTCGCCGCCTCAGTTCTTAATCCAAATGTAGTCGTTCCGGATTTTGAAACCGGGATGATCATCGGGCTTCTCGAGGACCTTCTGGAACAACTTATCGTTGACATATCCATCTCGGATATCGTCGTTCAGAGTATCTTGCTCTGACATGTGGACGTGAAGATCAGGCCCTTTAGCCTGAGACAGGAAGATCGTGGGGTCCTCTCCAGGATCATTAGGAGTGGTAGACCCCGCCCCATCTTCTCCGGAAGCCGCAGCCATCTTGGCTGCGGTCGTTTCCCTCTCTTCGATACGTTCTCGAAGAGCTCTCAACTGCTCCCCAACTCGTTTCTGTTGTGCAGCAGCTGAACGAATTTCGACTGTTCGATTCCTGATTTCCAGGAGTCGATCCCACGGGAGGTCCTCGTGGTTGGGATCTAATCTTACGTCTGCGAAGACGTAGTGCTGGACTAATGGGGCATCTTCCCAAGAGTCGAACTGGTAGTAGCGGGACAGAGCGTCCGCCACCTTGTTCAATTTTCCTTTGATATATCTTATGTCAAAGTCAAAACGCGATAGATATTCCATCCATCGTGTCTGTCTTGCTGACAACCTGCGTTGCGTTTGGAAGAACTCCAACGCCTGGTGATCGGTAACGACGTGAATGCGTCTACCGATCAGCTTGTCCTCCCATTTGAGGAGGGCCTCCAGTATGGCGATGGTCTCATGCTCAAAGGTACGGTAGTTCCTTTGAGCGTCGGAAAACTTCTTGGACAGGAAACCTGCTGGTCGGCAATTCTGCCACTCAGAGCCCTGTCCGTACATTGCTCCAATCCCAAAGACTGAAGCGTCGCATATTACCCAGATCGGCTCTGCTGAATCTGGGTCGATTGGTTTTAGCACGGGTGTTGTGCAGCAAATAGTTTTGATCATCTGGAAACAGTGATCGTGTAATGGACGCCATTGAAAGGCTTGTCCGTTCCTAGTCATCGCGGAAAGTGGACTAGTGTACGCGCTGATATCTGGCAAGAAATGTGCCAGGTACTGTACTAGTCCAAGAAATCTCTGGACTTCCAAGTAATTACGAGGTGTTTTCCACTCCCGTATATGGGCCATTTTGTCGCTATCAGCGTGAAGCCCGTGCTCGTCTATCATATGGCCGAGACACTCCACCTTTTCGGCGTATAATTCGCACTTATCAGCGCGAAGGTACAGCGAGTGTTCGCGTAATTTGTTCAGCACGAGCTCCAGATGATCCTGGTGTTCCTCTATGCTCTCGCTGAACACGAAGATGTCGTCCAAGTATACGTGGACGAATACTCCAATGTAATCTTGGAAAATCATATTCATCAACCTTTGAAAGGTTGATGGTGCGTTACAGTCGCCTTGTTGCATAACCAGGCTTTCGTAGACTCCTTGAACAGTGGAAAACGCTGTTTTCCAAACGTCCTCAGGCTCCACTCGGACCTGCTCATAGGCGTCCGAGAGGTCGATCTTTGAGCGATGTTTAGCTCGAGCAACGTCAAGCCAGATGAGGTCTTGATCTAGAAACGGTGTTACGTCCTTCACCGTGTTCGCATTTCGTTTCTGTGCGTTTACCACAGTGCAAATATTGCCATTCTTCTTGGGAACGACGAGCATCGGAGCAGCTTGCTCCGCACGGGCAGGACGCCACCATCCTGCCTTGCAGTACTTGCTTATCTTCTCGGCGAGGGGCTTCCTCATCGAGTCGGGGCACTTCGGAAGATAATAATTATATTTCTTCTTCTCGTCCACCAATGGAATGTGGTGGTTTATCTCCCTCAAAGGAGGGAGAGTCTCTGGCACGCCGCTCAGGATGTCCTGGCACGAAGTTTTCCACTCCTCTTTGAGGCGAGGAATATCCTTTTTCGTCAAGGGTCCCCTTGCCCTTGCTTTTTCAGCCAAGTCTTCGCACATTGCGAAGAGGACGTCGTTTAGATCGTCCACCTGATCCTGCGGCAGAATGGCAGGTATCGAGGTATCAAAACTAGCCGGTTCAAATCTTGGCCCATCGGGATATCTATCCCGAGTGAACTCTCGGACGATCTCTTCGAGATCGTCCTTCTCCTCCTCGCTAGCGGGTCCAACTTCCGCTGCCTCTTCAGGCCCAATTAGAACGGGGTCTGAAAGTTTCAATCCACCTGGACGAGGTCGATCCTCGTCCTCTATTTCTTCCATCTCCGCCTTCCGTCCTCGAACGGAAGGGGGCTGCACTTTCGTCGAGCTAGGACCCAGTTTGTCTGGGTCCTTTTTGTTCTTGACAGCGGCACTTGGGCCGCTGTCGAGTCACTCACCCTTTGGAGGGTGAGGTCGCATCGCGTACCGACGCACCTGTCGGAACGTGCTTTCGCCTTCGATAACTGTCTCGAGGACTTTCCCTTTCACGCGAACTTCGTCGCGCTCGAAATCCAGTATTATACCGTGTTTTCTCATGAACACGGTACCAAGGATAACGTCGTACCTATCGATGTTAACCACATCGAAATAGTGGTTTCCATTTATCCTTCCGATCTCGAAATCGGTGAAAAGTCCGAAGTTGATTTTCGAACGGCTGCCAACGGTGCCCAGTTGCAAGGGCACCGGTTCTTCCAGTTCGTGCACTTTTAGATTCGCGGAAGTCGCGAATTCTGGGGAGATGGAATCAGACGTGCAGCCTGAATCAAGTAGCACGTAGGCTTCGAGGTTGTGAAGCTTCATCTTTGCGACGAAGCACCTGTTGTCCTTCTCAGTACGAGGAGGACGCGCAATTTTCTTTGAGGATTTTCTCAAAATGGGGGGTCCCCTGAACTTGGGCTTGCCCTTGAATAGGTTGTCAACCATGACACCCAGTCTCTCCCTGAATGGCGAGAATTTTCTTAAATTCGGCTCCTCGTCCGAATCCTCTGAGTCAGACACTGACTGTGCTGACGGGCAACTATCGGAATAATATTCCGATTGAGTCTCTCGGATTGCACTAAAGCGCTCCGAGGCAGAGTGTTCACGGGATGACGAACCGTATTCTGACTCGTAGTCGTACAGTTCGCCATCCGAACTGTACTGCGATCCCACCGGTTCCAGGTCAGATACTGCGGAGGAATACTCAGAGGTGGAACCCTTTTCTGAGTCACTGTATGCGGCCGCGAGTCTTTCTCTCACGGTGGAATCTGTACCAGGCTGACTGCCTGGTTCCTTTCTGTTTGAGCTGGAAATACGCTCCCGCTCGCTGCTGGTCCGAGGATCAGTCTCGGTTACTGATCGCTCTCGAGCGGCGTACATCTTCGCCGCAGGCTTCGGTTGTCCATACTTAGGACATTTCTTGTCGGAGGAATAATGAGGTCCTCCGCAACTGTAGCAAGTGGGTGCCTTGCGGTCTTCAGACTTCTTGTCTGAATTACGGTCCTTGTGTCTGGAGGAATTCCCTCCAGATGTATGTTTTCGTTCGTCACGTCGGTCCCTATCTCGATTCTTCTCGACGTGACTCCGATGTCCCTTTTCTGGCACACTCGAAGACTGGGGCTTGAAATGTTCATGATAACTTGGTCTATCGTGCTTGCGGTAACGATCTCGGGATCGTTCATGGGATCTCTCTTGCGAGGGATCCCTCTCTTTCGACGGCCTGTTCGAGGAGCTCGTGCCCTTCGATCTCGTCGACTCCATTATGCGCTTCTTCTCTTTAAAGCGCTTGCTCATTTTCCCAATCTCCTCCGCCTCATGGGCGAAGTAGAGTATTTCGTCCACGGAGCTCGTCTCCGCGGTACAGCCTTTATCCAATATAAAGGCAATAATACTTTC
>Ga0137415_10008742_pt1 | contig 10042 bp, 5 predicted proteins | sample CZODoug3_1_1_16f_FD_183082 | JGI IMG/M metagenome (GOLD analysis project Ga0137415, IMG submission 183082) | Vadose zone soil fungal communities from Angelo Coast Range Reserve, California, USA - CZODoug3_1_1_16fungal (Hybrid Assembly) | ecosystem: Environmental > Terrestrial > Soil > Vadose... | reverse complement strand
GTTGCCAAATCCCATACGAATCCGCGCCTTGTTTCCTGCATGTTTGCCTCCTCAAAGTCTGCAGCCTGCCAGTACCGCTGGTTTCGCTCCGTCTCCCGTTTCTCCAGCTTCAAAATTAAGCCGCTCTCTTCATCCTGTCCGGAGAGCTTGGCAAGTCCTGCGAATGATCCATGTACTATGTTGCCTGCCCTGCGCGGGCCCACTCCATCGCCTGCTCCCGCAGGGTGTTCAGACTGTTGGTCATGCGATCCGCCTCCACGTTGACCAGCGCGTAGCGGGCATTCTGCGGGTCGCCCGCGGCTACCATCTGATTGTGATCCTCGCGCAGGTCGGGGAACTCCTTCTCCGCGATGCGCTCGCCTCGCAAAACTCTCGCCAGGAGTTCGAGCGTCTTTTCCACATCGTCCCGGAATTTTCGAAACTCCGGCCGCGGAGGAGCTTCCTTAGTTTGCGGCAGGCCGGCTTCCATGGCCATCATGGCGTGGGCAAAACGGTGCGAACTGGCAAGCATCGCATTCCATCGGCTCATCTGCTCCGGCGTGACGCCAGGCTCCGCGCCCAAGCGGTCGAGCGACGCCTCGAGATTGGATCGCGCGGTTCGCGCTCGCCGCCGTGCGAGATCCCGCTCCTTCTCGCCGGCCGGATTCGGCTCCAAATAACCCTGTGTGATCTGGTGAAAAGATTTTTTGTAGGCTTCCAGCAGTTTTGCGAAGAGCTCCGGTACCTGCGCGCTCTCCCACGTAGGCCATGCGGCGTACGCGGCCAGCGCAAGCAGCCCTCCGATCACCGTGTTAACACCGCGCGCGTGAATCACCTCCTTGGGTGAAACGCCCGCGATGGTGAGCAAAAGCACGATGAGCGCGCTGATCGTCACGGCGAAAACTCCGTAATTCGCAGGCCCGATCCATCGCACCAGAAAGGTGAACACCGCAATCAGCGCGATCTCCGTCACCGTATGAATAGGCAGAAAGTGAAATAGCGCCGTGGCCAGGAGCAGGCCTGCCATGGTTCCCACGATGCGCAGAATTCCCCGGCTGAAGGTGGTTGTAAAATCGGGCTTGAGCACCAGCACGGTCGTCATGGGAATCCAATAGGACCGCTGCGACTCAAGCATTCTTCCCACCGTGTCGCCGATAGCGAGGCAGACAGCCAGCCGCAGCGCATGCCGGAACGCGGCAGATTGCAGGTTCAAGTTCGCGCGTAGCGTCGCCAGCTGGCCGCTAAACCGCAGCCACCACGGTTGACGCGCTTCTTCCTTCGCAAATTCGGCTTGTCCTTCGGGTGTTGTGCGGGAAGCGAGATCGATGGCTGCTCGAAGTTGTCCGCTGAGGGCGTCCATCTGATGGCGCGCATTCTGCGTAACGGCAGCCAGGAACGTCCCGCGATCGCCGGTGTTGTCTTCCCGCAATTGGTAAGCGAGCGCGACGCTGAGCACGAGCCGGTCCTTTTCGTCCGGTAGTTGTTTCCCGGACACCAGGGATTCGCCGAGGTCTTCCAGAATTTTCGCGGCGTTCTCGAGATAACGGTCGATGATCTCGATCGCGGCATGGTCGCGGCTCTCCCTCCCTAGGCGCATGCGCAGCCGCGCCAGCACAGTCAGGCTCAAGCGGATGCGCTCGGCCTGTGTCAGCAACGACCGGTAGCGGATGGCTTCAACGCTTTCGTCACGGCTGAGTCCCGCCAGCGCGTTCTGTGCCTGCAGGCTTTCCGCAGTGGCCGGGGGAGATTTCGCTGCCATCACCGGCGTGCGCGTCGCGCGCGCCTGCGCCAGAAAAAGCTCGCCCAGGGCGCGCCGCTCCGGTTCGTAACGCCGCACCGGCCACAACGCCACGGAAATCCCCGTTTGCAGCAACCCTCCCGCGAGCGCCAACAACGCGGATTCCACAGCCTGGCGTGGCGTCAACGGCTGTGCTGCGTACACCACCAGCATCACCGTGCTGATCACTCCGACGTCGGCAGCCGTCGTGCCCAGCGAGACGAGCAATCCAGCTATGAAGCTCCACACCGTTACAATCGCAATTGCGGCCACGTTGTGGTGGCCGGTCAAACCTCCAAGCAGTACGGCTATGGAGCACCACGCTGTGGAAGCCACCATGCGCTTCGCGCGTTGCGCGTAGGGATCGTTTCCATCCGAATAGGAAACATTTAGCGCGCCGCTGGCCATGGCCAGGCCGCCGCGCGGCATCGCCAGTGCATAGCCCACCATCAGCGGCAGGATGACGCCTATCGTGTTGCGCAGCGCGAGTTGCGGCTGCATCTTTTTTCTGTCGAACTGAAGAACGAATCGGAGCAGCCTTCGCCACCACTCCGAAGGCCCCTCACTCGGAGGCTTCGCAGGCATGCCGGGCCGCTGTTCCTTTATTGTGTTGGCTGGAGACGCCGCCGTCATCAGGCCATTAGCATAGCGGATTCTGCGAGGCCGCACTCTTCCGAGGATTTTCATCGCAACCCTAACGGCGGCCATCGTGTAACTCTCTTGATGTTTTTCGCATCCCACAAACGAAGGAAAATCTGGGAGATACCTATGAATTACCGCCATCTTGGCAAGAATGGCCCTCTTGTTTCCGCGATCGGGTTGGGATGTATGGGCATGTCCGAGTTCTACGGGACGCGGGACGATGCGGAATCCATTGCGACCATTCGTCGCGCGATTGAACTCGGCGTTACGTTTCTTGACACCGCGGATATCTATGGCTACGCAGAGAACGAAGTGCTCGTTGGGAAAGCGATCCGCGGCTTGCGCGAAAAGGTTTTTCTCGCCACAAAATTTGGAATCGTGCGCGACAAGGCAAATCCTTCGGTGCGTGGCGTTAACGGAAAGCCCGAATACGTTCGAGCGTCCTGCGATGCGAGCCTGAAACGGTTGGGCGTCGAAACGATTGACCTGTACTACCAGCACCGCGTTGATCCCACCGTGCCTATTGAGGAGACAGTTGGCGCAATGGCAGAACTTGTGGAAGCCGGCAAGGTGCGTCATCTGGGGTTGTCGGAAGCGTCGGCCGGCACCTTTCGGCGCGCGCACAAAGTCCATCCAATCGCGGCGCTGCAAACGGAATATTCGCTGTGGAGCCGTGATCCTGAAGATGAAATCCTTCCCACGACGCGCGAACTGGGGATCGGCTTCGTGGCCTACAGCCCGCTCGGGCGCGGATTTCTGACCGGCCAAATCAGGAGTTTTGAGGATTTTGCGCTAGACGACTACCGCAGGAACTCTCCGCGCTTTCAGGGAGAGAATTTCGCGAAGAACCTCGATCTCGTTCGCCGTGTCGAGGCTATCGCCAAAGAAAAGAAATGCACGCCCGGTCAGCTCGCGCTCGCTTGGCTGCTTGCCCAGGGCGAGGACATTCTTCCAATCCCAGGGACAAAGCGGCGAAAATACCTCGAAGAAAATGCCGGTGCTCTGAACGTGAAGCTCACGCCCGACGATTTGCGGCGGCTTGACGAAGTGGCGCCTCGCGGCGCCGCAGCGGGGATGCGCTATCCCGAGTACATGATGAAAACCGTGAACGTGTAAGCGAGGGTTGCGAACTTGGCGCAATGCCTCGGCCGTCAGTGGCCGCCCGTGCGAAGCGCGGGAAGCGTGAAAGTGGGCTTCACTTCCTTGCGTTTTGACCAATCGTGGTAGGTGTGGCACTCGAAGCATCGAGATTCTGCGTGATCTGGCCCCGGCGCATGACAAGTTTGGCAAGTCGCAATCCCCGGCAGCAAGACGTCGGTCGTTTCCGTGCTCGTCAGCGCTTTCTCGTGGCAACTCGTGCAGGTAAAGCCCGTGTGCGCGCTGTGATCGAATCTTGCATGCGGCATCCATCGCAGCGTGATGTTCGCCGGCGCGATGTCAGGCAATTCAACCGAGTTGCGCGAGATCTCTGGAGCACCCCCCGGCCGCGTAACCGCCATTTCGATCCTTCGCTGTGAGTCTTTCTCAAATGACATGAGCGTGTGGCACTGCTTGCAAGTCTTTCGCCACAGCAGGTCTTCAGCCTCTGTCGTGCGTTCCGCCACCCATTGCGCCGGAGTGAGGATGCGAACCTCTGGCGGCAAAGGCTTGCCAGTTAAGTCCCGATTTGGATCGCGCTTGATGCGCATTTCGCCGGGGTACGCGGTAATGTATTCGCGGAACTTTTTCAGCAGGAACGTATGCACGACCCCCGGCTCGTCATGCGGCACGCCTTCATCGAAGCGCTTGTCAAACGTGAGCAAATGGCAGGAGGCGCAGGCGTTGGCGAATTTCACCGGCGCTATCAATTCGCGCCCGTTCATGGGCTCGGGAGGACTCAGTGTTCCGGCGAGCATGGGCAAGACCTCGTCGTGCTCTTTGTCGCTGACGGATGCAGCGCGGTACTTCGGGTCGGCGTAGGTCAAATCCGCCTCGGCCGCAGTTGCGTGATGGCAGTTGCCGCATTCGAGCTGAACGTTGGGGCCGTTCGGTCCGCGGCGGATCGGCTTCATGTGAATCGCGTGATTCAGCTTGATTGTGCCGGGATCGCGTGAACCCCCTTGAAGGGCTGCAAATTGGGGATGGCTAGTCTCGAAATCTTCAATGTGACCCACGTGATTTGTTACGAGCCTGGCGTGGCAGAGCGTGCAGCTTTCGCTGCTGACGGACGAGAAATTGATTCTTCCGCGATGTTCCAAATGGCAGGTTGCGCAGTCGGGCGGTGACAAATTGAGCCACGCATGATGGATGGGGCCGTCGTGACAAGATAGGCAGGCAGTGTCCTCAGCCTTGGCGGAAAATGCGCCAGCTCGTTGCATGTGGCACGCGGCGCATTCTTTTTCGAGAACGGCGTGGGCTCGGGACATCCGGCCGCTGGAGTACACACGATGGTCGCCGGAGAGACCACGCCAGGCGATCCAGACCAGCGCGAGCAGCGGCAGCAGAAGGCTGAGCCAGAATTTCGTGCGCTTGAGCGGGGTCGGCCTCTTGAAATAATTGAGGTCGATGCGCTGGGCGAGTTTCTTTGTTGTGCGTGTGCGTGCCACGTTCTTTCGCTAGTAGTGCAGCGCCATCACGGCATGAACGGCGCCGAGCAAGATCAACGCGAGCGAAAGCGGAATGTGGAGAAGCAACCAGTCATGCAGCCAGTGGTGCAGCAGCTCCTGGCGCCGGAGCTGCCGCGCTTCGTCGCAAATATCTGAAAGATCCTCAAGGGCGGCGTGCCCCGCAGCGGGTAGCAGCGTGCGCAGGCCCGAGAACGCGCTGGCCGCCTTCTGGGCATCGCCGAGGCGCTGGCCACGCTGTTTCGGATTCTCGAGGAACGGCCGCATTTCTTGAACATAGAAGCGGCGGAGCGGCGCGCTTTCTTCCTCGCTAAGCAAAATAATCTCAGGGGCAGCAGCGACTGCTGCGCTGGCGCCGGCGCTAACCGCAGCCGAAGTGCGCAATGGAACCGCGGACGCGGCCATCGTGCGAAACGCCGTGAACCCGCCGGCGCGCTGGCCCTCTTCGCGCGAGGCGTTGCTGAGCCCCAGGGACCCGCAGATCGATTCGACGGCGCGGTCGGCTTCTTCGCGGAGGAGTGAACGCACATGAGCGATTTCGTCGTAAATGGTTTCGAGGGGCACGTCGGAAGTCATGGCGCGGGGAACATAGTGTTGCAGCGCGGCGCCAAAAACGCCGCTGAACACCGTGATGATGAGCAGCCACATCATGACGCGCGTGAGCGTGCCGCCGTAATGAAATCCACCGTGAAATAAAATCATGGGCAGCGCGAGAAAGCCCAGCCAGAGATGGCCGCGCATCCAGGCTTGCGCCCGGCCGATACGCCAGGTGGGCACGCGCTTTCGCGCGCCGAGAAACGCGGCAAAAAGCATGAAGGCAAAACCGATGCTGCCGAAAATCAAGCCAATCGTGCTGCCGCCGCGGGGACCTTGCGGCGCATTGAGCGCATAAAGCACATAGATCATTGTGGACGCTGCCAGGATGGCGAGCGAGGCGATGGCCCACCCGCGTTGGGTTCTATCCAATCTCATTTCGGGTGGCCCGGGCCGAGCATGTCGGCAAAAAATGTCCGCGGGTCGACGCGGTGAGCCGCGTCATGTGGGCACGCGTACACGCAACTTGGTTCTTTCAGATGCGTGCAGAGATCGCACGAGGTAGCTTTTTGTTTGATCATTGCCTTCTTGCGGCCCGCGCGCTCCGGATCGTCGACCATCACTTCGAACGGATGCAAGTTGATGTTGCCGTAGGGACAATTCTGTGCGCAGAGGCCGCAGCCGATGCACCAATCCTCGATGATGACTTCGAGCGAATTGCGCCTTCGAATCGAGCCAACGGGGCAGCCGACCATGCAGAGCGGATCGCGGCATTGCCGGCAACTGGTGGCGACGAGATATTGGTCGAAGCGCAAGCCATCGCGAATGAGTCGAGTGACTCCATCGTGCGCATCGGCGCAAGCACTCACACAGGCGTCGCAGCGCGTACAATTTTGCAAGTCCAGAATCAACAAGCTTTGCGCTTCCATCAATCCTTGCGAGAGGAATTTATCGATGGGGACGTTGTGAATCATCTGCATGCGCTGCTCGTTCGCCGCGCGTCGCTCGGAGGCCACAGCTTCGAGGCCTTTGCGGACGTTCGGGAAACGTTCCATCATTTGGCGGAAATCGCCGCCCGAGACGCGAACCAGCTCCGCGTGGTCGAGAGCGGTGCAGGTGGCCGTGCGCAAACCGCCGCCCAGCAAACCAATCTCGCCGAAGTAATCGCCGCGGGAAAGGTAGGCGAGTACCATCTCTCCGCTGGGATAGTTTTCGGAAATTTTTACGAAGCCAATGCGCACGAGATAGAAACTGTCCGCTGGTTCGCCTTGAAGCGCGATCGTCTGGCCCGGCGCGAATCGTTGCAGTTCCACACTTTCCTTCAGGTGCTCGATGAAATCCGGAGAAAGATCCGCAAACATCGGGACGCCGCGAAGATGATTTTCGAGGGCGCGGCGGCGGTAGGTTTGGTCGAGCTGCGCGCGGAAGGATTTGTTCCTCAGCATGATGTCGAGAACGTTGCGCAGCATTTCGAAAGCGATGACATCGGATTCCGCAATCACAGTGGCGGAGCGCGGATAGAAATTCATGCATGTCATTTCGCCGAAGAGATCGCCGGGGCCAAGTTCGGCGACGGGGTTGCCGTAAGAAAGGTCGACCGACGCGTCGATGGGAATGGTTCTGTCGCGCGTCTCCTCTTCGCGCTTGTCTTCTTCGCGCGCGACAAGCGTGCTCGTAAGCCGCTTGAAGAATCCTTTGGCACCGCCCTGCGTCTTGACGTGCGCAATGGGCGTGGAAATGGAGACTTTGGCCTTACCTTCGAGAATATAGAAAGCGGTGGAACCGAATTCACCTTCACGGCAGATGACCTCACCCTTGCGGTAGCTGCGTTTCACGATGGCGCCGCGATTGAGCTCCAGAAATGTTCCCGAGACGCCTTTGAAAACGGGAATTTGAAGAAGGTCCTCCGCCTCGAAACCTTGCGCTCCGGGACCGCTGGCGATGGCGGTGCCAACGACCCCTTTGTTGGTCAGCGCGCCCGTTGGGCAGGAGACCATGCACTCGCCGCAGGAAATGCACGTGGAATCGCCCATCGGAGAATTGAGATCGAAAGCGATGCCGGCGGAATAGCCCTTGCCCATGCGGCCGAGCACGAAATTATTTTTGACCTCGTCGCAACCGCGGATGCAGCGATCGCAAAGAATGCAAGCGTCATGGTCGACAGCGATGGCGAGGGAAGAGGCATCTTTACCGCGTGCCACAGTGCGTTTGGCGAAGCGCGGTGGCGAGGCGCCGGCGGCGCTCGCTAGCGTCTCTAGTTCGCAGTCGCCGGAATTTCGCTGGCGCGCGCAAGGAGAAGGATGATCCGCCATCATCAATTCGAGCAGCGTCTTGCGAGCTCCCAAAACTTTATCGGAATTGGTGACCACCTTCATGCCCGGTTCGACGGGACGAACGCAGGACGCGGTAAGCACGCGTGCGCCAGTGTCCACGACGCAGAGGCGGCAGACGCCGACTGGCGTCTGATTCTGCAAATGGCAGAGCGTGGGGATGTTGATGCCGTTCATGCGCGCGGCGTCAAAGACGCTAGTGCCTGCAGGCACGCGGACGGATTGACCGTCAATCGAGATGTCAGCAAGGCCGGGAGGTGTTAAAGCGGTCATCATATCAGGGGCGAATACCCACGCGCATGGCTTCTCCGGCGCGGGCGGCAGGCGTGAAACAGATCCCGCTGGTGCATTGGCCTTTCAAAACGTGCGCGTCAATCTCGGCGCGAAAATGTTTTAGCACCGACTGAATGGGTGCGGGTGCGATCTGGCCGAGGCCACAGATCGAAGTAAGGCTCATGGCTTGCGAGAGCTCGTCGAGCAGCGCGAGGTCGGCGCGATACTGTGGCTCAGGGACGCCGCCCTGTGTCCAGCGCAGGAGCATGTCCGTCATTTTCTGCGAGCCTACACGACAGGGAACACATTTGCCGCAGGACTCGTTGCGATAAAAACGGACGGCGTTCAGAGCCATATCCAGCATGCAGGTCGTATCGTCGCAAACAACGATCGCGCCGGAACCCAGCATGGAGCCGGCTTCGGCCAGAGCTTTGAAATCGAGGCGCACGTCAATCATCGAGGCAGGAAGGTAGCCCGAAGAGGGGCCCGAAGGCGCGAACGCTTTCAGTTGGCGGCCGCCGCGAATGCCACCGGCGTGATCAAAAATGACTTTGCGCATGGGCGCGCCCATGGGGACTTCGAATATTCCGGGGCGAGCCACGTGGCCACTGACGCCGACAAACTTCAGACCGCGGGAGCCGCCCGCGCCCTGTGCGGCGAACCAATCGACACCCCGCGCGAGAATTTGCGGCACGTTGATGAAAGTCTCGACGTTATTGAGCACCGTGGGCTTCTGCCAGAGACCCGCTTGCACGGGAAATGGAGGCTTGTTGCGCGGTTCGGCTCGATGCCCCTCAATCGCCTCCAGCAGCGCGGTTTCTTCGCCGCAGATGTAGCCGCCGGGGCTGACAAAGACTTCGAGTTCGAAATCGAATTCGCTCCCCAGGATCTTTTTTCCGAGTAGGCCGGCGCGACGGCAGCGGCCGATCTCTTCGCCGAGGATTTCTTCCTGAAGGTGATACTCGTGGCGGATGTAGAGAATGCCGCGCTTCGCGCCGGTGACAATGCCGGCGATGAGCATGCCTTCGATGAGGAGATGCGGCAGATGCGTCATGATGAAGCGGTCTTTGATCGTGCCGGGCTCGCTCTCATCAGCGTTGCAGACGACATATTTCACAGGGTCGCGTTCTTTGCGGACGAGATCCCACTTCACGCTGGTGGGAAATCCGGCTCCGCCCATGCCGCGAAGTTCAGAAGCCTTGAGTTGAGCAAAGACGTCGTCGAAGGCTCGGGCCTGAACAAGCTTGCGAACGACGCCGTATTTTTCGGCATCGCCGTACGGGTCGGCTTTGCATTCGACACGCGCAATTTGCGGATGGGGCTCATGAATTTCTTCCCTGCGGATTGCACTGCGAGCGATCTGTTCGGCACGCACGGCGGTGACGTCCGCGAAAATGTGGTCGTTGATCGAAGCGGCGGGAGCATGGTCGCAGCGGCCAAGACAGGAAACGTCCCGAATCTGCACTTCCTCGGGGCGCGCATTGGCGAAGCGGCGTTCGAGATCGGCGCGCAATTCGGAGGCACCGTTGAGATGGCAACTCATGTCCGCACAGACGCGAACTTCCGCCTTGGGGGGAGGCACAAGGTGAAAATGAGGATAGAAACTGGCGACGCTATGGATTTGATAGAGCGGGATCTGGCCGCGTCTTGAAAGATCTTCCAGCTCCGCCTTGGGCAGAAAGCCGTGGCGCAGCTGGATGGCCCGAAGGTCGTCGAAGATCACGGCGCCCCGTCTCGCGCGAAGTGAGTGCTGAATCTCCTGCATACTACTGGCCGGGAAGCGCGCTGTAAATAGCGCCCCGTTGGCTTTTCGCGCAGCGCCGCGAAAAAGACAACGCGGCCCGTTGACTTCCCTGCGGCGCAGACGATATAAGCAAACAGATTCGCCGACACACTGAATGCGC
>Ga0137415_10008741_pt1 | contig 10042 bp, 4 predicted proteins | sample CZODoug3_1_1_16f_FD_183082 | JGI IMG/M metagenome (GOLD analysis project Ga0137415, IMG submission 183082) | Vadose zone soil fungal communities from Angelo Coast Range Reserve, California, USA - CZODoug3_1_1_16fungal (Hybrid Assembly) | ecosystem: Environmental > Terrestrial > Soil > Vadose... | reverse complement strand
GTCACGTTGTAGGTGACCAGCGGGGGGCCAACAACAGCGCCAGCGCCCATGGCGAACCTGTAGCCGCTCTTCACGAAAGCCGGTACGCTATTACCGGAGAGAATTTCGTCGATTAGACAGCCTTGCGCGATAGTGCTGAGGGCCGGAGGAGCGCACCCTACAGCCGGACCGCCTAAGGCGCCTAAAGCGGCGGCGTAACCGACTTGAGGAAACAAACTCGAGTAAGTGACCTGCGCGGTGTTGATGGTACGAATCGAGCCAGCCGCTGAGGACTCGTTGGCTGCCATCTTCGACTTAAGCAAGTTCGGAATGGCGATGGCTGCGATGATCAAAATGATCGCCACAACGATCAGTAGTTCGATAAGAGAGAAACCCTTTTGTTTCTTCATGCTATCTCCTTGAGAGAGTCTAAATAGTGCCAGTGCACGGCAACTACAGGTGCAAGCCGTAGGCCATTCTAATGTGCAAGACGAGGGGTGTTGACCTATTCTTATATCTTATTGATACTACAGCACTTAACGGAGACACTACGCTTTGGTTAGAGTGGAATCCGGCTTTCTGGAAGCTCTTGACGATTTCAGTCGACGTTTTTTGTCCGGCTCGAAAGGCACTTACCGTCAGTTCCCTGTGCATGCAAGCTGCTGGTACTTTGGATGACCGCTATGCCGACTGATTGCTATAGGTTGTGCTTCTTGGCGTAATGCCGGAAAGAGCGGTAGGTAATTTTCAGGAGCTCAGACGCGCGGGTGCGCACGCCATCCGCTCTTGCCAGAGCTGCTTGCAGGTACTGCCGTTCCGCGTCGGCAATTACCTTCTCGAAATCCACGCCCACGTCCGGAAACTCGGAGGCGTGGCGGCCCACTCCGCCAAGGGCCGAAGTGCCGGCGTACCCAGCGATGCGATCTGGAAGGACGGGCAAAGAAATCAACCGCCCGGTCTCCAGGGCCACGGCCCGTTCCATGGTGTTTTCGAGTTCGCGGACGTTGCCGGGCCAGTCGTAGGATTCAAGCCGGGTCATGGCCTCAGGTGAGATGCCTTCGATCGGTTTTTCCATTACCTTACGAAAGCGCTCAAGGAAGTGGCGAGTCAGGAGTGGAATGTCCTCACGGCGCTCGCGCAAGGAGGGAACGCGGATGGGAATGACGCTGAGACGATAATACAGGTCCTCGCGGAAACGGCCTTCCGCAATCTCCTTCTCGAACTCCTTGTTGGTGGCCGCGATGATGCGGACATCTACGTCCGATTCCTCGGTGCTGCCGATGGGCCGGATTTTGCCCTCCTGGAGAACGCGGTAGAGCTTCACTTGCATGGTCAGGCTCATGTTTCCGATCTCGTCCATGAAGAGGGTGCCGCCATGGGCGGCCTGGAAGAGGCCCTGGCGGTTTTCGTTAGCGCCGGTGAAAGCTCCCTTCATGTAACCGAAAAGCTCGGACTCCAGGAGTGCTTCCGGAAAGGCGCCGCAGTTTATGGTGATAAAAGGGGCCTGAGCGCGAGCGCTGTTTTCGTGAATCGCGCGGGCCACCAGTTCTTTGCCGGTCCCGCTCTCCCCGGTAATGAGAACGCGGCTGGATTGAGGAGCGACGGTTTGGATCATGTCGAAGATGGCGCGCATCTTCGGGCTCTGCCCGATGATGTTGTCGAGGCCGGTGAGGCGGCGAAGCTCGCGCCGCAGATATCCTGCTTCTTTCTTCCATCGGAGGCTCTCGGAGACTTCATGGACGGCGCGGCGCAATTGATCCACGAGTTCGTGATCTTTAATAACATAGCGGTCGGCGCCCGCATTGATCGCGGCGATGGCGGTCTCCAGAGTAGGAACTCCGGTAATCAGCAGGAAGAAACATCCGGGTGCAGTCTCTTTAGCGAACTTCAGGAGGTCCACACCACCTGCGCCGGGCATGCGGATATCCGAAATAATGATGTCGAAGATCTGCGATTCAAGCTTGCGCTTCGCGCCATCCACGCTATGGGCAACTTCGACGCGGTGTCCTTCCTTCCGAAAGGTAATCTCCAGCAGCTCGCAGATGGATTTCTCATCGTCAACGACGAGAATATGGGGCATTTCACGCCCGATTTCCTTGATGGCAGCTTTCGCTCCTGGCATGGCGCCTCACGCAACTCGCGGCAGCTCGACAATAAATTCAGCGCCGCGGTCTTTCTCGGAAATGACGCTGATCTTGCCACTGTGTGCTTGCACGATCTGATAGACAATGGACAGCCCCAACCCGGTGCCGCCCTCGAAACCGGATTGCAGAGGTTCAAAAATCTTGGCCCGTTGCCTGGGATCCAGGCCGATACCGGTGTCTTGAAAGGCGATGCGCAGCCAGAACGGGCGTTGTTCCAGCTTCACGGTGAGGGTGCCGCCGTCTGGCATGGCCCGGAGGGCATTGTCGCAGAGATTCCAGAAGACCTGCTTGATTTTGTTGGCGTCCACGCGGGCCTGTAATTCCTGTCCATTGAATGCGCGTAAAATGTGGTACTTGGAGCCAATTTCCGGTTTCTTCTCCATCAGCATGAGCGTTTCATCCAGGAGGCTGCGAACATCGGCCTGGTGAAACTCGTAGGTCTTTTCACGGGAGTAGTTGAGAAAGTCGGTGATGATGTTGTTGAGCCGCTCGGATTCCCTGCTTACAATATTGACAAGATGCTTCTCGTCTTCTTCGAGGGGCACGAGACGCGCCAGTTCCTTGACCGCGCCGGCCATGGCCGTCAAAGGCTGGCGAATTTCGTGGGCTATGGCGGCGGAGAGACGTCCCAGGGCGGCCATGCGCTCCTTGGTGGCGACTTCCTGTTCTAGCCGGCGAAGATCCGTCAGGTCCTGGAAGTTGAAAACGTACCCGTCGCGTTCAGAATCGCGGGAGCGCAGCGGCGAAATACTGATGCCGAGATAACGGACATCGCCGGAGGGGGTACGAAAGTCAATCTCCTTTCGGAGCGAGAGCCGTTCACTATTTTCGTAGAGGCCGGGGAGCCAGAAATCGTCATTCAGGTCCTGCAGCTTCATGCCGCGCACGGCGGCAAAGCGATGTCCGAGGATCTCCTCCCCGGTACGATTCAGCAGCAGAATGCGTCCGCCCAGGTCCGTGGTGATCAAACCGCCGCGCATGGAGTGAATGATGTCTTCGGTGAAGTCCTGCAGGCTGAGAAGTTCCTCATGCTTCTCTTCGAGCTCCACGCCCTTCTTACGAAGAGACTGGGCCAGGAAGCTGGCCAAATAGGCCACCGCAAAAAAACCGAGAAGATTCATGACCAGCCAGGTGCGGAGGCTCTCCGCCGTCGGCAGTGTGGAGAAGGTGCGAGGAATCCTCTCGGCGAAAGCCAGCACGGTCATGAGGGCAAGGAGGAGAAAACAGGTCGCCGCGGCTAAAAAGGCGATGCGCCGGGAGAACAAGATGCTGGCGACGATGATTACCAGCAGATAGAGCGAGATGAAATAACTCTCCTGGAGGCCGGTCGAATACACCAGCAGCGAAATCATCAGTACGTCGCCGGCGACCTGAAGCCCGCCATGCCAGCGGGCTTGCGGGAGCCAGCGCAAGAGGATGAGGTGGAGGATACCGAGAGTGATCCAGAAGATGATCAGCGGGAGAAAAAAGCGATTGGTGCTGGAGCCGGGAATATACTGCGGCCAGACCACGCCGATGGTCAGGATGAGCGTGATCGTCAGAAGACGAACGCGCGTCAGCCAATCCAGCCATTCCCTTGTTGCGAAGCTCTTATCCATTGCACGCCCGCGTCCTGGCCCCGTTATTCAGGGCTTGCCACGTCCAGGCAGGAAAAGCGGAGGACAGCGTGTGTGTTCGCTGTCCTCCGCAACAGAATAACGCCGTCGGGGCGAAAACCGATCAGTGACCGCTCATCTTGCCGATGAGCGAGAAGAGCGGCAGGTACATGGAAATAACCACGCCGCCGACCACGAGGCCGAGAAAGACGATCATGACGGGTTCGAGAGCGGTCAGCAAGTCTTTGACTGCCGCGTCAACTTCTTCTTCGTAAAAATCAGCAATTTTCTGCAGCATGGCGTCCATCGCGCCCGTTTGTTCGCCGACGGCAATCATCTGAGTGACCATGCCCGGAAACACCTCGGAATCTTTCAAAGGCTCGGTGAGCGACTTGCCTTCCTCGAGAGATCTTCGCACCTTTTGCAAAGCCCTCTCGACGACCGCATTGCCCGCGGTCCTGGCGGTGATGTCTAGGCCCTCAAGGATGGGCACGCCGCTGGAGATCAAAGTACCGAGCGTTCGAGTAAACCGCGCCACGGCAATCTTTCTCATCAAGAGGCCAAGGACCGGAAGTTTGAGGATGATGGTATCGATCACAAAGCGCCCCTGGGAAGTGCCATACCAAACTTTGATGCCAAAGATGGCGCCCCCGAGGGCCACGAGGATCAGGAAACCAAAAATGCTGCCGATGAAATTACTCAACGCCATAACGATTCGGGTGGGCAGCGGGAGATCCACGCCGAGGCCTGCAAACAAGGTGGCGAAAATCGGCACAACCTTCCAGAGCAGCAAGGTAATCACGCCGCCGGCAACGGTCAAGACGCCCACCGGATAGACCAGGGCGGACTTGACGGCGCGCTGCAACTTGACGTTTTTCTCGATGTACGTCGAGAGTCGCTGCAGAATGGTGTCCAGAATACCGCCGGTTTCGCCCGCCTCCACCATGTTCACGTACAGCGCGTCGAAAACCTTCGGCGAGGTGCGCATGGCGGCCGAAAGAGTGGCGCCGCCTTCGACCTGGCCGCGCGTCCCAGTCAGGACTTTTTGAAAGAACTTGTTCTCCTGCTGGCTCGCTAGAATCTCGAGACACTGCACGAGCGGCAGACCGGCGTCGATCATGACCGAGAACTGGCGAGTGAAGATCGCGAGCTCTTTGGCATTCACGCCGCCGCCGAATTGGGGGATATTGAATTCCTTCCCCTTCTCGGTCATTTTCGTGGCGGTGATCTGCTGGCGCTTCAGCAGGGTCGCCAGTTCGGTTTTGTTCGAGGCGGTCATCACCCCGCTGACGCTGCCGCCGGAGCGGCTGGTTCCCTGATATTTATAGTCCGGCATTTGCTTGCCTCCTTAGTCCTTGAATTCCTTGAGCATATGGCCGTTCAGCCAATGTCGTTTCTCCTAGCGTTTGTTACTCACCGGAGCCTTGGCCCCACCCCCGCTCCCAGGTGTTGAAACTCCACGGTTGATCATGTCCTGCAATTCATCGGCATTCGAAGAACGCGAAAGGGCCATATCCAACGTGATTATTTTTTGAAAGTAAGCGTTGGCCAGCCCCTGGTTAAAGGTTTGCATGCCGGTTTGGGTCGTACCGGTCTGCATCGCGGAATAGATCTGGTGAATCTTGTCTTCGCGGACCAGGTTGCGGATGGCGGGCGTGGGTATGAGCACTTCCATAATCATGGCGCGGCCCCGTCCGTCGGAGCGCGGGAGAAGGGCTTGACAAAGAATGCCCTCGAGCACCATGGAAAGCTGGGCGCGAATCTGGGGCTGCTGGTGAGAAGGAAAAACGTCAATAATACGATTGATGGTGGAAGCCGCGGAATTGGTGTGCAGCGTGGCGAAAGTCAGGTGGCCAGTTTCCGCGATGCGCAAAGCGGATTCGATGGTTTCGAGATCGCGCATTTCGCCGATGAGCACCACGTCGGGGTCTTCGCGGAGAGCAGCGCGGAGCGAATTCGCAAAAGAATGGGTGTCGGCATGAACTTCGCGCTGATTCACAAGGCACTTCTTGTGATTGTGAAGGAACTCGATGGGATCTTCGATTGTGATCATGTGCTCTTCACGTTCGCCGTTGATCTTGTCGAGCATGGCGGCGAGCGTGGTGGACTTGCCGGAGCCGGTTGGTCCGGTGACGAGGACCAGTCCGCGGGGCTTGTCGCACAAACCCTTCACGACCAGCGGCAATCCAAGGGCGTCGAAGCCCTTAATTTCCCAGGGAATCGTACGGAAGACGGCGCCGACGGCTCCCCGCTGATTGAAAACGTTGCCGCGGAAGCGCGCCAGGTTTTTCAAACCGAAGGAGAAGTCCAGTTCCAGGTTTTCTTCAAAGCGGTGTTTTTGTGCATCCGTCAAAACGCTATAGGCAAGAGACTTGGTGTCCGCGGCCGTCAGCGGGGGCATGTCGAGGGGCCGGAGCCGGCCGTGCACACGCACGCGTGGGGCGCTGTTCGTGGTAATGTGGAGGTCGCTGCCTCCCATCTCGATCATCTTCTTCAGCAATTCACTCAGCGTGATTCCAGCCATCGGGCACCCTCACTTCTATAAGACCGTTTCGCGCAGGACTTCTTCCATGGTGGTCTGTCCAAGCGCAACTTTTATCAAGCCGCTCCGCCGCAGGGTGATCATGCCCTGCTCAATGGCCTTCTTCTTCAGTTCCAGCGCCGAAGCGCCCACAAGAATCAATTCGCGGAGCTCATCGTTAATTTCCATGACCTCGTAGAGACCGGTGCGGCCCTTGTAGCCGCGCTTGTTACAAGTAGTACAGCCCTTGCCGTGGTAGATCTTGGTGGTCTTGGCCTCTTCCGGAGTGTACCCGGCGTCGATCAGCGCCTGGTGCGGGACTTCCAGCTCTTCCTTGCAGTTCGAACAGACACGCCTCACGAGACGCTGCGCGCAAATCAGGTTCACCGAGGTGGCCACGAGAAAAGGCTCGATACCCATGTTCATCAGACGGCTGATGGTCGAAGGCGCGTCGTTAGTATGCAGCGTGGATAGCACCAAGTGGCCGGTGAGTGCGGCTTTCACGCCGATTTCCGCAGTTTCAAAATCGCGAATCTCGCCAACCAGAATGATGTTGGGGTCCTGGCGCAGGAAAGCTCGAAGCGCGGCGGCAAAGTTCAGGCCGATCTGCTCTTTCATCTGCACCTGATTGATGCCTGCCAATTGGAACTCGACCGGGTCTTCCGCGGTCATAATGTTGGTGTCAACAGTATTCAATGTGGCGACGGAGGAGTACAGCGTGTTCGTCTTGCCGGAACCGGTTGGACCGGTGACCAGCACCATGCCATAGGGCTTCAAGATGTTACGTTCGAATTTCTTCAGGGACTCGGGTTCAAACCCGAGCTTGGTCATGTCCAGCCGGAGGTTTTCCTTATCCAGCAAGCGCATGACGACTTTTTCGCCGTAGAGCGTGGGCACCGTGGAAACGCGGAAGTCCAGCTCCTTCTTCTTGCCGTCAGCCTTGTACTTGATCATGATGCGGCCGTCCTGCGGCAAGCGCTTTTCCGCAATGTCCAATTTGGCCATGATTTTCAAGCGGCTGGTAATGGCGTCCTTGAGGCGCAAGGGCGGAGTCATTACCGTGGCAAGTTGTCCGTCAATGCGGAAGCGCACGCGCATTTCGAGCTCGTAAGGCTCGATGTGAATATCGCTGGCGCCGCGCTTCACCGAGTCCGTCAAGATCAGGTTGACGAGCTTGATGATGGGAGCTTCTTCCGCGGCCTTCTCCAGCGTAGCGGTGTCCAGCTCCGATTCTTCGGCGGCCAGCTCCAGCTCGTTGTCTTCATCAACGAGGTCTTTCATCAAGTTGCTGATTTCTTCCTGATTCGTGGAGGTGCCGCCATAGAAGCGCGTGATGGCGTCGCCGATGGCCGACTCCGAGGCCACCACGGGCTCAACGTTGAACCCGGTCATGAACTTGATATCGTCCATCGCGAAGACGTTGGTAGGATCCGTCATGGCAATGGTGAGAACGGAACCGACGCGCGACAGCGGAATGACCTGGTAGCGCGATGCCGTGTCCTGGGGAATCAGCTTGATGACGTTCGGATCGATTTCGTAATACTTCAGGTTGATGGAAGGAACGCCGTACTGGCGGGAGAGCACGCCGGTGATGTCATCATCGGTGATGAAGCCCATCTTGGTCAGGCAGCTTCCCAGCTTGCCTCCGTTAGCGCGCTGAAACTCCAGCGCTTTTTGGAGCTGGTCCTGCGTGATGAGACTTTCTTTAACTAAAATTTCGCCCAAACGGACGGACATCCGCGGTACTCCCGGCTGGGTTTGCACCCATCGCTCACCTTAACAAAAGCGGAAGGGGAAGGTAGGCAGAATTTCGCGCGCCGTTCTGAAATGGCTAATACCTGCCCAATAGAGCAGGTCGTGAAAAGAGAGGACAGGTAGAATTCTTGACTTGCTTGCGCACGCTGGCTATCGTGCCAGAGAGATGTCTGCGCGCACAACACGGACGTGTTCCGCTCAAGAGCTGAGGCCAGTCACGAAAACTGCCCACAGTGCGCACGAGACATATGGCTTTCCATCGCAAGTGTGCGCTTCAACATACGATTTAATGATAGCCAAATCATGAGCCGATTGGACAACAAACAGCGCTGGGGTCTCGCCATCGGCGGAATCCTTCTGACCTTGCTCCTGGCCGCGGTTTTCACCTTCGGATCGCTCAACGTGCCATTTGAGCCGAAGAGTTGGCGCGCCGTGATGGCGCTCTATGCCGTCTCCAGTTTTATCACCGCCGCCTTTCTTGTCTTCGGGCTGATCCTTGCGCGCACCATCCTGAGGCTCTGGGCGGAACGCAGCAGAGATCAACTCGGCGCCCGCTTCAAGACGAAGATGGTCGTCGGAGCCATGGCTATCTCCCTTCTGCCGATCATCTTCATGTTCATCGTTAGCTATTCGCTGATCAATCGCAGCTTGTTGCTGTGGTTTCCCAGGCCGCTGGAGGTCGCCTCCGACGAGACGCAGAAACTCCTGAACGATCTGGGAAAGGTGCAGTTGCCTCGGCTCCGCGGGATAGCTTTGCAGGCGCGGGCAGAGGCAACTCGCCCCGGCACTAATTTCCTGCAACATGTATTCGCGAAGGGCGCGGACGCGACTTGGATTCTGGATCAGGACGGCAAAGTGGTGGGAGGCGGCATCGTCTGTGATAGCCAGCCGGAGGATCGCACCGGAGAGATTTGCGTGCAGGCGGATGTTGCAGGAAAGTATTTGCGAACCTTGCCGAGTGGAGCGGAAGTATGGGGGGCCGGCGGAAGGAGCTACTTCGCCGCTCGCGTCCCGGCTTCGCGGGAAGGACAGGGTGGAGGATTCGTCGTTGCCGCGTATCGCACCAGCCCCGATGTTTTCGAGCGACTGACCGCCATTCAATCCCAGACGCGCGAATATTATCAGGAGAAGCAGGACCTGCGCGCCCTAAAGCGGCAGATGCTTCTGATTCTCCTGCTTTTCACCGTGCTATTGTTGTCTGCGGTCATGTGGGTGGCGTTGTTTCTGGCCAAGCAGGTCACCGTCCCGATTCAGGCTCTGGCGGAGGGCACGCGGGAGGTTTCTTCCGGCAACTTTGATTACCAGGTTCCGGAGCAAGCTCAGGATGAGCTGGGAATCCTGGTGCGCTCTTTTAACACCATGACCACGCAGTTGCGTGACAGCCGCTCTCAAATCGATCAGTTCACCCGCAACTTGCAACAGGCGGTGCAGGAACTCGAGCGCCGCCGCCAGCTCATGGAAACCGTACTTGAAAACATTCCCACGGGCGTTATTTCGCTCGATGCCGCGGGCGCCATTCTTCGGGTGAATACTTCCGTTTCCAGGATGTTCGACGTCGGCAGCGCCGACGATCACTCTCTCGAAGGGCTTCTCGGAGCGGATGCGGCTCGCATCGTGCGCTATCTGATGCGCAGATCCCTGCGCATGGGGGTGGTCTCCCGGGAGATCGAGACAGTCGCTTCCGGACGTGTGCTGCATCTCGCCGTCACGGTGAGTTCCCTGGGACCGCGGCGCGCGAACACCGGCTACGTCCTCGTCCTCGACGATCTGACGGAAGTGCTGCGCGCGCAGAAATCGGCGGCGTGGCAGGAAGTCGCGCGGCGAATCGCTCACGAGATTAAGAATCCGCTGACTCCGATTCAGCTTTCCGCGCAGCGCCTGCTGCGATTCCTTGAGCGCCGCGACCCCTCCCAATCGCCGGCTACTCGTCACTCGGAATTGGCCAAGCTGGTCCAAGAATGTTCACGCCTGATCGAGCGGGAGGTCTCCACCCTCGCCGCGCTGGTCAACGAGTTCTCGGAATTCGTGCGCTTCCCTACCGCCAAGCT
>Ga0137415_10008740_pt1 | contig 10044 bp, 5 predicted proteins | sample CZODoug3_1_1_16f_FD_183082 | JGI IMG/M metagenome (GOLD analysis project Ga0137415, IMG submission 183082) | Vadose zone soil fungal communities from Angelo Coast Range Reserve, California, USA - CZODoug3_1_1_16fungal (Hybrid Assembly) | ecosystem: Environmental > Terrestrial > Soil > Vadose... | reverse complement strand
TCAATCACCACCGAACTTTGCAGCCCATGCATTTGCTGGTCGGAGTTTACGTCGCGGAGTTCAGGAATTTTTTGCAGCCGCTGCATGATGATGGGCGCCCAGTGGGTGAGGTCACTGAGATTGTCCGCTTGAAGCGTGTACTGATATTGCGCGCCGCCGAAGCGTCCCCCAACATTGAGGTCTTGACCAGCCTGCAAGTACAAGGCAGCACCCGGGATTTTGGCAGTCTTCCCACGAATGCGCGCGATGACTTGATCAATGCTTAGCTTGCGCTCGTTCAGCGGCTTGAGCTGCCCGAACATGCGCGCCGTACTGCCGCCATTGCCGCCACCGGCGAAGGACACGACGGTGTCCACGGCGGGATCCTGAAGGACTATGTCCGTGAATTGGCGCATTTTCTGCGACATAGCCGCAAAGGAAAGATCCTGATCGCCCTGGATGAGCCCGCCGAATTTGCCGGTGTCCTGTTGCGGGAAGAAGCCCTTGGGGGTCTGGACGAAGAGATAGATATTCAGGCAAACCGTGCCGAAAGTGACCAGCAGAATGAGAAACTGGTGGCGAAGAACCCAGCGAAGGGAAACATCGTAGGTGCGTAGCAGGCGATTGAAGGCGTTTTCGGAAAACCGATACAAACGATTGTGTTCGCCGGTTTCGTGGCGGAGGAAGCGCGCGCACATCATCGGCGTGGTCGAAAGAGAGATCAGAAGAGAAACGCCAATGGCCACGCTGAGAACCACTGCGAATTCGCGGAAAAGGCGGCCGACGATTCCGCCCATGAGAAGAATGGGAATGAAGACGGCCACGAGCGAAGTGCTCATGGAAAGTACGGTGAACCCGATTTCACTCGCACCCTTCATCGCGGCTTCATAAGGCTTCATGCCGCTTTCGATGTGCCGCGTGATGTTCTCGATGACCACGATGGCATCGTCAACGACGAAGCCGGTACAGATGGTCAGAGCCATCAGCGAAAGATTGTCCAGGCTGTAGTGGCACAGGTACATGACACCGAACGTGCCGATGAGCGAGAGCGGAACGGCGACACTGGGGATGATGGTGGCCCAAACGTTCCGGAGAAACGCAAAAACAACGAAAATCACGAGGATGATCGAGATGGTCATCGCGATTTCGACGTCATGGACGGAAGCGCGAATCGTGGTGGTGCGGTCAACCGCGATGTTCAGGTGCAGCGAAGGCGAAATCGAAGCACGGAGTTGTGGAAGAACGGCATTGATGCGATCCACGGTCTCAATCATGTTGGCGGCGGGCTGGCGAAAGATGGCCAGCAGCACCGCGGGTTTCCCGCTTGAAAGGCCAAGATTGCGGTTGTCTTCGACGGAATCGACTACTTCGGCGATGTCCCGCAAGCGCACTGGCGCGCCCACGTGACCCGCGACGATGAGAGGCTGATATTCGTAAGCCTTGAAGAGCTGATCGGTGTCGGCAACTGCCCAAGTCTGTTTGGAGTCGGAAAGCGCCCCTTTGGCAAGGTTGGCATTTGCGGCTTGCAGCGACTTGCGAACAGTTTCCAGACTGATTCCGTAACTATTGAGCTGGTAGGGGTTCGTTTCGACGCGCACCGCAGGGCGGGCGCTGCCCCACGCGAAGACCTGTCCGACGCCTTCGACCTGGGCGAGTTTCTGAGCAAGGATGGAATCAGCGGCGTCGTATATCTGCGGGGGCGGAATGTTATCTGAACTGAGCGACAACAACAGTATTGGAGAATCGGCGGGATTCACCTTGCGATACGTGGGCTGGCCTGGAAGGTCGGCGGGAAGCTGGCTGCGAGCGGCGTTGATCGCGGCTTGAACATCGCGCGCGGCGGCGTTGATGTCGCGATTAAGATCGAACTGAAGTGTGACGCTTGTGGAACCGAGGCCGCTCGAGGAAGTCATCTGCGTGACGCCCGCGATGCGGCTGAACTGCCGCTCGAGTGGCGTAGCAACAGCCGAGGCCATGGTCTCGGGACTCGCTCCGGGCAAACCGGCTCCCACGCCGATGGTTGGAAAATCAACTTGCGGAAGCGGTGCAACCGGCAAAAAACGAAACGCGACAGCTCCCGAAAGAAAAATCGCAATAGTAATCAGCGACGTGGCAACAGGCCGTCGGATGAAGGGCGCGGAGAAGTTTGAGGAAAAGTTCACTTGCTAATCTCCGGTGGCCGGCTCTTCGATGGGATTGCCGACGTGAAACGCGAAGCGGCGTCCGAGCCAATCGAATGCGAGATAAACAACCGGCGTGGTGTAAAGCGTCAGCAACTGGCTGAGAATCAGACCGCCAACGATGGTGATGCCCAGGGGCCGGCGCAATTCAGAGCCGACGCCCGCGCCGAGCGCCAGCGGCAGGCCGCCCAGCAGAGCCGCCATGGTGGTCATCATGATGGGCCTGAAACGCAGCAGGCATGCTTCGTAGATGGCGTCGAGCGGAGCCTTCCCTTCCTTGCGCTCGGCTTCCAGCGCGAAGTCGATCATCATAATGGCATTTTTCTTAACGATGCCGATAAGCAGAATAATTCCGATCAGCGCGATGACGCTGAATTCCGTGCGACAGAGGAGCAGCGCGAGAATCGCGCCGACGCCCGCTGACGGCAGCGTGGAGAGAATGGTGATCGGATGAATGTAGCTCTCGTACAAAATGCCGAGAACGATGTAGACGGTTACGAGAGCCGCCAGGATGAGGATGGGTTCATTGGCCAGGGACTTGAGAAAAGCAGCCGCCGTGCCTTGGAAAGTGGCCTGAACGCTCGGCGGCATGTTCAATTCCTGCTTCGCGGCATTGATGGCGTTTACGGCGTCGCCAAGCGCCCCATTGGGAGCCAGATTGAACGAGAGAGTCACGACCGGAAACTGGCCTTGATGATTGAGCGCCAGAGCGGAGTCGCGAGGATCAAAGCGCGTGAAGGCGCTGAGCGGGACTTGCGTGCCGTTGGAAGATTTTACATAAATATTTTTCAGCGAATCCGGATCCTGCTGGAACTGCGGATCGACTTCCATGACCACGTGATATTGATTGAGCTGGGTAAAAATCGTGGAGACCTGGCGCTGGCCAAAAGCATCGTAAAGCGTGTTGTCAATGTCGGCGGGAAGCACGCCAAGGCGCGCGGCGGAGTCGCGGTCGATGGTGATGGAAGCGACGAGGCCCTGATTTAACTGATCGCTGGCGACGTCGCGAAGTTCTGGAAGCGATTTCAATTTGTCGATAAAGCGCGGAGTCCAGTAAGCGAGCTCTTTGGCATCCACATCTTCAAGGCTGTATTGGAATTGCGTGCGGCTGACGCGGTCTTCCACAGTCAGGTCCTGGATCGGCTGGAGGAAAAGCGAGACTCCATCGACTTTGGCGAGCGCGGGCTGCAGGCGGCGGATGACATCGGAAGCGTTGATTTTGCGCTGGGCCAGCGGCTTGAGATTGATCTGGATGCGGCCGCTGTTCAGCGTGGTGTTCGTGCCGTCGACTCCGATAAACGAGGAAAGGCTTTCCACTGCTTCATCTTTGAGAATCACATCGGCGAGAGCTTGCTGGCGGCGGGCCATCGCTGCGAAGGAAACGTTTTGCGGGCCTTCGGAGACACCCAGAATCACGCCCGTATCCTGAACGGGAAAAAATCCTTTTGGAACGTAAACGTAAAGAAGAATTGTGCCGACCAGAGTGGCAACCGTGATCAGGAGAGTAGTAGTGCGAAACCGGAGCACGAATTGCAGCGTGCGACCGTAGAATGCAATGACGGAATTAAAAGCGTCTTCGGATTTGCGGTAGAACCAGCCCTCGTCTTCTTTTTTCTGATGGCGGAGGAGTTTGGCGCACATCATCGGGGTCAGCGTCAGCGAAACAAACGCGGAGACCAAGATGGTGACCGCCAGCGTGACGGCAAATTCGCGGAACAAGCGGCCAACGATATCACCCATAAAAAGAAGTGGGATGAGCACAGCGATCAGCGAAACGGTGAGCGAAACAATCGTGAAACCAATCTGTTCGGAGCCCTTGAGCGCGGCCTGGAGCGGCGATTCGCCTTCCTCGATGTAGCGGCTGATGTTTTCGATCATGACGATGGCGTCGTCGACGACAAAGCCCGTCGAAATGGTCAGCGCCATCAGCGAAAGGTTGTTGAGGCTGTAGCCGAGAAGATACATCACGCCGAAAGTGCCAATCAGAGAAAGCGGAACGGCGACGCTGGGAATGATGGTGGCCCGGATACTGCGGAGAAAAAGAAAAATTACCATCACCACCAGCGCGACGGTCAGCACCAGCGTGAACTGCACGTCCTCGACCGACGCGCGAATCGTGGTGGTGCGGTCGGTGAGAATATCCACCTGTACGGCAGCGGGCAGCGCGGCTTGCAGTTGCGGAAGAAGTTTTTTTACACGATCGACCACGGCAATGATGTTCGCGCCGGGCTGTCGTTGAATATTGAGAATCACGGCGGGATCGCGATTGGCCCACGCGGCCTGCTTGGCATTTTCGACTCCGTCGATAACCGTAGCCACGTCGGTCAGCCGCACGGGCGCGCCGTTGCGGAAAGCAATAATCAGCGGGCGGTAGCTATCGCTGGAAATCAGCTGATCGTTCGCGCCGATGGTGTAAGCCTGGTGCAAGCCGTCAAATGTGCCTTTAGCCTGGTCGACGTTGGCCTGGCCGAGTGCGGTGCGCAAGTCTTCGAGACTCAGGCCGTAAGAAGCCAGCGCCGTGGGATTCGCTTGGATGCGCACTGCCGGGCGCTGGCCGCCGCTGATGCTTACAAGACCAACACCGCTAAGCTGAGAAATCTTTTGTGCGAGCGTGGTGTCGGCAAGGTCCTCGACCTTCGATAGCGGCAGTGACTTCGATGTCAGCGCAAGGGTAAGGATGGGCGCGTCCGCGGGATTGATCTTGCTGTAGATCGGCGGGTTGGGGAGGCCCTGCGGGAGAAGATTGGAAGCGCTGTTGATGGCCGCTTGGACTTGTTGCTCGGCCACGTCGATATTCAGGTCCAAATTAAATTGCAGCGTGATCATCGAGCTCCCGAAGGAACTCGTGGAGGTCATCTGATTCAAGCCGGGAGTCTGTCCGAATTGGCGCTCGAGAGGAGCCGTAACTGAAGAAGCCATCACTTCAGGGCTGGCGCCGGGATAAAACGTTTGTACTTGAATCGTGGGGTAATCGACTTGCGGCAACGCCGAGATGGGCAATTGCCGGAAAGCGACCCAACCAACGAGAAGGACGCCGACCATCAAGAGGGTGGTGGCGACCGGCCGCAGAATGAACGGCCGTGACGGACTCATCGCGGAGATCCTCCAGCACGGCCCTTCGAGGGGCTCCCCTTTTGCGGCGCGCTTGGAGCGGGAGATGGAGATGCGGAACCGCGACCCGCGCCATTCGAACCGTTTACCGGACTGGGATTGATCTTGGTTCCATCCTGCAGTTTGTCCTGCCCATCGATAACCACCATGTCGCCAGCATTCACACCAGCGCTCAAGCCAACGCTGTTGCCGGTAGTTTGCGCGATGGTGACAGGGCAAATTTTTGCAACCGAGTCCTTGCCGGCAGGGTCTTTAGCGACGGCATAGATGTAAGTACCTTGGGGGCCGCGCTGAATGGCGGCCGTGGGGACGATGGTGAGATTGTGCTTGGTATCGACAAGAAGGTGGACATTCACAAATTGATTGGGGAATAGCGAGTTGTCAGCGTTGGCAAAGATGGATTTGAGCTTGTACGTTCCAGTGGTCAGATCAATCTGATTGTCGATGGTTTGAAGTTTCCCGCTGGCAATTTTCGCGGTGTCGTCGCGGTCGTACGCATCGACGACGAGTTGCACGCCGGAACGGAGCTTGCTGTTCACGTCAGGAAGCTGATCCTGTGGCAGGCTGAAAATCACCGAAATCGGCTGGAGCTGGGTGATGACTAAGAGCCCGTTGGTGTCGGAAGCATGCACGATGTTGCCGACGTCGACGAGGCGCAGACCGATGCGGCCGCTGATCGGTGAGGTGATGCGGGAATACGTGAGTTGCAGCTTCGCGTTGTCAACCTGGCTTTGGTCCGACGCGATGGCGCCATCGAACTGCCCAACCAACGCGGCCTGAGTGTCAAGCTGCTGCTGCGGGATCACACCTTCCTTAAAGAGTAATTTGAATCGTTCGAGATTTACTTCCGCGTCTCGGCGCTGAGCCTGATCTTTCGCGAGCTGCCCCAGAGCTTGTGCAAGCTGCACCTGGAAGGGACGCGGATCGATTTGCGCGAGCAGATCTCCTTCGTGGACGAACTGCCCCTCCTTGAATGCAATGCTGGTGAGCTGACCATCCACGCGGCTGCGAACCGTAACGGTGTTGAAGGCAGTGACCGTGCCAAGGCCATTGAAATAAACAGGCAAGTCGCCACGCTGGGCAGTGGCCACCACGACGGGCACGACGATGCTGCCCGCGCTGAAACCTCCCTTACCCTTGCTGGGTGCTCCGGGGGCGGCAGCGTCAGCTGAAGAGCCGGCGCTGCGGGAGTTGCGATAATACCAGCCACCAACGACGATAGCGGCAAGAACGAGGACCCAGAACCACCAGCGACTCTTGGAAGACGCTGCGACGGACGCGGCGTGTGTGCCGGGTTCGGGAAGGTCTATGGACTTCGTCTGGCCCATCCGTTAGCTCCTGACGTGAATGGCGCTGTGCAAGAGAGTCTGCCGAAAGCAGGGCAATCGCAACTAGACGCCTGCGGCTGCGGCGTCTGGTACCGGCAGCCTACCGGAAAACTATGCCTATGCGTAGATAAGACGGCTCTTGGAGGAGAATGGTTACGAGGATCCCGGCAGTAACTATGGGTACCGGCGTGGGTACCCGCCGGACTTCTTGGAGGTTGAGGCCGGATGGGAAGCGGGGGGTGCTCTCAAATTGAGGGGGTGCAGAAATGACCTGGAAAAAGTAGACTGTCGCGGCACGATGCTGGCTTGGAAGATGGATCTGCGAATGGGAAGAATTAGGAGAGATAAACGACATGTTAAAGGGTCTAATCCTGGGAATCTTGCTGGGAGTGGCGCTCGTGGCGGGATGTATTTACTTCTATTTTTCTTCGGGGCGGGCGCCGGTCGCCACTTCAGCGCCACCCATGCCGCTCGAAAGGAGGCTCGCAAAACTGGGGCTGCATGCTTATTTGGATAGGTTGCCGCACCCGGCGCCGCAGGTAGCAGCGGATGAAGCCAACATGGTATCTGGAGCAAAGGTTTATAAAGAACAGTGCGCGGTGTGCCATGGTCTTCCGGATGAGCCCAAGGGCGCGATCCAAGCCGGAATGTTTCCGGCGCCACCGCAACTCTTTCATGGCGTAGGGGTGACGGACGATGATGCGTGGGAGTCGTACTGGAAGGTGGAAAACGGGATACGCATGTCGGGGATGCCGGGATTCAAGGGGCAGTTGACGGAAACGCAGATCTGGCAGGTGGCGGTATTGGTCAAGAACGCGGACAAGATTACAGAACCGGTGAAGAAAGAGCTTGTTGCGGGCGCGAGCACTCCCATGGAAATGGCGATGCCGGAGGGCCCGGCCGCACCACCGAAGAAGAAGAAGTAGGACAGACTCAGAAATCTGAAGTTAGTGGCAGGCGCCGGTTCCGGAATCGGTGAAGCTTTTCCCGGCTTCGGGAATGAATTGCCAGTCATAGCTCTTGGGCTTGAGCGTGAGCTTCAAGACGCCAAAGGCAGTGGCATCGCGAACTTCGCTGTTGGGCTTTGATTCGCCGAAGGGGCGATGGTTCTTGCCGCCGGTACCAACGACAAATTCGCGAATGCCGTGCGCGGGATCAGCGGCGCCATCGGGATTCTGCGGGGCAAAGCGTTCGTAGTCATGGTCGTGGCCGCCGACAACCACGTCGGCGCGAGCATCGTAGAGCGCCTGGAAGAGTGGCTTCACAGTGAGGTCATTGCCGTGGGCGCCGCCGGAACTGAAGAGCGGTTTGTGCCAGTAGGCTAACTTGCACGCGGCAGGATGGGCGGCGAGATCAGAGCGCAGCCATTTTTCCTGGGGCGAACCGGCTTCACAGCCGCCGACATCCTTGCATTCGCTATTCAGCACAATGATGTGCCAGGCTCCCAGTTCGTAGCTATAGTAGCCGGTCTTCGGGTCACCGGCAGTGGCGCCAAAATAGTCGAAGTACGGGGAGGCGCCGGCAGCATGAAATTCGTGATTGCCGGGGGCAGGCCGGGTACGGGATTTTGCACGACCCCAAGTCTTGTCGTAACAGACGAAATTCTCCTTCGAGCCATCCGGATAGGCGAGGTCGCCGACAGCCATGACGGTGCCAGCGAGTTGGTCGAGGAGCTTGGCGGTGGCTTCCGCGCCGGTAAGGTCCTTGCAATCGGCGATGTCGCCCGCACCGACGAGAACCGCGGACTGATCGTTGGCCGCGAATGCGCCCGAGGGAATTGCGGACTGGGGGAAAGAGCCAAGAAAGGATCCGGCGATGAGAATCGCAACCGACAGTGTGGATTTCAAGTGAACCTCGCAGTCAGGATTAAATCCTCGCAGAAATTCGAGGGGCTGAAAAGGCCGCCCCCTTCAAGGGGAGTTTCTAGTTAACAATAACCGGAAGGCCCCCTATGTTTTTTGTAAGTGTTGCATCTAAAGGGTTTAGCAATTCCGCAAGTTCTTTAGAATCAACAGGCTCGAAAATCACTGCGCTTGTGCTTGGCTAGGTTGAGGATTTGGTGCTTCGATCCGGTAGCCGAGGCTTCGGAGTTGCCGAAGCATCTTCGAAGTGCGGAGTTGCTTCGATCGTTTGGTGACCGCCGGGCCCCGTTCTTCGTAACGGACTCCCTGGTGCAAGATCAGCCAGATCAGGCGACACTGTCGATGGGCAATGGCCCCGATAGTTTGATTATGTCCCAGACGCGGGACCGAGCGGCGATAAACAATTTCGAAGATACTTCCTTTAGCTTTTACAGCGGCGTTAGCAGTCTGATTGAGTAAGCGCCGCATGTGGCGGTTACCCTTCGGAGATCGATGGCTGTAGTTCACGCCGGCGCTCTCGTCGTCGCCAGGGCACGCTCCAACCCAGGAGGAGAGACATTTTGCAGAAGGAAAGGTCGCAGCGGTGGGACCGACTTCGGCAATGATCTGTTGCGCTGAATCCACTCCCAGCCCTGGAACTTCCACGAGCCGCTCGACTGCATCTTGGTGCTGGTTGAGCAGACTGGCCATCTCCTGGTCCAGTTTGCCGATCTGCTGCTCGAGGAATTGCAACTGCTCCAGCGCCATCTTAAGGAGTCGTCGGTAAACGGGCTTGAGGTCCGTACACACGCCGAGCGCATCACACAACTGTTCCGGCGTGGCGCGCAACTTCGAATCGGCCAAAGCAGCCAGAGCTGCCGGGTTAGTTTCCCCCTCAGCCAGCGCCTTCAGCATGCACCGGGCACTGGCGCCGAGCAGATCCGAGACCAGGCTGGACAACTTAATGTGGGCTTCTTCCAGAAGAGACTCCAATTGGTTCTGCAGCCTCACCCTATCGCGTGTCAATTGGTACTTTCGGCGTGTTACCGTCCGCCACAGACGCTGTTCGACATCGGGCACAAAGCTCAGAGTCAATTCCCGAGCCACCAGCCGCTTGACCAGACGTTCGGCATCGCGAAAATCCTTCTTGCGCCCCCGCGGCCCGCGGTTCGATTGCGCCTGCGCCAGATGCAACGTTCCCGACTTCCGTCTTGCGCCTTCCCGCTTCTGGCGTAGCGGTTTCCAGTACCGTTCCAATGCTTCCCAAACTGGTTTCCAGTATTGGGCGGTCGATTCCATAACTGCTTCCTCGACCTCTTGCTCCAGAAGCCATGCGGCGAGCGATCGTAATTGGTCGGGGCTGCTGCCAAACATCCGCCGCTCAAACTGGTACTCACCGTCAACTTCCACGTCGGACACAACTACAGCCAGCATCCTTTTATGAACATCGATTCCCGCTATTTTGTAGGACATCACTTCCTCCTGGCCGGGAGCGGAGAGCGTGCTGCGATTACCTTAACCAGGGTCACGGGCTATCGCCGCTCCCCAGGGGAAGACAACGACGCCCAATTATTCGCTCAAACACGCACGCTCCGGATCAGACAG
>Ga0137415_10008739_pt1 | contig 10045 bp, 15 predicted proteins | sample CZODoug3_1_1_16f_FD_183082 | JGI IMG/M metagenome (GOLD analysis project Ga0137415, IMG submission 183082) | Vadose zone soil fungal communities from Angelo Coast Range Reserve, California, USA - CZODoug3_1_1_16fungal (Hybrid Assembly) | ecosystem: Environmental > Terrestrial > Soil > Vadose... | reverse complement strand
ACATGACCGCTCCCCGATCCGTTTGCCGAAACACCAAAAAAGCTCTTGCCGAGAGGGGGCCGTCCATACATGACGGTTTGTACGGCATCAAGTGAACGCCACTTTTGCGAGCCCCAATCCCTCCAGTTCCATGATCACGCTGTCGCCGGCCTTGAGCCACACCGTCTTCACGAGGCTGCCCGTCAACACGATCTGCCCCGCATGCAAGCCCCTGCCCTCGGCGGCCAGATGATTGGCGAGCCATGCCAGCGCGTTGTGGGGATGGCCGAGCACGTCGGCGCCGGTGCCGCGGCCCGCCGCCTTGCCGTTGACGATGGCGCGGCCGACCACGCCGCGCGGGTCGGGCGCGCCGGTTCGCGCCACCGCCTTGCCAAGCACGCAGCCGGCGGCGAAGAAATCGTCGGCCACCAGCGTCGGCGCGCCCATCTTCTCCCATTTGACGTAGCGGTCGTCGACGATCTCGATCGCCGGATAATAGGCCTCGATCGCTTCGGCGACCCACTCGGCGGTGAACGGCGCTTCACCGGCGGCGAGATTGCGCGCCAGCCGCACCGCGATCTCGCATTCGACGCCGACGCGAACGTAGTCGGAGGCGGCAAGCTGCGCGCCGCTGTCGTGCACGCCCTTGGCGAACACGCCGCCGCCGCATGGGTGCGGGATATTGAGATATTGCTGCATCACCGCGCTGGTGCAGCCGATCTTGTAGCCGACCAGCGAGCCTGTTTGCGGAAGCAGCAGATCATGCAACGCGCGCTGAACGCGGTAGCCCTCGGCTTCGTCGCGCGGCACGGTGTCGGACGCAAGCGCCTTCAACGGCGCGCGGCTGCGCCGCGCCTTGGCGATGAATTGCGCAGCAGCGAGAATCCTGTCCACCGGCGCCGCCTCCCCAAACTTGTGTTGAGTTGGCCGCAGTTCACCACCATGGCTGATTCTTTACAAGCGCGCCCGGTGACGTCGCCGTCACGCTTTGACCAAACCGAGCCGGATCAGGCTTTCGGCGGTGGACACGATGATCTCCTCATTGCCGCGCGGCTTCCAGCCGAGCAGGTTCCGTGCCTTCGCGCTGGAAGAATGCCTGACCTTGCCGAGCTGTGGCAGCACATTACGCAGCAACGGGATGCGCCTTGCCGCCAGCCGGAACAGCCAATTGGGTGCCTCCCATCGCGGGACCCGGCGAGCCGATGCGCCCATGCTGCGCCGAAGCACGCTTGCGACGTCGCGTATCGACAGCGTTTCGCCCGCCACCGCGATGAAGCGTTCGCCCTTCGCGGCCGGACTGGTCATGGCGCGCAGATGCAGATCGGCGACGTCGCGCACGTCGACGAGACCAAAGTAGATTTTCGGCACGGCGGGCATCGTGCCGTTGAGCAACCTCTTGAAGATCTCGATCGAGCCGGAAAAATCAGGCCCGAGAACGGGGCCGAAAATGGCGACGGGATTGATCACGGAAAGCTCGAGGCCGCCGCCTTCGCGGGCGACAAAATCCCAGGCCGCGCGCTCGGCGAGCGTCTTGGACTTGACGTAAGGCTGCACGTCGGTGCCGTCGAGATTGGTCCAGCTCGCCTCATCGAACGGCTGCGATTGCGGCCCATGGCCATAGGCGACCGCCGCCGTCGACGAGGTGATGACGACGCGCTTCACGCCGGCCTCGCGCGCGGCGCGCAGCACGCGAAGCGTGCCGTCGCGGGCGGGAATGATCAGTTCATTCTCGTCGCTGGGCACGCTGGTGGAAAGCGGCGAGGCGACATGCAGCACGTAATCGCAGCCAGCGACCGCTTCGCGCCAGCCAGTGTCATCGGTGAGATCGGCGGTGAACAGCGAAAGCCGGTCGGTCGCTTCTGCGCCGCCCTCACGCAGCATCGCCAGCACGTCCTTGTTGCGGTCGGGGTGGCGCACGGTGGTCCGCACCTCGTGACCGGCGGCGAGCAGTTGCAGGATGGTGTGCACGCCGACAAAGCCCGAACCGCCGGTCACCAGAACGATGTCCATCTTTTTTACCCTTCGCGCGCCGGCCGCCGCACGGAAATCATGCGGCCGGACCTGCAAGAGCGCATCTGGGGTACTAGATGGAGATTGGCAAGCAGGATGAAATGAAAGACCGGTATGGAAAACAATACCACCCGATGATGGACCAAGCCGAATGCGCCGGCTGCGCGCCGGATCCGGCCATTCTGGCCGGCTTCCACCGTGCCATCCGCGCGGTCGGCGGCAAATGGAAACTCGAAATCCTGTTCTCGCTGATGAACGGCGCGATGCGGTTCGGCGCGCTGCGCCGGCAGCTTTCGGGCATCACCCAGCACATGCTGACGACGCAGTTGCGCGAGCTCGAACGCGACGGCCTGGTGCTGCGGACCGCGTTCGCGGAGAAACCGCTGCGGGTCGAATATGAACTGACGGAGGCAGCCTACGGACTACTGCCGGCGTTTCGGGAATTGCTGAGCTGGTCGAAGGTATACGGCGGGCGCCGGAACAGCGCCTAACCACCAAAACTGTATGACAACGTCATACTCGCTGATATATTTGAAGGATACGTGGAGAGATCGAACATGCGCACGAGCAAACCCCTCACGGTTACCCTGGGACCAATGCAGGCCAGCCTCGAAAAACGCCTGAAATCCGGCCACTATGACAACGCCAGCGAGATCCTTCGATCGGCGCTGCGTGCCCTCGACCGGGAAGAAGCGGCAATTGAAGACCACCTGCGCGCCAAAGTGACCGCTTCGCTCGCCGACTCCAGAAAAAGCGTTCCAGCCTCCGACGTGTTCAAACGCCTGCGCGCCCTTCACGGGAAGACAGTGAAAGCGGCGAAGCGTGGCGCTTAAGGTCTTTTTTCGACCGAAAGCCGAAGCGGATCTTTTGGCGCTGTACACTTATAGCGCCGGAATGTCGGGTCCGACCGTTGCCGGCAACTATATTGACCGAATTGAAGTTGCCTGCTTGTCACTGGCAACCTTTCCAAATCGCGGCATTAAGCGCGACGATGTCGCATCGGGATTACGTGCGATTACCCTGGAGAGACGCCTGACGATCGCCTATCGCGTGCTGAAAACGCGCGTGGAGATCGTGACAATTGCCTATGCCGGTCGTGACTTCGAGAGCGATCTTCGCGGCAAGTCGGGACAGGATGACTAGTCTTGCCCCTCCTCAGCAAGCGCCCTGCGGCAAGAGCAATGAGCAATCCAGAGACATTTTTCTCCAAAGCACCACATCCGTACGCGAATCAGGAACTATCCCGCGTCGGCCTTTCCAAGCGCCTGCCGGATCGCGATCTCGACCGGCGAATAGTCGCTGTCGGCTCTTTCCAGCCGATAGGGTTCGGCCGGGGCGAGCGAGGGCTGGGCCATGAAGCGCGGCGTCGCGCCGAGATGCCGTTGCGCTCCATGAACGAGGAAGGGATGGCACAAATAAACCGTGCCGGCTTCACCGGTGGCCAGCGCGATCGGGCAATCGGCGCCGATCTCGTCGAGCACCATGCGCGATCGGCCAGCTTCGCCGGCAGGCTCCAGGTATCTTGCCATCGCCATATGCGAACCGACCCGGATCCGCGTCGGCGCGTCCGATTCACCCACATCGGAAAACAGGAACAGCATCAGCAACGCGCGGCCGCGCGAGGTGACGTTGACGCGCCAGGCGGAAAAGTCATGCCGCTCGTTGGGATCGCAATCGTCGCCCGGGAAACTGAGATCGACGTGCCATCCGGCGTCGCCGGGATCGTCGGGGTGTGGAAAGCGCACCGGAAACGTGCCGATGTCTCGGCGCGGACGCCATCGGCCCCGGCCGACGATCTGGTCCAGCGCCGTGTGCAGCACACGCGCATCGATCGCCTGCCTGAACGGCGCCTCGCCATAGCCGGGCAGCCGCACCACCGGCCGCGTCCAGGTCGACGGATCGTGCTCGCTGCATGGCAGGTCGCGCCACATGATGGCGCGCCCCTCTTCGGCGAGTTCACGCGGAAAGGCATTGTCGATCCTGACAAAGCCTTGCTGGATGAATTGCGTAATCTGCGCGTCGCTGAGCGAACGCGCGCGTTCTCTGTCAATCATGATGATCTCTCAAGCTGTCGCCATGCCTCGACACTCCGCGTGACGGAGCTGGCCGGCTCATTCGGTCCACTGGAATCCGCAAGCAGGACTCGCGGAGCTGATCGGCGCTTCCGGAAGGAAGCGATGTCAGCAGCCCAGGAAGAACACCGAGGCGATGTTGAGAGTACGTGTCATCATGGCGGCGCGACGCTACACGCGCAGCGCGCCGGAAGCAATCAGCGGCGGGTGACCCCGCCCCTACTCGTCGCGATAGACCTTTTCGCGCTTCTCGTGGCGCTCCTGCGCTTCGACCGACAGGGTTGCAATCGGGCGGGCTTCGAGGCGCTTGAGCGAGATCGGCTCGCCGGTCTCCTCGCAATAGCCGTAGGTGTTGTCCTCGATACGCTGCAGCGCCGCGTCGATCTTGGAGATCAGCTTGCGTTGGCGGTCGCGGGCGCGCAGCTCAATCGCGCGGTCGGTCTCGGACGAGGCGCGGTCAGCGAGATCGGGGTGGTTGACGTTCTCCTCCTGCAGGGTCTGCAGGGTGATCTTCGATTCGCGGAGAATCTCTTCCTTCCAGGCCAACAACTTGGCGCGAAAATAGTCGCGCTGGCGGTCGTTCATGAAAGGCTCTTTTTCAGAGGGCCGATAGTTCTTCAGCTTTTCCAAAGGCAGTCCATGTCCCTGTCAGGGGGAGGAAAATTATCCCTCCGCGCGGGGGCCTTATATAGCCATGACATGTGACAGACAATACGATCGGGCCCGGAAAGGCGGGCCACCCCCAAAGCCTTGCACAGGCAAAACTATCCGGCCCGGCCGGGGGCGGGCTTTTAGCCTAGTAGCCGACCGTGAAGCGCTTGCGGATATGGGCCGGGCGCTCGATTTCGTCGGCCAGCGCCACCGCGTAATCCTCGAAGGAAATCCAGCTTTTTCCGTCCGCAGCGGTCAAAAGCTGGTCGGTCCCGAGCCGGAACTTAGCCGTCCGCTCGCCGTCGATGAACAGGGCCGAGGGCGACAGGAAGGTCCAGTTCAGGTCTTTTTCCTGAAGCAAGAGGTCGAGCAAGGCGGCGCCCTGCTCGGCTTCCGCCTTGTACTGGGCCGGAAAATTGGGCGTCGTGACCAGCCGGACCCCGGGCGCCACTTCGAGGCTGCCGGCGCCGCCGACGACGAGATAGCGACCGACCTTCGACGCCTTGGCTGCCCCGATCAGTTTCGCCGCGTCGCTGGCGAGGAAGTGGACCGAGCTGATCGCCACATCGTGGCCGGCCCAGAGCCGGGTCAGCCCGGCCTGGTCCAGCACGTCGCCCTTGGTCGGCGTAACGTTGGGCTGGGCCGCGATCTTCTCGGGATTGCGGGCGATGGCGGTCACGGCGTGGCCGCGGCGGCCGAGTTCGGCGGTGATGCGTGCACCGGCCCTGCCGGATGCGCCGGCGACGGCGATTTTCATGATGTCTCCTTACCTGGCGGGATGGTTGGATAGTATCCAGTGGTGACTAGATAGCGAAAAGGATGTAGGTGTTAAGAGAGCACTTTGGGGTCACCTGATTACGCCGGAGTAACCGCCGTGAAAGCTAACGTGAGAGCCGTCAATGCCTATTCGGCCGATTGCCCGACCCGCCAGATCCTGGACCGGGTCGGCGACAAATGGGCGGTGCTGATCCTGCTGTTGGTGCGGCACGAGCCGATGCGCTTCAACCAGTTGCGCCGGGCGATCGAGGGCATCTCGCAAAAGATGCTGTCGCAGGTGCTCAAGAGCCTGGAGCGCGACGGGCTGATCCGCCGCCGCGCGATCGCGACCGTGCCGGTGACGGTGGAATATTCGATCACGCCGCTCGGGCTGACGCTCGCCGCCGCGGTCGATCCGTTACGCGATTGGGCCGAGCGCAATCTGAAGGAGGTGCTGGTGGCGCAGCGCCGTTACGACGCCCAGCGCAAGGCGATGGCGGCGTGAGCCTATGAAGGTCGCGAGGCTAGAACTGACCGGCCTTTAGATTTGACCAGCCTTGGCGAGTTCGACTTCGACCCGAAGTTCGATTTCCGAAAGCACGGCATCGAGGCCGGGGTCGCCGGAGGAGGATTTCAGGTTGGCCGCGGCATCGCGCAGCCGGCTCACCGTGGCCGCTCCGAAATTGCCGGACAGCAGCCCGATCTTGAGGTCGTCGAGGACGTCGAGCGCGCCCTTGCCGCGCGCCACCGACCGCTTGCGGCGTTCGACCGGGTCTTCGACGCCCTGCAGCGCCAGCAGCGCGTCGAGGCTGGTGGTGGCTTTCGGCGCGGCCGTCGAGCGGACTTCGTCCGGAACGGCTGATGGGTCCGGCAGCGAGAAGCCGGTCGAACTGGTGCGCCGCGCATTGCTCGCAGGCGATCCAAGCGTGGTGCCGTTCGGTCCGTAGATGCGCATCGTCATGATCCCGCAAGCTGCAATACGAGGGAGCTTCGCCTTGCCATGGTTAATAGTGCGTAAACGGCCCGGCAAAATCTGCCGGCAGGCGGCAGTTTCGCGCTTGCTGCCCAATCAAATCAAAATGGGCCAACGACAATTTCCGTAAATATATCAACACATTGCCGCTGCGGAACGGCGTGGCACTGATCTCGCATGGTTAATCCTGGATCGCCCGTCATGGGAGTGGCGCGTGGTCCGATGGAAGACCTCTAGGGGAGCATCAGGGATGCCCGGCATCCGTTCGGCAAGACACTTCTGGATCGCCTGCGCCGCGCTGCTGGCGCTGGCGTTGTCGGCTGTGACCGCGGGCGCGACCTCGCGCATCAAGGATCTCGCCAATATCGAAGGCGTCCGGCAGAACCAGCTGATCGGCTACGGCCTCGTCGTCGGCCTCAACGGCACCGGCGATACGCTGAACAACATCCCCTTCACCAAGCAATCGCTGCAGGCGATGCTCGAGCGCATGGGCGTCAACATCCGCGGCGCCACCATCCGCACCGGCAACGTCGCCGCCGTGATGGTCACCGGAAATCTGCCGCCATTCGGCACCCAGGGCACGCGGATGGACGTCACGGTGTCCGCGCTCGGCGACGCCAAGAATCTGCAGGGCGGCACCCTGCTCGTCACCCCCCTGCTCGGCGCCGACGGCAATGTCTATGCGGTTGGACAGGGCTCGGTCACGATCACCGGCTTCCAGGCCGAAGGCGAAGCCGCCAAGATCACCCGCGGCGTGCCCACCGTCGGCCGCATCGCCAACGGCGCCATCATCGAACGCGAGATCGAGTTCGCGCTCAATCGCCTGCCCAATGTGCGCCTGGCGCTGCGCAACGCCGATTTCACCACCGCCAAGCGGATCGCAGCCGCGGTCAACGACTTCCTCGGCGTCAAGACCGCCGAGCCGATCGACCCCTCGACCGTGCAGCTCACGATCCCGCCGGAGTTCAAGGGCAACGTCGTCGCCTTCCTGACCGAGATCGAGCAGTTGCAGGTGGATCCGGACCTGGCCGCCAAGATCGTCATCGACGAACGCTCCGGCATCATCGTCATGGGCCGCGACGTCCGGGTCGCCACCGTCGCCGTCGCGCAAGGAAATCTCACCGTGACCATCTCGGAGAGCCCGCAGGTGAGCCAGCCCAATCCGCTGTCGCGCGGACGGACCGTGACGACGCCGCGCTCCAGCGTCTCGGTCACCGAGGACGGCAAGAAATTCGCGGTCGTCAAGGACGGCGTCTCGCTGCAGCAGCTCGTCGACGGCCTCAACGGGCTCGGCATCGGCCCCCGCGACCTGATCGGCATTCTGCAGGCGATCAAGGCCGCGGGTGCGATCGAAGCCGACATCGAGGTGATGTGATGACCATGAATTCGGTCAATCACGCGATCCGTTCCGCCGGCGCCAATTCGGCCAATTTCACGATGCCCGTCATCAACGGCCGGCCCGACTTCGAATTCGCGGCCGCGCTGAAGAAGGTCTCGCCGCAGGCGCAGGCCAAGGCGCAATCGACCGCGACCGATTTCGAGGCGATGTTCCTCAATTCGATGTTCTCCCAGATGACCTCCAGCCTCAAGGGCGAAGGGCCGTTCGGCGATACGCCGGGCACCGGGGTGTGGCGCTCGATGCTGACGGAGCAGTATTCCAAATCCTTCGCCAAGGCCGGCGGCGTCGGGATTTCCACCGAAGTCTATCGCACGCTGATCGTGCAGCAGGCCAAGCGCGCGAGCTAACAAGGACCCTCAGATGAACGCACAGCCGCAGCGGCAAGAGCCTCAATCCCCCCATCCCATCGCGACGACGGCCGCCGAGGCGCGCGCGCTCGCCGAGAATCTGATGGAGGTCATGAGCGCGCTGCTCGGGGTGATCGAGCGCGAAACCGAACTGGTCCGCGCCGGCAAGCTGCGCGAGGCGATGGCGCTCGAGCCGGAGAAGACCGCGCTGTCGCGCCGCTATGTCGGCGCGGTCGGTCATCTGAAGGCGAGCCAGAAATTTCTGGCGCAATCGGCGCCCGAACTTCTGACCACGCTGCATCGCCATCACGACACGTTCCGCGCCATGCTGCAGGTCAACCTCACCGTGCTCGCAACCGCGCATGCGGTGTCCGAGGGCATCGTCCGCGGGGTCAACGCCGAGATGCAGCGCAAGAACATTCCGAACACCTACACCGCGGCGGGCCGGCGCACGGCGCCGGGCCCGCGCCACATCACGCCGCTGTCGGTGAGCCGCTCGCTCTGAAAGCGCGCGGTTAAGAAGTATTAAGACATCTCATCAAATTGGCGTGCTGCGGTTAGCGCGAGATTTGCCTTATTCCCTAACAAAACATTGATTTCTATCGGCCATAGTTGCGAACGGGGGTGGATTGGGATTTGACTTTAGAGCGGCACGAGGAGGCTGCCATGAGTACGGATTTCAGCATCAGACCGGTCGGGGTACCGGCACCAGCGCCTGTTGTGCAGCCTGCGAGCCAGGCGGCCAGCAACGCGGTCGCAACGGATCTGCCCGCCAGTCAGAGCGTGACGGCGGCGGACGCCGGCGCGGCCCTGCGCAACGACGCGCAGGCCGCGAGCGAGTTCATTTCGCACCAGGCCTTCTTCGATCGCTCGGCGGGCTCGATGGTCTATCAGCTCCTGGACAGCAAGACCGACCAGGTGGTGGACCAATATCCCGACGAGGCGGTATTGCGCCGTCGGGCCTATTTCCACATGCTCGACATGACAAAGGACACGCCGCCGCGCGTGCTCCCGACCGATCGCATCGCCTGAACTCGCGGCCCGGCTAATTGCCGAGGGTGGCGAACGCCGTGTCGAGATAGGTCTGGCCGGTGGACGGATCGGTCACGACGTTCTTGATCTGCGCCTTGCCGTTGCCGGTCAGCGCGAACTTCGTGTCGCCGACCCGAAACGCTTTGTCCTTGATCAGCACGTCCTGATATTTGACCGTACCCTCGCTCTGATATTTGACCTTGGCGTGGAAGCCGCTGACGTTCGAGACGGTGATCGTGAACGACTTGTTGTTGGCGTATTTGCCGGTCCAACTGCCCTCATAGAGCTTGGGATCGACCGCGACATATTTGGTCTTGCTCGGCGCGGCGACCAGCGCGCTCGACTTGTAGGCGGCGGCGAGAACGCCCATCACGTCGGTCATGATGTCGCTCCCTTAGCGCCGGTGGCCGCGGTCAGCGGCCTGACAGCCCGGCCGCGATATTGCAATTGATGTCGATCAGCGATTTCAGTTTCGCCGGATCCGGATCCATCTGCATTTCGATGGTCTGCTTGATTACGAAAACGCCGATATTGGCGATGTTCTGCCGAATCTCCATCGAATTCGGATTGCCGTTGTCCTCGACCGCGCTCAGGAAAATCGACCAGAGCCTGCGATTGAACAGCAGCGCCTTGTACATTTTCTGGTCGGGACCGGTCCAATTCGTCTGGACTTCCTGCAGTTGTCTTGCCGCCTTTAGCAGGGCTTGCGCCTCGATTTCCCGGGGGGGCGCCGTCGTTTGCGACGTGCGTGCATAGGCTTGAGCGGCATGAGACATCCAATACCCCGGATTTACGCTGAGACGCGACGACAAATCTGCCCAGGTTT
>Ga0137415_10008738_pt1 | contig 10046 bp, 10 predicted proteins | sample CZODoug3_1_1_16f_FD_183082 | JGI IMG/M metagenome (GOLD analysis project Ga0137415, IMG submission 183082) | Vadose zone soil fungal communities from Angelo Coast Range Reserve, California, USA - CZODoug3_1_1_16fungal (Hybrid Assembly) | ecosystem: Environmental > Terrestrial > Soil > Vadose... | reverse complement strand
GTGATCAATACTGCACTGGAAAGACGGCGAGTTCCTCACGTCTTGAGAGACGCAAGCAGAGCCGTCCGGCTGCGAACTTTTACTCCATCAGAGCATTCACCTTGTCAACCAAATCTGCTGTTGATTATGACGAATGTAGAAATTGCGAGCACAGAAAGTCTAAGTGTGAGATCGCCCTTCCCATCGCGCTCTTTGTTGTCGGAGGACCTGCCATGAGCGTTTATCGTGCCGCCACGTGAAAAGGGCCTTTCCCGCAAATCATCGAACCGATGTTGGCGTCCGTGATCAAAGATCCGTTCGACTCTCCAGATTGGATTTTCGAAACCAAACTAGACGGCTACCGGGCTGTTGCAATCATTGATTCAACCGGTAAAGCTCGAATCTGGTCTCCCAATCGATTGCCGCTTGAGCCTAAGTTCCCGACCATTCGGGATGCGGTCGAAGAACTAAATCTTCGCTCAACGATCCTCGATGGTGAGATCGCAGCGTTGGGTAGAGAATGGCGCTCCTTAGTGAGAAACTTTATTTACTGATCAGCGACCCAGAACTGAAGTGCGACAGTCACTCTCCCTGTTTCTTAGTCAAGAATTGCAGACCGACGTACACCATAACGCGAGCGTCGACTTCCGAATGTTCGCCTGTCTTCAATTTCGGCGAATCGTCTCGCTTCCTTTCTAAAGGGGGCTCGATTGTAGCGAGCGGTTCACCGCACTTAGGACCGCTTTGATCGAGGCGAGCTCGATATTGGTATCGATTCCGGCCCCAAAATACGTACGCCCGCGGGAAGTCTGTATCTGGATGTAACTGATCGCGCGCGCCTTCGCTCCAGTGTCCAAAGAATGCTCGGAATATTTCAGCAGCTCAAACGGCGGCAATCCCGATTCATGGAGCGCATGGACGAACGCGTCGATCGGGCCGTTGCCTTTGCCGACTAGAATCCGTTTGGTTCCATTAACCATGAGGTGGGCCTGGCAGGTCACTTCATGGGCTCTCTCCATGGTCTGAAAATCAACAAGCGCCACGGGAGCATTTCGATCGATGTATTCCTGTCGAAACGCCTCATGAACTTCCTCAGGCATGAGCTCGGTTTTCTTGGCATCGGCCAGATCGTTGATAATCCTGCCGATCTCTTTCTGCATGAGTTTAGGTAGCTGATAACCGAATTCGTGCTCCAACACGTAAGCAACACCGCCTTTGCCCGACTGCGAGTTAATCCGGATGATCGCCTTATAGCTGCGGCCGATGTCGCCGGGATCGATCGGGATGTAGAGAACGTCCCACATGGCATCGGGCTTTTGGGCAGCCCACGACTTCTTGATCGCGTCTTGATGGGAACCGCTGAACGCCGTGAAAACCAACTCTCCGGCATACGGCTGGCGAGGAGACACCTCCATACGGGTGCACCGTTCATAGATGTCGCGGATGCGATTAATATCGCTGAAATCGAGCCCGGGATGAATGCTATGAGAATACATGTTCAGCGCTACGGTCACGAGGTCGACATTCCCGGTGCGCTCACCGTTTCCGAAGAGCGTTCCTTCGACCCGTTCGGCGCCGGCCAATAACCCGAGTTCCGTCGCCGCGATCCCGGTTCCGCGATCATTATGCGTATGCAGAGAGACCACGGTGCGATCTCGCCGCGTGAGATGCCGGCACATCCATTCGATCTGATCCGCATGCACATTCGGCGTTGTGTATTCCACGGTCGCCGGAAGATTGATAATGATCTTGTCCTCGACTGTTGGTTGCCAGACGTCGGTGACCGCTTCACAGATCTCCAAGGCGAAATCGAGCTCCGTACTGGTGAAACTCTCCGGAGAATATTGAAAACGCACATTCGTACCGGTGGATGTCAAAGGCTCGGTGTACTCCTTAACCCACTTGGTTCCGCGGGTAGCAATCTTCACAATGTCTGCCCGTTCAGCCTCAAAGACGTATTGGCGCTGGGCCGGCGACGTTGAATTGTAAAGATGGAAAAGAACGTTTCGCGCACCTTTCAGAGCTTCGCAGCTGCGCGCGACAAGTTCTTCCCGGCACTGACAGAGTATCTGGATTGTGACATCCGGAGGAATGCGTCCCTCGTCAATGAGACGGCGGCAAAAGTCGAATTCAATCTGGGAAGCGGAAGGAAATCCGACCTCGATCTCTTTAAAGCCGATCTTAGCCAGCAAGTCAAAAAAGCCGAGTTTTTCATCGACGTCCATCGGTTGGGCGAGGGCCTGATTGCCGTCGCGGAGGTCGACGCTACACCAGATTGGGGCTCGCTCGATGACTCGATCGGGCCATTTTCGGTCAGGCAGAAAGACCGGCTGAAGAGGACTATATTTCGCACTGGGCGTAGAATGCATAAATGAGATTTTTCAATAAAATTATGTGGTATGCGGTGGCCGAAACCAGCTGGGCCGGAGCTGCCGCCACCGCAGACGATTCCAACCGAGCAAGAACTAGAGCGTGAGAGAGAGAAGAAAAATTGGGGCGCCACTCCCGAGAAGGAATAGTTCGAGACTGAGAGAATGGAATCCCCGGCGCATAACGTAAACATCCCTAGGCGGAATCTCGAATGACGTCAACGAGGAAATCGGAAAACGATTGCCAATGTCCATTGCAAGCAAGCTGCAGGGCTTGAAGCTCCCCCGTTTTGACGGACACGAGGATTGAGGTAGAAAGCAATCCAGAAGTGAACGAGAAAAAGAGAGAGAAGAAGTACAGCGAGGAATTCAAACGCCAAGCGGTGGAGCTGGTGATTTACAGTGGAAAGAGCCAGTCGCAAATTGGACGGGAGTTAGGGGTGAGCGATTACAGCCTGATTCAGTGGAAGAAAGCGTATTTGGCTGACCAGAAGCCGGCCAAGATCGATCAAAGGGAGATGAATCCGGTGGAGATGGCGGCCGAAATCCGGCGACAGCACAAGGAGATCGAGTATCTCAAGAGGCAGCGAGAGATCTTAAAAAAAGCGATGAGCATAGTGGGCGAGGAACCGAATCCCGGTATGCGATGATCGAGGAGCTTTCGGTGAACTTTGCAGTCGGAGAATGCTGTGCGGCGCTGGGGGTATCGCGGAGTGGATATTACCAGTGGAAGGAGTCGGAGCAAGGCCAGCGAGCCAAAGAGGAGGCCCAATTGCTGGAGCAGATCGGGCGAGTCTTTGCCGCCAACAAGGGCCGTTACGGAAGTCCTCGAGTCAGCGAGCAGCTACGACAAGAGGGTTTTCGCTGTGGGGAGAATCGGGTGGCGCGACTGATGCGAGAAAACCAGCTGGTGGGCAAGGCGAAAAAAGCATTCCGGCCACGCACGACCCTGCCAGGACAGAGCGTTGCGCCCAACCTGATTAAAGATTTGGCGCCCAGTGGGCCGGATCAAATCTGGGTCAGCGATATCACCTACGTGGCGACGGTAGAAGGCTGGCTTTACCTGGCGGTCATCCTGGATCTATTCAGCCGTAAAGTGGTAGGATGGAAGCTGGGCGAAACGTTGGAGGCAGAGTTGGTAGTAACCGCCCTTAAAAACGCTTTGATGATGCGAAAGCCCGATCGGGGCCTGTACTTTCATTCTGATCGAGGCAACCAGTACAGCAGCCAAGCCGTACGCAAACCGCTGAGCGTTATTGGGGCCAATCTCAGCATGAGCGGGATAGGAAATTGTTATGATAATGCCAAGGCCGAAGCCTTCTTCAGTACGCTCAAGAGGGAGTGCTTTCCCAGCAATCAAGTCTTCGCCACCAAGGTTGCAGCTCGTCGAGAAATCTTCGAATATATCGAGACTTACTACAACAACCAACGCCTGCACAGCGCGCTGGGCTACCGGAGCCCGAACCATTATGAAACAGAATACATTCAAGTAATTGACATGGGCGATCTCGTGAACGAACATAGCGCGCTGAAACACGACAGAGTCCTCCGGATTCCATAATCAAACACTAAAAACACTGAAACTCTGTGTCCGTTTTTTCGGGGGAAGTACACTTTGCGAAGAGCCAGTGCTGCGAGCGCCGGCGCGAAAATGGTCTGATTCTGCCGGTTTAAAAATGGACAGTTTTTGTTAGTTCGGTAGGCCACTAGGGATAAGGAGCGCACCGCCGAAGATACGGGGCCAGTCCTTGATGGCGATGTTGGTGGTGATGATAATGGAGCCATGCTCGCAGCGTTTGGAGATGACCTGGAACAACAGCTCAGCACCTCGCTTGTCCGGGGAAAGGTATCCCAGCTCGTCAATAATCAAGAGCCGGAGTGCTCTGGTAAGCGGGATCCAGCGCAATTCACCCTTTTATCCAAAGCACCTCCGTTTTCCGGTCGCCAGCATAGCGTTTGATACTCCGAAAGTCATGTGGCTCGGGTGATAGATGGAGCCTTTCCTTACAAGGAAATTTGCGGTGCGGAGGCTTTCGAAGTGGAGATAAACGAGGGCGCGCGCCTTGTGCGTCGAACGAATTTTGTGCTAAAAGCAGAGCCGTGTCTGCGCTCGACTACGAGTCTCGTTCCGCTCTTCTCACTGTTGCCGAAGGCGGGTGAGGATCCAAAAAGCCGATCGCTGATCCCAACGCTAGAGCACACCGACGTTTTTCCGTTTCGCTCGAGCGAATCTCGGCTTGAATACCGGCACCAAAACGACGACTGATGCTCGGCCAATCGGGATCAACAAGTTGGACGCGGTCGGCAAGGCGCATAGTCGCCTCCACGCCGTCCCCGCCATTCTGTTCCTATGGCCCAATCCCCTGCGGTTAAGCCGCTGAGGCCTATTGACCCGCCATATTTCGCACCGTAGAGGTCAACAATGGTCACTTTGCATACGAATCACGGTGATATTGTGATTGAGACATTCGATGAGAAAGCGCCAGTAACCGTCCAGAATTTTTTGGCCTATTGTCGCTCGGGCTTCTACGACAACACGATTTTTCACCGCGTTATAAAGGGCTTTATGATTCAGGGTGGCGGCTTTGAACCGGGAATGATTCAAAAAGCGACCAAGAATCCGATCAAGAATGAGGCGGATAACGGCTTGAAAAACGATCGCGGCACGCTGGCCATGGCGCGCACGGACGATCCGCATTCAGCAACGGCTCAGTTCTTTATTAATGTGGTCAATAACGGTTTTCTCAATTTCAAATCACCCAGCCGAAATGGCTGGGGTTATTGCGTATTCGGGAAGGTTACCGAAGGCATGGACGTGGTTGACCAAATCAGGAAGGTAGCAACCGGCAGCTCCGCCGGGCATCAGGATGTCCCAAAAGAAGATGTAGTCATCCGAAGCGTAACCGTAGCCTGAGCATTCGCTTGGCTGTTGAAGATAAGCCACGGATCATAAGCAGCTGTCCATTGGTAGGTTATCCGGAGTTTTCGTCCGCCGACTCGCCCTGTCTTTTTGCCGCGGCCAGTCCGGCTGGGTTGCGCTCGACTAACAACATCGAGGCTCGCGGAAATTACAGAGCTACCTGGCTCGCCTTTCTTGTGCAGCGGTTCTGGCGGGCGATCGCTGAGGTGGTGACAAGGACGCCAAACTGACGGTGTCGCAGCTGCGAGATCAGGCGCGAAATCTCTCGAATGCCTAGGTAATCGCCTCGCCCCCAGCCGATCCCCGGCGACTAACACTTTGCCTCAGCGCACGAAGTGAAGAAGAATCTCCATGAGAGGGCGGCCGGCTTTGAGTGCGCTAGCGGGCTGTTACCAGCAACCAAAATTTCCCAAAGGGAATCCATTGGGATTGAGTCATAGTTGGCACGTTAACCGATCTAGGTTCGAGCGTACGGAAAAAGGATTTTACAAGAATGGAAACGTCTGTAGTGCAAACGGAATCTTTAGCCCAGATTGTCATCGTCTGAGGAGGTTTTAGAGATCTTAGCGCAGCGAAAGAACTCGCCGGCAAGGGTGTCGGCGTTGTAAGCGTCACGCCAAGCAAGCCCGTTTGTTAGTCTGCCCGGGATCATTTGGTCTCGGGAAAGGCGTCAAGCCGTTTGTCACACCGCGGCTGCCGCTGTCGAATTGATGGCCCTCATCGAAAATAAGCAGACCAAGTGTATCAGTAACCTCGGGGCTGTGACGAAGCAGGTAAAGGCATTTCTCGGGCGTCATCACAAGGACTTGGCGGCGGGACAAGAAAGCCTCGAGATCAAAATCGTCCTGCTGAACGTCGGAAAGCTCGTCGACGTTTATTCCCTCGCCACTGAAGGCTGCGAACAGTGATTGCCGTATCTCTTCGCACAAGGCCCGAAATGGAGTCACAACCATCGCAAGAGAAGTGCGGTTTGAATAAAAAGCTCCGCGAAGGATGAGGTCGACCGATCGTGTTTTACCAGCGCTGGTAGGCATTTGTAACCGGCAATGGACTATCCTGTGAACGAATGGTCACGTCGCTCAAGCTGCCGCCCCCCGGGGTTAGCTCAATGATCCCTGAAGGGTCGCGCCCAGTCCGGAAGGTTTTCCTCAAAGGCGGCGACGGAAGCTTCTGCCAGACCATTCTGCAGCCCGAAGAGTTCGATACTGGCAGGCCCATGAGCGAAGCGCGACTTCACAACGACATGCCGGCCATCATCTGAAAAAGCCCACTCCTCGATGAATGGTTTGGCAGCCCGGAGCTTGGCGATAACTTTTCCTCGGTAACAAACGACCACCTGACTGCCTATAGGAGCGTTGTCGTTAAGCTTCAGGGACTTGCCATCGGCCGCTAACTCACAAAGCACCCAACCCACCTGCCCTTGGTGCGACACTTTGGGGTCCATGCAGTTTCCTTTCAAGGTCCATGAATCAGTCGTGCCGTCCTTGTAAATGACCATTACATCACCCACCACAAAGCTTGGATCAGTCCTATGCTTCCGTTCGATACGGGCTTGCACAGGCTCTTTGACCTTCTCTGCACCCTCATTCTGGGCCGCCAGTCGCTGGGCGGCCCCAGAAAGAATCAAAAGCAGGAGGATTGGGAGCAGGAAATCTCTCAGCTGGTTCATAGGAAAAAACTCAATGGCTGACATTAACGCGTAGATCACGTCAGAGCGACAAGCTATGATTGATACGCAGCGATCGTAGGTAAAGCCGAAGTGATTGTAACCTTTGATCTCAAGCACTTTGGTAGTTTGTGTCCGCGCCCGGCCGCTCTCCGTCCAACGCTTTGGTTGGGCTGCAGAGTTCTCGTGCAGCCAAGAGCGCGCAACCAGCCAAGGTAGCAAAAACGATGTCAGCCTCCCCTAGCGATCCTTTCGGAGCCAAGAGATTCGAACGATCACGTGCGAAAACGCCTTACGGGTACAAGCGATTGTTCAATAAGGTTTCACGGGAATTAATCGGAATCCCACCAACCCGGAAGCAACGACGGGAGATCAGAGCCCAGCGACCGAAACTCGCTGCCAGTGAAATCGACAAGAACGCTTATCGGCATCCAGCGGTACGCGAGCGTGCGCCCCGCGACATGCCTAAAAGGCGCAAGCCTGGCTGGGTGTGTCGCCAATTCGTTCTTCCGCGTCCGATCGTAGAAGGATTGATGTTTCTGGCCAAGGCCAAGGCTCAAGAGGAGTTTGCCAGTCGTTCGAGCCAGCCTCGTGGCTTGCGCCGCGCTTATCCAAGAACAGCAAATTTCTACGTTACAGAGGCGCTCAATTCTTTGTTAGCCGACTACGGATTGAGCCGGTTTTGCGTAGCGGAGGCTGAGCCAGCGCCTGGCCGCGTTCGTCGGTTTGTTATCGCCACGGATTGAACGCCTGTCGCCCGAGAGTCGTAATCGACAATCTTCAAGGAGCGAGCTAATGGAAACGATGGTTTCGGCAAGTACGGCGTTATATTTTTCGGTCAGGTACTGACCGAAGGTGGCGTTCTGGCTAGCGAATTTAGGATCATTGTGAAGTAGCCAAAATTGCCAACGTCAGCGGATCATCCTTATCCCGCGGAAGCGGACCGGCGCTGTAGACCTCAAACCTGTCAGGCCTCAGCTGTTTAAGAAAATATTCGGCAAAAATGCTGCGCGCACTGTTCCCGGTGCATAAGAACACCCCAACTCGACTGGGTATTTCCTGGGGATGTCGGAGGGCGACGCAGTGTGGTCCGGCAGCCGCGTGGCAACCGCGAGATCAAAGGTCCCTTTCGGCGAGCTTGCGAAACGCGTCGGGAACGGAGCGGGAGATTCCCAATGCGACCGATCCGTATCCAACCGCGTCCCATCCGAAGCGATCGCGGACCGTGTCCACAGCGCGATCGGCGGCCCAGCGCGCCATACCTCTCTTGCTGCCGGGGCGGCGCGACTCATCCGCACGCCCAAGTGGAAGCTCGAGCTGCAGTTCCGGGCGCTCCTCGAGATTCGATACAGAGATCGCCAAGAGCGAGATGGTCTTCTCACACGGATGCTGCGCGAGCACCGTGCGCACCAGTTCCTCGGCGATCTCGGCAAGGATTGTCGTCGTCGAAATCGGCGCGTCGAGCGTTATGGAACGGCTGACGGAGCGCAGGTCGGCGAAGCGAACCCGGACCGTCACCGTCCGGCCGGGCCGGGAATTGGCCCGAAGCCGGCTGCAAATCCTGTCCGCAAGATGGCGCAGCGTCGGTCGGAAAACGCACTCTTCAGCAGGCTTGCTGCCGAGCGCTGACTGTGCGCCCGCCGATCCGGCCCGCCGATGACTCCTGATTTCCCGTGGATCACAATTCCACGCGAGCGCCGCGAGCTTCTCTCCCGCCGCGGGACCAAGCAACTGCGTGAGCGACCGTCCCGGTGTTCGCGCCAATTGTCCAATGGTGCACACACCGATTTCGGCCAGCCGCGCCTTGGTGACCGGGCCCACGCCCCACATCAGTTCGACGGGCAGATTGTGAAGGAAGTCCAGTTCGGTACCGGGATCGACAACCACCAGCCCGTCGGGCTTGGCCGCTTGCGAGGCGATTTTCGCCAAGTGCTTGGTGCACGCCACGCCAACTGAGATCGGAAGGCCAAGTTCCGTCCGAACACGGCGCCGGATTGCTCCGGCAATTTCGGCCGGCGGACCAAACAGATGGGTGCTGCCTGCAACGTCGGCGAAGGCCTCATCGATGGAAATCCGCTCAACCATGGGCGTAAAATCATTAATTACCTTGATAGCCGCATCGCCCAGCCGCTGGTAGTCCTGGAAATGACCGCCGACAAAAACGAGTTGCGGGCAGAGCTCGCGCGCCCGTCTGCCTGGCATACCCCCGCGGACCCCGTAGGCCCTGGCTTCGTAAGAAGCAGCGAGCACGACTCCGCCACCGACAGCGATAGGCTTGCCGCGCAACGATGGATCGAGCAACTGCTCGACCGAAGCATAGAACGCATCCAGGTCCGCATGAAGGATCGTGGCAGTCGTTTCCAGCTGTTCTTCGTTCACAAAGAGCAACTATATCCTCGGTGTAAATTGAGCGAGCTCATAAATACCGAGCGTCTTTTCAATGGAAGCCACCCTGTCCACCATGCTTTCGAGACCATCTTCGCCAAAAAGCTGGTGTTCTTTCCGGCCTAGACTACGTGAAATGGTACTTGCTTGTCGGTTGCCTGATCATGATCGGCGTCGGCACGGTGCGCTTCTTCGTCCTGCCAAAGCATCTTCCATTCCGGTCGATAATAAAGAGGTAGAAAGGCGCTGACACTCCCGATCTCGCCTCCGCTATCGAAGTCATGGGCACCAAGGAGAGTAATGTTCTCGGGCGGCTTCCCACCGAGAAAGAAGAGCGTAACCTACAGCTGAGCAGTGTTCTGTTCCGTCGTTCCGCAGCTCACCCGTTTCACGCTGGAGTGTTCGAGCTGTAAATTCAGGCGGCTGCAGCTGCGTTCGTTAGCAAAGGCGCCGCCGCTTTCCTAGACGCGAGCGCGGCTCGCACCAGAGGAGCAACCCGCGTCCCAAGCAGCTCGATCGCGCGCATCAGTTTGGCGTGCGGCAGGGCCGCGACGCTCATCTGAAACGTGAGACGGGAAATGCCGCCTAACGATTCGTTCACTCGCAGGATTTTTTCTGCGACGGTTTCCGGATCGCCGACCAGGAGCGCACCGGTCGGTCCGAGCTGGGCGTCGAAGTGCGCGCGAGTCATAGGTGGCCATCCGCGCTCCCTGCCAATCTCAGTGAA